>Ga0164242_10003318_pt1 | contig 18420 bp, 13 predicted proteins | sample OricomgcompostMG_FD_108783 | JGI IMG/M metagenome (GOLD analysis project Ga0164242, IMG submission 108783) | Miracle-Growth compost microbial communities from Emeryville, California, USA - Original compost - Miracle growth compost (MG) ... | reverse complement strand
TTTTGAAGTTTTATGATGTCCAGTGTTTGATTTTCTTTATGAAAGGCAGTAGTTCAGAAGCTATTTGCTGGTGTTCAGCAATAGTCGGATGGCCATCACATCCCATATGATACCTGTTTTTGAAAAAATAATGAAAGGTGTTATGCACACCATTTTGTTTCAAGGTCACTTCTACCTTTAGGATCGCTTTTTGCAAATAGTGGTTAAGTGCTGTATCTGCCATAGGGCTGGAAAGTAATACTAAAGTGGTCCTGGGATAACGACTGCGTAATTGTTGGATAAAATCCACATAGGCCCTGCAAAACTGATCCATGGGCTGGATGCCATCGTTTTGTCCAAGACAAATGGTGGCGACATCTGGCTGATAATTTTGAAAGTTCCATTCAATAGAATCAGCTGATAGCGCCAGTTTGTCATATACCGCAGGCAAGGTGATGTTTAAATTGCAGCAGCTATGAATAAGGCCGATCCCGGAAACGGCGGTAATCAGCCAATCGCCTTTGAGCATGCGGGCTAGTCTTGGTCCATAACTCATATAACAATTGTGTTGATCTTCCCATCTGCCCTCGCCGCAGGGAACACCCGACAAATCACTGGAAGCGCCGCAGGTGATGGAATCTCCAAAGCATTCAATTAACCGGTTTTTACCGTTTTTTAAATCCTGATTGGGTAATAATGCCTGGCAGAGTACCCCAGCTACGCTGATATAGCCTATATTGGACTCCGTATCTTTACAGATTAACAGGTGATGAGGGCCTTCGCCTAGATCCGTTGCAACTGTTATCGTATCGGTCTTATGATTTAATCGGATCCTTTTGGCTTTCCCATCCACAACGATTTCTATATAGTTATGCTGCACGCCGTATTGCACCTGATCGAGGAGTATAATCTTACAATTGTTTCCTTTAAAGTACAGCGATAGGTAAACGCCGGGATTCCAAAAGCGCGGCAGCCCAGGATTACTAAAGTCAATGCGGCCAACATACCGGATCAAAGGATTGGAGGCACGGAAAAACTTCAAGGACGCTGGTTTTATCTGGGGGCTGGGTTTTTTGTAAACGGAGACAGCAGCTGTATCTGTACCCTTATGTTTTGACTGAGCACCAGGGGCAGCTGTGGTCAGCTGGATACTTGTTAGTACCAAAATGGTGATCAAGCCTGGTCGTTTTAGGGGTAAGCTTTGCAATAATTTCCCGGCTAATTTTCTGATGCCATTCAATCTACGAAATGTAGGTAAAGGTTTTAGCGAATGCATGGCTGTTATTGGGTTATTGAATAACTGATGATTGAATTAAATTATGGTCGATAAAGGTTTTCATTTAAGGTGTTCCGGTAAGTCGTGACAGGATTATGGAGAGTCTTTTTTGTCCCTCTGTCATGGCTCTTAGATTATGATAGGGACATTTCCAAAAACCGATTTTATAATAGCCTGTCATAGGCTGTCCATGAGCATCAATTCCCCATAGCCATTCACCCGATGGGGACATTAAATGCTGGTTGATATATTGCCAGACAGACGCTGCCTTTTGGTAGAAAACAATTTGGCCTGATTGCTGGCAGGCCGCTAAAAACCCAACGATGGCTTCCGCCTGCACCCACCAGTGTTTTTCTGCATGCATAAGGATGGAATCTGGAGCAGTGGGATCTATCTTACATTCGTAATTCAGGCCGCCTGTCTCGGGATCTAAGCCGGTCAAAGCAGCGGTTGCCAAATTCTTAGAGTGATGTTGCATTTTAGTTATATATATTGGATCCTGGATGATTTCTGCTGCTTCCAGCAAGAGCCAGGCCGCCTCAATATCGTGCCCGAATGAAAAGGTTGTTATCGTTGAAGTCGTAGCTTGTTTAAAATTCGCATTAAAAAACAGGCGTAAATGATGTGTGTCCGGGTCGATGATATGCTGGTCAAAACAATCCAGCAGGTGGCAGATTTGCCGCTTTAAATGGCTGTCTGGCCAAAGCTGATAAAGACCCATGTAACCTTCCAGAATATGCAGATGCGTGTTCATCGTCTTGGCTGCATTAAGGTCTTTGCTGCTGAGTCTTTGATCATTGATTTTGGACCAATCCCTGGCGAAGGCTTCAAAGTAACCACCGGCCTTAGGATCATAGCTATATTTTTCAATCAGGTTAAATAAGTCTATTGCTTCCTTAAGCACATCAGCTTTTCGCGTTACTTTATAATACGCGCTGAGTGCATAGATCCAGAACGCCTGTGCATATATCTGCTTTTTGCTTCCGTCCGGATCAGTGGCCTCATCCAGATTTTTGTCCTTGGTTGCGGGCGGCTGTATATACCAATAGGTGCCACCAAATTCCAGGTCTTTAAAATGTTGGAGATAATAGTTGTAGGCACGCTCTGCTAGCTGTCGGTATCTGTCCTCAGGGGTATGTAGATATCCGGTGGAAAACGACCAAAGAATGCGGGCATTTAGCACGCTGCCTTTCACCGCACCGGCTACCGGAAGGTTCTGATCAGTGATAGTACCGTAAAAACCGTTGTCTCCTGGGTCCGGACTATAAGTCGACCAATAAGACAGGATCTTTGCGGACGCTTCTGCTAATTCATTTTGAAAGGCTTTGATGGCAGCCTGTGTAATGTCCATGGTTTGTTATTGCCGTTATAATCGTTTAAATTGTGCTATAACTTTAAATTTTTATCGATAATCGTATTTAATATCCCAACCTGTCCGGCTGAATAATAACTGTCCTGGGGTGTATGCATCACATAATCCAGTAATTTTTCTATGGTGGTCTCTGCCACGTGCATTACGGCATCCGCGGCGGCGTAATAGATGAGTACCCTGCCGTCCGCGTCCTGGATCCAGCCATTTGAAAATACCACATTGGAAACATCTCCGATATACTCTGTGCCTTCAGGTGCGATCAAATAACCCGCTGGCCGGTGGATAACCTGGGTCAGGTTCTTTAAATCCGTCATAAAAACATACAAGGTATACCGCAGGCCGGCGGCTGTGCTGCGGACACCATGGGCCAGGTGCAGCCAGCCTGCAGGCGTTTTAATGGGGGCAGGTCCCAGGCCGTTTTTAAGCTCAGCAATCGTATGGTAACGTCTTGGGTCAATGATAACCTCTTTTTCAATATAACTGTGTTCAATGCTGCTGGTCAGCCCAAGGCCAATGCCACCGCCAGAACCAGCCTGGATAAAACTGTCCTGCGGCCGGGTATAAAATGCATATTGTCCCTCAACAAATTCTGGGTGGAGCACGACGTTTCTTTGCTGCGGGCTGTTGGTTCTAAGATCCTGCAGTCTTTGCCAGGTTTTAAGGTCTTTGGTACGGGCAATGCCGCATTGTGCAATGGCGGAGGACTGATCGGTCTGGGGGGCAGCCGGATCTCTTTTTTCTGTACAAAATACGCCATAGATCCAGCCGTCTTCATGTAGAGTTAGCCGCATATCGTAAACGTTTACATCATCAGGCGTACCGGGCATTTTTACCGGATAATCCCAAAAACGGAATTGATCCGTGCCATTCGGACTTTCTGCCACGGCAAAAAAGGATTTTCGGTCTTTGCCTTCTACCCGAACCATCAGCAGGTATTTACCATTGAGTTTAATGGCGCCCGCATTAAATGTGCCATTGATGCCAAAGCGTTCCAATAGCAGTGGATTGGTGGCTTCATTGAGGTCATATTTCCAAAAATAAGGAGCATGATCTGCTGTAAGCACAGGATGGCGGTACCTGGTGATGATGCCGTTGGTATACAACTCTGGGAAATTAGGTAATTGAAGCAAGGTCTCGTATTGCTTCTTAAGATTCGCTATTTTATTTTTAAAATTCTCTGACATCATTGCTTGTTTCTTTTCTTGACTTAGGGTTTATATAGGGCCGGTTTTTCAGTACTCACTTAATTTGTCCCACCAGGTTTTTTTGAGGATCAGGATAATAATTACCAAAAGACCGATGGTGATGATCAGCGGTAGTTTCATCCAAAGCACAAAGTACATGGGAAGGATGGTCAGGCAGAGCTGTCCAATTATCCCGATGACCACATTGAACATATTGCGCTTAAAATGGCGGTTCTTTTCAAAGCTCGGGTCTTCGGCCATCACTTGTTTATGTATGACCCCCCAAAGTCCCCAGGGACGAACATTTTTATAAAAATGTTTTAATGTGCCCATCTCTGTAGGGGGCGCACTATAGCTGCCCCAGATACAGCCAATCAGGGACAGGATAAAGATGATCGGCCAGTAATACAAGTCCAGCCCATGCAGGATGTTAAATGATTTGAGCACGGCCAGTGCAATGGCTGGAACGATGCCGGCGACCATCCCCCAGAAAAAGCCCGTTGCATTGAAGCGCCACCAGTGCCATTTGAGCATATTGGCCGCGATATAGCCCCCATATAAGCCCGATACGATCCATTGTAAAATGGTATTGACATCTTCAATAAGGCAACCCAGCAGGATGCCCACGGTTACCACACCGACACCCGCGATATAATTCATGGTAATGACTTTTTTATTGCTGGCATTGGGATTGACGTATTTAAGGTAGATGTCATTGACGATGTAGGCCTGTGCTGCATTCAGTGTCCCGGAAAAGGTTCCCATAAAAGCGCCCAGCAGTCCGGTCAGCACGAGTCCCATTAAGCCTGCTGGCAAAAAGTTATTGATCGTGGCCGGCAATATGGTTTCAAAGTCCGTTGCGCCAACCCCCTGAATCTGCGGTTCAATCTGGTGATAATATAACAGCCCCAGCACGGTTAGGCCAATGACAAGGGTATACCGGATGGGCAGTAATATTATAGACACGAAACCGGACATTTTGGAGGCTTCTTCCGGGGATCTGGTACTAAGAACTTTTTGCATATCGTAATTAGGTGCAGGCCCTGCAAGACTGGCAAAAAGTCCTTTGAAAAGCATCATCATAAAAAAAATACCAAACAGTCCGAATCCGTCTGATTTAATTTTTTTATTGGCATCATCAATGATGCCGGTCCAGTCCATATGCAGGTGCATCCCAAAAAACGGATCCTTCCAGCCTTTAGGAACGGTGATATTTTGATCATGCAGGTGAATCATGGCGATCACTCCTATACTGACACAGCCAATGGTCATAATGGCGTATTTAATAACATCCCCCAGTACAATGCTATGCATGCCTCCCAACACAGAATAGAATACCGCGAAGAGCGTGAAGATAACGCCGTAAAAATGGGGAACATAAGCCGCTGGAATATGAAAAGGGATATAGGGCTCGACGATATGCCAGGGGATAAAGATTTCCATAAACTTACCCAGCCCGACAAACCCATAGGCCAGAAAACCCAGACAGCTAAGCAGGGCAAAAACCACTACAATATTATGAGAGGAGCGCACGCCTTTGCCTGCGCTTCCAAAGCGGCTTGTCAGCCATTCGGCGCCGGTGGTGGCGCCCGATCGGCGTAGCCACCTGGACAGGTACATCATCATAAATACCTGGTTAAATACGGGCCACAACCAGGGAATCCAGATACTTTTAAAACCATAGACAAAGCACAGGCTGACCATCCACATGGTCCCTGAAATATCAAACATATCGCTGGCATCACTGAGCCCTAACATATACCAGGGAAGCGACCTGCCGCCCAATAAATAGTTCTCTTTATTGAGCCGGGCCTTTTTACGGTAAAACCACCCAATACATAGCATGGTGATCAGGTACGTGATTAAAATGGCGATATCAATAAATTGTAATTTCATATTGTTGCGCTATGGTTCGGTCTGGTCATTAGGGGAGTTATTTAAAGTTGTTGATACACGCTGTCAAAGTAAGCAGTGAAGGCGTAACTACCTGCTGAAGCAGCCTGTTTCCAGGCGGGCGTGACCATGTTCATCGTGCCTCCGTCACCATTCCAGCACCAGGCTATGAGCGGCCAGCCGAGTTTTTTTGCATACGCCACGCAACTGTCCCATTGGCAAGGCCCCTGCCCTGTTCCAAACTCGCCTATGATACAAGGGTAACCGGTATTTTGCATATCCTCCAGATCCTTTGGTTGCAGGGTGTGGCCCCGGCCCTGATTATAGCCGCTGCGGTAAATATCGGCGGATAAGACAATTTTGGGATCCGTGATCCGTGGATGACTGGTTTTGCAGGCTTGATAGGCTGTATAGGTCTCCTGCCCCCAGCCTGGGATGTCTATGATGATATAATTATTGTAAAACGTTCTAATTGTTGCAATCGCGGCATTATATGTCGCGGCGTAACTTTCTGGGGTCATGTTATGGCTGCCCCATTCATTGATCAGATTAATCAATAATCTGGAACTGTCAATCACACCTTTACGATCTCTTTGCAGTCCACCAATGAGTTGCCCGTAATTTTGCTGCCACCAGGTCGCCGCCTGCTCAACCTGGGCCGGATCATCTGACCCCAGTATTTTTGCTTTATGATAAGTGGCTATGATGGTATAACCAGCCTTGCTGGCCTGTCTGATCCAGTCAACTGCCTGAAGAACCCTGTCTGGTTCGATTTCCAGGCGGACGGTTTTGATCTTATCCTTGGATTGCATCAAGGGCCATGCAAAATCTACCTGGCCATTATTGTAATAAGAAGGTTGCAGGTTCACGCCATTGCCAATCACAAAATCCAAATGGTTGACTGAATCTGCAATTATAGGCTTTACTTTTTGAGGATCAGATTTTTCTGCAATCTTATCATTGTGAAAACAGGATATAAAAATCAGCGAAATAAATGTAATTGTAGATAGTAAATTACAAAATAGGAGAATTTTAGAAAGTTTATCTTTCTGGACTTTGATATTGTGCTTATTCATTATATAACATTTCCTTGCTAACATCCTTTAGAAAATAAGTTTTAGGTAATTGATAAAATTTAAGGAAGTCTTTAGCAGATATGTCACCTTTAAAAGGTACATAATAATGCATGTGTGGTGATTCGACTGTACCAATTTCTCCTGCATTACGCCATAGCAAAACATAAGAAATGGGATGTGATCCAATGCCAGTCATGAGATGTTCTGTCCACCAGTTGGCTTTTGGAATACATTCATATCCGGTTTCAGCTAATGCAATTAATTTTCCTTTCTCCTTAGCTACTGATTCTATAATACTTAATTTTGCATCTAGATTCTTTTCGAATTTATTGCTGTCTTTTGGGGTTTCGTACTGGTAGGAATCAAAACTTAGAATGTCTACATAATGATCGCCTGGATAGCGTTCCAAAAATTCTTTTCTTCCCTGAAAATTGTCCGAAGTGTTATAGACAATAATTAAATTATGTAATTTCTTTGTAATTCTTAAGTAGTCTATTGTATAATGCCAGAGAGAAATAAGCTCGGATGGACTACAGGTGTTGGCACACCACCAGAACCAATTCCCTGTTAATTCATGGAAAGGTCTGAACAGTATTGGAATGCTTTCATTATGTGGCCCCTTTAAACTACCCATAAAATTTGAAATTTGATCCAGCCATGTTCTATAAAGGCCATTATTACTTCCTCCAGGTAGTATGCTTCTAACTGTTCCATGGGTCGTATCCCATGCTGTCCTCTCGCCCAGCAAAGGGCTTGGAGCATGCCAGCTTAATGTAATTACTGCTCCTTGCCTATAGCTTTTAGCCATAAGAGCCCGCGTGAGCTTGAAGGGCGTGCCGTTAATGTCCTTTTCTTTTCCGGATTCAAATCCGCTTAAATCCCATCCGTAAAGAGCCGGATAATCACCACAAAGACTGAAAACATCGCTACTGTCTTTTTTGTATTTCCAATCAATGCCGTAGGCCAGGTCGTCCTGATGGCCAAATAATATGGCCTTTTGGGCAATTCTATGAAGGTTACTATATAAGGCTTTTGTCTCTTTGGTGGCTATTGGATCTGAAAGGGAACCTAGATGACTACTATGATTGTTTTGTGCGCCAATAGAAAAACAAAGTGTATATAAAAAAATCGTACATATACTCATTTTTGAAATAACTCCGTTAGATTGCTGCATATATTAATATTTTTTGATGCCATAAATTTATTAAAAATAGCAATTTGAGGTTTTATTTAAAAATGCCAGAAGGAAGACGAAGATATCCTGCATATTTTTCTTCTGGATTGGAGATTACTTTTAAATTATTTTACAAATAAAACGTCATCAAAATAAAAGGTTTCATTTTGACTATCGGGTCCTTCAATCCACCATCCTATTTGTTTGAACGCAGAACCTGTTGACCAGAGTTTAATATCTGTTAAAGCTAATTTATAATAATTCCATATGCCTGCTTTGACATTGATAGGTACATCCCGATCCGAATTTCCAAACGCATTTGGCCTGCCATCACAAGTCAGGTAAAGGGTATAGTCAACAGAAGCGCCCTTAATCCAGAATGTCAGATATTTATAACCCTTTGTCTGAAGATTTTCAATGCCAGTTCCCCAGTTTGCAAATCCATCCATGGACCAGTTTCCTTGATTATAAGTAGCCGCGAAACTCGTGGATCCTGTTTTGACATTTGAAGCGACCGTTGAAGTTGTGGCTGGCCCCCAGGAGTTATTAGCAACCCCATTTTCATAATCGTCTGTAAATAAAGGGAAAGCATTTTTAATATTTACGAACTCCTGACTTGTGACCGAAATCCCTGAAGAATTAATCAATTGAAGCTTGACTCTTCCATCGTTCGTGTTTGGCATTTTTATTTGAAGTTCCTTTTTTGATTGACTGACAATTGTCGCTTTCGTACTGGTTCCGTCAAAAGAAACATCGGTCACATCCTCTAAATTGTTGCCTGTAAGGGTGATAATATCATCTGGATAAAAATCATAATTGGAAACATTTGAAACAGAAGCGAGTGCTATGACTTTGAATGGCAGCGTGAATGAAGTTCCGTTTTCTTTAATGAATATAATATTTTGATCCCCACCATTGGCTGTATCCGGCACACGGAATAATAATGCCTTATTTGTATTGAAATTGGGGTTAAATGGCGCAGGAACACTGTCTTTTTCAAAATATATATATCGAACATTTGACAATCCTGACCCTGTTAGGGTTAATAATGCGCCACCAGATGCAGAATCTGGCGTTAACGCATTTGTGATTGGTGTACCCCCATTATCCTGCTTGCTACATGCATAAAATATGACACTGCTCACGACGAGAAGGAGGCCAAGTTTAATATAATTTTTCAGTTGTATCATCTTGAATACTTTTTTAGATTTAATTTATTAACTGTCTTAAATTTCGCACATCCATCAACTAATAATATGGGATTGCAGGCTTAGACAATTCCGGATCCGCTACAATTTCATCGGAAGGAATAGGTAAAAAGAGTTTACTGGCACTGGTAATATTTTTCAGATGATAAGAGTCGATACCAGATCCATCTGCCTTATAAGTTCCTCTTTCCTGAGATTCAAGGATTTGTTTTGCTTTGTCAAATCCTTGACGCTGGATGTCGAACCAATAATCGCCCTCAAACGCAAATTCTACGCGTCTTTCATGAAGGATGATGTCTTTTGTGAGAGATTTTAAAGGTGTTAATCCTGCACGTTGATGGACTTTATTGAATGCAGCTAATGCACTGGCATCGGTTGTGCTTTCATTGTTCCCTAATACTGATTCGGCATATATGAGCAAAACATCTGCATAGCGTAGTATATAAGTGCACATACTATTGCCACCTTGTGAATTTATATCGCCCCCTACACTTTTAGGTCCTACGACATATTTTAATGCATTTGAGCGGGTCAGCGTTTTTATTTTAGTTGCATCATCATTGGAGCTATTCCAAGTTGTGTCATAAACAAATCCATCAGGGAAATTTGAATTGGTCCAGGAAGGTTCACTAAATCCCTGCTCCATAACAGACCAACCTCTTCTTTTATCGCCAAATGCATATGAGTTCAATAAGTCAATTGTGGGAATAATTGAAGAGTATCCAGTATTGAAATCTGGCTTTAATAGCGTGCTTGGAGCTTCATATGCCTGAATTGCATTAGCGTAACTATAACCACCTGAGCCAAGCCATTGTAAAGCAAAGAGTGATTCAATGTTGTTGTTTGCATCAACTGATGTGAACATTTTTTGATAATCAGGATAAAGGTCATAGACGCCAGATTGAATAACTTCTTTTGCCTTAAGCGCTGCGCTGTCATATTCCTTTTCATATAAATAGAGTTTTGCTTCCATTCCCATCGCAGAATATTTGGTTACTCTTCCCGGTTGATAAGGCTTTTGCGGCAATGAAGTCTCAGCTGCCTTAAAGTCTTCTAATGCGAAACGTAGTACATCCTTTTGTAAATATTTTGGCGTGTTATAATTGCCTGAATTCGCAAAAGCTACAGGATCTGCAATAATGGGTGCATCGCCGAAAATTCGAGCAATGTAAAAATAAGCTACCCCGCGGATAAAGCGTGCCTCAGCCATTCCCTGGTCGAGAAAATCGGTATTACCATTAAAATTTGCTTTCTTTTGTGCCAGTGTATTATAAAGGACGGTAGCGTTACCTGCAACCTTATAAAAGGCTTGCCAGGCGTTCAAAAGCTGCCCATCAGTGGATTGGACCGTAAAATACACATAGGTGTTATTGCCATAATTTGGGTCTCCTGCCGAAGAGAGCATATTTCCGCTTAAAACCTCTCCAATACAATGGAACGCTTTGTCCATATAATTGTACCAGACCTGATTGTAAAGAAAACCGGTAGCACCGTTGACTTCATCGGCGGTATTGTAATAATTATCAAGTGTAGGGTTGTTCTGATCGGGCCGTACTATAAAGCTTTTTTTACAAGCTCCAAGGCAGATAATTCCAAGGCTCAATATGATTAATGATTTTTTCATCTAAATTATTTTTATGGTTTGGAACTCAACTTCTTATAAGTTTAAAATGAAGGGCAGCTGAGTACATTGGTTTTAAAAATCTATATTTGTCCCGAAATTAAATGTGCGTGGGTTTGGATAATGACCATAATCAATATTGGTATTCAGGATGCTGCCATTGAAAGAACCTAATTCTGGATCATAGCCACTGTATTTGGTTATTGTATAAAGGTTTTGCACTGTTACATAAAAACGGATATTTGTGAATTTCATTCTTGCCATCCACTTTTTCGGTAAGTTATATCCAAGTGTCACATTTTGAATCCTAAGAAATGAACCGCTTTCAATATAACGATCAGATATCTTAAGATTGTTATTATTCCACTGATTATATCTTGGAATATCAGTATTGGTATGATTTGATGTATATCTATCTAAAGCGCTTGTTAACTGGTTTTGATATTTATCTGCCAGTGCTTCCGTTTGACGTTTGGAATAATTGAAGACCTTGCTGCCATATACTCCGTTCAAAAATATGGAAAGATCAAAGTTTTTGTACCGAAAGTTGTTGGTTATGCTATAAGTGAATTTTGGGTTGGGATTGCCAATAATCCTTTGATCATTTGCATTGATCGTATCATTTCCATCTAGGTCTTTATAACGTATATCTCCCAGCCAGGTACCGTCCTGTGATATACCTAATTCGGTTACAGGGCCGTTATTTAACTCATCTTCAGTTTTATATATTCCATCTGTTACATAACCATAGAAACTTCCTACTGGCTGACCCGGCTTTGTAATTGTGAGCGTTAATGGAGAGAAATCTGCACTTTTTCCAATTAATGTGGCACTAGGACTATTAAGAGCCTTAACAATATTGTTGTAATGGCTGAATACGAAACTTGTTTTCCATGTAAAATCTTTATTTGTAATATTGTGTGTGGTTAAGCCAATATCGATTCCAGTATTAAGCATCTCTCCTGCATTTGTTGTTGGAGGTTCAATTTCCTGGTAGCTATTGTTGGGTGGATTTGGATCAAGCCCAGCAAAACTGGGCAGCACTGTTGGCAGAATCATATTTGTAGTTGTTTTGCGATAGTAGTCAAAGGTCAGATCTATTTTACGGTTAAAAAAGGTTCCGTCAATTCCTGCATTGAAGGTTTTAACAGTGGCCCAACTAAGTGAAGGATTTCCAACGTTCGCTGGTACACCAGCCACACTGGTTTGGCCAAAAAGACCATTAATGGTTGGAATTAAACGAATATTAGTAGCGTATAATGAACTTCCTGATGTATTTTGATTACCGACCTCTCCGTAACCAAGTCTCAACTTTAAATATTCAATGTTTTTAATGTTTTTGAAGAACTGCTCATTTGTCATTGTCCATGCCCCTGATATTGATTTAAAGGATCCCCATTTTTTTTCAGGTCCGAAAGATGCAGAACCATCCCTACGAAAAGAGGCGCTGATGGTATATCTATTATCATATGCATAGTTCGCTCGCGCAAAATAGGATTCCATTGCCCATTCTCCTTTTTGATTTCCTGTCTGGGACTCGTCGAGTGTTCCTGCACTAATGGATTGAAGGTTATTCTGGAGATCTGATGCTGTAATATAGGTGTTATCCCAATAGGAAGCAGAGGCTTCGTGTCCGGCTACTACATTGATATAATGTTTATCTAAATGATTGTCATAGGTTAAATAATCCTGTAATCCCCAGTAATAGCTATTGTTTCTATCTTCTCTGAGTTTGCTTGGCCCGATTACCATCACACCGCTGCCATTATTTATTTTGGGCTGAAAAGCGTGATTTTGCGTTAGTTGGAAATCGTAATTGAATTGGTTTTTAAAGGTAAAATGTTTTAAAAAATTGGCTTCTACATACAAGTTGCCAAAAGCCTTGGATTGATCAGAGGTAACATCTCTTAATAAAGCCAGCGCAACGGGATTTAATGTCTGTCCAAATGGTACGCCGGAGATCGTTGAAGTGGTATTATAGGATCCATCGAACCCTTTTACAGGTGAAGCCGGCGAATTGTACATCATTAGGCTAATGACAGATTGTTGACCATCCGTTAAGGTGATACGTTGTTTAGTTTTTGATAAATTGGTACTTATTCCGGCTTTGAGCCAATCTCTTACTTGTTGATCAATATTAGCTCTGGCTGCATAACGTTTAAATCCAGAGCCAATAACTGTTCCGGTTTGATCATAATAATTACCTGATACATAATAGGTTGTTTTGTTCTGGCCGCCCGAAAATGACAATTGATGACTTTGTACATGACCGGTTTGAAAAACCGCATCCTGCCAATCGGTCCCCTGGCCCAGTAATGAAGGGTTTTTAAATTCATCGATAGAATCCAATCCATTTACGGTGCCTTCTCCAACAATTGAATTATAATAAGTGGCGTATTGTTGAAGATTCATAATGGGAAGCTTTTTTTGAACCTCTTGTAACCCGTAATATCCTGAATAATTGATTTTGGATTGCCCAGATTTCCCCTTTTTGGTAGTAATTAAAACGACTCCATTGGCTCCCAAAGATCCATAAATGGCTTGGGCGGAGGCGTCCTTTAGGATATCAATTGATTCAATATCATTTGGGTTTAGCGTAGCCATAGGGCTTTGGGTTGTCTGACCTGCGACACCTCCAAGCTGATCCTGCGCTGTGCTGGATGATGATGTCATAATAGGTACGCCATCGATCACATATAGCGGTTCATTACTTCCAGTGACGCTGGTGACGCCACGAACCCGAACGGATACCCCACCTCCAGGTTGACCGCTATTGCTATTGATTGTTACCCCCGGTACTTTTCCTTGCATCATTTGATCCACGCCTGCTGCCGGGATATCTTTAATGTCCTCAGCGGTTAAATGGGCAATTGATGAAGAAATATTAGATTTTTGGGTCGACCCATAACCGATGACCACAACCTGTCCAAGATTAGATCCCTCTGCGATCAACATTACATCCAGTGTTTGACCAGGTATAATTGGTTTTGTGATTGTTTTAGTCCCAGTATAACTAAATGAAAGCATTTTGGTGCTTTGGCTTACCTGGATAGTATAGGCACCTGTAGAATCAGAAAGTACTTTATGGTTGCCTCCAACTTCTTCAATTGTGACCAATGGTAGAGGGATTCCTTTTTCGTCTCTGACATGTCCACTTACAGTGACCACCTGAGCATATGTTAAGCTTCCGAAAAGAGCACATAGGCATAAAAGGATAAATTTGTAAAATTTTTTGTTAATCATGCTTGAGAATTTTAAACAAAATTAAAATTATACATTGTTTTAACATAATACTAATTTATCCTTTCTTTCTTAATTTTTATCAACGAATATTTAACCATGCATTTAAATTATTGATGCGCTGCATGTTTCAAAAACAGCGCAATAGAGAAAATTCTTGTTATTAAGTTTTTTCAATAAAATAAATTGTTGATTAACAATTAAATATATAGTATGATAGGCGAAAGAGAATTATAAATTTTTTGTTAATAAATGAAAGATTAAAATTATTATTTTGACTTTATAATACTTTATATAATTTTGATGGTATTTATTTATCTCTCAAATAATAATGTATAACTAAATTATGTGAAAGAATCCTTATTGAGTTCTAAAAACGTCAATACCTAGTTATAATCAAGAATTTATGCTGTCAATCTTAATATAAAATTTGAATAATGGATATTCTTCGAGAAATTACTCCACTTACACAAAATGATTGTTTTACCCTGTTTTCCAGGCACAAGGATACCTTTGATTTTCCTTTGCATACGCATGAGGAATATGAATTAAACCTGATATTACAGGCGCCGGGAGCAAAGCGCGTGGTGGGGGACCACATGGAAAAGATAGAAGATATGGAATTGGTCTTTGTGGGCCCTAACCTGCCCCATGGCTGGTTTACGGATCAATGTACCAGTAAAAATATTCATGAAGTGACCATACAATTTCACAGGGATTTACTGGATGATAAGTTTTTACAAAAAAAGCAATTGAGCCATTTAAGGGCCATGTTTGAAAAATCTGGTTGCGGGCTTAAATTTACGAGGGAAACCATCGAGCGCATCAGTCCTAGGATTCTTTCACTGGTAAGTAAGACCGGATTTGATTCCGTATTGGAACTGCTTTCCATATTGCATGACCTGTCTACCTCCAGGGATATCCGTACCCTATGTGCAGGAAGTTATCAGCATGTTCAGATTTCCTACAATAGTCGCCGCATTGAAAAAGTGATGGCTTATCTTAATAAAAACTTTAATAAAGATGTAACCTTGGCAGAGGCTGCAGGACTGGCCAGTATGACGCAGGTTAGCTTTAGCCGTTTTTTTAAAATCAAGACCGGTCATACTTTTATTGATACCTTAAATGAGATCAGACTTGGCAATGCAACCCGGCTGCTCATGGAAACCAGCCATGGCATAGCCGAAATTGCCTACCTGTGTGGTTTTAATAATATCTCCAATTTTAACCGGATCTTTAAGAAAAGAAAAGGGTGTACACCCAAGGAGTTCAGAGAAGATTTTTCCGGCACCAGGATTTTTATTTAGTGGGCATTTGGGTTTGATTGCCCAAATGCCCATACTTCTGCTCTTCTGCTATTTTGTCGGGGCTACGTTTTTAAAAGCGGATCTTTTCCCCATACCATCTGGTTTGCTCTAAAAATTGTTGCCAACCGATCAGCGCTGGATTAATACGTCTGCTCCACCCAAGATCACAATCCTGGCTGTAATAACCATACTGAACAACATATTTGGTCATATCGCTAATTTCCTGGACTAAACCTTCATTGTCTTTAAATTCCGGGAAGCATTCGATGAGTTGGTCAGGGGTATAAGCTGAGCGGTAAATCGCTTTTTGGCCTGTCACTTTTGTAAAAGTATTCACGAGTTCTATCGGTGATAACCACTCTGAGATTACAGGTAGTGACGCACCTGCATATTGTTGGGGATGGGTGAATATTTCTCTGACAGCCGGACCTATTGCGGTTAATGGATCCACAAAAGGTGCCTGAAAGTCTGCTGGTAAATAAATAGGAAACTCCCATTGATTATTTTTTTGCACCGGTGTATAGAACTCCATAAAGTTCGTATAGAAAAAGGCGGGTATTATAAATGAACTGAAGAGAGGCAGGCTGCGTATATAAGCCTCAATTTTCGCCTTATCTGTAAAATGAGGTGCCAAAAGTTTTCCACCTGAAATCTTTTCAACATTTTCCAGACTGGAAAATACAATGTGCTGTACGCCTGCCTCTAAGGCAGCTTTGGCTAATTGACTGCCTAATGCATATTCGAAGTCTGCCGGCGGAGCCAGGTTGGGCGTGATTAAAAATACACCAAAAGACCCCTGGAATGCTTGTTTATATTCATTTTGGTATCCAAGACTCAACGGTAGATTTACCAATTCCAAACCCATTTTTGCCAGCGCTAATGCCTCAGGAGCATTTGTGCGCCTTGTTAGGCCTCTTACCCTGAACTTTCCGCTTTGTAACAGACTATAAGCGGCGCTGCGTCCCTGTTTTCCCATGACACCCACGATAGTGATCAGGGGTTTTGTAGACAGATCAAAATTTTCGCTGTATTTTTTTACATTGTCATTCATCTTTGAAATTTTAATTTTAAACTATAAAATTTATAGTTGCAAAACTATTTTTAGTAATTTGCATAAACAATACCTATCGATTCTGATAGGTTAAAATAAAACAGATGAAAACAGAATGTACCAGTGAATATGTGGAATTGAATGGACAGGTTTACCCTTGTACAGTTAGTCTCACAATGGGACTGGTTGGTGGAAAGTGGAAGGCAGTAATTTTGTATCATTTGATCGCTGGCGCCAAAAGATATAGTGAGTTACTAAGGCAAATGCCCGCTATTACAGAAATGACACTGAGTCTGCAGTTAAAGCAACTGGAAAAAGATGGACTTTTGATAAGAAATGTATTTGGAAACAAACCGCCCATAAAGGTGGTTTATCGTTTGAGTGATTTTGGAATTTCCTTTATTCCTGTTTTACAAGCCATCACTGATTGGGGAAATCAAGTGGTAACGCAAAGAGGTTCCTTTGTCAACAGTTGAGAGGAGAATACGCGTTTGCGAATGGTTATGGTAAAAAAAGGCAGCAGGAATTGTATTTCTGCTGCCTCCTGACTGTGACACCATATCAAAAATATAATATGTCATACGTTTAAAAACAAAATATTGTATTTTCTGGGACACCCAAATGGGTGTCCCAGCATTAAAGAATTCAATAATGAATTTGCTGTAATACTTGCCAATACTGTATTTCAGAAATGCAAAAATCAATTAGGTGTCCCAGTGTCAAAGTCAGGAATACGCGTTTGCGAATGGTTATGGTAAAAAAAGGCAGCAGGAATTGTATTTCTGCTGCCTTTTGTGTTCACTTGATCCAGGCCCAAGTGATCGATCCATTTAATTTTCAAATCCTAACTGACCAGCGTTGCCTGCAGGCTAATCTCCGCTTTTAACAGCTTGCTAATCGGACATCCGGCTTTGGCGCCCGCGGCAATTTGTTGAAACTGATCCTCACCAATTGAAGGGATTTTGGCTTTTAGTACCAGATCTGAATGAGTTACTTCCAGCTTATCTGCATCCATGGTTACGGTAGCTGTTGCTTCCAGGGATTCAGGAGTAAAACCTGCTTTACCTAATTCCAGACTCAACGCCATGGCAAAACATCCGGCATGGGCAGCGCCAATCAGTTCTTCTGGATTGGTACCCGTACCTGTTTCAAATCGGGATTTAAAGGAATATGGGGTGTTATCTAATGTTTTACTTTCAGAGGTCAGCACACCTGACCCTTCTTTAATGGATCCTTTCCAAACTGCAGTGGCGGAACGTTTCATAATTGTTGATTTTTATGTTATAAAATAGCAATACGGGCAGCACTGCATGTATATTAGATCAGCACCGCCGTCATGGTGAAGTTACGTTTTTAATGCTAATTAACTGAAGGCAGGACGTTAAGGGATTGCTTAAAATTAAAGCCAAGCTGGCTGTGCGCAATGCATTGCCCGTTTTTTTCTTAATTTTCTACAGCCCATAAATATTTCATGACTGGCGAAATAAATACGAAGGCGCCTAAGAGGCGTCCGTTAATCTTAATTGCGACGTCTGTACCAACCATACAAATAACCAGAAATGACCATTACACTTGCAGAAAGATAAAGTAAGGAATTGTATGTTTTATTGTCAGAGGTCAATGATAAGATTAAAAATATCAGGGTTAAAAACACAAATACAAGTAGCAGGCCTCTGGTTATTTTCACTGGTTTTATTTTCATAGGAAAAATAATGGATTAACTGATGGGTACTTTCCTGAACCATAAATATACAAAAAAAGTAATAATCGGCATATAAACGCTATAGCGTTCTATACCATTATGATCTTCACGGGTAATTCCTATATATTAAACCCCCACAAGTTGTCCAACTGTCCGGACCTTCGAAGCAGGATTAAATACCAAAGGCCAGACGTTTGTATCTGGCCTTTGGTACTTGTTTAAGCGCTATAAACCTTTATGTATTTTTGAAACGTTTTTAAGCGGAGTTTCTGCCGGCATTGATAATACCGAAACAACAACGCATGATGAGTTTCTCATAAATGGAGAGTAGTTCACT
>Ga0164242_10003317_pt1 | contig 18425 bp, 16 predicted proteins | sample OricomgcompostMG_FD_108783 | JGI IMG/M metagenome (GOLD analysis project Ga0164242, IMG submission 108783) | Miracle-Growth compost microbial communities from Emeryville, California, USA - Original compost - Miracle growth compost (MG) ... | reverse complement strand
CCCGGCGCGCTCCTGCTCCTGGAGGCCGCGGACGACGACGAGCTCGCCGGCCTGCTCTCCGCCGACCCGTTCGCCCGGGAGCGCCTCGTCGCGCGGACCGACGTGCGCGCCTGGACGGTCGCGGTCGGCTCGCTGGCCTGATCCCCGCCGGCCGGCGCCCGACAGGCGTCGGGGAGCCGGGGCCGCTCAGGCCTCGGGCTCGTCGCCCGCTGCCACCACGTGCGGGTCCTGCGCCGCAAGCCCGGCCCGCGTGTCGTGCCGCACCTTGAGCGCGCTGGCCAGCGCCGTGACGCCCAGGATCACGACGATCGCCAGCAGCGACACGAGGATCGGCACGTCGGGCGCCCACGCCACCGGCTCGCCGCCGTTCACGAACGGCACCTCGTTCTCGTGCAACGCCTCGAGCACCAGCTTGACGCCGATGAACCCCAGCAGCACCGCGAGCCCGACGTTGAGGTACACCATCCGGCGCAGCAGGTCGCCCAGCAGGAAGTAGAGCTGGCGCAGCCCCATCAGCGCGAACACGTTCGCCATGAGCACGAGGTACGGCTCGGTCGTCAGCCCGAAGATCGCGGGGATCGAGTCGAACGCGAACAGCAGGTCCGTGACGCCGAGCGCCACGAGCACGACGAGCATCGGCGTGACGAGACGCCGCCCGCCCTCGCGGACCGTGAGCCGCACGCCGTGGTACTCGGGCGTCGACGGCAGCACGCGCTGCACCCAGCCGACGACGCGCGGGGCGGTGTACTCGTCGTCCCCCGAGTCGCCCTCCCGACCGACCTTCCACGCGGTCCAGATCAGGAACGCGCCGAAGAGGTAGAACATCCAGCTGAACGCGTTGATCACCGCGGTGCCCGCGAGGATGAAGACCCCGCGCAGCACGAGCGCGAGGACGATCCCGACGAGCAGCGCGGTCTGCTGGTACATCCGCGGCACCGCGAACCGGCTCATGATCAGCAGGAAGACGAACAGGTTGTCCACCGAGAGCGAGTACTCCGTGAGCCAGCCCGCGTAGAACTGTCCCGCGTACTCGCCGCCCGCCGTCGCCCACACCCCGAGCCCGAACAGCACCGCGAGGCCGACGTACAGCGCGAGGTAGCGGACGCACTCGGCCACCGTGGGGACGTGCGGCCGCCGGCCGACGACCGCCACGTCGACCACGAGGACGGCGGCCGCCACGCCGAGCGTGACGAGCCAGACCAGGGGTGCGACGTGCATGTTCCTCAGTTCTCGTTCGGGGTCTCGGGCGCGGCGACCGCCGCGGGATCGGGCCGGGCGACGGCGACGTCCGCAGGCGCCACCGGGGCCGTCGCGCCCCCGGACCCCCGGGTGGCCGCGAGCGAGGCGACGGTCGCCACCGCGAGCGTCGCCAGGATGACGGCGAGCGACAGCCAGGTCGGGATCTCCGGCGCCCAGTCCACCGGCTCGCCGCCGTTGACGAACGGCAGCTCGTTCGTGTGCAGCGCGTGCAGCACGAGCTTGACGCCGATGAAGCCGAGGATCACGGCGAGCCCCTGAGCCAGGTACACGAGCCGCTCGAGCAGGCCGCCGATCAGGAAGTAGAGCTGGCGCAGCCCGAGCAGGGCGAACGCGTTCGCGGTGAACACGATGTACGGCTGGGTCGTCAGGCCGTAGATCGCCGGGATCGAGTCGAGCGCGAACAGGACGTCCGTCGAGCCGATCGCGACCATCACGACGAGCATCGGCGTCAGCACGCGCCGCCCGTCGACGCGGGCCGTGAGCCGGTCGTCGTGGTAGCGGTCCGTCGTGGGCACGACGCGCTTGAGCCAGCGCACCACGAGACCGTCCTCGCGGTGCGCGGCCTGCTCGTCGAGCGGCTCGTCGTCGTGCTCGCGCACCAGCTTGACGGCCGTGTACAGCAGGAACGCGCCGAACACGTAGAACACCCACGAGAACTGCTCGATCGCCGCCGCGCCGACCAGGATGAACACCGTCCGCAGCACGAGCGCGATGACGACGCCGACCAGCAGCACCTTCTGCTGGTAGACCCGCGGCACCGCGAACCTCGTCATGATGATGAGGAACACGAAGAGGTTGTCGACCGACAGGCTCTTCTCGGTGACGTAGCCCGCGAAGTACTCGCCGGCGTGCCCCCAGTCCCACACGACGCCGACCGCCACGCCGAAGGCGAGCGCGAGCCCGATGTACGCCGTGGACCACCACGCGGACTCGCGGAAGGTCGGCTCGTGCGGGGTGCGCACGTGCGCGAAGAAGTCGAAGACGACGAGCGCCACGACGGCGACCGCCGTGACGAGCCAGACCCAGAGCGGGACGTCCAACCGAGTACCTCCGGTACGTGCGCGTGTACCGAAGGTCTCCCCCACCCGTCCGCGTGCGGACCGGGCCGACCGCGCCGGGGCCGACGGCCCGTGATGACGACACGATCGCTTGCGGGGTACTCCCCTTCACCGAAGCCGCCAGCATAGGCGACGTCCGGTGCGGGGCGCGTCAGGCGGTGGCCGCGTGCATCTGGCGCAGCTCCTTCTTCAGGCCCGACACCTCGTCGCGCAGCCGTGCGGCCAGCTCGAACTGCAGCTCGCCGGCTGCCGCGTGCATCTGGTCGGTGAGCTCCTGGATGAGGCCCGCCAGGTCGCTCGCCGCGGCGCCCACGAGCCGCGTGCGCTCGTCGCGCGGCGCGCCCTTGGAGCCGAACCCCGGAACGGGCGCCTTGCCGCGGCTCGACTGGCGGCCGCCACCGCCGAGCAGCGCGTCGGTGTCGGCGTCCTCGCGCGCGAGGAGGTCGGTGACGTCGGCGATCTTCTTGCGCAGCGGCGTGGGGTCGATGCCGTGCTCGAGGTTGTACGCCACCTGCTTCTCGCGGCGTCGGTTCGTCTCCTCGATCGCGAGCTCCATCGCGGCCGTCACGGTGTCGGCGTACATGTGCACCTGGCCGGACACGTTGCGCGCGGCGCGCCCGATCGTCTGGATGAGCGACTTCCCCGAGCGCAGGAAGCCCTCCTTGTCGGCGTCGAGGATCGCCACGAGCGACACCTCGGGCAGATCGAGGCCCTCGCGCAGCAGGTTGATGCCGACGAGCACGTCGTACTCGCCGAGCCGCAGCTCGCGCAGCAGCTCGACCCGACGCAGCGTGTCGACCTCGGAGTGCAGGTAGCGGACCCGCACGCCCTTCTCGAGGAGGTAGTCGGTGAGGTCCTCGGCCATCTTCTTGGTGAGCGTGGTGACGAGCACGCGCTCGTCGCGGTCGACCCGGTCGTGGATCTCGCCCAGCAGGTCGTCGATCTGACCCTGCGTCGGCTTGACGACGATCTCGGGGTCGACCAGGCCGGTCGGCCGGATGATCTGCTCGACCACGCCGTCGGACATCGACAGCTCGTAGTCGCCGGGCGTCGCCGAGAGGTACACCGTCTGGCCGATGCGCTCGACGAACTCCTCCCACCGCAGCGGCCGGTTGTCCACCGCGCTCGGCAGCCGGAACCCGTGGTCGACGAGCGCGCGCTTGCGCGACATGTCGCCCTCGTACATCGCGCCGATCTGCGGCACCGTCACGTGCGACTCGTCGATGACGAGCAGGAAGTCCTCGGGGAAGAAGTCGAGCAGCGTGTTCGGCGCCGAGCCCGCGGTGCGCCCGTCGATGTGCCGGGAGTAGTTCTCGATGCCCGAGCACGAGCCGATCTGGCGCATCATCTCGATGTCGTACGTGGTGCGCATGCGCAGCCGCTGCGCCTCGAGCAGCTTGTTCTGCCGCTCGAGCTCGGCGAGCCGCTCCTCGAGCTCGAGCTCGATCCCGCCGATCGCGCGCTCCATGCGCTCCGGGCCGGCGACGTAGTGCGTCGCCGGGAAGATGTGCATCTGCTGCTCCGAGCGCACGACGTCGCCCGTGAGCGGGTGCAGCGTCGCGATCGCCTCGATCTCGTCGCCGAACATCTCGATGCGGATCGCCAGCTCCTCGTACACCGGGATGATCTCGATCGTGTCGCCGCGCACGCGGAACGTGCCGCGCGTGAACGCCAGGTCGTTGCGCGCGTACTGCATCTGCACGAACCGGCGCAGCAGCTGGTCGCGGTCGACCTGGTCGCCCACCGCGAGCGTCACCATCCGGTCGACGTACTCCTGGGGCGTGCCCAGCCCGTAGATGCACGACACCGAGGCGACCACCACGACGTCGCGGCGGGTCAGCAGCGAGCTCGTGGCCGAGTGGCGCAGCCGCTCGACCTCCTCGTTGATCGAGGAGTCCTTCTCGATGTAGGTGTCCGTCTGGGCGATGTACGCCTCGGGCTGGTAGTAGTCGTAGTACGAGACGAAGTACTCGACCGCGTTGTTCGGCAGCAGCTCGCGGAACTCGGTCGCCAGCTGGGCGGCCAGTGTCTTGTTCGGCGCCATGACCAGCGTCGGTCGCTGCACCTGCTCGATGAGCCACGCCGTCGTCGCCGACTTGCCCGTGCCGGTCGCGCCGAGCAGCACCACGTCCTTCTCGCCCGCGTTGACGCGGCGGGCGAGCTCGGCGATCGCCTGCGGCTGGTCGCCCGACGGCGTGTACTGGGAGACGACCTCGAACGGCGCGACGGTCCGCTGAAGCTCGGTGACAGGACGCATGCCACCACGGTACGTGTCACCACTGACACGCCACCCGGGCGGCTACTTGCCGGAGTTGTGCGACACCCAGGCGCCGCGGTCCTCCGCCTCGGCGAGCTGCCCGTACACCTTCATGAACGCCTCGTACGCCGAGAAGCCCGCGAGCTTGCGGTGCACGACGGGCACGAGGCCGCCGATCCCGCCGTCCTTCGTCGTGTACGTGAGGATCGTGCTGCGCGCGGTCGACCGGCCGGCTGCGCGCTCGACCGCGACCTCGAACCGCATGAGCTCCTCGTCCTCGCCCTTGACCAGGTCGCGGACGACGAACTCGACCCGCACGGCCCCACGCTCACCGACCTGGATCCGCGCCTTCGTGTCGTCGACACGGCGCGCCGCCAGCTGGGCGATCTCGAGCATGCGCGTCAGCGGCAGCTCCGTCGCGATCGAGACGGATGCCTTCGACTGCGACGGACGCACCGCCCAGCCCGAACCCACTGCGGGCGCCAAGCCCGTCTGACCACCGCGCGTCATGTTCCAGCTCCTTTGCCGGTCGTGTACGCCTCGCACCGCTCCTGGTCTGCTGAATCGGCACCGTGGCGCCGGCAGTTGCGTGAGCGGCGGAAGTTTCACCCGAGGGGAGCAGCAGGAGCCGCCCCGCGTCAAGGGCCTTCGGCCTCGATCTCAGCCGCACGCTCGGCCCAGAGGCGGTCCCAGAGCGCGTCGACCTGCGCCCGCAGCTCCGCCTCGCTGCCCGTGCCGTCGAGGACGACGTCCGCGGCCGCGAGGCGCGCCTCGTCGTCCGCCTGCGCCGCGACCCGCGCCTCCGCGTCGTGGCGGCTGAGCCCGCGCAGCCGCACGAGCCGCTCGACGCGCAGCACCGCGGGTGCGTGCACCACGACGAGCACGTGGAAGTCGTCCTGCTGGCCGGTCTCGACGAGCAGCGGGATGTCGTGCACGACGACCGCCCCAGCGTCGGTGGCCGCGGCCTTCGCCTCGCGCTCCGCCGCGAGCCGCCGGACGACCGGGTGCACGATCGCGTCGAGCCGCGCGCGCTGCGCGTCGTCGTGGAACACGACCGCCGCCAGCCCGGCGCGGTCCAGCTCGCCGTCGGGCGTGAGCACGTCCGTGCCGAAGGCCTCGACGACGGCGTCCAGCCCGGCCGAGCCGCGCCGTACCGCCTCGCGCGCCAGCTCGTCCGCGTCGATCACGACCGCGCCCAGCTCCGCGAACCGGCGCGCCGCGACCGACTTCCCGCTCGCGATGCCACCCGTGAGTCCGATGCGCTGCACGCGCCCATCCTGCCGGAGCGCCGCCGCAGCGGCGCGACGGCCCGATCCCGGCGGGCACCCGGAGACCGGGCCGAGCACGGGGTGGACGAACGCCCGGGCGCACGAACGCCGACGGGCCGGCCACCCGAAGGTGACCGGCCCGTCGAGGACCGCCGGAGTGAGCCGAGGCTCAGTTGCCGGTGAGCTTCTCGCGGAGCGCAGCCAGCGCCTCGTCCGACGCGAGGGTGCCGGTGGCCTCCTCGGTCGACGACGAGTACGTGGACGGCGCAGCGCCGCCGGACTCGCCGCTCGTCGCGGCCTCGGCGTCGGCCTTCGCCGCCTCCGAGACCTGCTTGCGGTGCGCCTCCCAGCGCTCGTGCGCGGCCGCGTACTGGGCCTCCCACGTCTCGCGCTGCGTCTCGTAGCCCTCGAGCCACTCGTTCGTCGTCGGGTCGAAGCCCTCGGGGTACTTGTAGTTGCCCTGCTCGTCGTACTCGGCCGCCATGCCGTACAGCGCGGGGTCGAAGTCCTCCGAGGCCGGGTCGAAGCCCTCGTTTGCCTGCTTGAGCGACAGCGAGATGCGGCGACGCTCGAGGTCGATGTCGATGACCTTGACGAACACGTCGTCGCCGACCTGGACGACCTGCTCCGGGATCTCGACGTGGCGCACGGCCAGCTCCGAGATGTGCACGAGGCCCTCGATGCCGTCCTCGACGCGCACGAACGCGCCGAACGGGACGAGCTTGGTGACCTTGCCGGGGACGACCTGGCCGATGGCGTGCGTCCGGGCGAACGCCTGCCACGGGTCCTCCTGCGTCGCCTTCAGCGACAGCGAGACCCGCTCGCGGTCGAAGTCGACGTCGAGCACCTCGACCGTGACCTCCTGGCCGACCTCGACGACCTCGGACGGGTGGTCGATGTGCTTCCAGGACAGCTCGGAGACGTGCACGAGGCCGTCCACGCCGCCCAGGTCGACGAACGCGCCGAAGTTGACGATCGACGACACGACACCGGGCCGGACCTGGCCCTTCTGCAGCGTCTGCAGGAAGGTCGAGCGGACCTCCGACTGCGTCTGCTCGAGCCACGCACGGCGCGACAGGACCACGTTGTTGCGGTTCTTGTCGAGCTCGATGATCTTGGCCTCGATCTCCTTGCCGACGTACGGCTGGAGGTCGCGCACACGGCGCATCTCGACGAGCGAGGCGGGCAGGAAGCCGCGCAGACCGATGTCGAGGATGAGGCCGCCCTTGACGACCTCGATGACGGTGCCGGTGACGACGCCGTCCTCCTCCTTGATCTTCTCGATCGTGCCCCACGCGCGCTCGTACTGCGCCCGCTTCTTCGACAGGATCAGCCGACCTTCCTTGTCCTCCTTCTGGAGGACGAGGGCCTCGACCGCGTCGCCGACCTTGACGACCTCACCGGGGTCCACGTCGTGCTTGATGGACAGCTCGCGGGAGGGGATGACGCCCTCGGTCTTGTAGCCGATGTCGAGCAGGACCTCGTCGCGGTCGACCTTGACGATGGTGCCCTCGACGATGTCGCCATCGTTGAAGTACTTGATGGTGGCGTCGATCGCAGCGAGGAAGTCCTCGGCCGAACCGATGTCGTTGACCGCGACCTGCGGGGTGGCGGGCTTCGCGGGGGTGGAGATGCTCATGTAGGGATGGGCTCCGTTGCGGACAGGATGTAGGACGGACAGGTGACGTGACCGACGGCAGGTGCCGACGCTGCACGGGATGGTGTGCGATTCTCGGTGCCGGCCCCGAGGCCCGGCGCCCGCAACGTGCTGCGGGCGTCCGGGGACGTCCACAGAAACAACCCGCGGGCACGGCCGAAGGCACGCGACACCGTCGCCCAGCCTAACGGTGCGGCCAGGGAGGGGTCAAAGCGCGCCCCGGGCGACGGCGCGGCCGAGCGGCGCTGCCGCGCCGGCGCGCCGCGGCACGTCACGCGAGCGCGCGAGCCACCGCGAGCAGGTCTTCCGGCACGTGCTTGACCTTGCCCGCCACCTCCTCGAGCGGAACGAGCTCGACGCGCTCGCCGCGCAGGGCCGTCATGACGTTCGACCGCCCCGAGGTGATCGCGTCCATCGCCGCGACGCCGAACCGCGAGCCGAGGATCCGGTCCTGCGCCGTGGGGGTGCCGCCGCGCTGGACGTGGCCCAGCACGGTGACGCGCGTGTCGAAGCCGGTGCGCGTCTCGATCTCGGCCTTGAGCCGCTCGCCGATCGCGCCCGCGACCACCTCGCCGAACTTGCCCCGCTGCGTCTCGTAGTGCATGTCGGTGCCCGGCGCGGGAACCGCGCCCTCCGCGACGACGACGATGGAGAAGCTCGCGTGCGCACGGTGCCGGTGCTTGAGGAACTTGACGATCCGCTCGATGTCGAACGGCTCCTCGGGCGCCAGCACGATCTCCGCACCGCCCGCGATGCCGGCGGTCGTCGCGATCCAGCCCGCGTGCCGGCCCATGACCTCGACGATCATGACGCGGTCGTGGCTCTCCGCCGTCGTGTGGATGCGGTCCACGGCGTCGGTCGCGATGGTGACGGCGGTGTCGAAGCCGATGGACGCGTCGGTGCCCCACACGTCGTTGTCGATCGTCTTGGGGATCGCGACGATGCGGACGCCCGCCTCCGCCACCTTCTGCGCGGCGTGCAGCGTGCCGTCGCCGCCGATGCAGATCAGCGCCTCGATCCGCTCGGCCTCGAGCGTCGCGAGGACCGCGTCGATGCCGCCGTCCTCGGCGTGCGGGTGGAACCGCGCCGTGCCGAGGAGCGTGCCGCCGACGGGGAGCACGTTGCGGATGTGCTGGCGCGTCAGCGGGACGGCGAGCCCGTCGACGACGCCGCGCCACCCGTTGCGGAAGCCGACGATCGAGTGCCCGAACTCGCCCTCGCCGCGCTTGACGACGGCGCGGATCGCGGCGTTCAGGCCGGGGACGTCGCCGCCACCGGTGAGCAGGCCGACACGCACGGGATGGGCTCCTTCTCGAGGGGTGCGACACAGGACGCGGCGCGCACCGTCGGGCAGCCGTGCGTCCAGCCTAGCCACGCCTGGGGCGGGCGCTGAGCCTTCCGTCCCAGGTCACGGACGACAATGCCGCTATGACGAACAGCGCCGACGAGCCCCTCGCGGAGGCCGGCTACCGCGACGTGCCCGACGCCGACGGCGGTGCCGCGGGCCGGCGCTGGTGGGACGCGAACGCCGACGAGTACCTCGCGGAGCACGGCGACTTCCTGGGGCCGACCGACTTCTGCTGGTGCCCCGAGGGGCTGCGCGAGGCCGACGCGCGCCTGCTGGGCGACCTGACGGGCGACACGCGGGTGCTGGAGATCGGCTCGGGGGCTGCGCAGTGCTCCCGGTGGCTCGTCACCCGAGGCGTCGCCGCGGTCGCGACCGACGTCTCGGGCGCCATGCTGCGGGCGGCGCGCGCCTACGACGTGCGGGCGGGGGTGCGCACGCCCGCGGTGCAGGCCGACGCGCGGGCGCTGCCGTTCGCCGCCGGGTCGTTCGACGTGGCGTTCACCGCGTACGGCGCGCTCCCCTTCGTGCCCGACACCGGCCTGGTGCATCGCGAGGTGGCGCGGATCCTGCGGCCCGGCGGCCGGTGGGCCTTCGCGGTGACGCACCCGGTGCGGTGGGCGTTCCCCGACGACCCGGGCGAGGGCGGCCTCGTCGCGACGCGTTCGTACTTCGACCGACGGCCGTACGTCGAGCTCGGTGCGTCGGGGTCGGTCCTGTACGCCGAGTACCACCGGACGCTGGGTGACGTGGTCGGCGAGCTCGCCGCGGCCGGGTTCGCGCTCGACCGGCTCGTCGAGCCCGAGTGGCCCGCGGGCCACGACCGCGTCTGGGGCGGCTGGGGGCCGGTGCGCGGCGCGCGCCTGCCCGGGACGGCGATCTTCGTCAGCCACCTCGCGCGCTGAGCGTCGCCGCCTCCGGGCTCAGTGCCCCGCGTCGTGCCAGCTCGCGCCGACGCCCACCGACACGTCCAGCGGCACGGAGAGCGGACCGTCGGGCAGGCCGTCGCCGGCGCCGCCCATGCGCTCGCGCACGAGCTGCTCGACCTCGTCGCGCTCCCCCGCGGCCACCTCGAGCACGAGCTCGTCGTGCACCTGCAGGAGCATGCGGGACGCCAGGCCGCGTCGGGCGAGCTCGCGGTCGACGCCCAGCATCGCGAGCTTGATGAGGTCCGCTGCGCTGCCCTGGATCGGGGCGTTGAGCGCCATGCGCTCGGCCGCCTCGCGCCGGATCCGGTTGTCGCTGACGAGGTCGGGCAGGTAGCGCCGCCGGCCGAGGATCGTCGCGGTGTACCCCGTCGCGCGCGCCTGGTCGACGACGCCGGTGAGGTACTCGCGCACCCCGCCGAACCGCGAGAAGTAGTCCTGCATCAGCGCCGACGCCTCGCCGACCTCGATCGACAGCTGCTGCGACAGCCCGTACGCCGACAGGCCGTAGGCGAGGCCGTAGCTCATCGCCTTGATCTTCGAGCGCTGCGCCGCCGTGACCTCGTCGGTCGGGACGCCGAAGACGCGCGAGCCGACGTAGCTGTGCAGGTCCTCCCCCGACCGGAACGCCTCGATGAGCCCCTCGTCGCCCGAGAGGTGGGCCATGATCCGCATCTCGATCTGCGAGTAGTCCGCGGTGAGCAGCGTCTCGTACCCGGCTCCGACGACGAACGCCCGACGGATCTGCCGGCCCGCGTCGGTGCGCATCGGGATGTTCTGCAGGTTCGGGTCCGCCGACGACAGCCGGCCCGTCGCCGCGATCGTCTGCTGGAACGTCGTGTGGATGCGCCCGTCGGGCGCGACCGACCGCAGCAGCCCCTCGACGGTCTGGCGCAGCCGGATCGCGTCGCGGTGCGCGAGCAGGTGCTCGAGGAACGGGTGCTGGGTGCGCGCGAAGAGCTCCGTCAGCGCGGCCGCGTCGGTCGTGTAGCCCGTCTTGATCCGCTTCGTCTTCGGCATGCCGAGCTGGTCGAACAGGACCTCCTGGAGCTGCTTCGGCGAGCCGAGGTTCACCTCGCGACCGATCACCGCGTACGCGTCGGCCGCCGCGTCCTGGACCTGCGCGTCGAACGACTTCTCGAGGCCGGCGAGGTAGTCGACGTCGATCGCGATGCCGGCCCGCTCGAGCCGCGCGAGGACGTCGACGAGCGGCAGCTCCAGGTCCGCCAGCAGGGCGGTCGACCCGCGGTCGGCGAGCTCGCCGCCGAGCACGTCCGCGAGGTCCCGCACCGCCGAGGCGCGCACGGCCGCGCGTCGGCCCTCGTCCGTGCCGTCGAGCTCGAGGTCGAACGCGCCCTGGCCCTCGCCCTGCGCGTCGCCCGAGCCGAGCTCGCGGTGCAGGTAGCCGATCGCGAGGTCGCCCAGGTCGTAGGCGCGGCGGTCGGGCTGGCACAGGTACGCGGCGAGCTCCGTGTCGAACGTGACGCCGTCGAGCGGGAGCCCGCGCCCGTGCAGCGCGTGCCACGCCTCCTTCGACGCGTGGACGACCTTCGGCGCCGCGGCGTCCGCGAGCCAGTCCGCCAGCGCGCGCTCGTCGGACGGCGGGATCTCCTGCAGGTCGAACACCGCCGCCTGGCCGGCGGAGTCGGCGATCGCGACGCCCCACGCGTCGCCGCCCGCCGGCCGCCCCGAGCCGCGCACGTCGAGCCCGAGCAGCCCGCTCGACCGCCCCGCGAGCCACGCGCCGAGCTCACCCTCGCCGAGTGCCGCGACCTCGAGCGCCGAGGCCGCCACCGCCGCCGGCGTCTCGCCCTCGTCGGGCAGCATCGCGAACAGCCGGTCGCGCAGCGTGCGGAACTCGAGCTCGTCGAGCAGCGTGTGCAGCTCCTGGCGGTCCCAGGGGCGGGCCGCGAGGTCCTCGGGTCCGAGCGGGAGCTCGAGGTCGGCCACGAGCGCGTTGAGCCGGCGGTTGAGCTGCACCTGCTCGAGGTTCGCGCGCAACGCCTCCCCCGCCTTGCCCGGCACGTCCGGCGCGTGCGCGACGACCCCCTCGAGCCCGCCGTACTGGTTGATCCACTTCGCCGCCGTCTTGGGACCGACGCCGGGGATGCCGGGCAGGTTGTCGCTCGTCTCGCCCACGAGCGCCGCGAGGTCCGGGTACCGCTCCGGCGGGACGCCGTACCTGGCCTCGACCGCGTCGGGCGTCATCCGCGCGAGCTCGGAGACGCCCTTGACCGGGTACAGCACCGTGACGTCCTCGTTGACGAGCTGGAACGCGTCCCGGTCGCCCGTGCAGACGAGAACCCGCATGCCCTGCGCGCGCGCCTGCGTCGAGAGCGTCGCCAGGATGTCGTCCGCCTCGAAGTGCGGCTTCTCGAGCACCGGGATGCGCAGCGTCTCGAGCAGCCGCTTGATGATCGGCACCTGACCCCGGAACGGCTCGGGCGTCACGTCGCGAGTGCCCTTGTACGCCTCGTACTGCTCGGTGCGGAACGTGGTGCGGCCGACGTCGAACGCCACGGCGACGTGCGTCGGCGTCTCGTCCCGCAGCAGGTTGGCGAGCATCGACGTGAACCCGAACACGGCGTTGGTCGGCTCGCCCGTCGACGTGGCGAACTTGTCGACCGGGAGCGCGAAGAACGCCCGGTAGGCCATCGAGTGGCCGTCGACGAGCAGGAGTCGGGGCGAGTCGGACGGCAAGTCTCGGGGGGCTGCGGGGCTCACGGTGCCAACCTATCTGGCATGTCTGACACGACCCCCGCCCCTGCCCTGCCGTCGACCGAGGGGACGCTCCTCGAGCGCATGGGCATCGAGCTCGTCGAGGTCTCCGCCCGCCGCGCGGTCGCGACCATGCCCGTCGAGGGCAACACGCAGCCCTACGGGCTCCTGCACGGCGGCGCCTCCGCGGTGCTCGCGGAGACGCTCGGCTCCTACGCGGCGCAGGCGCACGCGGGTCCGGGCCGCGTCGCCGTCGGGATCGAGCTGAACGCCACGCACCACCGGTCGGCCCGCGCAGGCGTCGTCACGGGCACGGCCGAGGCGCTGCACCTCGGGTCGAGCCTTGCCAGCTACCAGGTGGTCGTCGAGGACGCGGACGGCCGCCGGGTCTGCACCGCGCGGCTCACCTGCATGCTCATCGACGCACGCGGCTGATCGGCCGCGACCGGCGCGTCGTCGTGCCGGACGCGGCCCTCGCGCGCCTGGCGACGCCGCGCGATGAGGTCCTCGAGCCCCCGCGGCGCGCTCCGCCGCGTCGGGGTGGCGGCGTGCTCGTGCGCGAGCCGGCGCTGCAGCGCGGCCGTGGTGACCACGCGGTGCGACGCCGCGGGCGCGAAGCCGAGCCGGGCGAGGAACCGGTGCATGCCACGCGCGCCGGGGATCGGCGCGGCGTACAGCTCGGTCGCGCCGGCGTCCTCCGCCGCCGTCACGGCGCCGCCGAGCAGCGCGTGGCCGAGCCCGCGCCGGCGTGCGCCGGCCCGCACGTACACGGCCTCGATGCCGAGGCTCGTCACGTCGAGGAACAGGCCGGGCTCGACGACCCGTGCGAGCAGGAAGCCCGCCGGCTCGTCGTCGAGGTGCCCGATCAGCACGCGCCCGGTCGGGAGCCCGAGCAGGACGCCGATCTGCTCGCGCAGCCGGTCGCTCGCGTCGGTGCAGAGCTGCGATCCGACGGCGGCCTCGCCGCGCGCCTCCAGGCACAGCTCGACCAGGGCGTCGAGATCGTCGGGGTGGGCAGGACGAACGAGCACACCAGGGCGCACGGGACGAACCTCCGGACGGGACGAGGGGATCCGGTCGGGGTGGCGACGTCGCTGCCCGCGACGGCGCCGACCCCGATCATGGCCCAGCCGCCCCGAGTCAACACACCCCCTGTCTGCTGTCACGTGGGACCGCTCTCGCGGCCGCGCCGTGGCTCAGTCGCGCGGCGCCGCGGTCGCGCCGGGCGAGACGCGCTCGGCGGGCGTCCGGTGGTCGGAGATCCCGAGCTCGTCCGCGAGGTACAGGAACGCGCGGGCGTACGGGTTGCCGCCCACCTCCTCGCGCACGCGCGGCCAGTCGACCTGCTCCCGGACCGCGCGGACGATGCCGAGCAGCCGGCTGAAGTCGCACGCGTGCTCGCCGAGGACGCGGAGCTTCCCGGAGACGATCGCGCTCGCGTCGAGCACCGGCATGCGGACCGCGAGGACCTCGATCTCGTCGCTCGACGCGAGCAGCTCGGGCGTCACGGGCTCCCCGACCATCCGGAACAGCACGTCGACGAGCGCGCCGTGGTGGTACGCCTTGAACAGCCAGTTCTCGGGCGGCTCGTGCACCTCGAGCCCGGCCGCGCGGATCGCCTCCTGCGCCCGGGCGATGTCGTCCTCGAGGATCGCGAAGTCGACGTCGTGGCTCGGCTCGGACGCGCCACGGGCCCACGCGGCGTAGCCGCCGACGAGCGCGAACGGCAGCCCGGCGTCGGTCAGCGCGACCGCCACGAGCCGCAGCGCGTCGTGCAGGGCCGCTCGCTCGTCGTGCTGCACCGACCGGTGCCCCGCGGGAGCGGCGGGCGGCGGCGCGGCCTCGCTGGTCATGCCGACGATCGTGCACCCCGGCGCGCGCGCCCGCAGGACGGGCGGCAGGATCGCAAGGGTGCGGATCGCGACCTTCAACATCCTCCACGGCCGCTCGGTGCGCGACGGCCGGGTCGACCTCGACCGGTACGCCGAGGCGGTGCGTGCCCTGGACGCGGACGTCCTCGCGCTCCAGGAGGTCGACCGCGACCAGCCGCGCTCGCACGGCGCGGACCTCACGCAGATCGCCGCCGACGCGATGGGCGCGACGGACCACCGGTTCGCCGCGACGCTCCGCGGGCACCCGGGACTCTGGACCGCCGCGAGCGACCACTCGCAGCCGGAGGCGGCGACCTACGGGATCGCGCTCCTGTCGCGGTTCCCCGTGCGGGACTGGTCCGTGCTGACGCTCTCGCTGCGCAACCGCATCACGCCCGTGCGCTGGCCCGGGCGTCGGTGGTGGTCGCTCGCGCGGGACGAGCCGCGCGCCGCGCTCGTGGCCGAGGTCGACGCGCCGGGCGGACCGCTGACGGTGGTCGGCACGCACATCACGGTGATCCCCGGGTGGGCGCAGCGCCAGCTCGTCGACCTCACCGGCCGCGTCTCGGGGCGGCGCCGGCCGCTCGTGCTCATGGGCGACTTCAACCTGCTGGGCTCCGAGCCGGCGCACCTGACGCGCATGCGGCCGCTCGTCACGACGCCCACGTACCCCGTGGAGCACCCCACGCGGCAGATCGACCACGTCCTCGTCGACGGCGACCTGCACGCGACGTCGCACGGCGTCGCCGTGGACACCGGGATCTCCGACCACCGCGCGCTCGTCGTGGACGTCGAGCACGCGGTCCCGCCCGGCCCCTCCGGTGCGAGCGGTGCGGCGGCGCAGGCCGGGCGGGGCTGATCAGGCCCGGACCGTCAGGACCCGCCGCCGACCTGCTCGATGACGGCGTCCGCGACCTCGCGCATCGTGAGCCGGCGGTCCATCGAGGTCTTCTGGATCCAGCGGAACGACTCGGGCTCGGTGAGACCCATCTTCGTCATGAGCAGGCCCTTGGCGCGGTCCACGCGCTTGCGGGTCTCGAAGCGCTCGGCCAGGTCCGCGACCTCGGACTCGAGCGCCGAGATCTGCGCGTAGCGGGAGATCGCGATCTCGACCGCGGGCAGCAGGTCCGCCGGGCTGAACGGCTTCACCACGTACGCCATCGCACCGGCGTCGCGCGCCCGCTCGACGAGCTCGGTCTGGCTGAACGCGGTCAGCAGGACGACGGGCGCGAGGTGTGCCTTGCCGATCCGCTCCGCGGCGGAGATGCCGTCGAGCACGGGCATCTTCACGTCCATGACGACGACGTCCGGCTTGAGCTCGGTGGCGAGGGCGACGGCCTGCTCGCCGTCGGCCGCCTCGCCGACGACGTCGAAGCCCGCGTCGCGCAGCGTCTCGACGACGTCCATGCGGATCAGGGCCTCGTCCTCGACCACGACGGCGCGACGGGCCGGGCGCGCGGGCCTGGCCTCCTCGGCCGGGGGCGCCTCGGTGGGCAGCTCGAGCGGGGTCGACTCGTCGGGGGCGGTTGCGTCGTCCGTCGTCACGCTGCACAGCGTAACGGCCTGCGGCCCCGCGCCGACGACCCGTCGTGGCCCGCCGGTCAGACGCGGACCACGACCTTGCCGCGCACGTGGCCCGTCTCGCTCAGCCGGTGGGCCTCGCGGGCGTCGGCGAGGTCGAGCACGGCGGCGACGTCCACCTCGACCTGCCCCGCGTCGATCATCCGGCCGAGCTCGGCGAGACCCTCCGCGTCCGGCCGGACCCAGACGTAGTGGCCGCCCAGCTCGTCCCGCGCGCGGGCGTCGAGGATCGACGCGATCGTGCCGCCGGGCGCGAGCAGCTCGGGCGCCTGCGCGACCCCGTCGGCGCCGCCGTAGTGCAGGATCACGTCGACTCCGCCGGGCGCGAGCGCACGCACCCGCTCGACGAGCCCCTCGCCGTACTCGACCGGCTCGACGCCCCGACCGCGCAGGTGCTCGTGGTTCGCGGCCGACGCCGTGCCGATGACGCGCGCGCCCGCCGCCCGCGCGATCTGGACGGCGAACCCCCCGACGCCGCCCGACGCGGCGTGCACCAGGACGGTCTGGCCCGCACGGACGCCGGTCCGGCGCACCGTCTGGAGCGCGGTCAGCCCGGCCAGCGGGACGGCGGCCGCCTCCTCGAACGACAGCGAGGCGGGCTTACGCGCGAGCGTCCGCACGGGTGCCGCCACGAGCTCGGCGAACGTGCCGCCGTGCAGCCAGTCCTTGCGGACGTAGCCGAACACCTCGTCGCCGGGGGCCAGCTCGGGCGTGTCGAGCCCCGCCCGCTCGACGACGCCGGCGACGTCCCAGCCCGGGACGACCGGGAGCTGGACGTCCATGATCCGGTCGAGATGGCCCTGCCGGGCCTTCCAGTCCACCGGGTTGACCGACGCCGCCCGCACGCGCACGAGCACCAAGTCCGGGCCGACCTTCGGGTCCGGCTGCTCGGTGAGCTCGAGGACGTCGGCGTCGCCGTGGCGGGAGTACGTGATCGCTCGCATGGCCAGCAGGTTCGCACCTGTGTCCGCCCGGCGCGCGCCGGGCGGCGGGGCGCCGGGCCGCCTCGGGTCCCGACTATCCTGGTCGTCTGGCCCCGATAGCCCAACCGGCAGAGGCGTTCGGCTCAAACCCGATCCAGTGTGGGTTCGAATCCCACTCGGGGCACCCTCGCGCGGCACGTCCGGTTCGCACCGAACCGGTACCGCGATCGGGCTAGAACCGCAGGTCAGAGTCACCTGTTCGGTCCGCGCGCGGCGCCGGCGGCACCCCTACCGTTGGCTGCGGGGGCGTGCGACCGGTGGGACGGGGGTGACCGTGAGCGCAGTGGGCAAGGACCCGCAGTGGCGGGTCGCCGAGCGGCTCGTCGAACGGCACGCGCGCGCCGTGCTGCACCGCTCCGACGTGCGCGCGTCCCGGGCGGACGCCCGCGCGGGCGTCGACCTCGAGGGCGCGACCTTCGTCGGCGCGGTGGAGCGCAGGCGCGGGCCGGTCGACCGGCCGATCGTCGAGCGGCTGCACGATGCGGCCGCGGGCCGCACCGCCGCGGTGTACTCGCGCTCCGGCTTCACCAAGACCGCCCTGCTGTGGGCCGACGAGCGCCACGTCGCGCTGTTCGGGTACACGGACTCGGGATACGTCGCGCCGCTCAACCAGGCGGCGCGCGAGCTCGTCAGCCGCGCGGAGGCGGAGGCGGAGCATCGCGTGCGGACCGCCACCGAGCTCATCTCGCGGCACGCGACGCAGGCGCGGCTCGACGCCGAGCGGGCGGACCGCGAGCGGCACGCGGCGGCGCTGCGCGCCGAGGAGGAGCGCGTCCGGTCGCAGACCCGGCGGCAGCTCGAGCGGGAGCGCCGCGAGACCGTGCTCGGCCGCACGCTCGTGCTGCTGCTCGCGATGCGGCTCGACGTCGACGCCCTGCCGGAGACGGTCCGGCGACTCACCGAGACCTCGGTCGTCACGGCCGTCGCCGACGAGGCGCGCCGCCTCGCGCCGACGGAGGTCCCGCACGCGCTCTCGCTCGTCCGCGCGCTGTTCTTCGATGCGGCGGCGACGCTCGAGGTCCTCACGCCCGACCACCGGCGCGACTCGGCGAACTACCGCGCGGGGACCCGCCTGCTCGGCCGCGGGCTCGACGCGCTCGACGCCGCGGGCGGCGCCGGCGGCACCGGGCACGTCACGCCCGACGACGTGGAGCGGCACCTGCGGGACGCGGACCGGTGCTGGCGGGCGCTCGTCGGCGAGCTGGTGAAGGCGGTGCCGGCCCCGGCGCCCCTGCTCCCGACGCAGGTCCGCCTCGCGCACAGGTCCCTGGTCGCCGGCGGCTGACCGGCCGCCGCTCGCCGATGCCCGCGGCGTGGGCTGAGGACCTTCGTCCCTGCCCCGTCCGCGCTCTCCTGAGTTGGCTGGAACCATGTCGACCAGCGCACCACCCCGCGCGTTCCTGCACGCCGACGCCTCCGCCGTCGAGCTCGACCTCGCCGACCTCGACCACGTCCACATGCGCGTGACGACGCAGCCCACCGGCCAGGGCGCCTACGCGGG
>Ga0164242_10003316_pt1 | contig 18426 bp, 19 predicted proteins | sample OricomgcompostMG_FD_108783 | JGI IMG/M metagenome (GOLD analysis project Ga0164242, IMG submission 108783) | Miracle-Growth compost microbial communities from Emeryville, California, USA - Original compost - Miracle growth compost (MG) ... | reverse complement strand
GGTGCCGTCGGTGAGCTCCACGGTGAGGGGGCGCTTGACGTAGCGCGGCGGCAGCGCGCCGCGCTTGGTGACGGTGGCGGCGATGGTGACAACCTCTCCGGTGGGGGCGGCGGCGATGGTGGGGGTGGCGGACCTATCGAGCGTGCGGGTGGGGAGGTGGAAGAGCAGGTCTATCCAGCGGGGGCCGCAGAGCGCCTGCAGCTTGGCGTGCAGCACGGGGGTGAGGCCGGGGAGGCGGGGGTAGTCTTCCAACAATTTAAGGCCGCCTGCCGCGCGCTTAGCCGGAGTTTCCGGCTTGAGTTGGCGGGCGGGTTGTGGTTGAGTGGCGGCCGTCATGATGAGAGAGAATAGCATGAATACCCCCGTTGCAAGCCGTGCCGAGTTGCTGAAAGAGGTGAAATATCGGGCGAGCTACCGCGGCACCCTGGAACTGGACGTGGTGTGCCGCAGCCTGCTGCCGCACATGGACGCCCTGAGCGACGAGGAACTGCGGAGCGTGGCGGGGCTTCTGCAGGAGCATGAAACCGATTTGATGGCGTGGCTGGTGGAGGCGCAGGAGCCTCCCGCCGCGTGGAAGCTGACGGTGAGTTTGCTGCGGCACTTCTTTAAGAATAGAGAGCGCGTGGCGTAGGTGAAGCCGCTTTTACCCCAGTTGAAGGAGGCTAAGACGCTGGACGTGGCGGGGGTGCCCGCCGCGGCGTGGCCGTGGCTGGTGGCGGGCGTGTGCGGCACGCGTGCGCGTGTGGTGCTGGCGGTGGCACCGGAGGCCGGGGGCGTGGAGGCGATTGCGGCGGGGCTTCGCGAGTTGGTGGGGCGTGAGGTGGTGGTGTTTCCGGCATGGGACGTTCAGCCCTATGACCGCGTGGGGCCGGGGCCGGACGTGGCCGGGGCGCGGATGGCGGCGTTGGCGGCGCTGGAAGGGGAGGATCCGCTGGTGATTGTGACCAGCGTGGCGGGCTTAGGGGCGCGCGAGGCGCCGGCAGGCGGCGGCAGGCCGTGGCAGGCAGGGGTGGGGGACGAGGTGGATGTGCGCGACGTGGCGCAGAGATTGGTGGGGCTGGGATACGTTCGTGAGGAACTGGTGCAGGAGGTGGGCAGTTTTGCGGTGCGCGGCGGGATTGTGGACGTGTGGCCCGCCGGTGCGGCCGAGCCGGTGCGCATGGAATTGTTTGGCGACGAGGTGGAGAGTTTGCGGGCCTTCGACCCCGCGAGCCAGAAGAGCCTTGGCGCGGTGGAGGCGTTGAGCGTGCCGCCCGCGGGTGGCGTGGTGCTGGACGAGGAACGGATTTCCACGTTCAGGGCGCGCTACCGGGCGTTGTTTGAGGGGGCGGTGGAGGATGATTTGTATGCGGCGGTGAGCGCCGGGAGCCTGCCGCCGGAGGCCGGGCAGATGACCGCGCTTTTTTACGAGGAGCCGCTGGAGGGGCTGCTTTCGCGCTTGCCGGAGGACACGCTGGTGGTGCGGCCGGATAATTTTGAACTTCAGGCCGAGGGCTGGGACGAGCTGGTGCAGGGCGCCTATGCGGCGCGGCGGGATGGTGGCAGCGGCGTGCGCGCGGTGCCGCCGGAGCTGATGTATGTGGGCGCGGCGGAGATGGAGGGTAGGTTGGGGCGTTTCCGCAGCGTGGTGGCGCACCTTTTCGACGACGGCAAGGGCGTGGCGGCGGGGCTTAGGGCGCATGCGTACCATACGCACAACCGGCACAATGCGGCGGTGGCGGCGGCCAAGGATGTTTCAAGATACGTGGCGGATGGCTGGCGGGTGGCCTTGAGCGCGGGGAGTGACGCCGCGCTGGCGCAGTTTTTGCGGGCACTGGAGGCCGAGGGCGCGCCCGCGGCGCGGCTGGCGCGGCGTTTTGAGGTGCCGGGTAAGGCCGGGTTCGTGGCGGCGGCGAGCGGCATCCGCGAGGGGTGGATTGATAGTGACGGCAAGGTGTTCGTGTTGTGCGACAGCGATGTGTTCGGCACGCGGGTGGGCGGGGCGGCGCGCAGGAAGCGGCGGCTGAGCCCGGAGGAGGTGATTGCCCACTTCAGCGAGTTGCGCGAAGGCGATTACGTGGTGCACGAGGCCCATGGGGTGGGGCGCTTCGGCGGCCTGGTGACGATGGACGCCAACGGCGTGCGGCAGGATTTCATGAAGTTGTTTTACGCGGGCGACGACCGGCTGTTCGTGCCAGTGGAAAACCTGGACGTATTGAGCCGCTACAAGGGCGCGGACGCGGGCAACGTGGTGCTGGACAGGCTGGGCACCGGCGGTTGGGAGGCGCGGAAGGCCAAGGTGAAGGCCGACTTGATGGAGATGGCCGACGATTTACTGGCGACGGCGAGCGCGCGCGAGGTGGCGAGCCGCACGCCGGTGGCGCGGGTGGCGGGGCTATATGACGAGTTCTGCGCCGGGTTTGCCTACCCGCTGACCGACGACCAGCAGCGCGTGATGGATGAGGTGGAGGACGACCTTGCCCATGGCGTGCCCATGGACCGGCTGGTGGTGGGCGACGTGGGCTTCGGCAAGACCGAGGTGGCACTGCGCGCGGCGTGCCTGATGGCGCTGAACGGCCAGCAGGTGGCGGTGGTGTGCCCCACCACGCTGCTGGCGCGGCAGCACCATGCGTTGTTCAGGGCGCGGTTTGAGGGCTTTCCGGTGAACATCGGGCGGTTGAGCCGGCTGGTGCCGGCGGCGGAGGCCAAGGCGGTGAAGCAGGGGCTGGCGGCGGGCACGGTGGACATCGTGGTGGGCACCCATGCGCTGCTGAGCAAGGACGTGAAGTTTGCCAACCTGGGCATGGTGGTGATTGACGAGGAGCAGCGCTTCGGCGTGGCGCACAAGGAGAAGCTGAAAACCCTGCGCGCCGAGGTGGACGTGCTGACCCTGACCGCCACCCCCATACCGCGCACGCTGCAGATGGCGGTGGGCGGCGTGCGGCAGTTGAGTTTGATTACCACGCCCCCGGTGGACAGGCAGGCGGTGCAGACCTTCGTGACCCCGTGGGACAACGTGACCTTGAAGGCGGCGATGACGCGCGAGCTGGTGCGCGGCGGGCAGGTGTACTTCGTGGCGCCGCACGTGGAGGATTTGGCGCGGCTGGAGGACGACATCCACGCGCTGGTGCCGGAGGCGAGGGTAGGCGTGGCCCACGGCCAGATGGGCGAGGGCCAGCTTGAGGCGGTGATGGGCGGGTTTTACGACGGCAGTATTGATGTGCTGTTGGCGACGACGATTATCGAGAGCGGGCTGGACGTGCCCAAGGCCAACACCCTGATTGTGTATAGGAGCGACCGTTTCGGGCTGGCGCAGCTTTACCAGCTGCGCGGGCGGGTGGGGCGCAGCACGGCGAAGGCGTTTGCGTATTTCATCCTCCCCGAAGGCAACCTTGGGCACGAGGCGGCGAAGCGGTTGCAGATACTGCAGCGGCTGGACGGATTGGGCGCGGGCTTCACGCTGGCAAGTTACGATATGGATTTAAGAGGATTCGGCAACCTGTTGGGAAAACAGCAGAGCGGGCATATACGCGACATCGGGTTTGAGCTGTATGCGAAGATGCTGAAGGAGGCGGTGGAGACGCGGCGGCGCAGGAACCAGGAACCAGGAACCAGGAACCAGGTTGAGGATCTGCGGGCAAGCAGCGTGAGTTTGAAGCTGGGCATCAGTTACCTGATACCGGAGGTGTATGTGCCCGAGGTGGCGGTGCGGCTGCAGCTTTACCGGCGGCTGGCGAACGTGCGCGACGACGAGGCGCTGGCGGAGATTAAGGATGAGCTGGTGGACCGCTTCGGGCCGCTTCCGGCCGAGGTGGAGGCGTTGCTGCTGGTTGTGGGGCTTAGGAACCGCGCGGCGGCGCTGAACGTGAGCAAGGTGGAGGTGGGAGAGAAGGGCGTAGTGGTGGCGTTTGAGGGCGGGCGGTTCAAAAACCCGGACGGGCTGGTGAAGCTGGTGCAGGGGTTGGCCGGGGTGGTGAGCGTGCGCCCCGCCGGGCGCGGGCAGGAGCTGGTGTGGCACCGCCGCGTGCAGAGCGACGTGCTGCGCGGCGTGGGCGTGATTGTGGCGGAATTGGAGGGGGTTGCGTAGGTTCGGGTTATCGGATTTTGGGATTATCGGGTTATCGGGCTTGAAACCAAGGGGTTGGATGTGGTTGAATACAGGTTAGGATTTTGCCGAACCTTGGAGTTTACCGATGACATCATCTGGGGACCACGTTCCACTACATAAAATTCAACGGCGGCTGGCGCACATGGATGCACTGGTATGCCTGTTCAACGAATCGCGCATGGAAGGCAACTGGGACAGCGCACGGCAGGACCGCTTCCAGCGTTTTTACGAGCTGGTGAACCGCAGCTTCGACAGCCTGCAGGCGCAGGCCTGGCGGGTGAACGACGGCTCTCTGTTTGATTACCTGTGGGGGCACCTGGTGGCCCTGAAGGAGTTGCTGCACAGGCTGATGAACGGGTTGGTGGAGCATCTTTCCATACCCAAGTATGCGCGCTGGCGAGAGCTGTTCCGGCGGCCCGAAGACGCGACCGTGCACTGAGACGAGGCGCCGGGGGATTTTTCCTCCGGCGCCTTTTTTTGTGCGGGGTGGCGCGGCGATGGCGAGTGACCGCCACGCTTTTTTTTGGTAGAAGCAAATGGTTATGGCCGACAAACGCGACAGTTCTTCCGTGATTTGCGAAAACCGCCGCGCGCGGTTCAATTACGAGTTCCTTGATTTCTACGAGGGCGGGCTGGTGCTGGAGGGCACCGAGGTGAAGAGCATCAGGAACGGCGGGGCGCATATCAACGAGGCTTATGCCGCGTACAGCCGCGGCGAGATGTGGCTGATTGGCGCCCACATTGCGCCGTACAGCCATGCCGGATATGCCCAGCACGAGGAACGGCGGAGCCGCAAGATCCTGCTGCATGAATCGGAGATTGCGAAGATTGCCGACGCGGTGCAGCGCGACGGCGCGACGCTGGTGCCGTTGCGGCTGTTCTGGCAGCGCGGGCGGGTGAAGGTGGCGCTGGCGCTGAGCAAGGGCAAGAAGACCGTGGACAAGCGCGAGACCATCAAGCGGCGCGAGGCCGAGCGTTCGACGCGGCGGATCTTCAAGGGTCGGCGTTAGTGGCCGGGGAGCAGCCCGCCGCGATTGTGGTGACCAGCCGGCTGAAGCTGGCCGAACGGTTGGCGATGTGGCCCAGCAACGACGGGTTGATGACGTGGGCGCTGGTGGTGGTGAGCCCGGTGCCGAGCCCCGCCGAGCTGGGCGCCTGCCGCGAGGCCGCCAAGCTGTGCGATGCGGTGGTGGCGTTGTGCATCACCATGAATCTGCCGCTGGCGCCCAACTTCGCCGAGGTGGTGCGCAGCGGCGGCGTGGACATGGTGTGGGTGGCCAAGGAGGCGGTGGGCCCGGTGGTGGCCGACGTGGGCGTGACCGAGCTGGCGGGCGACGGGGCGACCCTTCTGCTGCAGGCCGTGACCACGGTGTTGCCGACGCTGGTGGTGGTGCCGCGCGGCAATCTGCTGGTTATCCGCGCATGCCGGAACATATTGAATGGGCTGGGGGATTTGTTCTCCCTTCGTTTGTTGGATTAAATACAAACTATATTCATTTGTTTTTACTTTAATAATTCACTTTTTTGTTGACGGCGGGGGCGGGGCTTCCTTAAGTGGATAGCAACGAAGGAGATTGAGTTTATGGCCCGTGTGACCGTTGAAGATTGCGTTGAGGTTATCCCCAACCGTTATGAGCTGGTGCTGCTGGCGGCCCAGCGCGCCCGTGACGTTGCCGCAGGCGCCCCGATTACCGTGGAGCGCGACAACGACAAGAACCCCGTGGTGGCGCTGCGCGAGATTGCCGAAAAGACCGTGGACCTGGACGTGGTGCGCACGCACATCGTGAGCGGCGTGAACCGCATGGCCGACCTGAACAGCGAGGATGAAATGCTGCTGGCGCTGGCCGGTACCGGCCTTGAGACCACCACCAACGCCACCGCCGTGGCGATTGACGAAGTGGTGTTTGACGACAGCGCCACGCTGGGGGCCGCCGAGGAAGAGATTGGCGACGACGCCTTTGGCGACAGCGGCGATCTGGAAGGCGAAGGCTTCGGCGGTGATGCAGGCGGCGAGTTCGCCGCAGGCGAAGAAGAGCCGGTGTAAGGCCGGTTTAAAAAGGGCCCCGTGGGGGCCTTTTTTTTTGGGGTTAAGCGGCTTCGCCCCTAGTTGCCGGAGAGGGCTTTCTGGGCGGTGCGGGTGCGGCTGTAGGTGGGGGCTTCGTCGGTGTCGTCCTCCGTCAGCGCGATGCTGATCTTGCGGGCGGCCATCCAGCTGTTGATGGCGACGGCGGTGAGCTGGCGCATGGTTTTTTCAGCGGCGTCGCCCTTCTTGCGCTTGAGCGCGCCCAGCAGGGTGATGAAGTGGGTGTTGAGCTCCTTGCGCTGGGAGAGGGCGGTGGCCCAGAGTTCGCCCATGTTGGTGCGGCGCTTGACCATGGTGATGGCTTCGCTGATGGTGGCGCTGGAGGCCATCTTCTCGATGCCGGCGAGGGCGTTTTCAAGCGCCGTGAGGTAGGACTGGCTGTCGAGGCTGTCGTCTTGGGTGAAGGCGAGGGCGGCCTCGAGGTCCATCATGGATTCGATGCCGGCCTTGTCGGCGGCGAGCTTGGCGGCGAGGCCGAGGAACATGCCGTAGGACTGCAATTGGTCAACCTTGGTGCTGGCGGGGACGTGGGTGACGAAGGCGCCGCGGTGGGGCACCATTTCCACCAGGCCGTCGGCGGCGAGGGCGCACAAAGCCTCGCGCACGGGGGTGCGGGATACGCTGAAATCCTTGCTGATCTTGAGTTCGGAGAGGTGATAGCCACCGTCGAGGTCGCCATTGAGGATTTTGTCCCTCAGGGATTCCCTCACCATGGTGTCAAGATTGCTGTGCTGCGTCATCGGTTTACCCATTTCATTAACCCCTGTTTATTATCTTATTTGCCGCAACTTGCCATGCGTGGAAGGGCGGGTCAAGAGCAAAGTATACAGAATGTGCAGTGTTTTGGCGGCATCGGTGGGCGCGGGATTGCGGGGAGTATGGGTTTGATTCGGCATGGCTTTGCCTTATGATGGATAGCATGGGAAGAATGGTGCCGATTTGCCTGCTTTTGGGTGTGCTGCCGGTGGCGATGGCGCATGCCGACGACGACACGTGCCATGACCTTGGCGAGGGCGTGCAACGGCTGGTGGAGCAGGCCGAGTATCGCCCCACAGAGATGGTAGTGGCGGCATATAAGCGGTATCTGGCGGCGTGCCCGGAAGCCACCTTTGCGGTGGACAAGAGTTTGGGATTGCTGATTGAGCAGGCGCCCGCGCCCGTACCGGTGGCCGCGCCCGCCGCGCCGCAGGCCGCGGTGGGCGGTGTAAACCCAAACCTTCCGACACTGCAGGACGTGCTGGACGGCACCGACGCCGCGCCGGTGGCGCAGGTTGCCCCCAAGGCGATGTTGCGCCAGCTGGGCGAGAGCGACGCCCTGCACGGCGCACAGCCCAACGAGGCCTACCGGCAGGAGCTGGACTACATGGAAGGCTACCTTGACGGATTGCAGCGGCGCGGGCGCTAGCGGTGTCAGGATTAAGGCTTGGGAGCGCGGCCATAAACGATTAAGGACGCCTGTGCCCCTTTTGGCGCATGGCGAAAGAGGAGAAACCGCGATGACGCGCACGACGATTCAGACCAAGGCCCGCAGCATGGCGGCGGCGCTTGCCCTGGGCGTGGCCCTGTACGGCCTGCCGGTGCCCGCGGCTTCGGCACTGGATTACACCAGCCCCAACGGCGGCATGGGCGGCATGGACATGAACATCACCAACATGCTGACCGGCAATATTGCCAACATGGCGATGATGAACGGCCTGACCAACCCGCAGGCGATGTTCACCGGCCTGCTTTCCAACCAGCTGGGCAGTTTGCTTTCGCAGCAGATCGGCGGCCAGTTGGGCGGGATTATGGGCCAGGTGATAGGGCAGGTGGCCGGGCAGATGATCGGCCAGACCATGAGCCAGCTGATGGGCGGGATTAGCGGCGCGAGCGGTTTGAGCGGGCTGGGCAGCGGATTGAACATCGGCAGCCTGGGCAGCAGCCTGCTGACCGGCGCGATCGGCGGCAGCGGCAACCTTGGCGGGCTGAACCTGACCAACATCGGTGCCGGGCTGCTTGGCGGCAGCGGCAATATCTTCAGCGGCGGCGGCTTGAACATGGCGAGCATCGGCTCGGCGGTGGCCGGGCAGGTGCTGGGCAACATGATTACCCAAAGCATGGGCCTTGGCACCGGCACCACTGGGCTGAGCAACATCGGCGGCGCCAACATGCTGGGCAATGCCGTGGCCAGTTCCCTGATGGGCGGCTTCGGCACCAGCAACCTGAACGTGGCCAGCCTTGCGACCAACGCCGCGACCAGCGCGCTGTTGGGCAATATCGGCAACAACGGCAGCAATACCGGCAGCACGGCGGCGGCCAATGCCTTTACCGGCGATTACACCAGCGGCCTTGCCACCCCGCTTTCCACCGGGCTGACCACGAACAACGCCAATGCCGTGACCACGACCAATGCCGACGGCACCACCACCACGACCAGTTGCACCGAGACCGATGTGCACGGCGTGACCACGGCGGTACCCTGCACCGGGTTTGGCAGCACCACCACGGTGGATACGACGCCGATCGGGATTTAACGGTTTATCTCCGCAGGAAGGGCCCGCAAGGGCCTTTCCTGTTAGGGCTGGAGTTGCGGGCGCATCTGCCACTTGCGCGGGATGTACCACTCCACGCTGTTGTAGCCGATGCCCGCGGGGGCAGGTTTGACCCCGACGATGCGGCGGTGCACGGCTTCCAATGCATAGGGCGCGTAGAGCCAGAGGTAGGGCTGTTCGTCGGCGAGGATGGTTTGCAGGTCGTCGAGGTACTTTTTGCGTTGCGCCTTGTTGAAGGTGCGGCGCGAGGCGAGGATGTCGGCATCGGCCCGCTTATTGCCGAAGCCGACGATGTTGAACTGCGACGGCCCGGTTTGGGTGCTGTACCAGACATCGTAGGGGTCGGGCTCGGCGGGCAGCGTCCAGCCGAGCAGCACGGCATCGAAGGCGCGCGGGTTGATGGTGTTGGTGAGGAAGGTTGACCATTCCTGCACGCGGATATCCATGTGCACGCCGACGTCGGCGAAGAACTTCTGCAGGATTTGCGCGGTTTTGAGGCGGGCTTCGTTCCCCTGGTTGGTGCTGAGGGTGAAGCGGAAGGGCACGCCGTTCTTCTGCAGGATGCCATTCGGCCCGGGTTTCCAGCCGGCTGCAGCGAGGAGCTGGCGGGCCTTTTGCGGGTTGTAGGGGTAGGGCTGCAGGTGCGTGTTGTAGGCCCACGTGCCCGGCTTGAAGATGCTGGCGATGGGCTGGCCCTGCCCGAACAGGGCGGCGTTGATGAGGCCTTGCCTGTCCACCGCGTAGGAGAGGGCCTGGCGCACGCGTTTGTCTTCAAACAGCGGCTTTTTCAGGTTGAAGCCCATGTAGGTGTAGGCGCTGCCGAGGTAGCGGTAGGTTTGGTAATTCTGCGTGTACCACGTGGCGCTGGTGAGGCGGGTGTAGGCCAGCGGCGAGAGGTCGGCGATATCGAGGTTGCCGGATTTGAGTTCCAGCCATTGGGTGGATTGGTCCGGGATGATGCGGTAGTAGAGCTGGGTGATGGGCGCGTGCTCGAAGCTTTGGGGGTTGGCGGTGAGCAAGAAGTCTTGCCCCTTGCGCCAGCGCGCCAGTTTGTAGGGGCCGCTGCCGAGGGGGTTTTGCTTGAGCGTGGTCTGGTTGAAATCCGGCGTTTGCGCGATGACCTTTGCGGGCAGCACGATGAGCCCGGCCCAGCTGGCCAGCGCCGGGGCGAAGGGCTGGGCGTAGCTGACGCGGACGGTGCGGGCATCCGGTGTTTCGAATTTGGTGACGTTGAGGTAGTCGTTAGCATAAGGCGTGCGCGTGGCGGGATTGGTGAGGACGTGGAAGGTGGCCGAGACATCGGCGCTTGTGAGGGGCGAGCCGCCGGCGAATTTCAGGTTGGGCTTGATGGTGAAGGTGATGGTTTTGCCGCCGTTGGAGATCTCGTACTTTTCGGCAAGCTGGGGGATGAGGTTGAGGTTGCCGTCGTAGGTGAGCAGGGCGTGGTAGATGTTGCCGGCGATGGCGGAGGAGGTGGTATCCGCGGCGAGGAACGGCACGAGGCTGGGCGGGTTGCCGGAGAGCGCGAGGTTGAGGCGGCCGCCGGTTGCGGGCGGGCCGGGGGGTTGGGCATAATCAACCTGCGGGTGGGCGGGCTTGCAGGCGGCGAGGGCCAGGGCGGCGCATGTTAAGGCAACGGGCGCGAAGGCGCGGCGCATGGCGGCTACGCCTGCACCGGCGTGGGCTGGATGGTGATTTTCTCGATACGGTGGCCGCGCTTGGCCGCCACCGTGAGGGTGAGCACGCCCACGGCCACGCTTTCGCCCTGGGTGGGCAGGCGGCCCAGGACTTCCACCATGAGGCCCGCCAGCGTGACCGCGCTTTCTTCCGGCAGGGCCCAATGGTAATGGCGGTTGGCATCGCGCACGGGGGTGTTGCCGCGCAGGGTGATGGCGCCCGCGGCGTCGGCCTGAGGGAGCTCGGTGGAGGTGTCGTGCTCGTCGGAGATATCGCCGACGATTTCCTCCAGAATGTCTTCCAGCGTGATGAGGCCCTGGAGGTCGCCGTATTCATCCACCACCAGCGCGAGGTGGCTGCGCTTGCGCAGGAACTCCAAAAGCTGGTGGCCCACCGGCGTGGTTTCCGGCACATAATAAAGCGGGCGCAGGTGGTTGGCGAGCTTGACCTTGCTGCGGGTGGTGACCTCGGCCAGCGCGGTGAGGTAATCACGCACGTAGAGAATGCCGATGAGGTTTTCCGGCTGGCCCTGATAGACCGGCACGCGGCTGTGGCGCAGCTGGCCGAGCACCTTGGGCAGGCCTTCCGCCGGGCTTGCGATATCGAGCGCGACGATGGCGCTGCGGTGGATCATGACATCGGCCACGGTGAGTTCGTCGAGGTCGAGCACGGCGTCCATCATGCGGTGCTGGGTGGGGGCGAGCGCGCCGTGTTCCAGCCCGAGATTGATGGCGCCGCGCAGGTCGGCCTCGGTAAAGGTAGGGCCGTGGCGGCCGCCGAGGCCGAGCAGGCGCAGGATGCCGTTGTTGAATTTTTTAATGGCGAACGTGACGGGATAAAGCGCGCGGACGCACAGTTGCAGCGGGCGGGCGACGGCCAGCGCGATGGGCTCCGGGAAGCGGGTGCCGACGGCCTTGGGGAAGGCTTCACCCACCAGCAGGATGGCGACGCCGAGGATGGCGGTGGCATAGGCCACGCCCACTTCTCCGAACAGGGCCACCATGAGGTTGGTGGTGAGCGCCGAGCTGGCCACCGGCACCAATGTCATGACGATGAGGATGGTGGCGAGCAACTGGTCGGGCTGTTTAAGCAGGGTGAGGGCGGTGAGCGCGCGCTTGTCGCCCTGGCGGGCAAACTGGTGGAGGCGCGCCTTGCTGGAGGATAGCAGCGCGGTTTCCGCCGCGCAAAAGATGCCCGCGATGACGAGCATGACGGCGACGATGGAGGCGGTGAGGGTTGGAGAAAGGTTCATGGGAGGTTAGTTGAGGGGCTCGTCGTCCACGATGTTGATGCGGGCGGAGGCGTAGAGCTTGGCGGCCTTCTGGCGGTTGATGTGGCGCATGGAGGGGGGAATCAGGTCATGGCTGTCGAGCCATTCCAGCGCGGCGTCCTTGACGCGTTCGCGCAGCCAGCCGCCCGTGCGGCCTTCCGCGAAGTGCTGCGGCAATTGCTGCACCGTGGCGGCGGCCAGCAAGGCTTGCAGCTGCGCCTGCTCGTCCGCATTCAGGTGGCGGGTTTCATCGGATGCGGCGAGGTCGGTTATGAAAGTGGAGGGGAGGGGCGTGATGGGGTAGGCGCGGGATTCCTCAACCTGCGGTTGGGCGGCGGTGATTTCGCCGGTATTGGTGTTGAGCCATTGCGGGCCGCTGGCGCACAAGGCGAGGATGATATCGTCGATATCGTATTTATGCGTGAACAAAGCTTTTGGAAACATGATTCCACAACCTTACGCAATGGGCGTGTTTTGGGCAAGGCTGTTGCGTGGCGCCAGCATACGGCGTAGGTTGCCCCGCAGGCACTGACAATAAGAGGGAGACGAACACCATGATGCCTACCGGATTGAGCCGCGGCCCGCGGCGTGAGGGATTCCCCCTGAGCATGCTGGTGGCGGCGGGCGTTGGCGCCGTGCTGCTGGCGCTGCTGGTGTGGGTGTTGCTGGGCATGAGCGATTTGCCCGAAACCACCCCCGTGACGGCGGATATTCCCGTTCACGTTTAACAACGGGTCCTTCCCGTGAAATGGCTGCCCCTGCTTGCCGTTCTCGCCCTGTTTCCGGGGCCGGTTTTTGCTGCTGAAACGCTGGGGCCGGACGGTTTTCCCGCCAGTTGGCGGCCTTCGGATTTCGATTTGCATCTGGGTGATGCCATCAAAGCCTCGGCCAGCGTGGCGGTAAGCGGCGGCCTGCCGGTGCTGGTGCCGCGCGCCGACCCCAACGCCAAGGTGGCCGCGGCGGTAAGCCGCACCGTTGAGGTGCGGGATTGGGCCACGCTGAACGGCTATGGGCCGATGAACTTCTCCAACGGCGGCGAGACCGCCAGCCTGTGGCAGGGTGGCGATTTGGCGGCGCAGCAGGCGTTGCTGGCCAAGGCCACCGATATGGGCATTGCCAGCCGGGCGTTGCGCGAGGATTGGCGGCGTGCGTTGCTGACCGAGGCTTTGCCGCCCCATGGCAAGGGCGATAATCCGCTGGCGTGGCTGGTGGCGCGGGCGCAGGCCTTGCAGGCGCTGGGCTTCGACGAGGCGGCGTGGGGTTTGTGGCGGGTGGTTCCCGCCGAGGAGGCGGCCAAGGACAGCGACGTGGCCTACGGCTGGGCCAGCGCCGAATTGCTGGCGGGCGACCATGCCAAGGTGTGCCCGGTGGCGCGTGACAAGGCCGTGGCCAACGGCCAGAAAGACACGCGCTGGCAGGCGATGGTGGCGGTATGCCAATTGCTGGCACCCGCCGACGCCAAGCACAAGGACGATGCGGCGAGCCTGGGTTTGCAGGTGGCGACGCCTGTGCTCCAGGCGCAGGACCCGCGCCTTCTGGCTGTGATGCAGGCGGTTCAGGACGGCAAGACGGTGGGGTTGAGCGGCTTGCCGCAGGGGCCGCTGGGCGGGGCGGTGGTGGCGGCTTACCCTGTGGTGGTAGATGCCAAGGAAGGGATTTTGCATATTCCCGACATGGCATTGCGGCGGCTGGCCAACAGCACCGATTTGCCCATTGCGTTGCGGGCCAAGGCGGCGGTGAACCTCGCGGCCTCCACCGGCTGGCCGAGCGACGGCGCGGGCGCGTGGACGCTGGTGCGCATGGCCGAGGCCAGCGGCACCGCGCCGGTTCTGCCGGTGCTGCCCGACGCGGTAGTGGTGGCGCGGGGCGTTTCATCCACCAAGGCAAGGGATATGGAAAGTTTTGTGAAGGCGGCCTTGCGCGAGGGCGATGTGGATGCGGCGGCGGCCGGGTGGGCGCATGTGGTGTTGCCGGCCAAGGCCAAGGGTTCGGCAGTGGAGAAGCATTGGGCGGTGCGCATGGCGCTGGCGATTATGCAAGGCAATGCGGATGCAGGCACGTGGCAGGCGTGGCTGAAGGAGGTTCCGCTGAAAGACGACCGCGCGTTGGCGCAGGCGCAGCGCACCGCGTTGCTGGCTGATGGCTTCGGCGTGACGGTGCCCGCCGCAGTGTGGCAGGCGCTGAACGGCAGGATGGTGGAGGCGCCGGGCGTGGGTGTGGATGTGGCGTGGCATCACCTGCTGGAGATTGCCGCGCGGCAGCGCGACGTGCCGCGCGTTTTGACCTTGATAAGCAGCGCGTTTGCGGGAATGCCCGCCGACCGCGTGGATGCGCAGGTGGTGGCCGACAGCGTGCGCGCACTGAAAGATATCGGCCATGTGGGGATTGCGCGGCGGGTGATGGCAGAAGCGTTGCTGGGGCCGGGGTTGCCGGTGGCGCCGGTAGCCGGGGTGGCGAAGAAAGCGGCGGTGGCGGTGAGCGCTACGGTGGCGCCGGTGGGGGAGGGGTTCCATTTTGAGAGTTTGAGCGGTACGGGCGGGATTGAGGGCACGCTGAGCGCGCCGGGGGCTGTGGCCGCGCCGAGCATGCCCACGGTGGCGCCGCCGCGGGCGCCGGTGATGCCGCCGGCGAAGGGGCGGTGATGGATAACGCGGCGGTGGTGCAGGCGTTTGGTGAGTACCTGCGCGTAGCCAAGGGTTTGAGCCAGAATACGGTGGTATCGTATGGGCGGGATGTGCGGGATTTTGCGGCATGGTGTGGCAAGACGCGAATTATCGCCGCCGATACCGCGGTGGTTGAAGGGTGGCTGGCGGCGAAAAGCCGGCAGAAAGCGGCAGCGAGCAGCAATGCGCGGCGGCTGACCGCGGTGCGGCAGCTTTATGCGTTTCTTCTGGAGCGGGGCTGGGCGGAGGGCGACCCCACCGAGGGCGTGCCGCTGCCAAAATTGGCCAAGACCTTGCCGAAAGCCTTGAGCGTGGAGCAGGTGAAGGCCTTGCTTGGTGCGCCGCTGGGGAATAGTCCGAGCGAGGTGCGGCTGCTGCTGATTCTTCAACTTTTATACGCCACGGGGTTGCGGGTGAGCGAGCTGTGCGGCTTGAGCCTGGACGCAGTGGCCGATGGCGAGGGCGTGGTGCTGCGCGTGACCGGCAAGGGCGGCAAGACGCGCATGGTGCCGCTGGGCGCGGTGGCGGCGGAGACCATGCGCGCGTATTTGCAGGACGCGCGGCCGCGGCTGCGCGGGGCGCACGGACCGTGGCTGCTGGCCGGGCCCGGCGGAAAGAAGCCGTTGACGCGGGTGCGGGTGTTCCAGCTGGTGCGCGAAGCCGGGGCGCGCGTGGGCGTGAATGTGGCGCCGCACCACCTGCGGCACACGTTTGCCACGCATCTTTTGCAAAACGATGCGGATTTACGTTCGGTTCAGCTTATGTTAGGCCATGCCAGCTTGAACACCACGCAGATTTATACCAAGGTGGCGGGCGACCGGTTGCGCAAGGTTCTGGAGGATTATCATCCCCTTGGCGGCGGCAGGCGCCGCAAACAGTGACGAAAGACAGATTTTAACAACCCCATGGCACAACAGCAGTACCTTGAGTTTGAAAAGCCCGTGCTGGAGCTGCAGGCAAAAATAGACGACCTGCAGGCCGCGCACGAGGCCGGGCTGCCCACCGCGGAAAAAAACGTGCCCGCCGAGATTGAACGGCTGGAGGTGCGTCTGGCGCGGGTGCGGCGGCTGCTGTACCGCCACCTGACCCCGCAACAGAAGGTGATGGTGGCGCGCCATGCCGCGCGGCCGCAGGGCAGCGACTATATCAAGGCCTTGGTGAGCGATTTCGTGCCGCTGGAAGGCGACCGCCGCTTTGGCGCCGACAAGGCGCTGGTGGCCGGCGTGGGGCGCTGGCAGGGGGTGCCGTGCATCGTTATGGCCAACGATAAGGGCAAGGATACCAACGGGCGGCTGGCGCGCAACTTCGGCATGCCCAAGCCCGAGGGCTACCGCAAGGCGATGCGCCTGATGGAGCTGGCGCACCGCATGAAGCTGCCGATCGTGACGCTGGTGGACACCCCCGGCGCCTACCCGGGCATTGAAGCCGAGGAGCGCGGGCAGGCCGAGGCGATTGCGGCGTGCATCGAGACGCTTTTGCGCGTGGAGGTTCCCGTGGTGAGCGTGATCACCGGCGAGGGCGGCAGCGGCGGCGCGCTGGCGCTGGCGGTGGCCGACAGGGTGCTGATGCTGGAACATTCGGTGTATTCGGTGATTTCGCCGGAAGGGTGCGCGGCGATTCTGTGGAAGGAAGCGACCAAGGAGACCGTGCCGCTGGCCGCCGAAGCTTTGAAGCTGACCGCGCAGGATTTGCTGGAGCTGAAGATTATCGACAGCATTGTGAAGGAGCCGGTGGGCGGCGCGCACAGCGACCCCATGCTTGCGATGCGGCGGGTGGGCGAGGCGGTGACCGCGCAACTGGGCACGCTGCGCGGCAAGGCCAGCGCCAAGGGGCGGCGCGAGCGGTTTTTGGCGATGGGGGATTAATTAAGAAAAAACCCGGCCGGAGCCGGGTTTTTCGATCGCATATCAGTTCGCATTTCAGGCATAGGCCTTTTTCAGGGCCCAATTTTCCATGAGCCACTGGCGGAACAGGTCGGTGGCGAAATGCCGTCCTTGAAGGACCTGCATGTCCACGTTCCACCAGCCGCCGAAGAAGAACAGGTCGCCCAGCAGGTCGAGGTGGCGGTGGCGCACCGCTTCATTCGGCTGGTAGGGGGCCTGGCCGTCGCACGGGGTGTAGGGATTGAACGGCGAGTAGACCGCCGAGAAATCCATTTTGCGCCCGGTGCCGAGCGTGAGAGCCTTGAACAGTGCCCAGTTCTTCCAGTTGCCGTTGGTGGGCCGCGCGGTGGCGATGCTTTGCAACGTGACCCCAAGGTCGGCATCGGCGGTATCGTACTCCATGTATTTGGCCTGCCCTTGCCACCATGGCGCCGGCGACGGCTTGATGCCGACGCCGAGCGACCACCCCGGCTGGTTGCGCGGCTTGAGGATGAAGGTGTTGCCCTGTACGGAGAACTCCACCTTTTCCTCCACCGTGAGCCACTGGCGCGGGGCTGCCTGCCGCAAGAGCCCCGCGTGAGCGATGGCCGCGAGGTAGGGTTGCGCGGTGCCGGTGAGCAGCGGGACGCTGCTGCACCCGCCGCCCTTGTAGAACACCGTGGCGGGGCGCCGCTTGGGGTATTCCACCTGCATGATGACGTTATCAAGCCCGGCGAGCACCACGGCGGCGCCGGGGTGCTCGATGACGCCGACGCCGAGGCCGTCGTCGTTGACCGCGTCGGTCCAGCTGCGGCCGTATTGGCCGGAGACGAGGCTGACGCGGATCTGGTACAGCAGCTTTTCATGCCGCGTGACCTGGATGACGCGCCCGGTGTTGGTGGGCGCGGGCCTGAAACGTACCCAAGCCGGAATGTTGCGCAGGGTGGTGCCCTGCACCCATTCGGTTGTTTGGGCCAGTGAGACCTGCTGGCGGCTGGTGACCGCCGTGAAGATGAATGGCTGGGGAGCCATGGCATGCCTCCGATGAAGGAAGGGGAAACGGGACGGTAATGTATGTATACAATGTATGTGGCGCGTGACGCTGTCAAGTGCATGGCCGCGGTATGGCATGCCGTAGGCTTTTGCCTATGTGAACCCCCATGTTTTTGGCGCCAATTTTATGCCCAAGCCGGTTTTTGCCTACATCTTTTGTAGGCAGGGCGGGTTCACAATGCCGGAATCCAACAAAAGGAGACGACTATGAGACTTTTTCCGACCATGGCGATGACCACTGCCGCCGTTGTGCTTGCCGGTTCGGCCTGGGCCGCGGGCAGCATGGAGAGCTTTTTGCCCAAGGCGATACAGGGCAACCTTGCCGAGATCCAGATGGGCAAGCTGGCGCAGGCCAAGGGCAATACCCAGGAAGTGCGCGACTTCGGCCAGAAGCTGGTGACCGACCATACCGCCGCCAACCAGGAGGCCGTGGCGCTTGCCGCCAAGGCCGGGGTGACCGTGCCCACCGCGCCGAGCGACGACCAGCAGGACGATTACAACAGCCTTAACAAGAAAGTGGGAGCGGATTTCGACAAGCAGTTCCTGAGCGACATGGAGAGCGCGCACAAGGATGCCATCTCGCTGTACGAGGATGAATCCGCCGAGAAGCACGACGGTGCGGTGCAGGCCTATGCCGCAAGCACCCTTTCAACGCTGCGCAGTCATCTGGCGACCATCCAAACGCTGCAAAAGATGAAGAAATAGCGCAGCCAAAACCATCGGCATGATGCAAAAACCGGCCCCATGCGGCCGGTTTTTGCGATGATAATAAGGGAAGGGATTGGCCTAGGCCAGCAGCGGCGCGAGCGAGCCTTCCGCCACCATGGCGTCCTTCACCTTTTGCGGGATGGGATAGAGCGTGCCTTCGCCTTCGAGCATGCGCTTGCCTTCGGCGTCTTCCACCCAGGTTTCGAAAATCACGAACTTCTCCGCCACTTCCTTGGCGCGGGCGATGGCGGTGTAGGGTTTGCCGATGTGCACCGGGGCAAGGAACCTGGCCGTTTGCGCGCCCCAGATGGCGCCGAGGCCCGGCAGGTGCATGCCGAAAATGCCGCTGAACTTGGCCACCGAGATCATGCCGTGGGCGATGCGGCCGCGGAACACGGTTTTTTCCGCATACTCCTGGTTAAAGTGCGCCGGGTTGAAGTCTCCGCTGATTTCCGCGAACTTCTGGATGTCGGCGTCGGTGATGGTGTAGGG
>Ga0164242_10003315_pt1 | contig 18427 bp, 13 predicted proteins | sample OricomgcompostMG_FD_108783 | JGI IMG/M metagenome (GOLD analysis project Ga0164242, IMG submission 108783) | Miracle-Growth compost microbial communities from Emeryville, California, USA - Original compost - Miracle growth compost (MG) ... | reverse complement strand
TAATATCCCCAGCATCAACAGAGATCATAACGCTCAAGGGACCGATGAAGATGCGTCGGCGCACGGGGCCTTTGGGCTCAACGACCACCGAACAACGCTTGCGGGTCAAGATACCACCATAAGCGACAATACCCAGCTCCTCATCGTCCGCGACATACGTCCCGGAGTTGAGTGCCAGGCCCAGGAATCCGGGTCCATAATTACCAGTCATGCCATCCCATTTCAGCGTGTCCGGCCAAGAGTGGAAGGCTGCGCTCGGGAAGCCCTCCTGGTTGATATTAGTGAGCGGGCCAGAGGCTCCGGCGTATCCCGTGCGGAGAAGGTACGAGTCGCTTGGGTCATCGCGAAAAGCGGCCAGCAGGACCTGAGCATTGAGACCGGAGCCGTAGTGGTGAATCTGACGCTCGATTCTCTGCAGCTTGGCACCGTAGCTGAAACCCGTCAGCGGCCAACCTTGAATAAATAGGGATCAAGCGACCTCACACAAAGTCCCAGTACCGGCGGGCATTGCCGTCCCAGCCCCAGTGGGGAACGTTTGGGGTGTAGCCGAGGACGCTATGGATAGTCTTGATCTTCGCTTCTTCCATTCCGAAGTGTCTATAACCAAGGTTAGCGCTGCACAACGGTTTAAGATAGGCTGTGGCATTACCGAGTCCAGTAGTAGACACCCTCCTGGCCGGTTGAGTCCCAGGCCATCTCGCTTCCATACGGAACCTCCTGAGAGGTCCACAGCTCAGCACGCATGCGCATCAGTCCTTCAAGCTCCATTGCCATGGCCGTCTTGCCCTCGTGCCCAAGATCTTTTAGAATCGCCCCGAATACGGTCTCTCCCATCAGGCCGACATCTGTGTACCCAACATCCTTCTCCCTAATCCGGACTACCGTCCTTTGCGCTTGGACAAGATACCACTCCCACCCACGGGCTATGATGTCCGGGTATGCCCGCGCTACGCGATATAGTGACCAGTACACTGCTGCAACGTGGACATAGTTGTACGCACGCCCAAGATTGTACGCTTCCTTTTTGTTCCATGACGTCCAGCTGCTCCAGTCTATGCTCTCGTCGTACTGGTACCCTGGAACCTGGGCTGGGTCGTAGAAGAATAAGGACTTGCGAACTCCGAAGTCCTCTGTCTGGATGTGGCCCGAGATGACCTTGTCGACAAACTGCTCGAGTTTGGAAATCTCCTCTGTATTGGGCTGGATGACCTGCTTCAACATGGCGGCGACGTAGGCTCCTGTGCCGGCCTCATCGCTGAGACCGGCGACCCAGGCGCGGGGTTCTTGGTCAACAACTGCACCCTTTTCGTAGTCATAGGTCATCACTGAAGGGGTCCGACCAAAGATGTCTGAGGAATCGTTGAACCAGGCCTCGGTGGTGAGGAAGGTACCCATGTCGGCGATAGTTTCGGTAGTTGGTTTGGTGATGTAGTAGTGGATGGTTTGTACCTTGCCATCCCCGTACTCGACGGTCAAACGGGCCCTGCCCCAGGCAGAGCCTGAAGGAGTAACCGTGTAGGGTCCTTTTCCTTCGACTGTGAGAGCACCTAAGGGCTTGGATGAGATGGATGCTACGGAAGAATCACTGTCAAGCCAAAGCTTGGCGGGTAAATCGCGTGGGACGACGTATCCTGGGACACTCTTTGCCACAGGCAGTCCAACACTGCGCACAGCATTGTCATAGCCTCGAACACCGTTGGCAAGCGAGAAGCGCACGCCAGTCACGAAGGATTTGCCGGGCTCCAAGGTGACGCTTGAGGGCTCATTCCAAGGTTGCTGACCCGCCCACTCATTCTCAGCCCATGCTTGCGAAAGGACCTGCCACTCGTAGAAGCCTTCAAACGTCTGGCTGCCGTATCCTGTCTCCTCGAACCAGGGCTCAACAAGGTTGCGGTAGGCCTCGAACTTGGAGGTTGTGGCGTTGAGAGGAGTCACGACGAGGGCTTGACCGGTTCCTTTGATAGGGGTGATTCGGATCTAACCCGCATCGAGACCAATGTAAGGGTCCGAGAGGGAGCAGAGGGCCTGCATGTCTATGGCATGCCGGTTCGTGAAGATGCTGTTGAACTCGGCCGGAAAACCCAGGCTACCAATTTCGACGGACACATTCCCAATATTCTGGACCCTGAAGCGCAGCCCGAGATCACCATCAACATCAATCCACTCACGGATGATATCCAGAGGACTATCCGGCAGCGTATTTCCCAGGTTCGACGAAGCAAGTACCTCATTGTCGGAAGTTCCTTCCTCAATAGCCGCCCTCCGGCTCGCCGAGTCCCCATCCGCCCACAGCGTTACGCCCTCCTGGCGATACCTATACGTCACATCGCCCCAGTGGTACTGCCCATTGCGGGCGCGCACATCGAGGAGGTCCCTGGGCAAGAAATCGAAAGCATCATGCTTGGGCCTTAGTGAGGCGAGGACTTGGGCGTCACGGATGAGTTGAACGTCGAAGTTGGATAGGGAGAGGTTGACGAAGCCGCTAGAAAGACCTAGGTCATCTTCTTGTGCGAGGGTGGGCGGGAGAAGAAGGGATAAGAGCGCGACGCTTTTAAGGAGGGACGCCATGATAGGCTTTGGCAGATACTCTGTACCGAAACTTTCTGAACTATGCTGACTAGAAGACCCGCGGCGCTCTTTAGTTAGCCCCCTTTATATGTATGAAATGCCTTACCACGGTCGCTCCAAGACTGATGACCTGCCAACCACTTTTCCCCCGCGTCGACAATTATCTTATGACACACGTCCACTGATTACGGCGGTGCATATCGCGAGGAGCGCTACCAGGTAGCACTACTTCCAAGCGTCGTCATGTTATTGGGGCGCTTGTCGCATTTACAGGGAATAATGCCAAGTAACTAAGTTTGTACAGCGCGACATCATTGCGGAGTGCATGCACCTCTTACAGCACGCTGGTAAGTGTTGTAGTGCTAGTGGAGCGCTCGTCAAGTGCGGGGTTTGTAGATGTCGTCCCTGGTCCTTGGGACCGTGTAGACTTCGAATATAAGGTGGCTACATTTGCGAGATCTAGCTACAGCTGCTAGCGCTAGTTGCTAAGTCTAAGTTGAGCAGTCCTCTCCGACCCAGCTTAGTTTAGAACAAGATATTTTTATATCTTACATTTCAATCAAAGCTAAGGTATTTAATTCTCCAAGCTTATAGAGGTATGGTTTTTCTTTTTTCTTGGGGGGGGGCGGGGGGTGGTCAGGTCATACAATAGAAAAATTGATAGTTAAGATTGTGAGATTACACACATCAACCACCAAATCCAGAGAAAGACACCCCGAGACTTTTGAGTGGCCTCCCAAGCCAATTCTAACCGCTTAGGAAGCGTGGGTGTCTTATTTGAAAGGCGCCCCTTGCAGTAACGCAAAATACCAAGCTCTGTATGTAAATAGATTTGGAGTCTCGGGAACTCCGCGAAGGCGTGCTCAAAGGTCGGCAGCTTCCTGCTTAATAGGCAAGTCTTTACATCGGGGGGGGGGGTTTGAACAGGGTTAGAAATTTTGCTATATCCTAGTGCGTAGCTGTGATCCACGGGCTAAGTCCCCAGGCTGTATTGTCATTACACTCTCAGAAATCAATTCTAGGTGGGCTTCGGTATAGTTGCCCTTTTTGTCGAACATGTGGTATTTGGCAATTGTCTACATGGTGTTGAGGACTAGGGATAATATTTTTATAATAACTATTTATAACTAGTTAAAGAGATAATACTTTTAACAAAATATTCAAGTTAATTTAATAAACTTAATTAAACTCGAAGAAAAGATGTGCAGTACGTAGTTAAAAAGACAACTGTCCGCATAACGTGGACGAGTTTGGCCAAACCTTAGCATCCGTATCGACGGAGAACGTGATTGGACTACGACGTTTCGATGAAAGACCCACAGTAGTATGGCGTGTATGGATAGGATTGGGCGCCGGAGCCACCCAGCGGCCCATGCTTCCAGACCCGCCGAGTAGTTAGCTCGCTTCCGGGCGCTGGCAACAGGGCCCGAATACATCACGTTTCCCGATAATTTGAGTACGGCTACTGTTCTACAAGGATTGTGGCTAAAGGCTATGGGTACGTCCAGAATACAAGGTCCTTATAGGAGATAAATCGAGCGGGAAGGGATGTAATGAACGACTACAGAGGTTAGCCATACAAACTCCCGCTAGAATAAGGAAACCTAACAGGGATGGGAAAACTTTCGCTCGCAACCGTAGTGCACGCCTAAGATGAGAAGTTGGAGATGGGATAGCGCTATTGCACGTGATCACCGGATCCACGGATTTAGGGTGTCACGGATTACTTTAGGCACGCACGAGATTACTAATAGAATGCGTGCTACCCCGCGCCTGATTTCAGGCTTGCCGAATGAACACACTTCCGACCAACAGCAACATCAAAGTAGTACGAGTGGCAGGTTCTATCCAGTACACCACCATACACATTATCATTTTCAACATGCTGCAGCAAGATTTACATTCGAGCAATTGCATTGTCAAGCGTCAAGCTTGTAATCAGTGTCGTGAGTTCCACAGAATACGATGCAGAGACAGCAATCTCACATATATTCCAGGTCAACAAAAGCAAAGATGTAGCAAGCAGCCTGACGGGTGTCTGCGCTGTATCGAATACAACCTTCGTTGCGTTTACTCGGCTCGGGGGACAATGGGTCGGCCGAAGAAGCAACGGCATCCCCAGCAGGATCTTCACGGATCAGCACCGCCCAGCCGTAGTTTCGATTCCCACAACCAGCAGCTTCCGCCCCTTCCCCCGACTAGCGATGAGATCGATTGGCTGGTTTCGTCAAGCGGTTCACTGCAAGACGTAACTCATGACCTTTCTGCCATTAGTGCTCCCGAACCTGAACCCCAGCGGGAACCAAGTTTGTTCCTCGGTGGATTCGACTTCATCAGCGACATTCAATTTGGTGACCATAGGCCTGTCAGCAAAAGCACGCCGAGCCTTAGCGCACTGGATGAAAGAATCATGCTGCAAGAGTCAGGTCCAAGTTGTTCCTGCCTGGCTCAGATCTTCGCCTCAATGGACGCCTTGTCCAAATTGCCATTTGAATTCGAGGGTGCTCTCATGACGGCCCGGCAAGCCTCCAAAACTGTAAACGAAGTCATCTCCTGTCCTCTGTGTGGTATCGCTTCTACGCAGGACGTCGCGCGAGTAGACTTGGATCCCCAGTCCCCAATCGTCATGATACTAGCTTCTATGTTCCCTGCGATCGTCAATGCATACAACAATCTCACGGAACTAGTAGATAGTAAAGCTAACGCAGCTAAGGGATCTGGACAACAACTACTATTCGAGCTTGGTGGTATGGGCGGACTTTGGGGTTCTCTCGCCAAGGAAAAGAGGAAGTGTGAGGAATATTATAACAATCTGATGATGGATTCTGACACTTGGAGGTCGACTCTCCGAGCTCTTCTGAGAGCTGATTTATATGGCGTTGACATTAAAATACATGAGGGCAAGGAAAATATGGCTCTGTATCACCACAAAGGCCTATGGGATATCGTCCAAGAGATGAGAGCTATGTCCAGCAATACCAGAGATAAGTTGTCAGAGGCTAATGATGGCCGGCCTCAGATAGACGCACAGGATCCTTTTACAGAGCGGTGCAAGCTGAAGCATAAGAGCGATTTCTTAAGAGCCATTGAGATGGCACAACTATCGCTTCAGAAGCTTGTTATATCCTGAAAAAAAAAGTCCACAATGTTCAATTCTATACGCTCTCTTATAATGCGTTGCAATAAAAGTCCTGATCATTCTATTAAATACAAGCCGCACATGGGCTAAGTTACTCTGCAAGTTCATCGAATAGACGCAACGACATAAAATAATCTCGCCTCGCTCGTTGATTTTTAGCGTTCAGGCAAAAAAACAAGACCTATCTAGAGGCACGCCAGCAAGAAGGTTATTATGCCGGAACGGAAGGCTAGCATACTGGTAAGAGATTAACACAGTAGCAAGAAGATTAGCAACGGTAGGAGACAGAGTACGAAAAGAGAGAAAGGACGAAAAGTTTCAATCCTTTCTAATTTAACTATTTAAGGGGGAGACCCCTTTAGACCCCCCCCCTCTTGCGTCTACGCCGGGCCTTTCTTTCGAGCCATTTCAATTTTGCTTACAAACATCTGGCAGCTGGAGCAAAAGGGCGCTAATAAAGTGCAAACGAGCACCAACTAGTTATTATTTCATGTATAAAGTCCTAACCAATTATAGATAGATATACGAGCGTAGTGATATCATTCGTGATAATGAGTATGTCTCGTAATAGTCCTCCAGACAGGATAATAGACACCTACTGTTGCAAATCGTTTTGGATCTAGCTACGGCTTGAAGAGCAGGGCCAACAAGTAATTTGCAGCCTCTTCGCTAAATTTTGCTCATTAGTACGCTTGCTCTTCGAGATCTTACGGAATTCGCAATGATAGAGGCAAGCAAAATTTCTGTTGCCACGTAGAATAATTCTCCGACAGGATGATTTCTGGCGGAGATCTTTTCTTGATGTGTGGGAGGGTCGGCCAAACAAAGTCCCCGCGGAGACTTTTCACTGGAATTGACTGATATAGCTAATGTGACGTAAGCCGTGAGGACCAATATTTTGGCCGAAAACAGTGTCCCTGCGGAAGGATTCAGCACCGACAGAGGAAGCCCATGCACACCAAAATCAAGTTTGGACAAGCACTAAAATTAGGTATCATGGTGAACTGCCCGAAGCTCAGTAAACAAAACGGCACCGCTTCGGAATTAAATATCAGTCCAGCCACGTGCCATCTTAAACGCCATCTTAGATATAACCTCTGCCATCTGCTTACTTGTGATTGAGAAAGCCTGTGACAGATCAATTGAAGTTTGGATCAACCCTTTCCACCTCTGCTAAGATGCCTCGACGCGCTCTTACTAAATACGGCCAATACGACGAGCTGGACTTTGCTCGAGGTCCAACTGAAATCGCAAAGTTCCAATTCCCTCGCCATTCAGAGACGGCTACTGTCCAAGGTAGTAGGATCATCACGTTGCCCCCCAACAGCACCTGGAAGACGGGCCTACACTGGCATGAGGAGTACGTCGAAAGTGTTAAGGTCTTGAAGGGAAAAGCCAAAATCACAATAGGTGCGAGAAGAGGTGACGTGTCTCCAGACTCTGGCGTTAAACTAACCGCCTGGTACAGCTGGTGTGGACAGAGAATACAGCCCTGACGACGGTATAGTGACCTTTCCCAAGTTCACAATTCATGGCTTTGGACGAGCGGATGAGGGCAACTCTACAAGCGATGCAGAAGATACCGTGCTTGAAGAGTGGGTTGATCCTGGTATGCCCTTCTCCAGACCTATATAACCCAAGCGGGATTTGAAGTTAATCGATCGCAGAGGACGGATTCAAGTTGGTTTTTTTCTATAACATCCTGGGTGCACTACAAGAGTGCAAAGGAAACCCAGGAGTTCGAGACCTGATCCAACTTGGCACGACTCTTTCCTATATTGATGAATATCCTGATATAGTTCCCGGGCCGTTTTGGTTCAAAAGGCTTTTCGTGCGCACAAGTCTTTCTGCTGTTTATTACGTTGGTCAGGCTTTGGGTTATAAGCCGTGGATAAAAGAGTACACACCAGAGCACCTGTGGGAGGTGGCTCGAGCAGGTGGTTTGCATACGCCATGACCAAGGTCCAAGGATTCAGGGACACAACCCAGCACATGACGTTCGTCAGCGAACTATTCACGCCTCTGTTCCACGCATTTATCATGCAACAACAGGTAGATTTCAAGCCCTTGACAACGCGGTAGGCTTAGAGCAGATCAAAGTTACACAGCTCGGTATGCTGCAAAGAGTGGCGAAGAATTGCTCGACTACTGCTAAGTTGCGCTGAGTTTGTAAGTATTGGCTATACAAGAGCGGTTGACAAGATGATGATGACGATGTGACTTTGTAACACTGCGGTTTTTCACCATCCTGATTCCGCTGGTAGACCAGGAGACGGACATGTAATCACGGAAGCTAAACACGCCAGGGGCGGGAGGTAGGTTTTGGGAGGGAGAGGGGTCAGTTTGAGCCAATGACCCCATGTGCTGTTGTTTGCTCGGCGCACCATTTCCCGACGCAAAGATAAGGACCGACAAAAGTCGCCGCTGTGGGTCCAAGCCAGCCGAAATACAACATGCCGAACGGTCCGTGCCGACTTATAACTCTCCGCGGAGTCCGACTTACTACATAAGAATGCCGGACAAATAGTTTAGCATAGCAAACTTATTTCAGGTACCGTCATATAATACCTAAGTGATCTGGCTTCGCTTTCCTACAGCTGCAATGCAACAATCTTAACATTAACAAACCTATCATTCTCATCTCAAACTATGCAAAAGCTTTTTTTTTTCATAGCTTCTACATAACTTCTTATTACATTTGAATCACAAAATCACCAAGGTCGAGTCTCAAATGGCACCATTAATGAAAGCTTGGCAATATACCAAGGGAACGAGCGCCCAAACACTCGTCGGCAAGCTCGAAGACTCGCTCACCCTCAATTCTTCCGCCTCAGCTCCGGAAACGTCAGCACTCACCAAAGACCAGTTTATTGTTGAGATTGTTGCTGCCGCTATCAACCCCATTGACTACAAGACGCCCGAATCTGACTGGCTAGGGAAGTCCTTTGCCCTCGGCAAAGATGCACAACCAGGCCTCGACTTTAGCGGCAGGATCATTGGTAAACACCCCGATAACACCGTCTTTATTGAAGGACAGGATGTATTTGGATCTCTTGCCATGCCATCCAAGTACGGCGCTTTGGGCCGGTTCGTCATCGCCTCAACATCGGAACTGTCAGCCATGCCGCTGGGCATCAGTTTCGACAACGCTGCGGCTTTAGGCATCAGCGCTGGTACAGCACACAAGTCCCTCCCCCCCGATGTGGTCAAGCCTGGGTCACAGATCTTCATCAACGGCGGTAGTGGCGGCGTCGGTACTTTTACCATCCAGTTTGCCAAGATCATGGGTGCAAGGGTCACGGTTTCATGTTCGACAGCAAACATCGAGCTCGTGCGATCGCTGGGTGCCGACGATGTAATTGATTACAAGAAGACCGACGTTCTTGCAGAACTGAAGCGCCTCGGTCGCGTTTTTGATGTGGCTATCGACAACGTCGGTACACCAAAGAACCTATACGAGAGAAGTGCTGAGTTCTTAAAAAAGCGTGGATCATACGTGCAAGTCGCGGCGAATCCCACATTCGCCGACACCTATCCCCTTTTAATGAAAATGATCATGTCTACCCTTGGAGGATGCTTAACCCCTGGCTTTAAATTTGTGACGGGCAGGGCGACTAGGGATGACTTCAACACATTCGGGCGTTGGGTCGAGGAGGGTAGGCTCAAGCCTGTTATCAGCGAGACTTTCAAATTTGAGGACGTTCCTGAGGCTTATGCCAAATTACGAGAAGGAAGGGCAAGGGGCAAGATCATCTTACATGTTGCAACTATCACAGCTAAGAACAGCTAGTTAATGCTACAGCTTAATATTAGTACACTGCTATAGATGATCTCATTGACGTACTCAGCATAAGACCTGTAACACCCTGGTGCAGAGTGCAACATGTAATAAGTGATTGTAGTAGATAAAGATTCATTGTCCTCCCTTAGGTTTAAAGGATATAGCTACCTATTATGTAGGGTTATTTTTTTTTGTTCGTGCGATGGAGAGAATCAATGGTTGAGGTCGTGAGATCACGTAACTCAATTGGCTAAACCTCGTTAGCCGTGTAATACAGTGGAAGATTCAAAAGGTCGATGAATGTATACTTCTCATTCCCATAGAAGGTATAAAGTACCGGAAGACTTGACAGGGTATATAAGCCCAACACTGATGCCCTAAGCTTCCCAAACAGGGTATGCTGAACATAGTGAACCTGTTAGTAGTAGGAGGCACCAACGAAAGCGAGAGGAGCGGCTATAATTGACGGGCCTTAGAGAACGGACACAATGTTGTAGAGCGGTTTCTTAATTGTTAATGTGGCTGACGTTCGCACTCAGCACACCTATGGATCAATGGCTCTTATCCTGGCCTTGGCAAACAGACACGAGGCCGTGGCACAGCTTTTGGTCTGTTCAATCCGAGAACGACATAAGTATGACAAGCAGGACATACATCTATAGGCTAAGAGCGGAAATTCTAATATACCTTTCGACGGTTAAGGTGATACTCCGAAATCGGCTGTAGAGTGCCTCGTGGCAGAGCGTCTCCCACCGTTCGGTAATCGCCTGTTTTACTGTAGACGCGTACTGAAACAGTAATGGCTCTGGACGTGGAGCATCCCCGGATGCCCACGAGTGTCAACAGTCTTGGACTGGTGTTGCGTGCTCCCTCTTCGTGCCACGTTCAAGAAGGTGGTTTACAGTAGCTGTCATAAAAAGCGTATCTAAACTCCGAGCATAAGAATGAAACCCCAACGGTACAAGGTAAAAGATACAGGGGAACATCATGGACAGCCTGACCCTTGTTCCATGCCATTCCACGCCTAAACATCCGCTCCTCCATCATCCAGTCCTCTACCTCTTCATCGAGAGACCAGGCCTCCTTGTTCGGTTCGACATCTGATGGGTGCCTGGACGCCTGATTCCGGGCTGCATTCTAGATATCCATTGCGGGATTCTCTTCCCGTTAGAGATCTTGACCCTTCGGTTTCGTGTGTAGGTGGTTATTGTGTCGAGGGAGATGAAGACCCCGTTGGTGGCGAGTGCCCCAATCAAAAGGGCGCGTGATACACGTCCTTTGCTGATGGCGATGCCATTAGAACCACTGTCGACCAGACCGTCGAAACCTTCGATGAGGAACATCTGGGTCCTCGGATTCGTGAAGACAGAAGCCCCGGCGACCATGAATCCGAAGGAGAGGAGCAGAGTCGATAGGCCCAAGAGGAACATGCAGACTTTGAGTCGCTTATCATGAATGAAGAACAGGGGTATAACGAGAAGCACCCCGGCGACGAGTAACAACCCGAAGGCCACCATGATGTCGACCTCGGAGAAAACTCCCTCGTGAAGGTTGCGGACAATTTCGAGCAGCTGATTGAGAACAACGAGACTGGACCCTGAGGTGTCGGCATCGAAGACATCCCCGCCAAGGTTCTCGTCGCGACTGGTCTGCTCAATGGACCTGTCTTCTTCGAGGCTGTTCTGACTAGAGCTGCCCCTGTGGTCGTTGTTCAGCACGTCAAAAAGAATGGCAACGAGCTTTGCGCCTTAGCGCCATCATGATAGTAGGATTCTAGGACACAAGCGCGGGAGGTTCCATTGTCGGTAAGTTGTCGCGGATCAGGTGAGACGCAAAGATAGAAAGCGCTGAATACTTGGCCGGGGGTCCGTGTCGTCTGAGCCAGTCGCGGAGGGCCGAGCTGGCCGTTCAGACCTGGGGAGGGAGAGTTTGCATTGCCACGAGTGTAGGACCGTTTGTTGGTGGGCAGCTGTGAAGCAGCAGTGAGTAGTAGGTCAGCGAGAATGTAGTCATCGCGTAACTGAGTAGGTTGGTTGTGATTGCGAGGACGAGGTTTTGGGGAAGGGAAAATTCTGACGAAGGACGCGACGGAAGACCAAGAGCCGCCGCGGTTGTAACTGCCAGTTGTTGATTGCTGAGGATGCCAAATGTAGAAGGGACGCGTAAATGGCGGCTATACACAGGCGTCCAAAAGAGGAAGGATGAAGATGGCAGAATGGAATGGAATAGAATGGAATGGAGCATAAGGTAGGTACCTAGGTACTCATATTAGGTAAAGTACTTACAAGAAAAGGGGTAAGCCGCACATTCTCGAATGTAGTGACTACCAGCTACCTTACCTTACCACCCACTCTATCGACTCTTGATATTCTACCCAGCACCGTACCAGTCTTGCAGGCGACGGCCAGACCCGGGGGCTGCATCGACCACACCTGAGCGCCGGATGATACTATCCTGGGAATAGAGAGGTACCTACTAGGTAGGCATGCTCGAACTGCCAGCAAAAACACCTACACTACCTTTCCAGATGGCCACCCTGCTAGATCATGTCGCTGCTGCCCAGTATTTAAGTCAGACGGTGCATAGGTCATGCCGACATGCGCGTGGCGGGACCATCTGTTGTTGCGGCCCAACGTAGGATGGGCCGGCCCCGAGTTGAGGGACTCATCGCATCTGCCATCCCTTGATTTGAGTGTGTGTGACCAAACAGCCCTTTACCTCTGCTTTCTACTACAGGGAATCGCCTCCCATAACGCCTTAGCTAAGTTAGTGCCAGGAGTAATCGCTGATAGCACCCTGCTAGCCACCGGCGGGAGACTCGGCACACTCAGAAGTGAAACTTGGGTTCCCTAAACACGTTGAGCCTCTGCCAATTCAGGGTCGGGCTCAAATCGATAGTTTCATGGAGCAACACGCGCAAACTTGTCAATCGCAGCGTTACTATCGGCGCACCTTTGGATTGATGGAGCTGTTCGAGGTGGAGTGGAGCGGAGCGAATCTGCCACACTAACGTCCGAAACACAGTAGCAGGACATCTTCAGCCAGATGGACGAACCGCTAGCGACGTGTCCACAGATAAAGAAGACGTTTAAAGGGACAGATACACTAGAGTCCCTCCCTAACCCTCCACTGTCACAATATGCTGGGCTACCCGATCTCGGCAGGTCGACCCTATTCAACGTCCTTGCCAAAAACTATGTACTGGTGGCCAGCTATCCGTTCGTAACCATTAAGCCAAATGTCAGCGTAGTTAACTTTCCCGAGTCGGAGCTCGACACCCAGATCATCCATTCTCCAGCAACCACATCCTACTGGTGTGGATCTCGTTTGTGGACATTGCCAGTATCGGGAAGGATAGGTATATGGAAGAAAAGGCGGATAACAAAATTCATTACCAACACCCGTGAGGTAGACACAAGAATATAGGTCGCACACAGCTTCGTCAACATTGAGATTGGGGCTATCAGCAAGGCCACTAACTCAGACGGAAACCTAGAGGCAATCGACAGTGGGCTGACCCTCCCTAATTCTTAGACTCTAGAGAAGGTCGTCGAACACGACAAGAACCAGGTCAAGACAAGACGAACCGAACCTACTATGCTCGAAACAGCACTCGCCGCCCCAGTCGTGTTCGACGACATGGAAAAGACGCTTCTGTAGGCTGCGGCAGAGCTAGTCTCGCTAGCAGGCCTGGTCGCTCGCTCATGGGGGCTGTGCGGGTTGCCGGTGCCACCCATCCACTCCCACGTCAAGATGACTTTCATCCATGCCCAGGCTATCTGCTCGGACAACTTGGTGCCGGCCGGTAATATCAGAAAGGCAAACCCCCGCTTCGAAGCACCCATGGAAGGCGAGGACTACGACACGCCACACAGCGAAATGGTGGAGCTGTAGGCTAATAACTAGCTCTCTCGTTCGTACTACCACTCAGGCAGTGCCTGGTGGATATGGATTTTGACAACGTAGGCCTGCTAATTCACCGTGAATTTGCTGGGAACATCCGGCGCATACTCATTCAGCATCCCTCGACCCGTCGATTTAGTATCGCGCAACGACCGGCCACACCTCCCGCCTTGAGTGTCCGGGCGGCCATAGGTTCCCGCCGAGGCGGCCGAAAGGAGTAAGTCCGGACTTACTCTTCCTTGGAAACCATCGCGGATTGCAATGTAGCCAAGCGTCACACCGCCCGAGAGAGAGCAATAACGGACCCTCCCTGTCCATCTCCCTCATAGGCACGTTCAGACAACTCACAGACATGCGTCCGGACCGATCGCACTACACGTGCTTTCGCGGCAGGTCTCATCGCGCCCAGGCCCTAGCCATTTCCATCGGGCCCCGAATGGACGGGAACTTTGTTCCCTCTCTGGCCGACTACAATCACTTTTTTTTAGGAAAGTCAATCCATATTCACCTCGTTGCCCTGCCTTAATGAGCGTGATTTAGATTGTCGCAAATCCAAGTATGTGGTGATATTAATTTTGTTGCAAAATGGCCAGCTTATAAGTTAGCATTCGAATGGTGTGACCACAGCAGATATGTTCGGCCACGTCGCAGACACCAGGGTCCCAAGAACCATCATCGCCGTATTTGGGGGGGGGGCCTCTTTGGTTTCTATGAGCAGATCACTTCACGTATAAAACCGAATAAGGTAGCAGTTCCTCCTTAAGTCTTTGGATATTGCTCTAGCCGATCGTCCATTGCAGATTATCAGTTCCCCTAGAACTAACCCAGGCCCAGCCAGGGACCCGTGCCACTACATTGAGCAAACCCATCATTCGCATCGCCGGATACGATGCCCTCCTTCATCTCCTATACGTCCCCAGGAGAGCCACCATTGGTTCGCCCAACCTCATAATACATCGTTCAGAATGGGATAGCTACCCTACTTGCCACGTCAGATGTACCCCGGTTTCTTCAACTCTGCCGTGAAGTCCTGTCCCAACAAGGAGCGCTATGGTCGAGCCTCTCCGCCAACTAGTAACCTCGCCGTGGAACATATTGCAGAGACATTTCAATCCACTCATCCCTGCGCTACTCGGCGATGTATCCGCAATCACCCACGTCGTCGGCCGCAGCCCGTCGCACCATCACGTCCCTCGGCGGTACCTCCTATATGCTATCAATTGACCCCGGTCCCTCTGCGAGCCCCGAGATGTTCCTCTACTAACGGACCAAAGGTATTTATCTCGTTCCTGTATCCGTAACACGAATCTTGCGTGAGAACACATAAATCGTCACCTACTCACCTCTAGACAGCACCACCTCTGCCGTTCCGACGGTCATTCGATGCCAAACCTCACAGCAGTATCGGTGGTCAAAATTTGGCCGCTTCTTTCCACTGTGGATCTGCGGCCGATTCCCTCTTAACCCGGCCGCTTAGCCTGATAGCATACCAAATAAGGTCCCCTAGGATATAGCCTGGGAGGGAGGATCGCTTATGGAGTCACGTAGTCGACGCTGGAATATTAATTGCTTAAGTGTCGACTAACTCTCTCGCCTTCCTCCTCACTGGTTCGCCCCATCTTTACCTTTATCCGCCACCCCTCCTCAGCACTGGTTAAATTCCTGAGGATGCAGTGCTTGCCTGCTGCCGTCGGGGCCGACCTGGCCGCCGGAACTTCGCCTCGTCCCGCAGAACTGACTATCCGGCAGTCCCAGCTTGCCTTTGAGAGATGGCCCGAGAGCCTGTTTTCTGAGCGTCTAGCCCTTTCAGCCGAACCTTGGAACGCGTATTCTAACAATGGCTCGCTGAACCGCGCCGCCTTTTGGATCCATCTACGGCAGGATATTCACATCGCACTGGTACTCGAGTGTCCGGTACGCGTGGACCATGCGCTCTACGAGCAGGCCATCTCTATGGCAATACGAATCACCGATGAGGACCTAATGGCAAGAGGTGCAGTACAGAGTTATCAGAACTCAGCGTGTCGACCGCCGTCTCTGACCTTGGTCGAGGCGAGGTGCAATACCGGCGTCGAATGTGCGCGGACCAACAGACTTGTAGGCCTCACATGTCGTATCATCAACTACTGTTTCGACTCAAATCCTCAGTCCATTGAAAATTGGTCGTCTCTATTAGCCGAGCTCGAGTCTTGGGATATCGGAAAACCCAACACCTTCCTCCCCTTTTTCGATATGGCCCCTGATCCGGAGAATAGGCGACCGTTCCCGGAGATCCATCTCCAGAACGACTGGCATGGTACTAGCTACGTTGAATATAATCCCTTTCCCATCTAGGCACAACTCGCTAGCCTTCAGTCTCTCCAGCTAACCACTACTTAGTCCTCGGCATGCTGTACTACCATACGTCTGTGGTTTTATTGAAGACTAATCAACCCCAGCGCCCATGCAAAGACAATGATCTACGAAAAGTGGATTACAACACAAGGGTGCGTGAAACTCAAACAGCCACAGGGTGGCAGAGGATAGACTTTCTGACAAGATACTCGCCTGTGCTCAGGAGCAAGTCCTCCACCACGCCCGCCTGCTCTGTGGAATCGTCACAAGCAACCCTATCCCTCAGGTCCTGCTCATCGTCGTTGCAATGGTAAGGTCAAGAAGCTAGCAACTAGGAAATCTGCATGGTGAATAACGTCTCTAGGTGAACGTCGTGGGCTGTTTCTTCCCCAATGATGCTTCCCAAAAGGGTGTCCTAGACTTATTGGATCTCGCCAACAACAATATTGGGACCCCATCGAACATGATTGCCGAGAGGCTACGTCAAGCTTGGGGCAGTCAACGGTTAGATTGAAGCCTACTTCAAGTGCTGCAATTCCGTGTCGTCTGGATTAGGTGTTGAGGATGCTTTGGTAGCCTACGCTTTTGTAGGTATCTATGTCGATCCTTTAGTGCAAGGCTAGGAATTTCCTGTCTTTCTTTAGAGTTATCCTGACTCTGCAGCTTACAGCCTGACAACTGTTCCCTGATAGCCTGCCTCTTTGTAGTGCGGTTGAGCACGAAACTGGGCCTGCTGTTGGCGAGTCCTGTGTCTATTTTACAAGTCTAGGTAGCAGACTATACACCCGTAGGAAAACCTAGGTCGACGACGTCGTCGCCATCATAGCTGTTGTCTAACCACTCTTCGACGAGAGTAAAGAGGTGGTCATTGTAGGCCATTCGTACGGCGGCATCCCAGCGGCACTTAAGGGCCAGACCGTTAAGGAGAGGGCCTCCATGCGTGGATCAGGCCTCCTCGTGACTGCTTATGTTGTGCCAGAGCATGGCAAGGATCTGCGATTGTTGGGCGGGAAGTACCCAGATTGGACAGAGCCGTAGACGGAATATGCGAAGGTGGGTTCTTCTCCGTGTCTCTGATGGCTCTCTCTCCACCTATTAGAACTTCTCAACGGAACGGGCTAATTTGCCAGAACGAAAAGGCCAGGAACGTATTCTACAACGACCTACCAGCCGACCAGGCTCTGGGGCGCTGTTCGACAGGTTCGTTCCCCATTCACAGGACGCCATGGAAATTCCCGCCACCTGCATACCTGCGGATGCTACTATTCCTAAGGCGAATGCGTTCTATGCCGAGGACCTTGCTCTCCCTCTGCCTTCTCAGGAGGAGATTGCTGCTATGGATCCGGAGTTCAGGCTGTACAAGTTGGACTCAGGCCATAGCCCGTTTGCTAGTCGTCCAAAGGAGTGTGCCAAACTTCTTGTCCGGATTGTGGAGGAGTAGAACTTGTCAGGGGCAAAGTGACGAGAGCCGTCGTTATAACATACATTGTATTTTTCTTGGCCGGTCCAAGATCGCAAGTGTTAAAGCCGACCCGACTGTCTATCAAAATGGAATAACACGGACTCCTCGCCCCTGTACATGCCACACCCTTGCTCCAATCTAATGCATGTAGCTACTTGGCGGAAGAATACTCAAGCCGTGACGGCGAGACATGTTAAATAACAACAGTTAATAATCAATCAATAGATACTATACCCAGTATCTTTAACAACGATGACATCTTTACTGTAGTATTTAACGGATGGTCATCATTGTTAAAGATACTGGGTATAGTGTCATGGACAATGAAGCCTCCGTTTCACCTCGGTCCCGCTCAACCACTAACACAGCTCCCCTACTCGGTCTGCTTTTTCTCTTCGTCGTGCGACGTAGAGGTTTGCTCTGGCGTCTCCGCTTTTGTCCCCGTGATGCCCTCCACCACTCCTTCTCTGAGCGCGGTCTCGTCAATCTTCGGGCCCGTGTAGTTCTTGCGCCCGTCAAAGATCCACTGCACGATGGCAATGACGAGGATGATGCCAAAGGCGACAATAGCATAGTTCATGCTAGTGGCGTCGGTCGGCAGGTCGGGCGGAAACACAAACAAGACCGTAGTAAGGAGCGTCCACAAAATACCGATCTAAAGCAGCGCGTCAGACAGATCAGTTCCGCATATTTGGCCACAGCCAAAAAGAGCCAGTTTGGTACAAAGATATAACTCACTATGTTCATCGCCCAGCCCACAGCACAAGAGAGCTTGAACGCGCGCGTCTCGGGCAGCATCCTGCGTCCACGCAGGCAGTTGATCGCCGGCGGGATCGCGTACGTGACGCCTAGAGCGACGACGCTCGCCGCGGTGATGGCGTTGAAGGCGCTTGACGAGCCCAGCAGGATGCAGCCGAAGACGACGACCCAGGCGGTTGTCCACACGAGCGCATACACCGGCACGTCGAGGGTCGGGTGGACCTTCGCAATGATGCGACTGAGGGGCAGGCCACGGTCGCGCGCGAAGGCGTAGCTCATGCGGCTCGAGGTGGTCATCAGCGAGGTCGTGGTGAAGAGCATGCAGACGAGCGGGAAGACGAGCAGACACGCGGCGCCGGCTTTGTTCTGCGTCGCTTGGTAGAGGATCTCGAGCAGGGGGCCGGCGGTAGACGAGATGGCCAAGTCGATGTCGGTCAACACGAACAGCTGGCAGCTTAGGAAAACGAAACCCGTGAACATG
>Ga0164242_10003314_pt1 | contig 18428 bp, 14 predicted proteins | sample OricomgcompostMG_FD_108783 | JGI IMG/M metagenome (GOLD analysis project Ga0164242, IMG submission 108783) | Miracle-Growth compost microbial communities from Emeryville, California, USA - Original compost - Miracle growth compost (MG) ... | reverse complement strand
TCACCACGTTGCGCGGCGCGGCGTGCGTGTACAGCGCCGGGTGCGTCATCATCTCGTGGTAGAGGAAATTGTCGCGGCTGGTCAGCATCGTGCAGCCGTCGATCACCATCAGGTTGCCCCAATCGGTGGTGCGGTAGACCTCGATGTGCTGGAACGGCGTTTGTTCGTCGGCCAGCTTCTCGGCCACGCGATAGCCGATCGACGAGCCGGAGGCTTCGTGCTTTTCGGTAAACCAGTCGGACATGCCGAAAATCCTGTTGGAGAGCGCCTGATTGTAACGGCCGGCCCGGAGCCACGCGTTACAATGACGCGTCGATCCCGCGGCGTCGGTGGCTTCCGGTCGGCGAACACGTTGCGTCAAGGCCCGCCGCTGCGACGTTCCACCCCTCGTTATCCGGAGAAGCCACGATGACGAACGCCTGGAACATCGATACCGCCCGTTTCGTGTATTCGGTCGCGTACTGGAGCGACGGCTACGTCGACATCGACGCACATGGCCATGCCGTGATGCGCCCGCGCGGCGACGAAGGTCCGGCCATCGCGCTGGACGATGCGATCAAGCGGGCGCAGGCGATGGGTCTGCGCCTGCCGCTGCTGCTGCGGTTCCCCGACATCCTGCTCGATCGTCGCGAGAAATTGCGCACCGCGTTCGCGGGCGCGATGCGCACGCATGGCTACCCGAGCGGCTACACCGCGCTTTATCCCATCAAGGTCAACCAGCAGCGCGCGGTGGCGGGCACGCTGGCGCAAGGTCCGCTGTCGCCCCGCGCCGCCGGCACCGGCTTCGGGCTGGAAGCCGGTTCCAAGCCGGAACTGCTGGCGGTACTGGGGCTTGCGCAGCCGGGGTCGCTGGTGGTGTGCAACGGTTACAAGGATGCCGAATACATCCGCATCGCGCTGATCGGGCGCAAGCTCGGCGTCGACGTGGTGATCGTGATCGAGAAGCCCTCCGAACTCGAACACGTGATCGCGGAGGCCAAGGCGCTGGATGTCGAACCGAAACTGGGCGTGCGCGTGCGGCTGGCGTCGATCGGCGCCGGCAAGTGGCAGAACACCGGCGGCGACAAGAGCAAGTTCGGACTGACGCCGGCGCAATTGCTGGCACTGGTCGCGCGCCTGCGCGAGGTGGACCTGACGCACACGATGCGCCTGCTGCACTTCCACATGGGCTCGCAGATCTCCAACCTGCGCGACATCGCGGCCGGCATGCGCGAGGCGGTGCGGCATTTCGCGGAATTGCGTGCAGCGGGATTGCCGCTCGACCATGTCGATGTCGGCGGCGGCCTCGGTGTCGATTACGAGGGCACGCGTTCGCGCGGCGAATGTTCGATCAACTACGACGTCGAGCAATACGCCGACGCCGTGGTTGCGCCGCTCGCGGCCGCGTGCGCCGAATGGAGCATCCCGCCGCCACGCGTCCTCACCGAATCCGGCCGCGCCATGACCGCGCACCACGCGGTGCTGGTGGTCAACGTCAGCGAAGTGGAAGCGGCGCCGGATGGCTCGATGCCGGCGCAGGTGCCGGGCGAGCCAGCGGTGCTGCAGTCATTGCGCGACACGCTGGCGATGCTGGACAAGCGCCCGGTGCGTGAAGTCTGGCAGGATGCCCAGCACTATTTGCACGAAGGCCAGGCGCTGTACGCGCACGGAGCACTCGACCTGGCGCAGCGCGCGAAGCTGGATGCACTGTTCCAGGCCATTGCATTGGGCGTTCGTGCACGTCTGAAACCCGAGGAACGTTCGCATCGCGAAATCATCGATGCGCTCGACGTGAAGCTGGTCGACAAGTACTTCTGCAACTTTTCCGTGTTCGAGTCGATTCCCGACGTGTGGGCGATCGACCAGGTCTTTCCGATCATGCCGCTGACGCGCCTGGACGAAAAACCCACGCGCCGCGGCACGCTCGCCGACCTAACCTGCGATTCCGATGGGCGTGTCGACGTGTACGTGGAATCGGGCGACCTCGACGTCAGCCTGCCGCTGCACGAACTCCGACCCGGCGAGCCGTACCGGCTCGGCATCTTCCTGGTCGGCGCGTATCAGGAAACCCTCGGCGATATCCACAACCTGTTCGGCGACACCGACGCGGTGAACGTCCGCATCGAAGGCGATGCGTTCACACTGGACGGTGCGCGCCACGGTGATTGCGCCGACATGCTGCTCGATTACGTCGGCTATCGGCCCGATGATCTGCGCACCGTCTATCGCGAGAAGCTCGCCCGCGCGGGTTTGCAGGGCGAGGCCGGCAATCGCCTCGAAGCGATTCTGGAAGCCGGTCTCACCGGTTACACGTACCTGCAGGAAACCTGATCTTCACGATCGCGACCAACGGGTGGTTCCCGGCCAGGAATGGCAGCTCGCGGGTTCGCGGTAGTGCATCGCTCAATCATCCCGGGCAACTTGAAGCCCGGCCACCGACTGGCTGACCGGCATCACTTCGATGCGGTTGATGTTGAGGTGCGGGGGCAGGTTGGCGACCCACCAGACCGTGTCGGCAATGTCGGCGGCGGTGATCGGATGCGCGCCGGCGTACAGCTTGTCGGAAGCGGCCTGGTTGCCGCCGGTGCGCACCAGCGTGAACTCGGTTTCGGCCATGCCGGGCTCGATGTTGGTCACGCGCACGCCGGTGCCGTGCAGGTCCGTGCGCAGGTTCGCGGAAAAGTGGGTCACGAAGGCCTTGGTGCCGCCGTACACGTTGCCACCGGTATACGGGTAGGTACCCGAAATCGAGCTGATGTTCGCGATCGCGCCGCGGCGCTCGATCAGCTTCGGCAGCAGCAATCGCGTCAGCGTGACCAGCGCGGTGACATTGGTATCGATCATCTGCCGCCATTGCGCGAGATCGCACTCCTGCGCCTTCGCGGTGCCGAGCGCAAGCCCGGCATTGTTGACCAGCAGGTCGACCTCGCGGAAATCCTGCGGCAGCGCATCCAGCGCGGCGCGCATCGCGGCTTCGTCGCGGATGTCGAATGCCGCCATGTGCACACGCTCGGCGCCGAATCGCTCGACGAGATTCGCAAGCCGCCCGGCGCGGCGCGCGAAGGCGATCACGCGCCAGCCGTTCTCCGCGAACTTCGCCGCGATGGCGGCGCCGAAGCCGGCCGATGCGCCGGTGACCAGGAGTGTCTTTGATTTCATCGGTTGGGATTCATGGTGACAGTGCGTGCTGATCTTCGTTCGTCATTCCGGGGCAGCGTGCACGAGGAGCATGGACGTGCAACCGGAATCCGACTTGATCTCGATGGGCCGCCAGAAAAAAAACGAACGGGATCACTCGCCGCTTCCGGCCCCTTCGGGCCAACGGCGTCGTCGTGGTTCGCTTCGGCATCCTGCCTGCGCATTCCGGGGTCGGCCCGGCGGGGCCAATCCGGGATGACAACAGCTATTGCGTGTCCCGAGACCGCCCTATCGTTCCTTCATCGGAATGGCATGGAAGCCGGCCCCGGAGAGGCGCTTCTGCACGTCCTGCAATTGTGTGGCGGTGGCGAACGGCCCGATCTGCACCCGATTCCAGGTCTTGCCGTCGAGCGTGATGGCCTGCACGTGCGCCGTGAAACCCTGCAGGGCCAGCTTGGCCTTCATCGCATCGGCACTCTCTGCGTTGGGATAGGAGCCCACCTGCAACACGTACCCGCCCTCCGAAGATGCGCCGGTCGCATTGGCGGCGGGCGCTGATGCGCTGGCGTTGTTGGCAGCCGCGGCTTTCTGCTGTTCGGCCTTGGCGATCGCGGACAGTTCCGTATTCGGAATCACCACTTCCTTTTCCGGCAGCACCTTGTAGAAATCGAACTGGGACGTGCTGGAGGCGGCGCCGCTGCCGGCGATGCCGGGCGAACTGCCCTGTTGCGCGACCGCATCCGGGTTGGCTTGCGGCTGATCGGTGCGGCGCAGGCTGGGCAGGTGCCGGCTCGCGAATGCGAACAGGATCAGCCCCACCACCACGCCCGCAAGGAACAACGCCCAGCCCGGAAACCCCGAACCCCCGTTGCGTACTGCCTGTTTGCCGTTACGCGTTGCCACTGCTGCCAGACCTCGTAATGCCTGCTCTTGAATGCATACCCGTGCGCCCGGCCGGGCCGCATCGGTCGTTCATCCGAAAATGGAAATCGTCACATCGACTCGGGAGCCGACACGCCCAGCATACCGAGTCCGTTGGCGAGCACCTGCCGGGTGGCATACGCCAGCGCCACGCGCGCGTTGCGCAGGTCGTCGTCATCCACCAGGAACTGCTCGGCGTTGTACCAGACGTGGAAGGCGCCGGCCAGTTCGCGCAGGTATTGTGCCAGCAGATGCGGTTCGCGGCTGGCGGCGGCGGCCTCGACTATTTCCGGGAAGCGCGAGACTTCGACCATCACGGTGCGCGCATACTCGCCCTGAAGCCGGTCCAGGTGCTTCAGTGCCTCGCGCTGCTCGAACACGATCGAACGCTCGTGCATCTGGCGCTGCACGCTGCACACCCGGGCATGCGCGTACTGGATGTAATAGACCGGGTTGTCGTTGGTCTGCGCGCGTGCCAGGTCGATGTCGAACACCAGCTGCGAATCGCTCTTGCGGGCGATGAGGAAATAGCGCGTGGCATCCAGCCCGGCCATTTCGATCAGGTCGCGCAGGGTGACGTAGCTGCCGGCGCGCTTGGAAATCTTCACTTCCTCGCCGCCCTTCACCACCGTCACCATCTGGTGCAGAACGTATTCGGGCCAGTCTTTCGGAATGCCGATGTCGAGCGCCTGCAGCCCCGCGCGCACGCGGGCGAGCGAGCCGTGGTGGTCGGCGCCGAGTTCGGTGACCGCGCGTTTGTAGCCGCGCTCCCACTTGGAAAGGTGGTAGGCCACGTCGGGCACGAAATACGTGTACGTGCCGTCGGATTTCCGCATGACGCGGTCCTTGTCGTCGCCGAAATCCGTGGTGCGCAGCCACAGTGCGCCGTCGGCCTCGTAGGAATGGCCTTGTTGCGCGATGCGGTCGACCACGCGCTGCACTTCGCCCTCGGTGTACAGCGACGACTCCAGGAAGTAAACGTCGAATTCCACGCCGAAGGCGCGCAAGTCCTCGTCCTGCTCGCGACGCAGCCATGCCACCGCGAACTCGCGGATCGCAGCCAGATCATCCGGGTCCTGCTTGCCGGTCACCTGGTAGCCGGTGGCTTCGGGCGCCGCTTCGTCGAGCCCCTGCGTGGAGAATTCGCGGACGTACTCACGGACCAGGTCCCCCACCGCGCCTCCGGCGGAAACCGTCTTGCCACTCGCGTAGTCGGCCGCGACGTCGCGGATGTAATCCCCACGGTATCCGTCCGCGGGCCAGCCCGGGTCATCCGGCCCGATGCCCTTGAGGCGCGCCTGTACCGACAGCGCGAGATTCTGGATCTGCGCGCCGGCATCGTTGTAATAAAACTCGCGATACACCTTCCAGCCGGTCGCGGAGAACAGGCGCGCCAAGGTGTCGCCGGTGGCGGCGGCGCGCGCATGGCCGACATGCAGGGGCCCGGTTGGATTCGCCGACACGAATTCCACGCCCACCGCCCGACCTGCGCCGGATTTGCTGTGTCCGTACTGCGCGCCCTCGCGCAGTACACGCCGGAGTTCGTCGTGCCACGCGGCACCGGTCAGGAAAAAATTGATGAACCCCGGTCCCGCGACCTCGACTCGTTCGACCAGCGGACTGTCCGGCAGAGCCGCCACGATCAATGCCGCCATCTCGCGGGGCGGGCGGGCGAGTGTCCTGGCCAGCTGCAAAGCCACGTTGCAGGCGAAGTCGCCGTGCTCGCGCGAGCGGGTACGTTCAAGCACGAAATCGGGTGCCGCCACATCCAGCGCGCCGTCGCGGCGCAGGCTGTCCAGGGCATGCAGCAGCAGATCGCGAAGGGCGTTTTTCACGGACGGGCAACTTGATGGGCAGTCTTTCATCCTAGCGCAGGCAACCCCCGCAACCCAACCTGCGCCCTGTGGATAACCCGGTGGATACCCACCCGAACCGGGCTCTGCAGGCGAGGGTGTTTTCCGCGTTGGGGCGCGAGTCAGGCAAAAATATGCATGCGAATCAAACGCAAATAAGCTATTTGCCGAAACCGCACGAAAATGAGGCGCCAACCGATTGTGATGCGGCATTGTGCATAACTGACCGCGGGGAGAGACGGCTTCGGAGCCTTGTGTCAAGCGGCTTCCCGTGGAAGAACGGAGAGAAAAGGCGCTGCGGACAACCATGATCGGGCGGGCCGCTTGCGGGACAAGCTGTCCTCATGCGATCGCCGGCCTTCAGATCAGTCCGCGCGCAGCCATCGATGTGGGTTCGCCCGCGCCGACCACGAGGTGGTCGAGCACGCGGACACCGACCAGTTGCAGTGCGTCGCGCAACTGGCGGGTGATGTTGCGGTCGGCGGCGGAAGGTTCGGCCACGCCGCTTGGATGATTGTGGGCCAGGATCACCGCCGCGGCGTTGTGCTTCAGCGATGCACGCACCACTTCGCGCGGATGCACCGACGCACCATCCAGCGTGCCGCGGAACATTTCCTCGAACGCCAGCACTCGGTGGCGGTTGTCGAGAAACAGGCAGGCAAATACTTCGTAAGGCTTGTGCGCGAGCTGGGCCTTCAGGAATGCGGCGCTGTCGCGCGGGCTGGACAGCGCGGTGCGCGCGGACAGCTCCTCGCCCAGGCACCTGCGCGCCAACTCCAGTCCGGCGACCAGGCGCGCGCGCTTGGCCGGACCGAGTCCAGGCACGTCGTCGACATCCTTGGACAACAGTGCGTTCAGGCTGCCGGCACTGGTCAGCAGGTCGCGGCCCATGTCCAGCGCGCTGCGCCCGCGCACACCGCTGCCCAACAATATCGCCACCAATTCCGCGGCCGTGAGCGCGTGGGCCCCGTGCGCCAGCAGCTTTTCGCGGGGGCGGTCGTCCTTGGGCCAATCGCGGATGCTCATCGTCCGGTTCCATGGTGGAGGCGACGATCATCCCTGGCCGACGGCCGTTTCGGCGAGCGGCGTGCGCGCGCGAATCCGGTAAGCTAATCCCGGTTTGTCCGTCAGCGGATTCCGACATGGGTGTCAGGGAACATCGTCCCGGCGAATATCGGCATGTGCTGCTCGGGGTGTCGGGCGGCATCGCCGCCTACAAGTCGTGCGAAGTGGTGCGGCGCCTGCGCCATACGGGCGCGGAAGTGCGGGTGGTGCTGACGGAAAACGCGGAACGTTTCGTCACCCCCTTGACCTTCCAGGCGTTGTCCGGCCAACCGGTGCGGCACGGTTTATGGGATGCCGAAGCCGAATTGGGCATGGGACACCTGGAACTGGCGCGCTGGGCCGATGCGGTGCTGATTGCGCCGGCGTCCGCCGACATGCTGGCGAGGCTCGCGCATGGTCTCGCCGACGATCTGCTGTGCACGCTGTGTCTCGCCACCACCGCGCCGCTGGCCGTTGCACCGGCCATGAACCACCGGATGTGGCTGCACCCCGCCACGCAGGCAAACGTCGCCACGTTGCGCGCACGTGGCGTGGCCATTCTCGGTCCTGCCAACGGACCGCTTGCCGAAGGCGAATCCGGGCCGGGCCGGATGCTCGAGCCGCAACAACTGGTGGAGGCGCTGATGGCGCCGGGCGGTACGCATGTCGCCTGACATGGCGCTGGCCGGCGCAAGGATCGTGATCGACGCCGGGCCGACCTACGAGGACATCGATCCGGTGCGTTTCCTTGGCAATCGCAGTTCCGGCAAGATGGGTTTCGCGATCGCCGAAGCAGCCGTCCAGGCGGGCGCCGAGGTTACGCTGGTTGCGGGGCCGGTGTCCTTGCCCACCCCTGCCGGCGTCGCGCGTCGCGTGGACGTGCGAAGTGCGCTGCAGATGCGCGACGCGGTCATGCGATCGATCGAAGGCGCCGACATTTTCATCGCGACCGCCGCCGTGGCCGATTGGCGGGTGGCGGGGTATTCGTCGCGCAAGATCAAGAAAAGTGCATCCGGCGCGCCCGTGCTGGAGCTGGTGGAAAATCCCGACATCCTGGCCGAGGTCGCCGCGCGCGATCCGCGTCCATTCGTGGTCGGGTTCGCTGCCGAAACCGACCATGTCACCGAACACGCGCGCGAAAAGCTCGAGCGCAAGAAGCTGGACATGCTGGCCGCGAACCACGTCGACGAAAACACCGGGATCGGCGCCGACGACAATGCGCTGGAACTCATCTGGCCGGGCGGCAGCGAAACCCTGCCGCGGGCGTCCAAGACCGAGCTGGCGAAAACGCTGCTCGCGCGCATCGCCACCCACTACCACGCGCGGAAGCCGACATGAACCCGCAGAAACGCGCCGCGATTCCGGTGGAACTGAAACGCCTGGACGCGCGCCTCGGGAACTCCATTCCGTTGCCGACCTACGCCACCGAGGGCAGCGCCGCGATGGACCTGCGCGCGGCTCCCGACGGCGCCGTCACACTGAATCCCGGCGACAGTGCATTGATCCCGACCGGGCTCGCGATCCACGTCGCCGATCCCGGCTGGTGCGCGTTGATCCTCCCGCGCTCGGGCCTGGGCCACAAGCATGGACTGGTACTGGGCAATCTCACCGGCCTGATCGACGCCGATTACCAGGGGCCATTGATGATTTCATGCTGGAACCGCGGCAGTACCGCATTTACCATCCAGCCGGGGGACCGCATCGCGCAATTGCTGGTGACGCCTGTTGCGCGGGTGGCCTGGAGGGTGGTCGAGGAGTTCGCACCCAGTGAACGTGGCGTCGGGGGATTCGGCTCCACCGGAGTCGCATGACGGCATGGGCAACGAATCGGCGGTCGACAAGAAGTCAGCGGCGAGGGCGCAGTCTGCGGCACGTGCCGTGCGGGCGCGCCTGAGCCTGCGTCGCGGGTTTGCGGCGTTGGTCGCCGATCTCGCATTGGCGCTGGGCACCTTGCTGGTGTTGTTCGGATTGTTCATGGGCTGGCAGGCATGGCTGGCCAAGCGCCAGACCGACGCCGCGCAATCGCTGGCGCAGGCACGCCAGGATGTCGCGCAGAAAATCGGGCTGATCGTCGCCGACAGGCGTGCGCAGGTGGTGAAGGCGCTGACGCAGCCGGCCCTGGTTGCGCAGCTTGCGGCACAGGACGATGCGCAGACGCGCGAGACCGTGGCGCAACGCATCAAGGCGGAGACGAAGGACGCCGAAGCCGTGGCGTTGTACAGCCCGCAGTTGAACGAAGTGCTGCGCGGCAACCTGCAGCAACTGGGCTACGCGCGGGCCGCGCAGTTGATGTCGGTACTCAACGACGAGGACCTCGGCCCCGCACAGTCGCCGCAATCGAAGACGCTGAGCTTCGCCGGGCCCATCACTGGTGCGGGTGGCACGGTGTTGGCCTATGCGACGATCGATTTCCCCGACGCGCCCGTGCGCGCCGCGTTGCACTCCGCACAAATCAGCGCGGGCCGGCTGGAACTGCGGCAACGCAATTCGTCCGGCGACATCATGCTGGACAACTTCGGCGAAAGTGGCGCACCGGTTGGCAACGGGCCCGGCGTGGCCGTCGCCCACAGCCTCTACCGCGTCACCTCGACCCCGCCCGTGTACTGGCTGCCGGTGACGGAGTCGTTCGTCAGCGCGCTGGTGCTGGCTGTGGCCGTGTTCTTCCTCGGTGTCATCGTGCTGGGATCACGCACGCGATTGCGTGCGCGCCTGGGGGGTGCCCCGCTGCGCGAAGAGCCGGTGTTGTCCGACGTGATCGCCGCCACCCCGCCAACGTCCAGGCCCACGACACCGGTGAAGGTCGCTGCAACCGCCGATGCCGCGCCAGCCGTCGCGCGCGATGCCGCCATCCCCGATCGCGGCATCTTCCGGGCCTACGACATCCGCGGCGTCGTCGGCCGGACCCTGACCGAAAACGTCGCGCGCCAGCTCGGTCGGGCGATCGGCAGTGCCGTGCGCGACAAGGAACTTTCCGAAATCGTCGTGGGGCGCGACGGGCGCCTGTCGGGGCCCGAACTTTCCGGCGCGTTGATCGACGGCCTGCGCGCGGCCGGCGTGGACGTGATCGATATCGGCGCGGTGCCGACGCCGGTCAGCTACTTCGCGGCGTACCAGCTCAACGCCGGTTCGTGCGTGTCGGTGACCGGCAGCCACAATTCGCCCGACTACAACGGGTTCAAGATCGTGATCGGCGGCGAAACGCTGGCCGAGGATGCGATCCAGGATCTGTACCAGCGCATCGTCGAAGGCCGCTTCGCCGAAGGCAATGGTTCGTTGCGCCAGTACGAAATCCTGCCCGAGTACATCGAGCGCATTGCGTCCGACATCCAGACCGGGCGCGCATTGAAGGTGGTGGTCGATTGCGGCAACGGCATCGCCGGGGATACCGCCCCGGGCGTGGTGCAGGCGATCGGTTGCGAGCCGATTCCGCTGTACTGCGACGTCGACGGCACCTTCCCGAACCACCATCCCGACCCCTCGGAGCCGAAGAACCTCGCCGACCTGATCCTGATGGTCCAGAAAACCGGCGCGGACGTCGGGCTTGCCTTCGACGGCGACGGCGATCGCCTCGGCGTCGTCACCAAAGACGGCGAAATCATCTACCCCGATCGCGTGCTGATGCTCTTCGCGCAGGACGTGCTCACCCGCAACCCGGGCGCGACGATCCTTTACGACGTGAAGTGCACCGGGCACCTGCAGCCGCTGATCCTGAAGGCTGGCGGCAGTCCCCTGATGTGGAAGACCGGCCACTCGCTGATCAAGGCCAAGATGAAGGAAACCGGCGCGCAACTCGCCGGCGAAATGAGCGGGCACTTCTTCTTCCGCGAGCGCTGGTACGGGTTCGACGACGGCGTGTACGCCGCCGCGCGGCTGCTGGAAATCCTGGCCGACGATCCCGAGGGACGCAGTCCCGAGGAAATCTTCGCGACGCTGCCGAAGGGCGTGTCCACGCCCGAGCTGCACGTCCAGATGCAGGAAGGCCAGAACCATCCCTTCATCGCGCGTTTCCGCGAGCGCGCGCAGTTCGACGGCGCGCGGATCACCACCATCGACGGCCTGCGCGCGGACTGGTCCGACGGCTGGGGCCTGGTGCGCGCGTCCAACACCACTCCGGTGCTGGTGCTGCGCTTCGATGCCGACAATGCCACCGCGCTGAAGCGCATCCAGGACGCGTTCCGCGCGCAGCTCCTCGCGTGCGACAGCTCACTCACGCTGCCGTTCTGACGCATCACTCCACCCCGTCACTCCGGACAGGCCCGCACGGAGGGCGCGATCCGGAACCCATCGACTTGCTCCCGTCAGGGGGACACGAAAAGCGGGTGGTCGTCCGCCCTACAAGTTGCGCCGTTGGTCCCGTCGGAAAGCAAGAGCAAAGTCGCCGGGTTCCGGCTTGCGCGAATGACAGGCAACGAAATTCGCGAGGCGAGCGCCGTCCCTGCGCTCACCAAAGAACCCGTAGGGGGAGTAGCGCAGCGGGTTCCGCCGCACGAAAGGCGGGTTGTCACCCGTCCTGCAAGTTGCGCCACACGAGCCAAACCGCCGGGTTCCGGCGTGCGCCGGAATGACGGGCGAAAAATCGCAACACGCGCCGTCCCTGGCGCTGATCGGGTCGGTGCAGGCAGAAGCCTGCACCGACCGGCAGATCAACTGCGCTCGTCCGCGGTCTTGTCGCGCGCCGCGCGGAATTCCGAATCCTCGGACCAGTTCGGCCACTCGCGCGAATCGGCGAGTTGCGTGCCGAGGTCATAGAGCACCGGCAGGTCGTGCGCCATGCCCGCGAAGGTCCAGCTCGCCTGCCATTCGTCGGAAGGCTGGTGGTAATGCTTGGCGCCGTATTCGCGACCTTGCGCTTCGCCGGCCTGCTTGCCGCCTTGCACCAGATCCTCGCCCGATCCGAACGACAGCGCAGGCACGCCGCGCTTGGCGAACGAGAAATGGTCGGAACGGAAGAAGTAGCCGGCTTCCGGATGGCTGTCGGGCGTGAAGTCCAAGTCGTGACGCTTGGCCACCGCGATCAAATCGTCCAGCAGACCGAGCTTGGCGCTCCCGGAAATCGAGAAATCACGTGCCACGCCACCGGGGCTCAATGCATCGGTGTTGATGTTCGCCACCGTCTTCGCCAGCGGATACAGCGGGTGACTGGCGTAATACTCGGAACCCAGCAGGCCCTTTTCTTCCGCGGTCACCGCCAGGAACACCACGCTGCGTTCGGGTCGCGGTGCGTGCGCGAAGGCGCGGCCCATCTCGATCAGCGCGGCGGTGCCGGTGGCGTTGTCGACGGCGCCGTTGTAGATGCGGTCGCCCGTGTCGTCGGGCGCGCCGATGCCGAGGTGATCCCAGTGCGCGCTGTAGATGATGGTTTCATCCGGGTACTTGCTGCCGGTGACGCGGCCCACCACGTTGTGCGAGGTGATCGTGTCCACCGCGACGTCGTAGTGCGCCGAGAAGGTTTCGCCCTTCAGCACCACCGGCTTGAAGGCGCGCGTTTGCGCCTGTTTCTTCATTGCCTCGAAATCGAGGCCCGCGCGCTTGAACAACGACACCGCGAGGTCGCGCTGGATCCAGCCCTCGACCTGCGGGTGCTCCGCCTTCGGATCGTCACGCACGATGTCGAACTGTGCGTTGGTGTTGGAGTTGCGCACCGTCGGCCAGCCGTACGAGGCCGGCTTGGTTTCGTGCACGATCAGCAGGCCGAGCGCGCCGCGGCGGGCGGCTTCCTCGTACTTGTAGGTCCAGCGGCCGTAGTAGGTCATGGCCTTGCCGCCGAAGTCGCCCTTGCCGGTTTCGTAGTCGGGGTCGTTGACCAGCGCCACCGCGATCTTGCCCTTCAGGTCCACGCCCTTGAAATCGTCCCAGTTGCGTTCGGGCGCGGTCACGCCGTAGCCGACGAACACCAGTGGCGCGTCTTCGATGTCGACGCGTTTCGAGCCGTCTTGCGCGGCGCGCAGCGCGATCTCCTCGCCCTGTGGGAGTTTCTGCGGCTTGCCGGCGACGTCCAATTCGATGGCCGGCGTGCCGCTGATCTGGAATCGGGCAATCGGCACCTCCTGGGTCCAGCTGCGTTTGCCGTCGACGAGATCGCCACCGGGTTCGAGCCCCGCGGCCTTCATCTGCGCGACCACGTAATCGATGGTCCTGGTTTCGCCGGCCGTGGCGGGGCCGCGGCCCTCGAAGGCATCCGAGGACAGGGTCTTGACCTCCTCGGACAGCCGCGCGGCATCGAACGCGGGGGTACCGGCAGTCTTGGCGGCTTCCGCCTTGGTGTTGGTCTCGGGATTTTTGTTGTCCGCACAGGCGGAGACGGACAGGGTCAACGCGAGTGCCGGAATCATCAGCCATTTCACGGGGGGATACTCCTGCGGGGATGAGTGAGCCGCCGGGACATCGTTGCTGCGGCGGCATGGCCGGCCATTGATGCGCGAAGCAGTGCGTTTGCGCAAGGGGCTTTGGTCATGCCGTCGCATCGCGCGGGCGGTATGCTGGGCACAGTGCACTTCGAGGTGGGGCGATGCGACCCTTGTTGTTGATCCAGACGGGCGAAGCGCCGGACGTCGTCCGCGCGCAATTCGGCGGTTTCGCCGACTGGTTCCGGGAGGCGATGCGCCTGCGTCCGGCGCAGATGCAGGTGGTGCGCGTCGACGCAGGCGAAGCCCTGCCACACCCCGGTGACGTGCCCGGCGCGGTGATCACCGGGTCTGCGGCAATGGTGACCGAGCGCACGGACTGGAGCGAACACACGGCCGCCTGGATCCGCGACGCGCTGGCTGCGCACACGCCCTTGTTCGGGGTTTGCTACGGCCATCAGTTGATGGCCCATGCGCTGGGTGGCACGGTCGGCTGGCTTCCGGACGGCCGCGAAATGGGCACGCAGACGATGTCGCGCGGCCGCCTCCCCGGGACCGGCGTCACGCGCGGATTGCCGGCTTCGTTTCCCGCGCACACCACCCATCGCCAATCGGTCCTCGCACCGCCGCCCGGCGCCCAGGTACTTGCCCGGTCCGCCCGCGATCCGCACCAGTTGCTGCGTTATGCATCGCGGGCCGTGTCGACGCAGTTCCATCCGGAATTCACGGCGGCTTGCATGCGTGCCTACATCGACGCACGCGCCGATGCCTTGCGCGAAGAAGGCTGCGACGTCGCCGCCATGCGGGAGGCGGTGCGCGAAACGGAAGCCGCACGCATCTTGCTGGAACGCTTTGCGCAGGCTGCGCTGGGTGCTCCCGTCACGGCGCCGGGGGCCGAGCGCCGGCCCGTGGAGGGGAGGTCCGGTGTTCGGGAATCCGAACCGGGCGTCCGCGCGTGAGTTCCCTGGACGCGTGCAGCCGGGATGCCGCGCGATCAATATGATCGCTGGCGCAACCGTCGTTCCACCGCGCCGCGCGAAACCACCGCGAACAGGATGCCGAAGCCGAAGCCGGCAAGGTGCGCCCACCACACCACCGTGCCGAAACCCGGTCCCGCCCACGTGAACAGCAGTTGCAGCAGCACCCACATCCCGATCAACAGGGCGGCCGGCACGCGAATGAATTGCAGGTACAGGCCCAGCGGCAAAACCAGTCCGAGGTGGGCGCGCGGAAACAGCGCGAGGTACGCCCCGAGCATGGCCGACACCGCGCCGCTGCATCCGATGATCGGCCGCAATTGACCCGACAGCGTCCACGCGCCGACGAGGTTGGCGAACGCACCGCCGATCAGGAACAGCGCAAGGAACCGGCGCGAACCCAACGCGCGCTCGGCGGGGAGACCGAAGATCACCAGGAACAGCATGTTGCCGAGCAGGTGCATCCAGTCGGCGTGCATGAACAGCGACGTGAGCGGGCGCAGCCACGACCAGCCCTCCAGCGCCTTGCCGTGCTGGAACAGGTGCGCCGGCACCGTGCCCCAGTTGCCCAGCACCGCGTAGCGCGTCGCCGGCGCCGACAGCATCAGCCATAGATAGCAAGCGACGCACGCCACCACCAGCGCGGGCGTGACCCAGCGCAGGTGGGCGCGGTGGCGACTGGGAACGTCGACGAACATCGGGCTCCTTCGATGGCTTGCCCGTGACTCACGCGCCGCGGGAAGAAAGCGTCACGAACAAAATAGCGCACGCACGCCGGGCGCAAAGCTGCACCAGCGCGCAAAAAAACGACCGCGGCAAGGTCATTCCATCCGCAACCTTACCCGTGCGAAATTGCGCTTGCCCACTTGCAGCACCCCTTCGAAACCGGCGGTGAACACGCGCTGCGGGTCTGCCACCACCTGGGCGTCGATCCGCACCGCGCGTTCCTTCAGCTTGCGATTGGCCTCCGAGTTGCTGGACGTGAGGCCCGCCGCGGTCAGCAGCGCCGGCAGGCGCAAGCCTTCCGCCGGTGCGCTGATCTCGTTCAGCGGCAATGACGAGGTATCGCCTTCGCCGCGTACCACCGCATGCCAGCCGGCAATGGCCTTGTCGGCCTCGGCGGCCCCATGGAACCGCGCGGCGAGCTCGCGCGCCAGGCGCAGTTTCGCGTCGCGCGGATTCAACGCGCCGCTGGCGACCTCGCGCTTCATCGTGGCCAGTTCATCCAGCGACACGTCGAAGCTCAGCAGTTCGAACCAGCGCCACATCAGGTCGTCGCCGATCTTCATGGTCTTGGTGACCATGTCGATCGCGGGTTCATCGATGCCGATGTAGTTGCCGAGCGACTTCGACATCTTCTGCACGCCGTCGATGCCTTCCAGAAGCGGCATCGTCAGCACGATCTGCGGCGGTTGGCCGAAATGTTCCTGCAAACCACGCCCCATCAGCAGGTTGAAGCGCTGGTCGGTGCCGCCGAGTTCGACGTCACACTCCAGCGCCACCGAGTCGTAGCCCTGCACCAGCGGATACAGGAACTCGTGGATCGCGATCGGCTGCTGCGCGGCGTAACGCCTGGCGAAGTCGTCGCGCTCGAGCATGCGCGCGACGGTGTGCTGCGCGGCGAGGCGGATCATGTCCGACGCGTCCATCTTGCCGAACCATTCGGAATTGAAACGCACCTCGGTGCGCTCGCGATCGAGCACCTTGAACACCTGCTTCGCGTAAGTCTCGGCGTTCGCCAGCACTTCCTCGCGGGTGAGCGGCTTGCGCGTGACGTTCTTGCCGGTGGGATCGCCGATCATTCCGGTGAAATCGCCGATCAGGAAAATCGCGGTGTGTCCGAGATCCTGGAATTGGCGCATCTTGTTGAGCAGGACCGTGTGCCCGAGGTGCAAATCGGGCGCAGTCGGATCGAACCCCGCCTTGATGCGGAGCGGCCGACCCAGCGCGAGACGCGCTTCGAGTTCGTCCTCCTTCAGGACGTCGACCGCGCCGCGATGGATCAGTGCAAGGGCCTGCTGGTTCGAAGACATGGATTTTCCGATCGGCGAGCGCTGGCCAGCGTCCAAAAAAGTGGGCTGCGTCAACGCGTGAAGGTGACGTGGTGGTTAATTATGTGTTAACTTCAAAACGGCGTGCAAATCTTTGTGGTACAAGGCATTGACGCACGCTTTCGGGTGGGGCTATGGTACGGCCCGTCGCGCGTTTTCGCCCGTTTTCCTGGACCTCCGATGGATCGCCACCTCCGTCGCGTTACCCCTCATGTTGTGCGTCGTCAGGCGATCCGTCGCAAGACCCGTCAGTGCCACTCCCATTTTTATTCGCGTTGCGCGCATTGGTCGTTTCATGCCGAAGCGCCGTCCGTGGCGTTTCGCTGGACGCGCGAGCGCTGGATCCTCGGTGGCGGCGCCGTCCTGCTCGCGGTGCTGACGCTGCTGGGCATCCCGGCGTGGGCCAGCGTGCTGCAGCATCGCACAGTCGTGAAGCCGGTGACCCGCGAAACGCTGGCGTTGCAGTTGCCGCCCGCGCCCAAGGAAGCCCCCCGGCCGGTCGTTGCCTCCTGGAAGACCGTGGAAGTGCAGCCGGGCGAGACGCTGTCGGAAATCTTCCAGGCGCAGGGGTTGAACGGCGCCGACCTCGCCAGGGTGATGGCCAGTGGCAAGGACACCGGGGCATTGAAGACGCTGCATCCTGGCGATCAACTCGAATTCCTCACCGATGCAAAGGGCCAGTTGCAGGGATTCCGTTATGAGCCCGACTCCGCCACCCGCGTGACCTTGACCGCCCAGGCCGACGGCAGCATGCGCGCCCAGGTCACGGCATTGCCGATCGAACGCCGCATGCATTTCGCGCACGGCGAGGTGCAGGGTTCGTTGTTCGCGGCGGGCGAGAAGGCGGGGCTTTCCGAAACGATGGTGCTGAAGCTCGCCGACGTATTCAAGTACGACATTGACTTCATCAAGGACCTGAAGAAGGGCGACCGCTTCACCGTCGTCTACGACGACATCTACCGCAATGGCAAGTATTCGGGCGGCGGCAACATCATCGCGGCGGAGTTCGTCAACAACGGGCACCGCTACACCGCGTATCGTTTCAAGGAGCCGGACGGCAGCGTGGCCTATTTCAGTCAGGACGGTCGACCGTTGCGCAAGGGCTTGCTGCGCACACCCGTTGCCTTCACGCGCATTTCTTCCAGCTTCGGCATGCGCCACCATCCGATCCTGGGCTACAACCGCCTGCACAAGGGCGTCGATTATGCGGCGCCGACCGGTACTCCGATCCATGCGGCGGGCGATGGCGTGATCACCTTCCGTGGCCGTTCGCACGGCTACGGCAATTTCATCACCATCCGCAACACGCCGAGGTACACCACCGCTTACGGGCACATGTCGCGCTTCGCGAAGGGTCTGCACGTCGGTTCGCACGTCACCCAGGGCGAAGTGATCGGTTACGTCGGCCAGACCGGCATGGCCACCGGTCCGCACCTCCACTACGAGGTGCGGGTGAACGGCAAGCCTGAAAATCCCCTGACGGTCACGATGCCGAAGCCGGAGCCGCTGTCGACCAAGCTGATGGCGGACTTCCGCGCGCAGACCGCACCGATGGTGGCGCGCATCCAGATGATCGACAACGCCACCCAGCGTCTCGCACGGGTGGGCGACGATCGTGCCAGCGTGGCCACCACCAACTGATTCGCAGTCGTGGCTGATGCCGCGCCGCTTTACCTGGGGCTGATTTCCGGAACCAGCGCCGACGGCATCGACGTCGCGCTGGTGCGCTTCGCGGCGCATCCGGATGTCATTGCGACCCGTACCTTTGCCTACCCCGATCACCTTCGCGCAGGTGTCGTTGCGCTGGCGCGCAATGCCGCGGCGATCACGCTCGATGCATACGGTCACCTCGATGCCGCCATCGGCGCGTGCTTTGCCGAGGCGGCGCTGGCGCTGCTGCGCGATGCAGGTGTCGATGCGCGCAATGTGGCGGCGCTGGGTTCGCACGGACAGACGGTGTGTCACCGACCGAACGGTCCGGATGCCTTTACCTTGCAGATTGGTGATCCGAACGTGATTGCCGAGCGCACCGGCATCGTCACGGTGGCCGATTTCCGTCGCGCGGATCTCGCGGCGGGCGGGCAGGGCGCGCCATTGTTGCCGGCGCTGCACGCCGCGGTG
>Ga0164242_10003313_pt1 | contig 18429 bp, 14 predicted proteins | sample OricomgcompostMG_FD_108783 | JGI IMG/M metagenome (GOLD analysis project Ga0164242, IMG submission 108783) | Miracle-Growth compost microbial communities from Emeryville, California, USA - Original compost - Miracle growth compost (MG) ... | reverse complement strand
GGGGAGAGCGACTCGACTACGTGCGGTGGCAGCAAACGCATGAACCCGGACAGGATGACGAGATCCGGTTGCCACTGCCTCACCTGCTCAAGCAGCGCATCCCCCCACTCGTCCCGCGAAGCAAACGAGGTGTATGGAACGGTGAAGGATGGGACTCCGTGCTCCTCAGCATGCGCAAGACCGTCTGCGTCGCGATCGGCGCCCACTGCGACAACGCGCGCGGGGAACTGGGCGTCCTCGGCGGTGTCTAACAGGGTGCGAAGGTTGGATCCCGCACCGGAGATCAGAACCACAAGCGAAAGCACGCATTCAGCCTAGTGCTCACGCCCGGGCCGTCGTTCACTTGGTCCTGGATCTGACCGACAGCGACCACGGAGACCCGACCGCGCGAACTGCCCCTCCGAGCGCAAATGATGCGCACCGGATTCACCGATCGGCAAGCGACCTGTGCACGCCGATCAACCCATACTCGGCCACGCGATCGGCCGGATCAGCGCGGGTCGTTCTCGCGCCCACCGCGCGTCATGCGTTGGTAGATGCCGATGCTGTCTGGCGTGGCGTTCGACAACATCGTGTTCGAGTCGGATGCTGCAGGGTCGAAGCCTGTTTCATTCACCGCTGTTCGGCCGCGATCATGTCTGGACGCGCCGGTCAGGATACCGACGATCGCCGCGATCGCGATCACGACTGCTGCACAGCCGGCCACCATCCACGGATTCGGACCGGCGTCGTGCAGCCGCCCTGGGCCGATCGCTCCCGACGACCACCATGCGAGCAAACCGAGCTCGACGCCCGCCACGCAACCAGCGGCCAGCGCAATCAGCGTGAGCGGCCCTGCAGATGGTGCGCCGCCAGGCATCCGCGCCATCCGCCTGCGCGTCAGGGCCCCTGCGAAAAAACCGGCAAGCACCGGAACCAGCAGTCCAGCGAAACCGAGCACGACAGTGCCCTGCGGCACGATTCCGAGCAGTGGAACGCCCGGGACCGGGCCGAGCTGCGTGCCGACGGCACTCACGGACGACCCTGTGCCGATGGCGAACCCAGGTCCGAGCAACCACGATGCTGCCCACACGACAGCGTTTGGCAGCAGCGCGAGTTGGGCGATGGTCAGCACGGTCGCGCCGAGCGCACCGGCCTGTAATTGTTCGTATAGCCCAACAACGGTGCCGAATTTGGCGATCAGCAGGATGGCCACGATCACACCTGCCGCGGCGATCACGATGGCGGATGCTGCGGTGCCGGCACGCAACGCAGCCGCGATCGTGTCTCTGGTTGTCTGACTCAACCGCTGCCGCCAGGATCGCAGCAGACCGGGCCAGCTCGCCGCGGTATCGTCTGCTCGAGCCGCTGCGACCCCCTCGCCGATCAGCACCCCGATGCCGAACACGAACGTCGGAAGCACAATGCCCTGCCACAGAGATGGTTGCACGATCGCTCGGCCTGCCGCCAGCGTGACGATCGCGCCGATGGCGCCGTATGCTGCGATCGCGCTGATAGCGCCCGTTGCCCGAAACGGTGTCTCTGCCGCTCGCGTCCCGGTGCGCACCCCCATCAGAACGGCGAGAACGGCGAACCCGAGCACAGCGATCGTCACCTGAAATGGTGCGGTTGCCTGCGCGACACCAAGCCCGGCTGCCAGCGTCGCAGGCAGTGTGATCGTCAGATTCACTCCATGGCCGAGAAGCCAGATGTCGGCAGCGGCGCGCCAGAATGCGCCCCAGTCCACCGCGAGATGGAACTGCGCAGCCCACAGCACCGTCAATGGCACGAGGGCAACACCAATACCGATCGCAGCGACGATCAGCGCGTCAAGCGCGGCGAGCAGGGCGACGGTCATGCGGTTCATCGCAAGGGAGCCTATCCGGCTCGAGAGTCAGCACCGCTGCCGCACGCCGACGTGCGGCAATCCATCAGGTTCGAAGGTCGAAGGCGGGCGCCGAGGCGGGCGGCCGCTGCAGCACCTCGAGGATGGCGACGAGCACAACGCAGACGACGGCCGTCCAGATGATCAGGCCGGGGGTCAGCGGGCGGGTGAACAGAACGACCGCTGCTCCGGCGACCGCGATCAGGGTCCGCACCAGCACGCGCTGCCGATACAACCACTGGCCGGCTCTGCCGCTGGTCAAGCGGTGACGTTCCCCGACCGCGCGAAGGGAGGCTGCACCGCTTCCGGCAACGGCCCGCAGGCGACGGGGAACGCGGAACGGTCCGGCCATCCAGCCGATGACCGCAACAGCGATCGCCAACACGGCGACGGCGACGGCAGCACTTTGGATGAATTCGACAACCTGATTGTAGAGATCCCGCGCAGTGCCGGCCGGCATCACAGACGGCGACAGTGTCGCTACGGTGACGGCGCGCCCAACCGCCAGGCCGATGGCAAGCACGATCATCCCGATGGCAAGCCCAACGGCCGCCCACAGCAGCGCAAGCGAGCGACGCCGCGCCACGAGCACTCCTGCGATCAGGAACGCCAGCGCGACCCATTGCAGCCAATCACCGACGGCGATCGTCAGCTGGTACACGCTTTGTACCCGTCCAACCGCATCAGACTGCGCGACGACGATCGTCTTATCGATAGTCGGAATTGCTTTCGCGAACGTCACACCCTGCTTCACCAGCACGGATTTCACCTCGGCGATGATCGGCCCGAGCTGGATGCCGATGTCGCCGTTCTGGCCCAGGCTGATCGCGGCGTTCTTGTCGTTCTGCATGGTTGCGATCAGTTGCTCGTGGGTCGTACGCAGCGCCTGTTCCCAAACAGCGGCGAACTGTTTCGACGACACGAATCCGGAGACAACGTTGCTCACCAGACCTTTGATGCCATCGGCCGTCGGGCCCTCGAGCGCTTTCAGCGCCGTGGCAGCTCGATCGCTCAATCCCAATGAGATGATTCCGTCGAAGACATCCGAGGTGAGCGAACGGATGTCCACCTGCTGATCAATGGCCCCGACAACTTGCGCGGAGACGAACTCCTGAACTGACGGATCCTTGGCCAGCGGCGCAAAGGTCGCGACGAAGGTGTCGGTGTCGGCGAGTTCGGCTTTCGCCCAGTTCGCGACAACGGCGACAGGCGCAAGGATCGCCCCGATGACGATCAGCACTGTCGCCAAGAGTGTCCAGGCCCATCCCCTGGGCTTTCGCGCAATCGCCGCGGTGTCAGAACCGGTTGCGCCTGGCGGCACAGTTGAGGCGTCGAGTTGTGCTTGCAGGGCGTCATTGCGCGCTTGTAACTCAGCGATGCGCTCTTGCATTTCCTGATTCGTTAGGCGCGGCATCCGCTACCCCAATCCGATCGTTGAGGCTCAGACTACTGAAGGGCGCGTCGCACGGCGTCACCCGCAGCGCGCGATTTGCACGCCGAGTACTCCCCTGTGGTCACTTTCAGCGCGTCTAAGTGACCACAGGGGAGTATCGGGCTACGCGGATGCCAGTCGACGCGGATGCCGGCGACTACGAGAGCGTCGCGTACACCTCGCGCAGCAGCGCAGCGGTCTCACTCGGCGTCTTGCCGACCTTGACGCCCGCGGCTTCAAGCGCTTCCTTCTTGGCTTGCGCCGTGCCGGCAGAGCCCGAGACGATTGCGCCTGCGTGTCCCATGGTCTTGCCCTCTGGTGCTGTGAACCCGGCGACGTAGCCGACGACCGGCTTCGTCACATTCGCCTTGATGAAGTCAGCCGCACGCTCCTCTGCGTCCCCGCCGATCTCACCGATCATCACGATCGCCTTCGTCTCAGGGTCGGCCTCGAACGCCGCAAGCGCGTCGATGTGGGTTGTGCCGATGATCGGGTCTCCTCCGATGCCGATGGCGGTGGAGAAACCCAGGTCGCGTAGTTCATACATCATCTGGTATGTCAGCGTGCCCGACTTTGACACGAGACCGATGTGGCCCTTGCCCGTGATCGTGGCCGGGGTGATGCCGACAAGCGACTCCCCCGGCGTGATGATGCCAGGGCAGTTCGGGCCGATGATGCGCGTCTTGCCACCCTTGGCTTTGGCTGTTGCCCAGAACTCGGCGGAGTCCTGAACGGGGATGCCCTCTGTGATCACCACGACGAGCGGAACCTCGGCCTCGATGGCTTCAAGCACGGCATCCTTGGCAAATGCAGGCGGAACGAAGACGATCGAGACATCAGCCCCGGTCTTCTCGACGGCTTCGACGACCGTGCCGAACACGGGCAGCTCAACGGCGGAGCCGTTCGCTGCGGTGTGGTTGACCGTGGTACCGGCCTTGCGCGCGTTCACGCCGCCGACCACCTGTGTGCCCGACTTGAGCATCAGCGCGGTGTGCTTGGTGCCTTCGCCGCCGGTGATGCCCTGGACGATGACCTTTGAGTCCTTGTTGAGGAAGATTGACATGTTTACGTGCCCTTATTTCGAAGCCAGTTCGGCAGCCTTGTCGGCGCCTTCGTCCATGGTGTCAGCGAGAGTGACGAGCGGATGTGCCGCCTCGCGCAGGATGCGACGGCCCTCGTCGACGTTGTTGCCGTCGAGGCGAACGACCAGCGGCTTGTTGGCCTCGTCGCCCAGGATCTCCAACGCCTTTACGATTCCGTTTGCCACCGCGTCGCACGCGGTGATCCCACCGAATACGTTCACGAACACGCTCTTGACCTGCGCATCGCCGAGGATCACGTCGAGGCCGGCCGCCATAACCTCAGCGGATGCTCCGCCGCCGATGTCGAGGAAGTTCGCCGGCTTCACGCCGTTGTGCTTCTCGCCTGCGTACGCGACGACATCCAGCGTCGACATGACGAGCCCTGCACCATTGCCGATGATCCCGACCTGGCCGTCGAGCTTCACATAGTTGAGGTTCGACGCCTTCGCCTTAGCTTCGAGCGGGTCCGCGGCTGCCGCGTCTTCCAGCGCTGCGTGATCCGCATGCCGGAAGTCGGCGTTCTCGTCGATCGTCACCTTGCCGTCGAGCGCGATGATGTCGCCTTCTTCTGTCAGGACGAGCGGATTGACCTCGACGAGCGTCGCGTCCTCGCCCGTGTATACGTTGTAGAGCTTGGCGATCACCGGAGCGACCTTGGCGACGAGGTCATCAGGGAACCCGCCCGCCTTGGCGATCTCCGCAGCTTTGGCCTCGTCGATGCCGGTCAGCGGGTCAACTTCGATGCGGGCAAGTGCTTCGGGCTTCTCGACCGCGAGCTGCTCGATCTCCATGCCGCCCTCGACGCTCGCAAGCGACAGGTACGAGCGATTGGCCCGGTCGAGCAGAACCGAGAAGTAGAACTCCCGTGCGATACGCGCACCGCCTGCGACCATGACACGGTGAACGGTGTGGCCCTTGATGTCGAGGCCGAGAATCTCGCGAGCGGCCTGCTCTGCGGCATCCGGGTCTTTCGCGACCTTCACGCCGCCGGCCTTTCCGCGCCCACCGACCTTCACCTGAGCCTTGACGACGACGACACCGCCCATCTTCTCGGCGGCCGCTCGCACCTCTTCCGGGGTGTCAGCGATGATGCCCGGGAGCACCGGGACCTCATACTTCTCAAACAGGTCTCTGGCCTGGTACTCGTAAAGATCCACTGCTTCCCATTCTGCTCGCCATTCGCGGGCCGTTCGACTGTTCGCACCTCGGGAGATAGCTCGACGCCGAGATAATTTGCCAACGGAAACTCTATCGCGTCAGCCTGAACGTGGACACATCGCCATAAGGTGGCAACCATGGCGCGCGGATTACGGGACATCGCCGGCGAAGCGATCTTGCTCGCCGGCGGCGGCCGCGCGATCTTGATGCAGATTGCGCACCCTGCCGTGGGCCGCGGCGTCGCGGAACACAGCGATTTCGCTTCACGTCCGCTCGACCGCCTGCACGCGACGATGACCTATGTGTATGCGGTCGTGTACGGCACAGAGGCAGAGATCACTGCCGTACGCAGGAGGGTGAACCTGGCTCACTCGCCTGTGCATGGCAAAACGGCGGCCGGCCGGCCGGCGTACGACGCGTTCGACCCCGAACTGCAGCTGTGGGTTGCGGCAACGCTTTACGAGACCGCTGTGGATCTCTACCAGCGTGTCTTCGGCCGGTTCGATGAAGAATCTGCAGAGCGCGTCTACCGCGAATACGGCGTGCTCGGAACGTCTTTGCAGGTGCCGGCTGGCGCGTGGCCGCCGGATCGCGCAGCGTTCCTCGACTACTGGAAGAGCGTGCTCCCGACGCTAAGAGTGACGGATGAGACGCGTCGCGTGGCGAGGGAAATCCTGCGCCCAAGCGCGGTTCCGCTCTGGCTGAAAGCCGTGATGCCGCTTGCGAGGTTGATGACCGTTGGCCTGCTCCCTGAGCAGCTGCGGGCCGCGTTCGGTTTGGCGATGACGCCGCGCAACCAGCGCCGCTTTGATCGTTGGATCCGCATCATGGCCGCCGTCTTTCCCCGGCTGCCGGTGCGTATCCGACGCAGTATGCGCGATCACGAACTGGCGGAGCTGCGCCGCTCGCTTGGCGAGTAGGCCAGTTGACGAGCATCCGGCCTAAGAGCCGCGCGTCTGCACGTTTTCGATCGCGTCTCGAAGCACGCCGTCATGCTCGGCCAGCAGGCTGATCGCGTCTGTTGAGGACAGTCCGCTTGCGGCCACCAGGATCGCGGCCTTGACCCACCCGTCGACGCTGGCCAGCGCACTTGCCGCTGTCGCGGCATCCACACCGGTTGCCAGCATCACGGTTCGCTCGCTTCGTGCCCGAAGCTTCTCGTTGGTCGCCTTCAGGTCGACCATCAGGTTGCCATACACCTTGCCGAGGCGAATCATCGTGATCGTGCTGATCGCGTTCAACACCAGTTTTTGCGCTGTGCCGGCTTTCAACCTGGTCGATCCGGTGAGGAACTCCGGGCCGACGACAGTCTCGATCGCCACGTCGGCGGCTGCGCCGACCGCAGAGTCGGCGTTGCATGCGAACCCGACGGTGAACGCACCGATCTCGCGGGCGTACTCGATGGCGCCGATCACGAACGGCGTGCGGCCGGATGCTGAGAGCCCGACCACTGCGTCAGTCGGCCGGAGCGATACCTCGGCCAATTGGGTGGCGCCGAGCTCCCTGCTGTCCTCGGCGTTTTCGACCGCCGTATGGATCGCGCTCGGCCCGCCCGCGATCAGCCCGATCACCTGTGACGGGTCTGTGCCGAAGGTCGGCGGGATCTCGCTCGCGTCGAGCACGCCCAATCGACCTGCGGTGCCTGCACCGATGTAAATCAGCCTGCCTCCTCGCCGCATCCGTTCGACGATCCCGTTGATCGCAGCGGCGATGCCAGGCGCCTGTTCGAGCACGTTGGATGTGATGCTGGCGCTGTCGGCGATCATCGATGTGACCAGCTCGTCGACAGGCATCTCGTCCAGGGCGGAATGCTCGGTGCCGACCTGTTCTGTCGCAAGTGTTTCGAGAACCTCGCGCAGTTGCGCCCGCTCGGCCGACTCGGCCCTGACCTGGCCGAGCACGCCAGGTTCACTGTTCGCATCGCTATCCACGGATGATCCTCTCCTCGTAAGGCAGGTCTGCTCTCGCGGCGACCAGCGCGCTTCCGTCGAGTGCATCTCCGCGAGCCTGGACCGTGCGCATTCCGACGGCGTCGAGCGCCTCACGCATTCGTGTCGAGAAGTATGGGTGCGCGGAAAGTCCGCCGCTGACGCACACGGTGACCATGCCGGACGCCATGCACGTCTCGGCAAGCAGGGCCGTCGCATCCGCAACGATCTGCACCGAGATCGGATCGCCTTCCTCAGCGCGCGACAGCACCATTGGCGCGAATGTTCCGAGCTGACGGGCCGGTGCGCCGCTGGCTGATACCCATCGTGGCAGCGCCTCGATCTGTCCGGCCAGATGAACCACGTCATCGGTGAGCGCTGTGGCCTGTCCGCGACCGTCATGGGCGCGCAGGACTGCCTGCAGACCGTGCCTGCCGATCCACTGGCCGCTGCCGTCGTCGCCCAGCCACGGCCCCCAGCCGTCGATTTGGCGCACTGATCCTGACTCAGAAACGGCGAACAGAATTGCGCCGGTTCCCGCGATGAGAATGGCCCCAGGTGCCCCGTCGAATGCGCCGGCATGAGCGGCAAGCGCGTCGTTGATGACGGCAACCGGCGCGTCGACGAGGCCGCGGACGAGCGCGCAGAGTTCGCGTGCGGCATCCCGGCCTGCTTCAACGCCGGCAGCTCCGATCCCGACGCGCCCGATGCGCGAGCGGTCGGATGGCGAGAACTGAGCAACCACGTTCTCGATTGCCGCGAACGCCAGGCCTGCCCCGTTGTGATCGGCAAGGCCGGGCGCGCCTGGACCGTGCGCCTCTGCCACGACTCGAGAATCCTCGAGTCGCGCACGACACGACGTCTTGCCTAAGTCGATCGACAGAACGAGGGGCTGCCCGGTATTCGTCACTGAATTCTCCTCGTTGGCGCTCATCGGGCAATCTTACGTTCACCGCGATGCTCTGCCCGCCTTTGTCTGTCTACCGTGTCTGTGCCGCCAACCTGAGCTCGTGAAGCGCCTCCTGAACTCCGCGATTCCACGGTGTTCCGTGGCCAGGAAGCACCCATGTCGCGTGCAGGTCGTCCAGCCGTCTCAGTGATTCGAGCGCTTGGTGCGGGTCGTCGGTGAACGGGGCGGGTCGCGGGCCGGATGCTCCGGTGAGCACGTTCCGGGTCGTCAAGGCATCGCCGACGAAAACCGCGTCAGCCGCTGGCACGTGAATCGCGATGCTGCCGGCCGAGTGCCCTGGAAGGCCGATGATCCGCGGCTGGCCTGGCAGATCGAGCACTTGCCCGTCTTGCACGGGGACGACCTCGGTCAGATAGGTGGTGCGCATCCCACCTTTCCGCATTGCGTACACCATGAACTTCGCAACGGCGCCGAGCTTCATCCCACCCCAGGACGGACTCGACTTGGCCTCGCCGCGCGCGCGAGCAGCATCCGCTTCGTGCACGTAGACCGGCACGTCGTATTCACGCCGCAACCGTTCCGCAAACCCGATGTGATCGGTGTCCCCATGGGTCAGGATGACTCCCTTGATGTCGTTCACCGCCCTGCCCATGCCGGACAACTCGGCAAGAAGATCGCGCCATTGACCACTCAAACCGGCGTCGATGAGAAGCACACCATCCGGTGTGTCGACCAGATATGCCGCAACGATGTCGTTGCCGACACGGTGAAGTGATTGACCAAGATTCATGGCGGAGGCCCTTCTTTGTTGCTATCGTATCGTCATGGCTATTCTATATAGCTATCATGGTTATGGTCAATAGCTATCATGGGGGTCGCAGATGCCAACGCCGGACCGCACGTCACTCGACGAGATCGTCGCAGCCGCCCGCGACATTCTCGAGCGCGAGGGGCTCGCCGCTGTGACCATGCAAGCCGTGGCCAAGCGTGTCGGCGTGCGGGCGCCCTCGTTATACAAGCGGGTCGACAGCCGCAACGCGCTGATCGAACTCGTCGCGAAAACCGCCGTCATCGAATTGGGGGACCGAATCGATGCGACCGCACGCGTATCGGCCGATCCACACACGGAGCTTCGGCAGGTCGCCAGAGACCTTCGCGCCTTCGCGCACGAGAATCCGCGGGTGTACCAGCTGATATTCGCCGGATCGGATGCGACGAGGCCCGATCCGCAGGTTCTTGCCCGTGCAAGCGCACCGGTTCTGCGCGTCACCGATGATCTGGTCGGCTCGGAGAACGCACTTGAGGCTGCGCGCACCATCACCGCGTGGGCGCATGGCTTCATCGGCATGGAGCTGGCCGGGGCATTCAAACTCGGCGGCGACATCGACAACGCATTCGAGTTTGGAATCGAACTGCTGGCCGACGCGCTCAGTGCGCGGTCGAGCGAACGCCGAGCCGACCGCGCTTCGAACGGATCCTAAAGCCTGGCAAGACGCGCCCGCGCTCCAAGGTACACGCCGTACGCGATCACCCCGATGCCGACGGCAACAAGGATGACCGTGCCGAACGGCAAATGCGCCAAAGCCTTGAGCGCGCCATCCAGCCCCTTGGCTTTGCTCGGATCGAATGTCACGGCGGCCACCGCGAAAAGCACTCCGACCGCCACAAGAGCGAGACCCTTTGCGACATAGCCGACGACGCCGAGCACCGTGACGGCGGTTCCCATAGGGGCCGCTGGTACTCGGATGTCGTTGGTGAACCGCGTAGAGATGCCCCGGAAGATGAAGAAGCAGCCGACCGCGACAACGCCGGCAGCGATCGCGAGCAGCACGAACACACCACCCGGTGCGGACAGTAGCCGCGCACTGAACGTCTCGGAAGACTTCACCGAACTGTGCGACCCGCCGACGGCGAATGTCCCGGCGACGATGGCGATGGCCACATAGACGACCGCTTTGCTGACGTCACCGATGCGGCGTGCCCACCGCTTTGCGGATTCGCTGTCCGAAGCGAGAATGGCGTGCACAATCTGCCACAGACCAAGTGCCCCCAGTGCGACGACCACAACCCAGAGCAGGATCACGCCACCTGGCGTTCGAGCGACCTGGCTCAGAGCACCAGAGGCATCCGCCCGGCCACCCCCTGCTCCGATCGCGACGCTGATCGCGATCGCCCCGATCAGCACGTGCACAAGGCCGTCCGCAGCGAATCCGCAACGCGCAAGCACGCGGAACCACTCGGTCGACGCCGCTTTGCTCGCTTCGCTTTTCGGGCTGCTTTCAGCCATACACTCACCATACGATTTTTGGGCCAGGGTCGGGCCGCAGAAACTACGCCGGGGCGGCAGGATCTGCGCGAGCGTGCCGTCGCTATGAGATCCGGCAAGCGGTCGGCGTGTCGTGCATGGATGCACGGCGTGTCGCCCGAATCTCATAACGAACGCACGCAACCCGTTTGCACCGACGTCCAAGACGTCCGGGGCCCACCTCGACATCCGGGTGGGACGACCTCGGCATCCGGGTGGGACGACCTCGGTACCCGGGCGGGACGACCTCGGCACCGGACACGTTCTCCACAGGCTTACGCGCTGCCGAGTTATCCACGGATACACCAATCCGGCCATAGCAGCCTCGGCGAATTCGCCAGCATCGTACGCATGACGAATTCTCAACCACGAAACCCGCGCATCACTCGGCTGTTACGCATCCGAATGCTCGTTATCGGTGTGCTGCTCGGCCTGTTCGCTTCCGTGTTCGCAGCCACCAGCGCATCCGCCGTGGTCGCCACCAGCCACGCGGTCGGCTACGAGTCCTCGAACGGCTACTGGATCGGCTCGTATCGAATGGCGGACGGCGGCTCGGGCTTCTGCGTCAACCTCGGCCGCACAGCGCCGACGGGTAATGACTTCGAGTACGTGGATGCCGCGACGCTCGGCTGGTACTCGGACGACGACCGAGCACGGCTCGCATACATCTCGCGCACCTGGGCGTCCACGTCTGACCCGGTCGTTGCGGCATCCGCCCAGCTGGCCACCTGGATGATCACCGGGTTGGATGGCCGGGACCCCGCCGAGCTTGCGGCCCGGGCAGGCTCTCACGCCGCCGAGGTACTCGCCGGCGCCAACGGGATGATCGCCAAGGCAAATGGTCAGGACGGAGCGTCTCGATCTGTCACGGCCAAGACCGTCATCGATCGCAGCAACGACGGCACGGACAACGTGCGCGTCGACCTTGACATCGATTATCTTGCTGGCGGAATCCGAGCACCGCGCGGCTCACAGCAGGGCACAATCACTCTGACGGGCGCTGTTTTCGACGATGGCTTGGCCACCAAGGACGTGAAGAACGGCATACGCTACGCGATCACACCGACAACCGATCGGGCGGTCAGCCGCATCGTTGCCGACGCCACTTTTGCGCAGTTGCCACTTGGCGACAACGTCACCATCGGGCGCAACCCTGGCAACGTGCAGAATTTGCTCATCGCGTCTGCGGCATCCACATCGGCTTCCGACCGGCTCGTCAGCGATCGGCCGACCGCGAAACCGTTTCAGCCCACTGTGACAACTCAGACCAGCGAGGCGACGGCGGCCCCGGGGGCGTCGATCACAGACAAACTGACCGTCGACATTGCAAAAGCCGACGGGATGTCAGCCGAGTGGGGCGTATACGGCACAGATGGCGGCCCATACAAGCCGGTGCCTGTGACCGTCCGCAGTTCGCTGCTCGGCCCGTTCGACGCCCAACCGGCAGAAGCGGATGCACCCCCGGCCGATGCTCCCGTCGCGTGCTCGGTGCAGACCCCGATCGAGAACGGCCCAGGTGATTACGAAACTCCGCCATGCACGCTGCCCGAGCCCGGCTACTACGTGTGGGTGGAGAGCATCGAGGCTGAGGACACTCCGGCCGATGCCGGCCGGGTGCACGTGTCGCCGTGGCACTCGCGCTTCGCGGCCAGCACCGAGGTCACTGTCGTGCCATCGCCGGTGCCTGCCGTACCCGTGGCGACGGCACCGATTCACTACCTGGCAGACACTGGAAGCTCGATTCAACCGCAGACGGCTGGGGTGGCCGCGGCGGTCATCATGCTTGGTGCGGCCATGTTCGGTTTCGCCCGCAAGCGGATGCGCTCGGCTAAAGCTTCTCGATCGGCGCGATCTTGATCAGAAGCTTCTTTGCCCCTGCTGTGTCGAATTGCACGTGCGCGACGCGCTTGGTTCCCTCGCCGGTAACGGCATTGACGCTGCCGTCACCAAAGTCCGTGTGCCGAATTCGGTCGCCGACAGCAAGTTCCAGGTCGCCGTTGTCGCGCACCTGCCCGGTGACTCGGTTCGGCCACTCGGTCTTCGGCTTGTCGATGGCCGGTCTTCCGTACCCGCCGCTCGTGCCGCCGAATCCACGCTCACGACGCGCGTTCAGTGCCCTCGACTGAGTGCCTCCGCGGCTGTTCGCCATGCCAGGCGACTGCTTCCACTCGATCAACTCGCCCGGAATCTCCTGCAGATAGCGGCTCGGCATCGCGACGGCTGTCTCGCCGAACTGCGCTCGTGTCATCGCAAGCGAAAGGTACAGCCGCTTCTTCGCGCGCGTGATGCCGACATAGAACAGGCGCCGTTCCTCAGCCGGACCACCAGGTTCGCTCGCCGACATCTGGTGAGGCAGCAACCCCTCCTCGACTCCGGTCAGGAAAACCGCGTCGTACTCGAGGCCCTTCGCCGTGTGCAGGGTCATCAGCGAGACCGTTCCGCTCGAGTCATCGAGTTCGTCAGCTGCCGCGACCAGCTGCACCTCGGTGAGGAAGTCGATCAGACCCCCTCCCGGATTGTTCCTGGCGAACTCCTTGGTGACGGCAATAAGTTCTTCGACGTTCTCCGCGCGTGCTTCGTCTTGCGGGTCGCGGCTCATGCGAAGTGCGTTCAGATAGCCGCTTCCTTCGATCAGAAAGATGACGAGGTCGGAAACGGCTACTGGGCCGCCGGGCGCGTCAGGATCGATCTTTGCCGCGCCGTCGTCGAGCAGACGTGCCAGCTGCAGGATGGCGCCGGTGACCTTGGGGCCGAGCCCGAGCGCATCCGCATCGCGCATCGCCTGCCGGTAACTGACCTGGTTATCTTCTGCCCACGCGTTCAGTTGGGTCTCCGTCGCCGGCCCTATTCCGCGTTTCGGCGTGTTCAGGATGCGTCGAAGCGCCAGCGCATCCTGCGGGTTCGCGACAGCGGTCAAATAGGCGAGCACGTCCTTGATCTCAGCTCGCTCATAAAACTTGGTGCCACCCATGATGCGGTATGGCAAGGCCGACCTGATGAAGATCTCTTCAAGTGCACGCGTCTGTGCGTTAGTGCGATAAAACACCGCGATCTCGTTGTATGGGGTGCCAGCCGAATGCAGCGCTTCGATCTCATCCGCGACGAACTGCGCCTCATCATGCCCCGAGTAGCCGGTGAAGCCGAGAATCTTCTCGCCATCGCCCACGGCCGTCCACAGCCGTTTGTCTTTACGGTCGAAATTGTTGGCGATCACGGCGTTCGCCGCGCTCAAGATGTTCTGCGTCGACCGATAGTTCTGTTCGAGTAACACCACCTTCGCACCCGGAAAGTCGCGCTCGAACTCAGAGATGTTACGGATGTCCGCCCCGCGGAACGCATAGATCGATTGGTCTGAATCCCCGACCACGGTCAACGATGCCGCCGGAATACGCCCGGAGTCATCACGCAGCGCACGCACGTGCAGCCCCTGATCCTCGAGCTCCTCGACCAGTTCAGGTTCGACCGGCCTGGTCAGCTCCCTGATCAGCGAATACTGGGCGTGATTGGTGTCTTGGTACTCGTCGACGAGAATGTGCCTGAATCGTCGCTGATACAGTGCTGCGACCTTGGGGAATGCGCGGAACAGATACACGACCTGGCCGATCAGATCGTCGAAGTCGAACGCGTTCGCGCTGTTCAGCTCTCGCGTGTACTGCCGGAAGATCTCCAGAAAGAGCGTCTCCTGCGGGTCGCTCAGATTCGCCCCACGTGCGTAGCTGTCGACATCCGCCAGTTCGTTTTTGAGCTTTGAGATCTTGGCTGCAGCGTTCGCCGGCGTAAAACCGAGTGTGTCGGCGTCGAGCGACTTGATGATGCGTTTGAGCAGCGCTCGCGAGTCACCAGAGTCATAGATCGTGAAGTTCTTGGTGAACCCGAAGTTCTCAGCCTCCCTGCGAAGGATACGCACGCACGCGGAGTGAAACGTCGAAATCCACATGCCTTCAGAGGCCTGCCCGATGAGCGCCTCGACCCGCTCGCGCATTTCGGACGCTGCTTTATTCGTAAAGGTGATCGCCAGGACCTGACTTGGCCAGGCTTCGCGGCTTTCGAGCAGGCTGGCGATGCGTCGAGTGAGCACACTGGTCTTGCCTGAGCCTGCACCTGCGACGATCAAAAGCGCTTGCCCACGGTATTCGACAGCCTCACGCTGTTGCGGGTTCAGTCCTGCGAGGAGTCTGCTCTCGCCGGTGGAGCCGGCCGATCCAGAAGAGTGCGCGGCGCCGTCGAGGATGATTGGTGTCGCTGACGCGCCTGAATGCGCTGTCGTCGTTGCGGTGGGGTCGGATGCGGTCGTCATGGCTGGGATCAAGTCTAGGCGCCACCTCAGACACCGAGCTGTGCGTGAAGCAGCCACAACGCCTCACGCGCAGGTGGAGGTTTCGGGGTGGACGCCCGCGTTGACTAAAGAGCGTCACGCCGACTAGAGAGTGTCACGCACTGCGATCGCCAGGTCTGGCTGATCGGCGAACACGCCATCCACTCCTGTCTCCATGATGATCCGGTATTCGCGTTGCCAATCGCCGAATGCGGCGGCATCCCGTCCCACGCGAAGACCCTTGGTCAGAAACCGGTTTTCTGGGCGAAGAGTCCAACAGTATGCCTCGAGCCCTGCAGCATGCACGAGATCGACGAGGTCATTGGCCGCGGGTTGATTCCATGACGTGCCTGCGTTCAGAATCATCGACTTGTTGACACTCACTCCGTCCACGCGGGTGGCGGCCGGAGCTGATGCCAGCGCATACAGTCCGGCTTCGGTGATCTCGTCGGCGTAGCTGCGAGCGGCGGACCCGTGGGCGGCGACCTCGTCGAACGGCGAACCGGACTCCTCGATCAAATACACGCGAGTGCCGCGAACGCCCCGCATGTGCAGCTTGCCGAGAACCGTGCGCTCAAAGCTCTCCACGACCAATCGTTCGCGCTCGTCGCCCCAGCCTGCCTCGGCCAGCTCAGCGGCGAACAGCTCATCGAGCGGCAGCCCGAGTGATTCGAAGTATGTCGCGTGTTTGATCTCGGCGACGATCCCTAGCTGACGGCCCGATGCTGCCGCTGCCTCGTCGACGATCTTGAACAGATCCGCCATCCGCAGAATCGGAAATTGGTCGTCGAAGCTCCTGCTCGCCTGCCGCAGCGCTCCGAGCCGTTCTCGCGCGCGTAGCGTGGATAATTGCGCCCACGTGAAATCTTCGGTGAACCAGCCCGTGACGTGCAGGCCGTCCACCACCTTGGTTGTGCGCAGGCTGGCGAACTCCGGATGCTGCGCCACATCGGTTGTCGTTGAAATTTCGCTCTCGTGCCGCAGCACAAGAACGCCATCGCGAGTGGCAACGATGTCTGGCTCAACGGCATCCGCACCGAGCGCAAACGCCAGTTTGTACGCAGCGGCGGTGTGCTCCGGTCGGTACCCGGAGGCGCCGCGGTGCCCGATCACAAGAGGCGACGAGTGCGCACGCATGGGCACGATCCTAGACCAGCGTCGACGAGCGGCCGCCTGGGCGTCACGCGCTGGGCGAACTTCCAGGAAGATCATGAGACTTCTCCGGTAACGTTAGGTCATGGCTCTCAGAAACCCCGCACTGTCCAACAATCCGGCATTCCGTCCGGCCAAGGGCTCCACCGTCACCGCTGAGGCAACGGCGCTTGCGACGGCGGATGGCCTTCAGCAGCTTTACGAAGCTCCAGCAGCGACGGCGGCCGACACCAATCGGATGACCTACGGCGACACCATCGGCAAGACCGCCGTGCTGTTCCTCGTGCTGCTTGCCACGGCGGCGGTCGGCTGGTTCGTCCCTTCGCTCACGTTAGTCGGTGCCATCGTCGGCCTCGGCCTCGGTCTTGTCAACGCGTTCAAGCGCAATCCGTCCGCCCCGCTGATCATCCTGTACGCGGCGGCTCAGGGCTTGTTCGTTGGTGGCATCTCACGCATTTTCGAAGAGAACTGGGGCGGCGTGGTCATGCAGGCCGTCGTCGCGACATTCGCAGTCTTCGCCGTGACGCTCGTGCTGTTCGCCAGCGGCAAGGTGCGCGCGTCGAAGAAGGCAACCAAGGTCTTCCTCATCGCGATGATCGGCTACCTGGTGTTCAGCCTTGTCAACGTCGGGCTCATGCTCTTCGGCGGAGTCAGCAGCGATCTCGCGTTCGGGCTTCGCTCCGCAACGGTCTTCGGCATTCCGCTCGGCATCATCATCGGCATTCTCGCCGTGCTGATGGCTGCGTACTCGCTTGTGCTCGACTTCGACTTCATCAAGAACGGCGTGCAGAACCGTGCTCCGCGCAAGATGGGCTGGTATGGCGGATTCGGCCTGATGGTCACAATCATCTGGCTGTACGTCGAGTTCCTGCGCCTCTTCGCACTCGGCCGCAACTAGTCGCAGCTTCCTTCGCTGAATGGCGATTCTGGGCCCTGCTGGCCCGCATCGCCATAAGTCCTCGGTGTGCAGGGTGGCTTCGTTGTGCCTGCCGTTCCCAACCGAGGTGTACACGACCTAGAGCGGATGCCCGAACCGAAGGTTCGTGTTGAGTCGATGCCTTCTGGTCCGTGTCACGCCACCCGCGGCCAGCCCGATGGCCACTGGGATCACCTAACGGCACGGTGAGTGAAGCCTGCGCGCTCTGTTCTGCGCCCTCTGTGCTGCGCGTTCTGGTCCTGCGCGCCCTGTTCTGCGCGAGCAGCGGCGTCATCGTCAACTGCGTCCGCCAAACCGGCTCCTCGCACAGGATTTGGGGGTACCTGTTCGAGGAGCCGGTCGGGTTTTCGGGTCAGTTCACCCGGCGACGCCGCCACCTGGTGATCAGCAACCCGATCCCACCAAGACCTGCCAGCAGTGCCGCCAGCAGTCCAGCGGTGGTCACATCGGAACCGGTATCAGCAAGACCCGGAACCGGAGGAGTCACCTTGTGCATCGTGCACAATTGGCTGTCCGGCACGCAGATCGGCTCGTCGCCGTTTCGTGCCACCACGTTGCCGATCTGGTGATTTCCCTGGTCGTTGTACGCTTTCACCTTCACCGTGTATGTCACGCGAGCAACCTGGCCGGATGCCAGTGCTCCCGTCACCTGGATCGTGTCACCGGTCGTCTTGGCCACCAAAGCCGCATCCGACGCAGTCGGCCCGCTCGTGAGCGTCGCGTCATCCAGAACATCCTTCATGTAGTCGATCTCGTCGACCGGCACAGCGGCCGCCTTCGGATTCGTGCCCACGTTCGTGAACGTCAACGTGTACGTCACCGGTTGGCCGGACTGAACATCCGTACCCGACTTCGGGTCACTGGTCTTGACCACCGTCACGTTCGACACATAGTTCACTGTGCAGTCCGGTTTCTGGTCGTCGACCGGAACACAGTCAGCGGGAGGAACGTGACCAGGGTCGAGCATGAAGTTGCTCAACTGGTCATCGCCGCGCTGCCCATCGGCCTTGACTGTCACCTGGTACGTCACGGTCACGGTTTGGCCGGCCGCCAGCGAACCAGTAACCGAGAACCGGCCGTCAGCGATCGGGGAAACCGTCAATGCCGCGTCCGATGCGACCGGTTGAGCTGTCACATCCGCGTCATCCACAACCCCGCTCAGGTCGTCGTCCTTGGTCACATCAACCGGTGCCCGGCCGGTGTTCGTAAAGTGCAGCGTGTATGTGAGCTCGGCTCCTGGCTGCACCGTCGTGCCGGATGCCGGGTCAACCGACTTCCAGTCGTCCAGGTCGCCGACCGGGTGATCGGTGATGGGCGGTGGACATGCCTGGCCGTCGTCGCACAGC
>Ga0164242_10003312_pt1 | contig 18430 bp, 17 predicted proteins | sample OricomgcompostMG_FD_108783 | JGI IMG/M metagenome (GOLD analysis project Ga0164242, IMG submission 108783) | Miracle-Growth compost microbial communities from Emeryville, California, USA - Original compost - Miracle growth compost (MG) ... | reverse complement strand
TTCAAAGCTCGATTGTAGTGCTCTGGATTCTCTTCTGTTATACCAAAAGCACTTTATGGTATCCCGTAACTCCTCGGGAGGTTCAAATTCTTGGTGCTGCATTCCTAAAGATAGCATATTGGGAGTATATTGGATACAAATACAAAAGTATCGGCACAGCATCCAAAACGACGAGTGAACAGATCACCCTCAAAGATGGTGGCTTCCAAGGGCGGGCGTAGCCCGCTCCCTGAATCTTCCTGCTTCCTCACTTCCGCTTATGCCAGACAGCTCCACAGGCTCACCGGTGCTTTCCACACTTGCATGTGTTAAAAAATATTTGCTTTTGCTTTTTGCTTTTATACTGCGAAAGTGGAAAATCCGTTGCCCAGCTTAAGGGTATTTCAAATATTGTAGGGAAATTTGCCTCAATAATGAAAAAAGGTAAATACCAACAAAAATTACTACTGCTCACCTAAAGGAAAGCATGGCGCTTTCCCAAAAACATCAAATTGAATCAGGCCTGCAGATCTATCATCCATCAATTGAATACCTCTACAGTGTTCCGATGTGAATGTCATGATTAATTTATCCAGATTGCTTAGGTCTATCTCTTTAATTTCCCCTTTATTGAAACACCAGCCTACCGTTATATTCTACCATACAACCATTTATTTCTTCAGCATTTTTTACTAGTTTGCATTTATTCCGCCTGCGATCCGCCACCTAAAGAACGGTATAATTCTACAGCTGCAGTCAGCCTCTGACGCTTCACATCTGCCAGACTCAGCTCTGCCTCCAAGGCATTTTGTTGGGCCGTAATCACCTCCAGGTAGTTAGCCATCCCACTTTTAAACAGCAGTTGTGCATTACTCACCGCTTGTTGCAGAGTATGGACGCGGTTTGCAGTAATTGCCTGTTCCTCTTTTAATTGCTTGATCTGAACCAAAACATCAGACACCTCACCTACAGCATTCAATACCGCTTGCCGGAAGGCCAGTACTGCTTCTTCCTGTTGAATCTTCGCCACTTCCCAATTGGTTTTCAGCTGACGATGCCGGAAAATGGGTTGCGCGACCGTTCCGGCCACCAAACCAAATAAGGCGGCGGGTACATTGAACCAGTCACTGGCCTTGAATGCATTTACGCCGCCGCTGGCCGTAATGTCCAGCGAAGGATAGAGATCTGCCTTTGCAATGCCAGTTCGTGCATTGGCAGCCACCAGCGCCATTTCGCTGGCTCTCACGTCAGGGCGGCGGCTGACCAGTGTTGCTGGAACACCAGCAGATAATGTATCCGGCACTGCTAATTGGGAAAGTTGGGTCTTTGTAGCTATTGTATCAGGCATTTCACCCGTTAAGATATTGAGCGCATGTTCCTGCAGCGATATATCCATTTGCAGTTGATGAATAAAGCCGGCGGTGAATTGTTTTTGCGCTTCCGCCTGCTGCATGGCCAGAGTGGTTACTTGCCCCGCCTGTTTTAGCAGGCGTGTCAATTGCAGCGTGCTGTCGCGTAAAGCGAGGTTTTCCTGTGAAATGCTCATTTGTTCATCCAGCATCAGCAGGTTATAATAGCTCCGGGCAATGTCTGTAATCAGCCGGGTACGGACGGCCCTGGCAACATCTGCCGTTTGCAGGTAACTGGCAACAGTTGCCTCCTTTTGGCTACGTATTTTCCCCCAGATATCGGCTTCCCAGGACAAAGAAAGTGCAGCCGAATAGTCTTCTATGTGATTAGTACCGGGAAAATTGCCAATGCTGGCGCCGGTCAGGCTTTTGTCCGACGGACGGCTGGTCTGTGCCGAAACCTGCAGGTCCATACCGGGTAGCCACAACAGCTTAGCCTGCTTCACCTGCTGCTGTGCAGCCTCTATTTTTTTGAGCGCTATTTGCAAGTCATAATTGTGTCTTAATCCCTCGCCAATGAGTCTCACCAATGTGGTGTCTTTAAAAAAGGCATCCCATTTTATTTGAGCAATATCGGATGTATCTGCTGTGGTTTCACGATTATAATGCGCAGGCAACTCCAATGCCGGACGCTGGTATTCGCGACCCACCCGGCAGGCTGCCCAGGTGAGGGAAACAAAGAAAAGCAAAATGATTAACTTATATTGATTTCTTCTGATATTCATGATATAGACGTTTAATTATTAATTGCTACTTCCAGCAATTCATCCTCACGGATGATATCATCCTGTTCCTCGGGTGCCGGTTTTCTTCTGATCTTTTCTTGCAGATATTGAAAGATGATGTATAATACGGGCACTACGAAAATGCCCAACAACACCCCCGTGAGCATGCCTCCTACGGCCCCGGTGCCAATGGATCGGTTACCGAGGGCAGAAGCTCCCTGCGCTTTCACCAGGGGCAATAAGCCCACGATAAAGGCCAAGGAAGTCATCAGGATGGGACGCAGTCTCAATTTGGCAGCTTCTACGGCAGAGGTAACCAGCGACTTACCCGCCCGTCGACGCTGCACGGCAAATTCCGTGATCAGGATCGCATTCTTTGCCATTAGCCCGATGAGCATGATAAGCCCCACCTGAACGTAGATGTTGTTGGTAATACCAGCCAGATTGATAAACAGGAAGACCCCCAGCAGACCCAGTGGAATGGTCAGCACTACGGCCAGCGGAAGCAGGTAGCTCTCATATTGTGCCGCCAGTATAAAGTACACAAATATCAGACTCAGGATAAAGATCAACGTGATTTGTGAACCGGCATTGATTTCTTCTCTCGTCATTCCGGTCCATTCATAGGTATATCCACGGGGAAGATATTGGGCAGCAGTTTCTTCAATAGCCTTGATGGCATCGCCGGTGCTGTAACCCGGCTTCGGCAATCCATGGATAGCTACGGCATTGAAAAGATTATTACGCGTTACGGTTTCCGGGCCATATACTCGTTTCAGTGAAACAAGCCCGTTAGCCGGAATCATTTCTCCCAGGTTATTCTTAACATAAATATTATTAAGCGAAGATGGATTAGCACGATAAGGAATATCCGCCTGTGCCATTACCCGATAATATTTCCCGAAACGGTTAAAGTCAGATACAAAGCTGCTACCATAATACACCTGCAGGGTTTGCAAAAGATCAGAAACAGATACACCCAATTGCCTGGTTTTGGCATCATCCACCTGCAGCATGTACTGCGGGTTGCCTGTATTAAAAGTCGTAAAAGCATAAGCAATCTCTTTTCTTTGCATCAACCGGCCGATGAAATCCTGCGCTGTTGTATTCATCTTCTGCAGTGATCCGTTGTTTCGATCTTGTAACAGGAATTCAAAACCGCTGCTGTTGCCAAATCCCTGCACGGTAGGCATGGTAAAAAAGAATGTATTTGCCTCCTTTACCTGCGCTACTTCACCGGTAAGCTTTAGCATAATCTTGTCCAGGTTCTTCACGGGTCCCCTCTCATCATGAGGTTTCAAGCGGATAAAGCCGGTAGCATGCGAAGAGCTGTTGGAATTGGCCATTAAGTCCAGCCCTGCAATGTTGTAGCGTTTTTCAGTAGCAGGATCTTTGGCGATGATCTTGTCAATCTTCTTCACCGCAGCATCCGTCCGGTCTAACGAAGTGCCGGGTGGCATGGTAACCGAGTATATGGCAAAACCCTGGTCTTCGGTGGGAATAAAGCCTGAAGGCGTTGCCTTCATCAGCCAGAAAGTAGCCAATGATACAATTACCAATCCGCTAATAACGACCCATTTATGCCTGATGAGAAAATGCAGACTGAGCCGGTATCTTTCTGTCATGGAAGCAAACCCGCTATTGAAGGCGGCAAAAAAACGCCCAGCAAATCCTTTACGGCTATTATGGCCGTCATTAGCATGTTCGTTCTTCAGAAATAAAGCGCAGAGCGCGGGGCTCAAGGTGAGGGCATTGACTGCTGAAATAAGAATGGCGATAGCCAACGTAAAGGCAAATTGCCGATAAAATACTCCTGCAGGCCCCTGCATAAATCCAACCGGGACGAACACGGCCGCCATCACCATCGTGATAGATATAATGGCGCCCGAAATTTCACTCATGGATTTAATAGTGGCTTTTTGGGCGGAAAGATGCGTTCGCTCCATTTTGGCATGCACCGCTTCCACTACGACTATAGCATCATCGACCACGATGCCTATGGCCAGCACCAATGCAAACAGGGTAAGTAGATTAATCGTAAAGCCGAAAAGTTGCATAAAGAAAAATGTACCAATAATGGCTACCGGAACGGCAATGGCGGGGATAAGCGTAGAACGAAAATCCTGCAAAAACAAAAAGACTACTAGGAATACCAATATAAATGCCTCAATCAACGTTTCAATGACCTGACTGATGGATGCATCTAAAAACTCCTTGGCACTATACATCGTAAAAGCTTCAACGCCTTTGGGAAAAGAAGCCGACCTTTCTTTGATCAGCTTATTGGCTTCCGTAAGAATATCGTTCACATTGGATCCCGGCGTCTGGAACAATGCAATGCCAGTACCTTGTTTGCCATTCACGATGGAGTTGGCCGCATAGGTATAGGAGCCAAATTCCACCCGGGCCACATCTTTCAGACGCACCATAGAACCGTCTGGATTAGCTTTTATGATGATGTTATCATAATCTGACTCCTTGTTAAGCTTGCCTTTGTATTTCAGCACATATTCAAAAGAGGCCTTGCTACTCTCACCGAATCTTCCCGGCGCCGCTTCAATATTCTGATCCCGGATGGCATTTAATACTTCCTCAGCGGAAAGATCATTGGCAGCCAGTCTGTCCGGCTTCAGCCAGATACGCATGGCATAATCTTTATCACCGAATACCATGGCTTGCCCTACGCCGTGAATGCGTTGCAAATCCGGGATCAGGTTGATCTTGGCATAATTCTGCAAAAAGGTTTCATCATAGGTGCTGTCCTGACTGGTCAGCGCAATCACCATGATCATGCTGTTTTGCTGCTTCTGAGTAGAGATGCCCGCCTGAACCACTTCCTGAGGGATCTGTGTGGTGGCTTTCGCTACGCGGTTCTGCACATTCACCGCAGCCATGTCAGGATTAGTACCCAGGCTGAAATAGACATTCAGCGTCATGGTGCCATCATTGCTCGACGTAGAAGTCATGTAAGTCATATCTTCTACCCCGTTGATGGATTCTGCCAGTGGGGTGGCTACAGCTCTAGCTACCACTTCGGCATTGGCCCCCGGATAAAAGGCCTGGACTTGTATACAGGGAGGGGCTATGTCGGGAAACTGGGTGATGGGAAGCGTTGTCAGCGAGATAATACCTAACAAGGTAAGTATGACCGATACTACAGTGGACAGCACCGGGCGCTCAATAAATTTCTTTAACATGTAATAAAATATTTAAAATTATAGCGGATCAGACTGCAGCAAACTGTCTAGGGAAATTTTCTGTGGCTGTATCACCATTCCTTCATGCAAACGATCCAAGCCGGTAAATACTATTTTTTCTCCAGGCTGGATGCCTTTGCTCACCAGATAGTAACGCCCGCTTTTCGCTGAAACAGCGACTGGCACACTACTTACCTTATTGCCTTTATCCACGGTGAATACAAATACCTTGTTTTGTAATTCAAAAGTAGATTCCTGTGGTACGACCAGATCATCGTCCACTAAATGAGGTATCTTTATTTCGCCCGTATTCCCAGAGCGTAGCAAACCGCTCTTATTAGGGAAAACAGCCCGGAAACTGATGGCACCCATGGTTTTATCAAACTGTCCTAATACAGTTTCCACCTTCCCTTTTTCGGGATAAATGCTATCGTCTGCCATCACCAATTCCACAGGAGGTAATTGCTTTATTTTATCTTCAATCGTTGCTCCGGTAAACTGATGCTTAAAGGCCAGGAAATCAGTTTCACTCATAGAAAAGTAAGCATAGATCTGACCAATGGCGGAAAGGGTAGTGAGTACCTCTGACGTATTTCTCCCTACTAAGCTTCCCTGCTTGTAAGGAAGCCTTCCTATATAACCTTCTGCCGGAGCTTTGATGAGTGTATAATCCAGATTAATACGCGCGGCAGCCGCTACTGCTTTGGCTTGCTCGACGGCGGCCTTTGCTGCATCCCGGGCTGCCTCTGCTTCCTTGAGTTGTACGTCCGACACGACCTGGTGTTCAACCAGAGGCTGTAACTTGACCAGATTAATCTGTGCTTTCTCCAAGTCTGCTTTAGCTGCCAGCAGACTCGCCTGGGCGTTATTGAGCTGCTGGCGGTACAGGTTGTCATCAATCTTGAACAATGGCTGACCTTTATGTACATGAGCGCCTTCATCTACATATATTTTTTCAAGATAACCGCTTACCTGCGGACGGATCTCGACGTCTTTAGTTCCTTCAAGCGAAGCATTGTATTGCCGATAGGTGGTGGCGGCCCTGGCTTCAACGCTGATGACGGGAAGCGCCGGATTTTGTATCGCCGTGTTGTTTTTGGAAGCCGCCGTTTCGCAGCCATAGTATAAAACGGCGGCCAATACCAGCCACAATAAGTAGCTGAATCCCCTGGGATAATTGTTTTTTGTGCTTGCTGCATTCATGGTCTTGACTTTCATGATATATTTAATAGTGGTAAATAATTGAACAGTGTTAAATACTAAAGAAAAAAAATAATACAGTTGTTAATCCAATGTTTTAATAATTCCTGAAATGGAGTCATCCAATATCATCTGGTATTTTTCGGGAGCCTGGTGGTCGGCTTGGGTAAGATAAAAAGATATCAGTCCGTGCAGGATAGAAGAAAATGCCAAATATTTCATTTCTGGGTCTGTTTCGGGATGAGCGCTTCGTGCAACCAACTCTTTTATAGTGGATAGAACAACCTCTCCCATACTCTTTCTAACGTCCAAGATCTCACAACAATTCCACTGAGCCTTACAGGGCGCTACTTTTATCGAATACATAAGCTGGTAAAGAACGTTATGCTCAATCGCAAATTTCCACCCAGCAAAGGCCATGGCCTTTAGCTGAAGCGCGGGGTCAGTATGCTGCTCCTTTGCTTTTTTGAGTGCCTCGTACTTTTTGAAATACCCTTTCTTCACAAACTCAAGTAGGATGGCTTCCTTACTTTCAAAATAGCTATAAATGAGCGGCGCGCTATATTCTATAATATCGGCAATCCTGCGCAAAGACACCGCTTTCCACCCTTCCTTGCTGGCAATTTCCCATGCCGCTTTTAGAATCGCAGACCTTACCTCGTCCTTTTGCCGTTCCTTACGCTCTATAACACCCATTTTTATTGCGATAAAAAATTTAACAGTGTTAAATAAAACACAAAGGTATAGTCTGTTTTTTTATTTCCCAAAAAAAATATGCTTTTTTCCGCACTGCCACCAAATTAACCGGCCGCAGACTTTCTTGAACAAGGTCTCCAAACAACGATTACCTGCTGTTACACTGCATTTTAGAGCGCGATCGAATCAATAAAGCCTGTTGATAAGGTCTAATCGCGCCACACAAAGAGCAATACTCAGACCTTCTGGTGGACGCACGCTTAGCGGGGAAAGCCGGAGTCACAATACCCACCTATTGTGACTAATTAATTAAATATACAGCTAATAAAATAGTTTTGTAATTAAAATATTAGTTGTATATTTGTTTTAAAATTAATTAACAATGGCTAAGAACATCAAAAATTTGACCCGTGTGGAAGAGCAGATCATGCAAGAATTATGGGAGATAAAGAAGGGCTTTGTTAAGGAAATCATAGCGCGCTTACCTCCCCCGAAGCCTGCTTACAGCACAGTATCCACTATCGTGAGAATACTGGTTCAGAAAGGTTTTATTGGGTTTAAGGCTTATGGCAAAACGCATGAATATTATCCCCTTATTTCCCGAGAGCAATACAAGGACTTTGAAACGGACAAGCTGCTAAGCGGCTACTTTGATGATTCCCTGGGGAGCCTGGTCTCTTTTTTTGTAAAGAAAAAGCATATTGACATCCGGGAAGCCAATGAAATCATTCGTTTACTCCAAGATTTCAAAAACGACAGATCATGAATATCACTTATCTCATTCTATTTAACCTGGGCCTTGCCTGTTGGCTTGGTTTGTACGCCCTTATCTTCAGCCGGAGAACCTACTTTAAGACGAACCGGTTTATTCTCCTGGGAGGAATTCTGGTTGCTGCAGTGGTACCCTTTATTCAAACAATGCAATGGATACAATCTCCAGTTTCCACGTTATCCGGCACGTTAGCGCCGATTGTCGTTTCGGGTATCCGGGGGACCGCGGATTATCCCATTCCTGCCGCACCTGATGTTTTCCCCTTCCGGCTCCTTGTTGCTATAATTTACGGGTCTGGGGTGGCGATAATGACGCTCATACTCGCACGCAAGTTGGTCAGGCTGTACAGGGCATTCAAAAAATACCCCCGCAAGTTATATTCAGACCATGTGCATGTGATAACACCGGAAGGTCATCCCGTATTCTCCTTTGCAAAATACATTTTTGCTCCTTCAGATATTCCAGGAATCATGTACCAGCATGAGCTGATTCATATCCGCCAGAGGCATACAGCAGATAACCTATTGCTGGAAATCGTGAAAATATTTTGTTGGTTCAACCCTGTGGTGTACTTATATCAAAGAATTCTAAAAACGGTGCATGAGTATCTTGCTGATGATCTCGCAACACAGGATACTGACAAAAGTGAATATGCACACCTGCTGATCGATCATTTGTTTCATGTACCTGGAACTGCCATTACGCATTATTTCTTTAATCGTTCACTACTTCAAAAAAGATTGATTATGTTACAGAAAAAAGTTTCTTCCCGTAGAGCCGGTTGGAGGTACCTGCTTATTGCTCCTCTCCTGGCATTCTTGATTTTTATGACAACTTCCTCATTTGCCCTGCATGACAAAGTAGATCATGCTGTCGCTTTATTGGGCCTGTCTGGCAGGGGTGAGCCCGCCACTATTGATGGGATTGTAACCAACCAGTCGGGAGAACCCTTACCGAAAGTAACCGTGATGCGCGTAGGGACCACCCGTGGAACGGTAACCGATGCAAAAGGACATTTTACATTGAAAGATGTGCCGTCTAATGGTATGTTGCAATTCAGCATGATTGGCTATAGCACGATTACAGCGACGGTGCATGGCGATAAGGCGTTTCATATAACGCTATACGAGGAGCCGAAACGTATGGACCAGTTGGTAGTAGTGGGTTATGCAAAAGAAAAAGCGCCCTCTCCAGCGCCTAAACATATGGGAACTGTATTTACATTCGTTGAGCAAATGCCCCAATTCCCAGGTGATACTTTAATGAAATTTCTGCAGGATCATATCAAATACCCGCAACAGGCCCGCAAGCTTCATCTCCAGGGAAATGTCCTGGTGAGTTTTGTAGTGGGAAAGGATGGAACTATCAGTGGGGCACAGTCTATTAATGATCCTATTGGAGGCGGACTGGAGCAGGAGGCCATTCGTATAGTCAATGCGATGCCTGCCTGGAATCCAGGAAGACAAAACGGGGATGCAGTAGCCGTACTATATACGCTGCCAATACGATTTGTTTTGCAGTAGAAGTCCCCTAAGGCTTACGCTAATATTGTGTTCAAAGATGGGCACCTGTCTGAATCGCATTTAGAATGCGTTCAATCAAGCTTTAGCGACAATTATTGAGACAAAAGTCTAAGGGCTGTTCTTCCTTGAGCAACCCTTAGCCTTTGCTGGTGGGATTCCGCTTAGCCGAGGGAAAGGGATTATAGCCTAACGCTTGATTCAATTTATGATTCATACTATTGTTTGGCTTTAATCTGTCAGCCGGACGTCGAATCTGCCTCAAGAGCAGGAATGTACATTTATTTCTCAGGAACATTTACTCGACCAATGCAGACGAATTATATCAAACAGTTTCTTTAAGGGGTTCTGAAGACCGCCTGGTCGGTCAGGACCATAAAAACCGTGAGTTATCTTTTAAACACGGAATAATCATTTCAGGTTATAAAGGAGACATTTACCGTATTACTGAGAAACAACCTGAAAGCAACCCTAATGGCTGCCAAACGGCCAAAGGTTCAAAATAAATACTAATTGATCCCAATATATTTTCATCCCCTTAGCCTTTCATCAAATGCAAAGGTAACGCAGTTTTGACCTTGACTTTTTTCGCGTCAGGATGCAAAGGATTGATCAGGTAGTTATATTCTTCAGGAATAATGACGGAAGGAACATGCAACACTGCATGCTTACCAGATTTTAGCCAGCGATCACCCATTTCCCCGTAAGGCCGCTTGGATCGAAACAGTTCTCCATCCCTGCGGCAGATTCCTGGTTGATATTTTTATTTTGCTGATACCGTCAGGTATATAAATAACAGCAATGCAAAAATCAGTTGGCAGGTTTTTTTGCGGGATATGACCCACAGCTTCCAGTGCGACCAACGAGCGACTGCTACCGGTATATACCACCGGCCCGCCTTTGCTATTCCATCACCTCCTAAATAAGCACGTACCCGACCCGCTAAGATCCTTATGTATTGGCATTGAGCAATGCGAAATACTTCCATGGGAGCTGTTTAGGCAAATATACCGTGTTGTATACGACCTAACTCATCTGAGATCAGTTGGAAAAAGGCAGTATCTAAATATTGCACAGGAGCTTGTTGCTGAAAAGCCGAAAGCGGGGTACGCAGCCAGTCATTGAGATTTTCATCAGTACCAAAAAACTGACTGTCTTTACTGTAAAGCTGAGCCTACAATAGCGTCCTTTCGGACGTATCAGAAGTCAGCGTATCTTTATCCTTATAACGTTGAAGGGTGCTTTCAGAAATATGCAGGATACCGGAAATCTCAGGTAGCGTAAGAAGGCAGCGCAGGAACCCATCCAACGTCTCTTATTAAATCGTAATTCTGCAATATGAAAACGCATAAAATTCATTTTGGTACGCCTTTCATGTTATACCTAAAAATTGAAGGATGAGATGGGTAAGACCTCTGATTGGAGAAATTTTTATTAAATTTCGTGCTAGGATTCGACAGGAAGTTTTGGGATGAAATGATCGATAGACAGGCAATTCCGGAAATATCTGATAGGTGTAAGCCACCTCATTAGGATTATGTTATCATTGATTAAAGATTTTGAAAATGAATATGACTAGAATACTACTGGCAGGTTCGACAGGATATCTGGGGGGATTTATCCTCAAAGAACTTTTAAGGCAAGGTTTTGAAACAAAAACGATTGTTAGGAATGAAAAAAAATTACTAAAGTCATCTCTTAAAAATGAAAAATTAGAAGTCATTAAAGCCGAACTAACCAATCCAGATTCTTTAAAAAATTGCTGTCGAAATGTAGATGCAGTTATCTCAACGGTTGGAATCACCAGACAAAAAGATGGCCTGACATATATGGACGTCGATTATCAGGCAAATATGAATTTACTTGAAGAAGCAAAACGAAATGGGGTTAAAAAGTTTATCTATGTTTCTGTACTGAACGGAGACAAATTAACACGTCTTAAAATCTGTGAAGCAAAGGAAAAATTTGTTGGAGCGCTTAAAAACTCGGGACTGGACTATTGTGTAATTCGTCCAACCGGCTATTTTTCCGACATGGGTGAGTTTTATGAAATGGCTAAAAAGGGGAGAGTATATTTATTTGGCAATGGTGAACATAAAATGAATCCCATTGACGGAGCAGACCTTGCAGAAATCTGTGTAAATGCCATAGAATCTGAGAAAACCGAAGTTTCGGTTGGAGGGCCACAAATTTTGTCGCATAACCAAATTGCAGGGATCGCGTTTTCAGTTGCAGGTAAAAAACCAAAAATCACACATATTTCAAACAGGGTAACGAAGTTTATCTTGCTTTTAATAAGAACTTTTACCACTAGCAAAATTTATGGTCCGATTGAATTTCTTATTACAGTTCTGTCCATAGACGTCACAGCACCCAAATACGGAAGCCATATTTTAAAAAAATATTATGAAGAACTGAAATCATGATTTTGCATATTACTTATTTCTCCACCGGAAGACAACAAATCATGATGAGCGAGACTTTGGGGATATAAAACTTGTGAAACGGGCAAAAATACCACTTAGCACTACGACAAACCAGCTTTGCGACGCCTTGGCAGGATCATGCACGATAAGGAAAGTCTTTTCGTCAATGCAGGCGAAGCATCAGTCAGTCGCTTGAAACAATTAAATCAGCTATACCTCCGTCAACAATTGCGCCTTACTCGGTGAATTTATAGGAACGGTGGCAAACGCCTAATGGAAAAATCATGTCGGGAAGAAGCCATTGCCCTCACGTATAAGATTCAACATTACTGTCATATCTTCCCGGCGGAACACCAAACTCCTTCCGAAACATTTCAATGAATGCGGACGGGCTGTTGTAACCCAGCTCGGAAGAAATTTGAGAAACAGAGATTCCTTTATCTAACATTTCAACGGCGGTTAGCAATCTCAATTGTCTGCGCCAGTTACCGAATGATAGTCCTAATTCCTTCATAAATAATCTCGACAGAGTTCGAGACGACGTACAAGCAATCTCTGCAAAATATTCAATGCTCCGTGTATCACCGGGATTTTTCAGTAGTTTGTTAATCACCAATTGCAGATGAAAGTCATCCGAAAGTGGGAGAAAATGCTTGGTAGGTTTCATTGCGCCCAGTTCGTCTATTAGCACACCTATTAGCCTTCCTTCCACGCCATTCATAGCATAGCTATTCCCAATGCCAACAACTTTCAAAATCAGTTCTCTCATAAAGGGTGAAACATTGAGCGCGAAAAATTGTCGCGGCAGCGCCTTTGCACATTGTGGCGAAACAAATACATTTCTGATGTGATTATCGTTTAAAAAGAAAACCTGATGCTCATTCATACCGGGAACCCATATCGCCTGATTAGGCGAAACATACCAAATTGATTTTTGAGTAACAACCTTCATTGTTCCTTTGCTCGAATATATAAGCTGTGCCCGCGGATGGGTGTGTTTATCGGCACATTGTGTTTCAGAAACATCGAGCGAAACGGACAATATCGGCTTTAAGGGATTTGTGTCAAACCCTAAATCAACGAAAATTGGCTGATTATCGATATATTTTGTCATTATATCGCAAATATACAAATAGAATAAAAGATAATTTTACTCCTCAATCATATAGTAGAAATGGAGAAGCAAAAACATAATGAAATAATTAAAGCGCAATTTTCAAAACAGGCGAAAGGTTATACTGCCGTAAAAGCTCACGCCGAAGCGCTGGATACATTAATTGAAATGTCCCGCGTTTCCGAAAAAGATAACGTATTAGACATCGCTTGTGGTTCGGGTATCGTAAGCTGTGCGTTTGCAAAATATGCGCGCCATGTCACAGGAATTGATATAACAGAGGAGATGCTTGAACAAGCACGCAAATTGCAGGCACAAAATGACCTGACAAATATCAACTGGGTGTTAGGGGATGTTGATCCGTTGAAATTTAGTAGCAATCAGTTTTCAATAGTTTTATCCCGCTTTAGTTTTCATCATTTCTTAGAATACGAAAAAGTATTCAAAGAAATGATTCGAGTGTGTAACCCTGGAGGCATTGTTATGGTTGTGGATGTGGCTCTACCCGAGGAAAATCGTAAAGCTTATGATAAAATGGAATTATTGAGAGATCCTTCTCATACAGGCGTTTTAACTTCTGAAATATTTGAAAAATTATTTCGACATACTCTATTAACAAACAACAGAACTTCGTATTACGAAATGAACATAGATCTGGAAACCCAACTGAACGCATCTTTTATGACAGACGAAAACCGTGCAAAATTTCTTACTTTAATTTCTCAAGATGTAAATAAAAATAATCTCGGCGTAAACGTTACTCAAATCAAAAACAGTTATCAACTATATTACCCGGTTCACATTTATATGGCAACAAAAAGGTAATGTAAAAGTAGGTTTTGCAAGGTAAAATGGTGGAAATAGCCAGCTTGGTTTATTTATCGATTTTAACAACGGTGACGATAAGCAATTAACTACAATAAAAGCATTGATAAGAACATATGAACCGTTGGTTTCAAAAATAATCAGCTTTTTTTATTGTCGTGTTCGCGCTGTAAAGATATTTAAAAATTGTCCAAATAGACCCGCTATAATGGCCACCTATCCCCCTGTATCTGCCGAATTTTGAATGGATATTTGTTAAATTCTCGTATCCCTTCAACCTGATACAAAAAACGCAAAAGAAATCAATTAAATCCACTACAATATAAATTCAACCATAATATCAAAAAAAACGAAATCATGGAAAAAATTAGAATTAATCTAACCATTAAGGCTTCCTCAGAAACCATTTATAATGCACTCACGACAGAAGAGGGTTTGTCTAGCTGGTGGGCAAAACAAACAACCGCCAAACCGGAAATTGGATTTTTAAACACATTTACATTTGGCAATTTTGTCAATAAAATCAAAGTCATTGAATTGACTCCTAATGAAAAGGTGGTTTGGGAATGTGTAGAATCTATTGATGAATGGTTAGGTACATTTATTTCATTTGAATTGGAAGATAAAGGTGAGAAAACACTTATCCGTTTTACTCATGGCAATTGGAAGGGAATAACTGATGTGTTTGCGGGTTGCACTTACGATTGGGCAAGATTTACGGCCAGCTTGAAGTCGCTTTGTGAAACCGGCATCGGAAAACCCGCTTAAAAATAGATAACCTGGCAACCTAACAATTATCAGAACTTATTTCGCGGATTTTGCCAAAAAGAAAAATAGGATTTTCCAACTCAATATTATTGGTAAAATTGGCATAAGCCAAAAAAAATTGCATTACCCAGCCTTAAATGGCAGTAGAAGTATATCCTTCATTTATTGGAAGAATAAAAACAAAAATTATGGCGTTGAAAAGTACAAAAATTATTATAGCAGGAGGCACATCGGGCATCGGTTTGGCCACGGCGCAACTGCTAAAAAAAGCGGGAGCTTCCGTAACAGTAACGGGACGGAATATTGAAAAATTGACTGCAGCAAACCAAAAAAAATTGCAAACGGCACAAATAGACAGTAGTAATCCAGATGCATTGAAAAGTTTTTTTAATTTTCACGGCAACATAGACCATCTTATAATTGCTGTAGGGAGCACGAAAGGGTTAGGCAAATTCAAAGATCTGACATTAGCAGATCTTCGGCTTGGGTTTGAAGAAAAATACTGGTCACAATTAAACACATTAAAAGCGGCGCTACCGTATATAAATAAAAAGGGAAGCATTACATTGATAACGGCTATTACAGGACGTGCAAGAATGCCCGGCACATCGGGAATAGGCTCTATCAATGGCGCTTTAGAAATCTTTGTCCCTATTTTGGCAAAGGAACTGAAACCAATTCGCATTAATGCCGTCTCTCCGGGCGTTGTAGATACTTCCTGGTGGGACTTTTTACCGCAGGCAGTCAAAAAGAAATCTTTTGAAAGCTATGCCTCTCAAATTGCTGTAGGACGAATTGCCCAGCCGGAAGACATTGCACATGCCATTTTATTTCTGACTGAAAGCAATTATATTACAGGAGAAATCATAGCAATGGATGGCGGCCTTAGCTAAACAGTTAAAATAAATGCCCAATGGATCAAAATTTTAAAATAATTGTCTTTATAATAAAATCCCATTACTAATTTCGGAAACCTAAGCAAGATTAAAAACAATTAAAACGACAAATATTATGGCAAAGATGACCGTGATTTACCAAACCCCAAAGAATATAGCCTCTTTTGAAAAGCATTATTTCGACGTTCATATCCCATTAGCAAAACAATTACCAGGGCTTATAAAGTACGAAATCAACGATGGTGGAATCAATTCGACCACAGGACATTTATCGTTTCGTATTGCCAACTTGTATTTTGAATCGATGGATGCCATGAAAAATGCCTTTATGTCGGAGATTGGACAGAAATGTGCTGCCGACAGAAAAATTTTAGCACCCAATAATGAAGACGTACAGATTTATTATTATGATACAAGAAATGTATAATTTTAAATATTTCAAACAAGTTAATACTATTATAGTTTTATCAAACAGAGCTATCATCAGGTTTAATAAGAAATTTTTGAAGGATGACAATGCAGCGATGCTAAAAGAAGTCGTGGTGGATGATTTTATCAGCCGTACCGCCTAAAGGTTAGCTCTTACAATATGGAGGGCTTTTAAATTAACGAATTTCGTGCAACTTCAGGATGGCAAATACATTTAACATTAGGAACAACATTACGCATCTCATATACCAGTTATCATAATATGAAAATTACAGCATTAAAGAATCGAGAAGATCTATCAGACCAACCCAAACTAACTGAAATTTTCACACAATTTGGCGAGCTGATAAAGGAGTTGAATACTAAGGCTTTGTCAAACGACACCATTCTTTTCATTAACAAAGAGATTGAAGAAATAAATACTACCTCAAGAAGCGGAAGCAGTTTAAAAAGATTTGTGCTTAAAAAACAGTCGACGATAATTAAGCTGGTTGAAAAAAAACATAAAATTGTCCCTAAAAACCATTACCTCAATCTGTGGTTAGTTTTAGGCATGGTTGTTTTTGGAATTCCCATTGGCGCGGCATTGGGCGCAGGTAATGGAAATATAGGTTTAGGAGCGCTTGGATTGCCTATAGGACTCGCTGTTGGTATTGCCATCGGCTCAGAAAAAGATAAAAAGGCATTAAGAGAGAGACGACAATTAAATATAAACCTAAAAGATGCAATTTGCCTGTAGCCGGATAATATCGAAATTGATCGCTAGATATAGAAATAGCTCAGAAAACAAAAAATATCCAAACAAAAAATTATGACTTTAAAGTAGTGCGTCATAAAATTGGTATAAATCCATTTGCGCTGATGCGGGACGGATATTGGCTCACGTTTTTAATAAAGCTGGAAAAATGAAGGGGTCAATATTAATTAAAAGTACTGTATATAGCCTGAATCATACGCAAAATCCGATAAAAATATTACGGATATTGGAAACCATACTTCAACACAATCATTTTAAAAATCTGCCCAAGCAAACTGGCGATAAATTAGTTAGAAATGCTTATGACTCATTCTAGAGAACCATAAAACCGCTTCCACACTTTATACGAATCTTAAATAAAATAAGACCGACAAAGAAACATATTTGATAGCATTGCTCCTTCAAAATAGAAAGAAATTGTATGCTACATTTCAATTCTAAAATCTGAAGAAAGCATTTCGAATACCGTTGAAAAAATAACCGGGCTTCCAAAAGGCAAAAATAATTTTTTCGGGACAAAACACTATATCAAAAAAACAAAAAATGAGTTTACAAAAATTTATGGCGAACAATGCCAATTACCACGCTTGGGCAACACAAAAATTCATAGATTGGCTATCAAGCAAGCCTGACGAACTATTATATCAAGAAGTGCCATCCAGTTTCAATAGCATTATTAAGACCCTGAATCATATTTGGGCGACAGATGCATATTGGTATTCTATTATAGCTGAAACTTCTAATGTTGAAAACAGAAGTGAAGTGACCGATTTAATATCTAAAGAAATATTTGAAGGGATGGCGCATCGAGCCAACGAAATTAGTAAATTAATAATTTCGTATAGCGAGAAGGAGCTCTCCAAAACCGTAAAAATAGAAACCCCCTGGTTTAAGTGTGATTTACCAAAGTATGAATATCTGCAACAATTAATCAATCACGCCACCTATCATAGAGGGCAAATTGTAACAATTGGACGAAATATCGGAATTACAGATGGTTCCAATACAGACTATAACTTTTATAACGTTTGCAAATTGCAGATGCACTGAAGTGAATAGAACTACCCTACAATGAATCAGCAGCACTCTATTTTGAATGAGGTGCTTAAACAAGGGATCAGTCTCCAAGAACAGGCATTCAGAACACCTTCCGCCAATCCGGAATTCAGCCATAACATATTTGAAAATGAAATAACAGGAGTCGTTCTGCAAAAGGCAACCCTTAGACCTTTCTGACGGACTCAGTGGGCCGAAACGGTCTAAAATCGAACCTCATATACCTTGCTGACGTTTAGTGATGATATTGATTCGGACAAATCTGTCACTTCTCATGTCACGTAGTCTACTATTATCAAAATAGGGGCCATTAATTCTCAGCTATAGGGATCCAAACTTAGACCGTTGTAGTCCTGTTTTAGAACAGATCCTCTTGCTTTAGAATGATAATAGACTGCCATTCCGAAGCAACGAGACATTTATATCGGAGCCTTCTTTATATTTAGATTTCCCGTCTTTTCAAGGTTATTCTTATTTTGGGTCTTTAGGATGCCGGTTATTCTTATATCTATGGGGCCTGTTTTTATCAGATAGATGGGCCCAGTAAGAGCCCCCTTTCCTTCGGCTTTCTCTAGTAGCCCCTGCTATTGTAGTCGGTGTCTCATTTCGATCGCTTTTTACTTCTCCAGGATTCACCCTTCATCAGGATCTTCTCTGAGTA
>Ga0164242_10003311_pt1 | contig 18431 bp, 19 predicted proteins | sample OricomgcompostMG_FD_108783 | JGI IMG/M metagenome (GOLD analysis project Ga0164242, IMG submission 108783) | Miracle-Growth compost microbial communities from Emeryville, California, USA - Original compost - Miracle growth compost (MG) ... | reverse complement strand
GGCTCGGGACCGAGACCCAGCTGATGCTGCGGCTCCAGCGGCTCGCCCGGCTCACCCCGGCCGAGCAGCTGCCCTGGGCGCCGGCTCGCGAGGCGCTCGCGATGCAGTCGCGGATCGTCGGCGGCCATCAGCCGATCGGGTCTGTCCGAGACCTCGCGATCGACGGCCCGGCCGGACCGATCCCGCTGCGGCTCTACACCCCGACCGAGCGGCTGGGGCAGCAGAAGGTGCCGACGATGCTGTTCATCCACGGCGGCGGGATGGTCTACGGCGGGGATCACTCCACCCACGACGAGACCTGCCGCGCGTTCGCCGAGGAGTCGGGCGTGCAACTGCTCTCGGTCGACTACCGGTTGGCTCCCGAACACCCGTACCCGGCCGGCAACGAGGACTGCATCGCGGCCTACGAATGGCTGGTCGCCAATGCCGACAAGGTGGACGCCGACCCGGAGCGACTCGCGGTGGGCGGCGACTCGGCCGGCGGCTACTTCTCCGCTGCGGTCGCGATCACCGCTGCCGAGCGGGGTCTCCCGCTGGCCTTCCAGCTGCTCATCTACCCGGTCACCGAGTTCGTCGAGCACAGCGCCAGTCGCGATCGCCTCGCGGAAGGCTTCTTCCTGACCGACCAGTTCATCGAGCAGGCCCTCGATGCGTTCCTGCCGGACACGGACACGCGTGACGACGCGATGGTCTCGATCCTGCGGCGCGACTCCTTCCCCGAGGGCCTCGCCCCGGCGTACGTCGTCACGGCCGGCTTCGACCCGCTGCGCGACGAGGGCGAGGCGTACGCCGCCGTGCTCGCCGAGCACGGCGTTGCCGTCGAGGCGAAGCGGTACGGCTCGATGATCCACGGCTTCATCAACATGACCGGGCTCGGCACCGAGGCGCCGGCGTACCACCGGGAGATCGCGGGGGTGCTGCGCCGGGCGCTCGCCTGAGGAGCACGAGGCTCGTTGCTCAGTTGTTCTTGAGGAAGCGGTCCATCTCCTCGATGTCGGCGTCCACCATCAGGCGCGCGAGGTCTAGCGCGTGGGTCGCGGCGGTCCAGCCGAGCTTCTCGCGTGCCTTCGAAGGGTCCCCTACCAGCGCGTGCACCTCGCTGGGCCGCTCGTACTCTTCGTTGTATTTGACGTGGTCAGTCCAGTTCAGACCCACGTGCGCGAACGCTGCCTCGCAGAAGTCCTCAACTGTGTGCCCCTCGCCGGTGGCGAGGACGTAGTCGGTGGGCTCGTCAGCCTGGAGCATTCGCCACATACCCTCGACGTACTCGGGCGCATAGCCCCAGTCGCGGACGGCGCGCAGGTTTCCCAGCTCGACGTGGTCGGTGACCCCGGCCTGAATGGCTGCTACCGCCTTGGTGATCTTGCGAGTCACAAAATTCTCGCCGCGGCGGGGCGACTCGTGATTGAACAGGATCCCGGACACCGCGAACAGGTCGTACGCCTCGCGATAGTTGACCGTGACCCAGTGGGCCTGCAGTTTGCTGGCGCCGTAGGGGGATCGTGGGTGGAACTTGGAATCCTCGTTCTGCGGTGGCGGGGTCGAACCGAACATCTCGGATGTCGAGGCCTGGTAGAAGCGGCAGTCGAGACCGGCGGCGTGGACTGCTTCGAGGAGGCGCAGGGTCCCGATGGCGTTCGTCGAGGCGGTGTAGTCGGGCATCTCGAAAGAGACTCTGACGTGGCTCATCGCGCCGAGGTTGTAGACCTCGTGTGGTTCGATCGCTCGCACCAGATTTACCAGACTCACGCCATCGGTGAGGTCGCCGTAGTGCAGATGCAGATGTTCGTCTCCGTGCAGGTGATCGATGCGCTGGCGATTCATCGAGCTGGATCGCCGTGCCAGGCCGTGCACTTCGTAGCCCTTCGACAAAAGCAGCTCGGCGAGGTACGAGCCATCCTGTCCGGTGATCCCGGTGATGAGTGCGCGCTGCATGATCGCTCACCCTACTTGTGTGGAGTCACCGCCGTTGCGGTGTCCCGCGGTACTGCGCCTCGGTCCGCAGGTCGGTGAAGCCCTGCCCGCGGTAGACCGCGATCGCCGGGTCGTTGTCTCCGTCGACATAGAGGATCACCGAGGCGACGCCTTGGTCGGCAAGATGGCGCAGACCGACATTGGTGAGGAGTGTGCCCAACCCCATGCCGGCAGCTTTCGGATTGACGGCGACCACGTAGACCTCGCCGTAGGGCGGGTTTTCGTCGCTGTGAACCTTGGTCCAGTGGAAGCCGAGAAGGCGGTCGACAGCGGGGTCGTCGGGCACGGCCAGGAACAGGCCCTCGGGATCGAACCACGCCTCGCTGGCTCGTTCCTGGAAGTCCTCGTGCGTCATGTGTCCCTGTTCAGGATGGTGGGCGAACGCGAGTGCATTCACCTCCAGCAGCTTCGCTTCGTCCTCGGGGCCGAACGTGCGGATCCGTACGCCGGGGGGCGGCGTAGGCGCCGAGAGGGGCAGCGTGGTCGCACGACTCATGATGCGCAGTTCGCGCGCACGCTCGATGCTGAACCTCTTCGCGATGCGCGCCGCCGCGGGGTGGTCGCCATGGGACCACGCCTCGACCTTCCCCGCCTCGGCAAGGGCTGCGGCCGCCAGCGCGGTGCCGAGCCCGCTCCGCCGCGCGTCCGGATGGACAGCGAGGTCGAGGGTCTCGCCGTGCAGCAGCGCGAAACCCTCGAGCGGTCCGTGCGGCGCCCGACTCGCGACCCACAGGCGGGCGTCGCGCAGGCCGCGGTACTTCAGTTGTAGGCAGGCCTGCTCGTTGAGCGTGATCACACCATCGGCCGCGTCGCACGCCTCACCGATGGCGCGGAGATCGGCTGCGTAAGTCGAGGAGTCGTGATCACCGAACTCCTCTGCGGCGACCTCGCTGATGCGCACCATGGGGCGATCCTACGGGTGGCTCAGGCCGTGGGCTGCGGCTCGGGCGAGCGCTCGCGGTCCTTGGGCGGCGGGACGAAGCGATAGCCGACGTTGCGCACGGTGCCGATCAGCGACTCGTGGTCGGGCCCGAGTTTGGCCCGCAGGCGGCGAACGTGGACGTCGACGGTGCGGGTGCCGCCGAAGTAGTCGTAGCCCCAGACCTCCTGCAGCAACTGTTCGCGGGTGAAGACCCGGCCGGGGTGCTGGGCGAGGTACTTGAGCAGCTCGAACTCCTTGAACGTGAGGTCGAGGGCACGCTTGCCGAGCTTCGCGGTGTATGCGGCGTCGTCGATGGTCACCTCACCGCTACGGATGAGGTGGGCGTCAGGGTCGACGGCTTCGGTGGCCGCACGCGTACGGCCGATCGCCACCCGGATGCGGGCATCGATCTCGGCGGGACCGGCTGTGTCGAGGAGAACCTCATCGATTCCCCAGTCGTGTGAGATTGCCGCGAGTCCGCCCTCGGTCAGGATTGTCATGACGGGCTGGATGGCGCCGGTCGTACGGATCAGGCGACACAAGTCGCGCGCATGTGCAAGCTCGCGGCGTGCATCGACAAGGATGAGGTCGTTCTCCGGAGCATCGAGAAGCGCCGAACCTTCGGCGGGCAGGATGCGCACCCGGTGTGGAAGCAGGGCGAGGCCGGGCAAGACCTCCTCTGAGGCGTGCATTGTGCTTGTCAACAGAAGCAGCGTGCTCACTATGCACCGTCCTCAGCTCGGCTTTGTGTTGGTGGCGCGTACCAACGTGAAACCGGTCTCGAGAGTATCGAACAAGCGTGATCAAACCCCTACCCTTGCTCGAGTGCTGGTCGCTGCCGCGACGGTGGGCGTGAATGCTAGGGTCGGCCGCCGTACGTATTCAGCCGGAGGCGTATATGAAGGCGCGTCGGGGTCGTGCACCAGCACCGGCCTTCGCATGCCGGAGGTAGGACAGTGACAAGCAACCCGCGGTGGTTTCGTGCCAAGGAGTCCGGCAAGTTGGTCATCAGGGCGGTCTCCGCCCGTGCCGACCTGTCGATCGGTCGGGACCCGTTCGCGTCCCGGTTGCGACGGACGATGCGGGCGCGTGGTATCGACGCCGTGCTTGATGTCGGAGCGAACGTCGGGCAGTACGCTGCGCTCCTGCGCTCGTGCGGGTACGACGGCAGGATCGTTTCGGTAGAGCCGTTGCACGATGCTTTCGCAGAGTTGAGCCGCCGCAGCGGCAAGGACGCCAAATGGGATTGCGTGAACTCTGCCGTGGGCGCCGAGCCGGGCTCGACAGTGATCAATGTGAGCGCAAACTCCTATTCGTCGTCGCTGCGCTCGATGACCGCGACCCACGAAGCGGCCGCACCGGATTCGGCGATGGTAGGTCAGCAGGAGGTCCAGGTTCGCACTGTCGAGGACATCGCGTCGGAGACCGGGATCGAGCCTGAGCGCACGCTGCTCAAGGTCGATACGCAGGGTTTCGAGCCAGAGGTACTCGATGGGGCCGGCGAGTTGCTCCGCCGTTTCGCTGCGGTTCAGTTGGAGTTGTCGTCAGTCGAGCTCTATGAGGGCCAGCAGCTGTTCCTGCCGTTGGCTGCTCGGCTGATGGGGGTGGGTTTCGAAGTGTGGAGCCTGGATCCGGGGATCTCCGATGACACCGGCCGACTCCTGCAATGTGATGCGCTGTTCGTGCGAGCGACGGAGACCTAAATGGCGGTGATGCATGAGTGATGTGCAGTCATCGTCCGAGACCAGACGGCGGGCGCTGTGGTCGCTCGTAGCGCAAGGACTGGCATCGATGAACGGCCTGATCACCTCCGTCGTGGCCGCCCGTGTCCTGACACCGGTCGAGTTCGGATACTTCTCTGCGATCATCACCGTCGCGATCACATTCGTCGGCCTGATTGCAGCGTTGCTTGCGCAACCGTTATTGCTTACCCGCGGTGGGCGAGACCACCTCACCGCCCAAGCCCGCAGCACCCTTTTTGTCGCGCTGGTCTATGGCGCGATATCCGGGTTGATCCTTGTGTGCGCCAGCCCGTTCTTCGCCCACCTTCGCATCGGTCTTTGGGTGCTCGCGGCATCGTTCCCGCTCGTGGCGGTCAGTGACGCCTTCCGCTACTTCGGCAACGTGCTCGGTCGCGCCCACCTCGCCGCGCTCCTTGACGCAGCGCGGTTGGTCCTGTTCCTCGCGGGCTACCGGCTCTTCATGTCCGGATCCGCTCAGGACACGTCAACCTTCACCATCCTGTGGTCTGTATGCGCGCTTGTGGTTGGTTTGATCGCCTTGGGCCTCGGGCACAGAATGACACGGTCGGCGACGGCGAATCTGCGCCAATTCGCGAGCCCGAAATTCCTCGGCTACCAGTTCAGCGTCGAATTCCTGCTGGGGATCGTCGCTCGGACGATTCCGCGTTTGAGCCTGGGCTGGTTCGTGTCGGTGTCGGCGATTGGGTACTTCTCCGGAATGTCGACGTTGTTTGGCCCCATCCTGGTATTGGCGACGAGCGCAGTCTTGGTCTTCTCGCCCTACCTGGTAGCGCACCCGGGACCGCAGCGGACCCGCGTGCTGGTCGGAATGGGCGCGTGCTTCACTATCGTGACGTTGATCTGGATGACAGTGCTGCTCGCGTTGCCTGACAACTACGGGCAGCAGATCCTGGGGGATGTCTGGCACGGCAGCCGCAGCCTCATCGTTCCGATCGCGATGCAGATCGTCGGCACCGGAATCCTCACGACCGCGCAGACGGGGGTCCGGGTCGTGCGGCCGCGATACAGCTTCGTGATGAATATCAGCGCGGTCTCGTGGTTCTTCGTCTGCTTCCTGATCGGGGTCCTGATCAACGGCCTGCAAGGCGCCGCATGGGGGTTCGCGGTCGGCGCGTTTGGCGCGGCGGCGATCGCTGTAGCCATCTATATGAAGGTCAAAGGCACCCCGGATGAGGACCCACGCGCGACGGGCACCGCTACCCGGACACCTTCGGGAGGGCGTCACGCGCTCCGTGTACGGTAACGCCCATGCAAATCCCCGGAACTATCCCGACGTGGTTTCGCGAGGTCTTCATCAACGGCCTGATCGAGGCGACGTGGTTTCCCCGTGCGTTGCGTTGGATTGCACTGCGCTTCGTCGGCATCGACACCAAACGCGCGATGTTCCAGGCGAAAATCTGCTTCGGCGGCCGCAACGTCAAGGTGGGGTACCAGGCGTCTATCAACGAGTACGTCTACCTTGGCGCGCACGCCCAGATCACCCTCGGTGACTACGTCGGCCTCGGTGCGCGCGTGATGATCCTGACGGCGACCCACGAGATCACAGATGTGATGTTGCGACACGGTCCCCTCGAGCTGCGTCCGGTCACGATCGGCCGAGGCTCGATGATCGGCGCTGGCTCGCTGATCATGCCGGGGGTCACCATCGGGGAGGGCGTCGTCGTCGGAGCGGGGTCTGTCGTGGCCAAGGACTGTGAGCCCAACGCGGTCTACATCGGCAACCCGGCGAGATTGGTGCGCCGCCTCGAGCCGCTGCGCCAAGAATAGGACTGTAGATCGCTAATGCGGGTTCCTGACTCGGTAAGTCTTCTCTTCCGAAATATCATCGTCAATTCGATCATCGGCGCTAAATGGTTTCCGCGGCCGCTGAGGCCCTGGGCTTTGCGTACGTATGGGATCGCCGTCGGCAAATGCCTGCTCATGTCGGAGATGTTCTTCGACGGCAAGAACTTCAAGAATGTGACCATCGCGGACGACGCGGTGCTCAACAACCAGATCTACATCGACGCCAGTGATAAGGTGAGCATCGGGGCTCGCACTGGCATCGCCTCGCGTTGCCGTATCCTCACCGCAACCCACCAAATCGGTGACCATCACCAGCGAATGGGTGAGATGACCTCGCGCCCAGTCACTATCGGAGCTGGCGTATGGATAGGGGCGGACACGACCGTCCTCCCGGGGGTGACAATCGACGACGGCGTCGTGATCGGGGCTGGATCGCTGGTCACCGAAGACTGCGAGTCTGACGCGATCTACGTCGGCAGACCAGCACGTTTGTTGCGTCGCCTCGCGGTGGACTCGGGTGAGGTGGCGCCCGCTCCGCCAGTGGAGAGCGATGAGTAGCCTCCCGGCGCGCCTGCGCCCGCTGTGGCCGGTGTTTAAGCGGGCGCACCGCTTCCTGACGCTCATCATCGGCGTCGGCCATCGCATGCTCTCCTTGGCGCTGGGGTCGCGGGGAGTGCCCAGGTCGGCGTACATGTCCTCCGCGGAGGCGGCGCGGGCCGAGGGTGAACAGATCGTCCGAACGGCCGGCGGGGCCGCGTATCGGATGGACCGGAAAATCCCCTGGGGTGAGCCATCGCGCCACCGCGCTTACCTCGATGGGCAGCAGATCGACGTCCCAGAGCGCTACGTGCTCGAGGTCGAGCGAGGATGCGTTGCCGGCGACTACGGCGCTTTGATCACCCCAGGCGGCCGTCTCGAATACGAGTCCAGCCCATATTTCCGCATCACTGGGTGGCGTGAGCATCCGTTGTATCTGAGGCCGACCCTCGGCGAAAGGCAATACGTGCCCGGGCGCGTGCTGAGCCTTATGGCACCAGGTACAGCTACTAACTACTACCACTTCCTTTACGACGCCATCGGGCGCCTCGGCGTGATCGAGGAGTGCGGCGTCGAGACCGCCATCGATGCCGTCGTCGTACCGCACCGCGCGCGTTACCAGCGCGAGTTGCTGGAGATGGCAGGGGTCACCGCCCCGTTGATCTCGTTGGATCGCGGTCAGTGTGTCACCGCCGACACGCTTGTGGTGCCCAGCATCCCCAACAGTGCCGTCATAGCCCCCAAGGGGACCGTGTCATGGTTGCGGGCACGACTGCTGCCCGAAGATCGGCACACGATGTCGGAGCGGATCTACATCACCCGGGGCCAGGCCAAGGGCACGCGACGGTATCTCCAAGAGGAGGATCTGTGGCCGCAACTCGAAGAGCGAGGGTTCCTTCGGGTGGACCCCGGATCGCTGACCGTGCGCGAGCAGATCGCACTCTTCGCCCGGGCCCAGATGGTCGTCTCGCCCCACGGTGCTGGACTGAGCAACATCACCTTTGCGCAGCCCGGAGTGCAAGTGCTCGAGTTCTTTGCGCCGTCGTACGTCCACCTTGGTCTTTGGGGGATCTGCGAGGCGATTGGCGATGTGCGCTACCGGTACCTGGTCGGCGAGGGGCCAACTCTGCCGAGACACCTGCCGCGGCCGTTCGACGACATCTCTTTGGAGCCTCGACGCCTCGTGAAGGTCATCGATCTTATGATCGCTGAAATCGAGGCAGCCGGCCATGGCACTATGTCGACGCACCGACGACGAGACGATAAGGAATAGCCTTGGTGGTGATTCAGCCGCGGTTTGGGAAACTCCCGCCCCTCGTGTCGGGAGTGCTAACGAAGTTGATGTACGACCGCATCGAACTGATGCCCGGCCGCTATCAGTCGACGCTCGCCGACTATAGGCTTGACCTGTCTCGTTTCGAGTACGTCGAACGCTGCTTCGCAATGCGTGGGTTCTTCGAATGGCGGATCGCCGCCGTCGCGGCGTGCGTGGTAAGCGCGGGCGACACGGTCTTTGAGGGGGGTGCCCACATCGGTACCGAGACCCACAACTACGCCGCTCTTGTCGGCAAGGCGGGCCAGGTCGTCAGCTTCGAGGCGGATCAGCGGCTTGCGCGGAGCCTGTCCGGCGAACTATCCGCGGCCGGCTTGACGCAGTGCCATGTGCGTCCCAAGGCGCTGGGCGAGGCTGCCGGCGTGGCCTACTTCGACGCGGCGCCGGAAGTTGGAGGCAACTCCGGCCTGGGTGCGCTTGCACCCGGCCAGAGCACGGCTGGCGATCATGTCGAGGTCGAGGTCGAGACGCTTGACGAGACCGCCGCGAAGTTCGGCGCGCCTCGCCTTGTAGTAATGGACATCCAAGGTGGCGAATTGGGTGCGTTACGAGGCGCCCAGCGGTTGTTGGCCGAGGTCCGCCCCTTCATCGTGCTCGAGGTCGAGTCGCGATGCCTCGAGGTGCTCGGCGCGAGCGCGCAGGATGTGTGGGACATCCTCCATGAGAACGATTACACCTGCTGGCGCTTCACGCGGACGGGTCTGACCAGAGTCGGGAGCGTTGCCGACGATGAGTTGAGCGACTGGTTCGCCGTCCCCGACGAGGCTGCGGACGTCGTCGCCCAAGTCAAGAAGGCCTTCCTCCGCGGTGCAATCCTGCCTCCGGCGAGCCGATTGAGCCCTCTGAGTTCCCTGCGCCGATGACGGCGACCCCCGTCGCGATCATCGCGTTCAACCGTCCCGATTTCGCGAGGGAATTGCTGGGCCGCGTTCGCGGCGCGCGGCCCGCCAAACTCTACGTGATCGCCGATGGACCCCGTCCGGAGCGCCCCGACGATATTGAGTTGTGCGCGGCAGTGCGAGCTGAGTTCGAGAACGTTGACTGGCCGTGCGAGGTCACTCGGCTCTACAGCGATGTCAACCGTGGCTGCGAGGCGACCGTCGAACTTGGACTTGACGCGGTGTTCGAGCGTGAGGACAGGGCCATCATTCTCGAGGACGACTGCTTTCCGGACAGGTCGTTCTTCGGCTATGCCGACGAGCTGCTCGCTCGCTACGAGGACGACGATCACATCTGGCACATCGCCGGTGATGCTCACTTCCTGCCCGCGGACCTTTTCGGCGCGGAGAGCTACGCCTTCACGACTTATGCCGGGATCTGGGGTTGGGCGACGTGGTCGCGGGCGTGGCGTCGGCATCGCGCCGAGTTTCCCCGCGACCACGCCGAGATGAACGGCACCGCAGGCGCGCCGGTTCGCACGGAGGACCCCGTCCCCGCCCCCGGCGCGCTCGTCTCGACCGCCGCCTTCAACCACTACAGACACGTCGCTGCCGCCACTGACGGCGAAGCCTATGGCTGGGACAGCCACTGGTGGCTGACGGTGGCCCACCATGGCGGCCTGTCGATCACGCCCTCAGTGAATCTGGTATCCAACGTGGGGTGGGGAGAAGGTGCGACACACACCCGCTCGACCCGCAAGCCCGCCCCAACCGTCTCGATGCCGTCACCGCTGACTCACCCCGAGAAGGTGGCGCTGAACGAGACCGTGCAGTGCGAACTCGAATACGTACTGCTTCGCGCCAACGGGCGGCTGTCCAACTTCGTACGTGTTTTCATCCCATCGATCAGGGTCCGCGGCTGGGTTCGCACGGTGGTGCACAGCCGCCTCGTGTGGGGGACGTTCCGGCGCGTGTCCTCTTGGCTGAGGCGCATGCGTCATTCCTGATCGCACAAGGCGTCGCCGGCCCCGGTCCCAGCGACGATGCGGGAGTACGCTTCGAGTGCCCGCTGCCGCACCCGGGGCGTGGCGAGTTCCGACACGTGGAGATCGCTGCGGGTGCTGGATGGACGGGATACGACCTTCTCGAATTTTGCGTCTGTGAACTGCGCGTCGCCGAACGCATGTGATTTGCCGAATTCATCGACGCGCTGGAACACCTGCTCGCTCGACTCGGCCGACACGGCGTCGTAGTCTGTGCCGAATTTCAGGTTGAATCGGTCGATAATCGCGGGCCACGCCGTGGTGATCTCGAAGAATTCCGCGACGATGACGCCGGACAGGATATCGGTCAGGCCTTCATAGAACTTCGCGTACTCGGTGAAGAAGAAGTCTGCCGGCGTCGTGGTGATCGCGTTGACGAAAGAGTTCACGCATCCGTCGGGTTCGCGGATGATGAGGATGACCGGGATCCCCCACTTGACGGCTTTTCGGATCCGGCGGCGATCGTGGAGGTGATGGGCGACCGAGTGTCCCGTATTAGCCATCAGGAACGACTCGACGGCGAAGGTGTTCGCGCTGCGGGGGAAGCCGTCGATGACGATCTCCGTGCCTCGGTGCAGCCGAATCGTACGAGCACCAGGGTCCAGGCGGTAATAGACCTCCGAGATGCCCGGGGTGGAGACGATCCGTTGTCGAAGGTGGCCACGAAGGTCCGCGGATGCGTGCCGCCGCAGGAACGACTTCGCCCGTGTGGCCACGGATGGATCTGGATCTCGCTCGGTTCGAATCATGTAAGGGCAGTCTCCCGCGTCGTGGCACCCAACACGTCCGCCGGTCTCGCCCGATCGGTCGGGCCCGGTTTCGTCGTTTCGTCGGAGGAACGGTGTCGCGCTGCGGTGCTGAAACCGTGGAACACAGCGATGCTGAGCAGCATCGGCAGCCAGTTGGAGCGGTCCTTGAATCCCGGCTCCGTCAGGCCGAACACGGCGAAGGCGACCATCGGATACACCAGTCGTCGCTCCACGGATGGACCGAAGAGACCGCGGGTCAGACTCCACAGTAGAACCAGGTAGGCCGCGAACCCGAACAGGCCAATTCCGGCCGCAACTTCCAAGTAGTTGTTGTGGAACCCCAGCACGTCCAGCGACAGGCCGCTGCCGAGGAATGGGGAGTGGGTTACTCGAGTAACTGCATCGCTCCACTCGGAGAGTCGGAAGTTGGACGTGGCCTGACCAGTACCGGAGCCGGTGAGACGCCCGAGGGCGCTCGTGTCGCTGGACCTCTGCAGGATGGGCTGGGCGAACGCAGCCACCAGCGCGAGCGCGAAGGCGGCGAGGAAGCTAGGCACTGCAGCCCGTTCGACGAATGGGACGAGCACGAAGACTGCCGCCATCCCGAGCGCCGCTCCGCGACATCCGCTGACGTAGATGTCGATGAGGCAGATCGCCATGACGAGCCACCACGTCGACCTCATGAGTGCAGTCTTGGCTCCTGGGCGGTGGTACAAATACAGCAGCAGGGCGGCGGACATCATCGCGCCGTCGGCGAAGTAGTTGGGATGCTGGGCGAGCCCCTGATAGCGGCTGTTGACCGGGTCCGGCCCGTCCACGAGTGCGACCGCGGAACTGAGCATTTGGCCGACGATGTAGATGATCGCGAACCATGAGATCTCACGGTTGGAGAGATCGAGCGCGATCATCGCGAGCGGCACCACGAGAATGAGGAATGCCCATTGGCTGACCTCGAGGAGGGTTGCCCCGCGCTCGTCCGAAGCCAGGGCAGCGGCGATTCCGATCAGGACCACGGAGATTGCCGAGCCGAGATAGAGCGAGGAGACCTTCGCGTGTCCGCGGGTGACCCTCGGGAACAGCAGGAAGATGCCCGCCAGGAGCATCGGGTCGACGGCCGAGATCGCCGTCCCTGGCACGATCGGGAAAGCCCGGAAGTAGGGTGACATGAAGAAGCACGCACCGAGGACCCCCAGGCCGAGCCCCTCTGGGCCGGCGGCGACAAGTGCCGCCACGAGGATCGTGAGACCCGCGACGATGGCGGCGAGAAGCGGGCCGTTCGGGCCGGTCGACAGCCACACTGCCAGAACGACGATTACCACGGTGACGAGGGAGCTGGCAGCGGCCCCAACCGTTCGGGTCCAGGCGCGCTGGTCGCGAGGTCTCGGCACTGTTGCGATCCGCTACTTGATCTCGAAGAGCCAGTGGAAGCCGGCGGCGTGGCCGAGGGCGTCGACCTGCAGGCCGGTCCGTCCGAGGAACTCCTTGAACGCGCGCAACTCATGGTCGCGATCGGCAAATTCGTCGAAATAGATGAGCGTGCCGGGCACGAGGTAAGACTCCAGCGTGCTCAGCACCTCGACCGCCGACGAGTAGAGGTCGGAGTCGATGTTGACGATGAGCTGGTCGTGCTCGGGCACCTTGAAGGTCGACAACGTGTCGGAGAACCACCCGACCTCGAGGGAAACCCTCTCGTCGTCGAACTGCGGCACGTTGTCCAACGCGAAGTCGCCGGCGTCGACAAACATGTTCCAGCGCTCGGGGAGTCCCTCGAAGCTGTCGAAGCCGACGAACCGCGCCGCGGGATTTGTCAGGTGTTTGCTCCACCAGCGCAGCGATTCTCCCTCCCAGACACCGAACTCGAGGTAGAGCGGGGTCTTACCCTTCACGCGTGCCAGCGCATCCTCGAACAGGCGACCCCGCTCGTAATAGTTTGCGGGGATCTCACTTGAGACCGTGCGCAGCCAAGCACCCGTGTCGATGTAGTTATGGACGGTGAGGAGCCGCCGCTGCATCCGGTGACCGACCTGGAACCCGGTCCGTAGAAGAAGGGTGCGGACTCCCTGGACGAACTTCTCGTGTGCGCTGACCACGAGTGAGCACTATACGTAACGGATACAGGGGGCGACGGTGGGATGCTGAAAACGACATCACGAGTCTCGCGGGCCCACTCCTGGGCATACGCTGACCCATGCCGTGACGTGAGCGCCTCCGCGTCGTTTACATTCATACGCGACGGGGGCGTGCTCGATTATAGGTACCCACCCATGCTCTGGAGGTCGTTAATGCCCGGCGGTTCGATAGACGTGTTGGTCGCCGGTGGCGGCGGCTTCATCGGTGGGCATTTGGTGAAGGATCTGCTGAGCCAGGGGCTCAGTGTGCGTTCGGTGGATGTGAAGCCGCTCGACGAGTGGTACCAGGTGCACGAGGACGCGCAGAACGTGCAGGCGGACCTGTCGTTGCGCGAGAACGCCTTCAGCGCGACCGACGGCGCCCGCGAGGTCTACATGCTCGCAGCCGACATGGGCGGCATGGGCTTCATCGAGAACAACAAGGCGCTGTGCATGCTCACGGTGCTGACCAGCACGCACATGCTCGAGGCCGCCCGCGCTGCCGAGGTCGAGCGCTACTTCTACTCCTCCTCGGCGTGCGTCTACGCCGCCGACAAGCAGACGAACACCGACATCACCGCGCTCAAGGAGGCCGACGCCTACCCGGCGATGCCCGAGGACGGGTACGGCTGGGAGAAGCTCTTCACCGAGCGGATGTGCCGGCACTTCCTCGAGGACTTCGGGCTGACCACGCGGGTGGCCCGCTACCACAACGTGTACGGCCCCAACGGCACCTGGGAGGGCGGCCGCGAGAAGGCGCCGGCCGCGGTGTGCCGCAAGATCGCGACCGCGGAGATCACCGGCGAGCACCACCTCGACATCTGGGGCGACGGCGAGCAGACCCGCAGCTTCATGTACATCGACGACTGCGTGCAGGGTTCGCAGATGATCCTCAAGGGCGACAGCCCCGAGCCGGTCAACCTGGGCAGCGACGAGCTCGTGTCGATCAACCAGCTCTACTCGATCGTCGAGGAGATCGCCGGGATCAAGTGCGAGCGCAGCTACCAGCTCGACGCCCCCCAGGGCGTCCGCGGACGCAACAGCGACAACACCCAGATCCTCGACACCTACGGCTGGGCGCCGTCGATCACCCTGGCCGACGGCCTGGCGAAGACGTACGCCTGGGTCTACGACCAAGTGAAGCGATCGCTGAGCTGAGCGCCGTGCGGATTCTTGTCCACGACCACAGCGGCCACCCGTTTCAGGCGGAATTGAGTCGCGAGCTCGCCAGACGCGGGCATACGGTGACGCACTCGTTCACAAGGGGATATGTCTCGGGGAAGGGCAGGCTCGGCGCCGATCAGGGCGAATCGATTCGATTCGAGGGAATTGGAGCGCGCACGCGAATCGACAATCTCCGGTTCCGTCGACGTCTCGTCCACGAGGTGCAGCGTGGATTCGCACTGGCTTGGCAGGCACGCCGTGTGGGTGCGGACGTCGTCCTGGTGTCCAACGCGCAGATCCCGACACTGGTCGTTTTCGCGTTTCTCGCTGCTGTGACGAGACGCCCGTGGGTGTTGTGGCATCAAGATGTCTACGCGGTCGCGGTGAAGTCGTTCGCCGGCAAGAAGCTGGGCCGGTCGTTCGCGTTGGTGGCCGCGGCCTTCGCGATCGCCGAACGTTGGTGCGCTCGCCGCGCTGAAGCCATCGTCGTGATCGCGCCGTCGTTCGTCCCGGTCCATCGCGAGTGGGGCACGGCCGACAAGGTCGAGGTGATTCCCAATTGGGCGCCGCTCGACGAGATTGTTCCCACCGAGCGCGACAATGCATGGGCGCGCGAACATGAGCTACAGGACGAGCTGACGCTTCTCTATTCGGGGACGCTCGGGCTCAAGCACAACCCGGTCCTGCTGGTCGAACTGGCTCGGAGGGTTCGCGCGTCCGGATGGCCAGTCCGCCTCGTTGTGGTCAACGAGGGGCCGGCGGTGGACGTCCTGCGGGAGGCGGCACAAGTACAGGGTGTCCCGCTGCTCAGCTTGCCCTTCCAGCCGTACGAGCGTCTGCCGGAGGTGCTCGGTTCTGGTGACCTGCTGGTCGTGCTCCTTGAGAAGGAGGCCGGCGGGTTCTCGGTGCCGTCGAAGACACTGTCGTACCTGTGCGCCGGACGGCCGGTGTTGGGCCTGCTCCCTGGTGAGAACCTTGCTGCCGGGCTCATCGCTGCGGCCGGGGGTGTTGTAGTGGAACCCGAGGCCGACTGTCTCGACGAGGCGGCCGAATGGGCATGCTCAGTCCTCGAGGACGACGAGTTCCGAGCCAAGCTCGGTCGCGCTTCACGAGAACTGGCCGAGCGTGAGTTCGCTCTTGGCGGCTGCACGGATAGGTTCGAGATGATCTTGTCCGCCGCCGCTCGCGATTAGCCGCCGGCGAAAGGCGGCAAGAACTCCACGACCGACCCTGATCGGACGCGCACAGAGGCTCGATCTGCCGCTCCCACGGGCTGGTCTCCTAGCAGGATCGAGCAGCAATCGAGGATCTCCGCGAGCCGCGGTGAGTCGGGGTGGAGACGTACCGAGGCGGCGATCAGCTCGGCAAGAGTCAGCTCTGTGGACGTTTCGATCTCGTCGCGACTCACCCCGGCGGCCGCGCGTGCCGAGGCCCAATACCGCAGCGTGACGACTTCGACGGTGGCACCCTTCGTGGGAAATTCAGCGGTCACGTTTGCCATCATCGTTCAAACGGTCAGCCGTTGCGCAACGCCGCGACGATCAGCTGTGCCACTTTCTGCTGCTCGGCAGCGAAGGGGTGCCAAGGAGCCGCGCCACCATTCACGGGAGCTTTGCCGGCGACCCACGGAGTCTTGCTGCAGATGTCGTGTCCCTGAGTCGCCGCGGAGACGTCGACATAGGCCACGTTGCTGGTGCGTGCCGCCGCGGACAGTGACCGGTTCAACCCGTCGATGACACGGTGTGCGAAGGGAACGTCGACGGCGGCGAGGGGCAGCTGGGCGCAGGTGTCATGCGCAGGAACGACCTGCGGGTACCCAACGAGCAGGATCTTCGCCTTCGGTGAACGCTGGCGGATCAGATGGAGAATCGCGGTGACGCGCGTCGTCACGGCCTTGAGCTTCGCGCTCAGATCTGCGGCGGCTTCTGAGTCTTGCCCTTGATCGGTGCATGAGCCCCGGCCAGGATGTTGTTCAGCGAGCCGGGGACAGGTCTGGGAGATGAACGCGAAGAGCCCGTAGTCATTGGCGCCGATGCCGAGCGTCACCAGGCGTGTGTCTGACGTGAGGGCGTCGAGTTGGGCAGGCTGCCAGCGCCGGATCAGATCGAGCATCGGGCCGGTCAGCGAATCCGTGGACGCTCCACTGCAGGCAACGTTGGTGAGCTTGAGGTGCAAGGTCGCCGCCACAAGACTGGGATAGTCGTTGATTGATCTGAAGCATCCATCGTCCGAATCGGCAGTTCCCGTCCCAGGCGCTGCAGTGTACGAATCGCCGAGCGCGACGTAGCTTCCCGAGATCGAAGTCCCACCGTTGTGCCCACATGCGCTCAGGCCAACCAAGAGGGATAAAGCGACGAAGACGACTCCGCGCGCGCGCAACGAGGGCGGGCGAAAGACGCCGGAAAGTCTCAACATGCGGATTATCGTCTCATTCCGTAAGATTCCGAGTGGGCTGCAGCCCCTGGCCCGCCTACGCTTGTCTACATGAACACGACCATGCTGACCAAGCGCCGCGCAGTGGACCACTGCCGTGTGCGCTCGGCGCTGTGTCGAATGTCCTGAGCCGACGTCAGTTCCGCTGACGTCGGCGGCCCGCCCGCCCACTCGTCAGCCAACGAATCGTCAGGACATCTTCCATGAGCACGTCTTCGATCGACGCGCGCGGACCGCAGTTCAATGCGGCCGTCACCAGCGTCCTCCTCGCCGTCGTCCTCGGGACCGCCCACCTCGGCATCGGGGTGTGGGTGCTCGCGGTGCAAGCCGCGTTGTTCGCCACCGGGGTGTTCCTCGGGGTCCAGCGCACGCCGCTGGCGTGGGTGTTCCGCCGGTTCGTCCGGCCGCGGCTGGGTCCGGCCACGGACTGGGAGGACCCGCGCCCGCCGCGGTTCGCCCAGGGCATCGGGCTGGCCTTCGCTGTCGTCGGGATCGTCGGCTTCACCACCGGGCTCGCGTGGCTGGGTTACCTCGCCACCGGTTTCGCCCTGGTCGCCGCGCTCCTCAACGCCACCCTGCAGTTCTGCCTGGGCTGCCAGATCTACGGAGTCTGCAAGCTCCCGCAAGACCACATCAACCCCAGCGTCACCAACAACAAGAAGGAAGCACTCGTATGAGCCGCGAATCAAGCCTCGTCTCCGCCGAATGGGTGGAGCAGAACCTCGACAACCCGAAGGTGGTGCTCGTCGAGGTCGACGAGGACACCACCGCGTACGACAAGGGTCACATCAAGGGAGCCATCAAGCTCGACTGGACCACCGACCTGCAGGACCAGGTCCGTCGTGACTTCGTCAACAAGCAGCAGTTCGAGGCCTTGCTCTCGGGCCGCGGCGTCGCCAACGACGACACGGTCGTCCTCTACGGCGGCAACAACAACTGGTTCGCCGCGTACGCGTACTGGTACTTCAAGCTGTACGGCCACCAGGACGTCAAGCTGCTCGACGGCGGTCGCAAGAAGTGGGAGCTGGACAGCCGCGAGCTGACCGACGAGCTGCCGCAGCGCGCCGAGACGTCCTACACCGCGCAGGAGCAGGACACGTCCATCCGCGCGTTCCGTGACGAGGTCGTCGAGGCGATCGGCACGCAGAACCTCGTCGACGTGCGCAGCCCCGACGAGTTCGCCGGCCGGCTGCTCGCCCCCGCCCACCTCCCCCAGGAGCAGGCGCAGCGCGCGGGCCACATCCCGACCGCCGCCAACGTGCCGTGGAGCAAGGCGGCCAACGACGACGGCACCTTCAAGAGCGACGAGGAGCTCAAGGAGATCTACACCGAGGCCGGCGTCGACTGGAGCAAGGACACCATCGCCTACTGCCGCATCGGTGAGCGTTCCTCGCACACGTGGTTCGTGCTCAAGGAGCTCCTCGGCGAGGAGAACGTCAAGAACTACGACGGCTCCTGGACCGAGTACGGCTCGCTCGTGGGCGTCCCCGTCGTCCTCGGCGACGAGCCGGGCACCCTCTGATGTGCGGCGCGACTGAGGGCGGCCTCTCGCTCGACGGCGTCGACGTCGCCAAGGAGGCCATCATCCAGGGCCAGGTCGTGCGTGACGACCAGCCGGTCGGCAACGCGTACGTCCGGCTGCTCGACCGCACCGGTGAGTTCACCGCCGAGGTGCCCACCTCGGCGACCGGGCACTTCCGGTTCTTCGCCGGTCCCGGCGAGTGGACGCTGCGCACGCTGGC
>Ga0164242_10003310_pt1 | contig 18431 bp, 15 predicted proteins | sample OricomgcompostMG_FD_108783 | JGI IMG/M metagenome (GOLD analysis project Ga0164242, IMG submission 108783) | Miracle-Growth compost microbial communities from Emeryville, California, USA - Original compost - Miracle growth compost (MG) ... | reverse complement strand
TGCCAAGTCGGCCTGCATAGCCTGTTGATATTGTTCATGAAGCAACCGTGTGCTTTCCGCCTCTTTTTTTAGCTCACGCCCTTTCAGCTGGTTTGTATGGAGGTTGGTAATATTCCAGGTTATTCCAATTCCAGCAAGAAAATTATTCGCCGCATTATTAAATCCATCCTTCCATGCCCCTGACACACCGCCATTGGAATTAATGCCTGTGCCCCGAAATCCATAACCTCCAAGCAAGGACAGAGAGGGTAAAGACGCACGTGTCTGGGCCTCTGCGCTATAAGTATAATAATTGGTTTGCTTATCAAGCACCTTTAATACAGGATGACCCGGCTTTATTGAATTTTCCTCGTAAATATTATTTTTAGGCGGATTAATAAAACGCTTTTCAGAGGCCCCATAATCGATACTATCATCCCCGTAGAGCTCCAAAAGTTTAATAAAGGCTGCATCCTTAAGTCCGTCCCATTTATCATGTTCCCCCATGGCCTGCAGGTAAGAAGAAGCTGCAAGCAAACTGTCAGCAGAAGGTCTGATACCTGCGATGACAAGACCTGAAGTAATAGTACGGATATTATTTAAACGCTGTGCATTCTTTGTTGCCCAGTCCAACTTGGCTATATTATACAATAGGGCAATATATCGTTCGGATAAGTTTTTTTTCAAACTCAGCAAATAAGCATCCTTTTCAATTACCGATTTATCAGTAAGGCTGCTGGCCGCCTTATTTTGACTGCGAAGCTTTCCAAAAGAAAATAGCTCCCACTGAACCGTAGTGGAACCAAAACTGCTAGCTGCAATACTACTGCCATCCAATGGGTTAGCCGTTCCACTTACATTAAACAATCCTGCAAGTGGAAAAAATGAGCCGGCACTTCCATTATATGTACCATAGGTATTTTGTGCCTGTGCTTTTACCTGTGGTAGTCTATTGGACCTTACTGCTCTCTCATGTATTCTGGCAGCATCGGCAGCTTCTCTTTTAACGGAAATTCCAACATAATTTTCTCTCACTTTTGCCCATACATTACCTAAGGAGGATGCTTTTTGCTGCTGTGCGTATAATGAACACATAGCAACTACGGCGCACCACACAATGGCGGTTGCCATAACCTTTTTTATCATTTGATTATAAGATTTGAACAAGTAGCAGGCTGCTACAATAGATGATGATCAATAAGATCCATAGCATAGCATATCCAATGATTCACTGGATATTTACTTTGCGGAAAATAAAAGTAATTAGGGTATTAGGTATTATATGATAAGCTTTCTGTACTGAAGGAAGATTGGTACTGTACTGGCAATTTTTGTACTTCCCAACCGCCGATAAGATTGTTTGTCAAATATTGCATATCTCAGCAGAAAAAATAGGACCGCAGTAAATAAAACAGCAGGCAGTATGTTATTTGCCTCAAGCAGGCTGACTCCCAGCACTGCGCTAACTTTACCAGTCGTTGTGCAAAAACTGGATTTTTCTGCTTGGTTGCTAATGAGATTATGAGTATTTATCCCTGTCACCATTAGAGAATTAACAGGTTTACCACCCCAATTTTTGATACTATTTTTTACCGGGCAAGAAGTGAGTAGGACAAAAACAAGCGCAGCCAATACAAAAAAGTATTGCAGCATTGCTTTACGTATATTTCTTGTTGTCCTTTTCATTAATATGCAAATATAGATTTATTTACCAAATGGCGCAACTTATGAAATTGGTTTAAAAAGGATTTAACACATACAACCTACTGAGCAATAAAAGTTTTTTCTTTAATTCATTTATACCCTAGTATCAATAATTACAGATTTTTCATATCAATTACAAATCGATATTTTACATCATTTTTGCGCATTCTTTCATATGCCGTATTGATGTAATCGGGAGGTATCACTTCCACGTCCGCGGTAATATTATTTTGAACACAATAATCAAGCATATCTTTTGTCTGTTCAATACTGCCGACAAAAGATCCTGTAATTTTTCTACGATGGGAGGTCAACAGCCGTAGATCCAATTTTGGATTTTCAGATGGAATACCTAAAACCACAAATGTACCGTCTCTTTTTAAAAGTCGCATATACATGTTATAATTATGCAATGCTGACACTGTATCAATGATAAAATCAAATCGTTCTGACGCGGCGTTTACTGCCGCTTGATTTGTTGTAATAATGAAATTATGCGCTCCCAAATCCTTAGAACTTTGCTCCTTTGAGTAAGAAGAGCTTAAAACACTCACTTCCGCCCCAAATGAAACCGCAAATTTAACAGCCATATGCCCTAAGCCTCCTAGACCAATAATAGCCACTTTATGCCCCTTCCTTATTTGATTATGCTGAAAGGCACAATAGGTTGTAACCCCGGCGCAAAGCAATGGTGCCGCTTCAGGCTTTCGAAGCTTAGGATGGATCGCAAATACATAGTTTTCATGCACAACGATACAATCAGTGTAACCACCCATGGTGATACTTCCGTCGGGAAGTTTACCATTTTGAGTAGGTAAAATTCCATTTTCACAAAATTGTTCTTCTTGGTTAAGGCAATTAGTGCAATGACCACAAGAACCTATAAAATAACCTACGCCCACCCAATCTCCTTTTTTGTAATTAGTAGCGCCTTTGCCGGTCTCCTTTACCCTGCCGATGATCTCATGCCCCGGAACAAATGGGTATTGCGTGCTTCCATAATCATTCTTATACTGATGAATGTCCGCATGACAGATACCACAATATAAAATTTCTATCAAAATTTCTCCGCCTTGAGGCTCCTCACGCTCAAAAGAAAAAGGGACCAATCCTGAACAATTATTATGAGCGGCATACCCTCGTGCCTTTATCATGCGCATCTATTTTATATTGAGTTATTCTATTACGTTATAAATTTTGATATTGGGGGCGCCTTTAAGGTAGGGCTTTAGAGAACGTACTACGCTTTTATTAAATAGATCGCTCATCAAATACTGTTGTGCATTTGCAACACTGTCAAAGCCATGTAAAATTTGTACATCTCCCACATGCGATAAAAATTCTTTAGATAAAGCGCCAGCAATGGTATTTAAAAATGGTTCCTTATAAAGAATATAAACCGCAGCAGCCCCTGCCCTATCGGGCCCAGCAATAGTTAAAGTTATCTGTAAATATGCCTTTACCATAAACAAAAACATTAATTCTTTGCAAAGGTCTTTGTTACGCTTATTTCAAACAATGTGCAGATAGGAAATTATTTGGTATATTCAGGAAATGAAGAAGGTGATTTTTTAAATACCCTTTATTTCTTTTTATATCCTAGGCCGTTGCATAAATTCTTACATCCGGACTATCCTTTAAAAACGGTTTTAATCCATTCACGACATCATTTGCAAAAAGGGAACTTTGAAAGATAGTTTTGCGCGTCTTCAATGCTTTCAAAACCATGTAAAACCTGAACATCTTCATCTCTGATTAAAAGCTCCTTTGATGTCGCCCCTTTAATGGTATTCAAAAAGGATTGTTTGTATTGGTTGCAAATACCAGCAGCAGCGGCCCGATCTGCATCATCAATTTTTAAGTTAATTTCTAAATACACTTTTGCCATAACATTAAATTTGTTTAAAACGCAAAGTTCTTTGCAATCCATGAACTAAACAATGACCAAAACTGAATAAAAATGGTAAATTTAAGAAACCGATTTTCTGAACTCAGAAGGGGAAATATGTGTATATTTTTTAAAATACTTTACAAAATAGGATGCATCATCGAAGCCTAGACGGTAACCGACCTGATTAATATTCAAATCTGAATACAGTAGTAAACGCTGGGCTTCCAAAATAATCCGTTCCTGGATCATCTGAGAAGGTGTTTTATTTAAAAGCTGATGCGTCAACTCTGATAAACTTCTAGATGATATGTACAGTTGCCGGGCATACTCTGCTACGGTAAAACCTTTTTTATAATTTTCATCGATGAGATTGATGAATTTTAAAAGTTGAAGTCTTTTTTCATCCATCAATTGCGGTAAAGGACCAAGTTCTTTTTCAATTGCACATCTTCTTCGCTGAATTTGAATAAGAAATGATTGAAGATAATTTCTTAAAAGAATTTCTTTCCCGAAGATTTCTTCATTTTCCAACTCAATCTTCATTTGTAAAATATAATCATCCAGAAACTTTTCAATTCCAGTGCCTGCATAACAGGAAGGTTGCTGATAGGGATTATTAAAAAGGCTTCCATTCAAAAAAAATTCAATGGGACTTTGATGCTGGATCAAAAAAAGTTCGTTGAAGTGGAGAAGAATCCCCTCATAATTATTGCTGCTGTCAAAATAATGAACCTGATTTTTAGCCACAAAAAAAATCGCATTATCAAATACTTCGTAGGTCTTAAAATCAATAAAGTGGGTTCCATGCCCTTTCTTAAACCATATAATTTGGTAAAAACTGTGTATATGGGGCTTGCTTACCCGGCATTCATTTGTTTTTAAGTGGCTTTTTAAATCAATAATCGCCAATTGTGGCTTGTCTGGTTGATGTCTGTTCAAATGATATTCATTTATCTCAATTGCTTTCTTTTTCATCATACCACTTTCTATCGGTGCTTTTTAATCAGCTAATTTACAAAAACCACTGAGACTTTAACCAAGGTTAACAAATCTATTGATGAAGCTTCCAATAAGTACCATGAATTCTCTCAAAATTACAGTAAAAAACAAGGCGTAAATAGTGAATTTCGTATCTTAAATTAATAATATTAATATTCAGAATGGGAGTCAAAGAAACAGTTACCATTGTGGGAGCCGGATTAAGCGGTCTTACATTAGCTTATATATTATCAGAACGTCACATATCTGTTAAAATTCTGGAGGCTTCCAATAGACTAGGTGGCAGAATACAAACCGTTAAAGGAGTCAATGAAACCCCTTTGGAACTGGGGGCAACCTGGTTTTCAGAAATGCATCCTAATCTACTCGCCTTAATCAAAAAATTGGAGCTCAAAATATATCCCCAATTTTCACACGGCGTTTCGCTATTCCAAACAAAATCCTTTGAGCCCCCACAGAAATTCTTTGTGCCCGAAGCAGAATTGCCCTCTTACAGGCTGGTAGGAGGAACACAAATGCTAATCGATACACTTGGCAAAAAAATACCGGACAATACTATTATGCTGAATGCAAAGGTGACTGCAATCAAGGAAACAAAAAAAGGCATTGTACTGGAAACCTCAGACGGGCAAACCTGTGAATCTGATAAAGTTATTGTCTGCATACCGCCCCAATTAGCAGGTAACCAAATAACTTTTTTGCCGGAGTTGCCGGTTTCACTGTCCAAAGTTTTATCAAACGTACAAACCTGGATGGCTGGCGCCGTTAAATTTGTCCTTGAATATGAACAGCCTTTTTGGCGCAGTGAAGGGTTTTCTGGCATGCTATACAGTCACGCTGGTATTATAACTGAGATGTATGACCATACCAATTTTGAAAAAAATAAATTCGGCTTCACGGGATTTTTAAATAATGGGTCAACTTCATTTTCTCAGCAAGTCAGAAAGGATCTAGTTATAAGGCAACTGTCAGAACTATTCGGAGAAATGGCATTGGACTATACAACTTATATTGACAAGATATGGACGGACGAATATATAATGGCCGGACATCAGGTGGTACAAAGGCCGCATCAAAATAACGGGCATCCATTATTGCAAAAGAGTTATATGGGCGGAAAATTATTTTTTGCAGCAACAGAAACCGCTACTCAATGTCCGGGTTATATGGAAGGTGCGGTATGCTCGGCCACAAAGACAGCACAAACCGCTTGTAACCTCCCACAGTTTTTATAATTCTGAAAAACAAATTTTGCTAAATGACTACCAAAAAAGAACATTGGGAAAAAGTTTATACAACCAAAACCCCAAGCCAGTATAGTTGGACGCAAGAAGTCCCCGATACTTCCTTAGACTTTATACACTCTTTTGGTTTGACAAAATCTGCCCATATTATCGACATTGGCGGAGGAGATAGCAAACTTGTGGATCATTTACTTAACGAAGGTTATGAAAATATTACTGTCCTGGATATATCAGAAAGTGCAATTGCCCGTGCTAAAAATCGACTGGGATTTAAAGCACATAAGGTGAATTGGGTGGTAAGTGACATTACCGATTTTAAACCAACCAGAAACTTTGATATCTGGCATGACCGTGCTACCTTCCACTTTTTGACAACTAAACAACAAATCAAAAAATATCTTGTTACCGCAAGTAATCATATTGACGGCTTTATGGCTATTGGAACATTTTCTGAACAGGGGCCTTTGAAATGCAGTGGACTTGACGTGAAGCGATATAATGAACAAAATTTGTCAGCGGTGTTTAATCAAGAATTTGACAAATTGAAATGCATTGCACAGGTCCATACCACCCCATTTAAGACAAGGCAACATTTTTTATTTTGTAGCTTTAAAAAACGCAATAATTAGTTTCAACAACATCCACGATTGTCAAATAATTGGTTCGAGAAATGTCGATAAAAACCGGGGATACAACAAAGAAAGGTCAGGCCCACAAATTAGGACAGATTGCAGTTTCCTGCCTAAAATTAGGCACGATTGGCTTTGGTGGTATTGCTGGCATGGTCGCTACCATTGAAAACGAAATGGTGATAAAGCGAAAATGGATAGATCATCAACATTTCATGGATGTACTTAGTACCTCCTACATCATCCCTGGTCCCAACGCGGTTGAAGTCGTCATGCATTGTGGCAAGGAAAGGGGCGGCCGTACAGGACTGGTTGTGGCGGGTCTATGCTATATATTCCCGGCTATGCTCATATGCCTCTGCTTTGGATTTTTTTACCAAAAATACAGTGCATTACCCGATGTTCAGCGTTTTATTTATGGCATCCGGCCTGCCACAACCGCTTTGGTTATTGGCACTGTCTTTCGCCTTTGGGACAAAACTTTAAAAAACAATATTCCCCTCATTATACTATGCATGCTAGTGTTTGCAGGATCTTTATATGGTATAAATGAAGTGTTTTTAATTTTAGGCGCCGGCATTATCAATTATCTCTTGTACGCCGCAAAAAATAAAATGCACCTGTTTGCTGGTTTTTTAATTTCTCCTACCTTGCTACAGGTAAACATGCGTTTTTCAGAAAGCAAATTATTTTTTATCTTTCTTAAAATAGGTGCTGTGTTATATGGCAGTGGCTATGTGCTTTTCGCTTATATGGATGAATCATTGGTACAACGAAACCATTGGCTGACCCATCAGCAACTAACCGATGCCATAGCCGTAGGCCAGATCACCCCTGGTCCAATATTATCAAGCGCTACATTTGCGGGATATTTGATTTATGGTATAAGAGGCGGCATATTGGCCACGGTGGGCATATTTTTACCATCATTTTTTATTTCCTTTTTCCTGCACAGAGTTTTGTCTTCAGCCAGGAAAAGCAAAAAACTACGGCTCTTCCTGGATGGACTCAGCGCAGCTTCTGTGTCCATTATTGCGGTGGTGGGCCTGCGTTTATTAACAGCCACTACGCAGGATTGGCATAGCGCAGTTATTTTAGTAGCATGCCTTGGTTTAATGCTGTTAAAAAAGAATTTAAGCACGCTTATTTTACTATTGATCGGAAGTGTTGGCGGCTATTTGTTGCTCAATTTTTAGGTTTTGGCCTAAATAGAAATTTAAGCTGTGCAGTAAGGTCGGATATTCTATTAGCATTGTTTACCAAAATTAAGGATTTCTCCCCTTAAACACTAAGATCATCTGATAACATGATTCAATTTTAATTGTATAAAAAAGACTCATAAATTATCCAAAACGGTGCTTGCTTCATTATAACACTGGTTTACTGAGAAACAAAAACGAAAGACCCTCCATTTAGAAAAAATCTTCAAAAAACAAGAATAACCCTAGGAAAGTTGATTAAAAAAAGTCGCCACCGTCATCCTGCAGGTAAATCTACATCTTACTAAACCGAGTCGGTTAATAAAACTGGTACCTTCTTTGTATTTCTGTATACGGAACATTTTTTTAATAAGAATAAGACATTGTCCGGCTAAAGCGCATTAAATGAGTTTTGGCCTTGCCAACTATTCATTTAACCATTTAAGTTATGAATTCAATTACAGCAGAAAGAATAACCTGGAAGCAATTATTAGCCTCTGAGAAACCAGTGCTTTTACCTGTTGCGCATGATGCTTTAACAGCTAGGCTGATCGAACGCACAGGTTTTAAGGGTTTTCAGATCGGAGGATTTGCGTTATCAGCTTCTATGCATGCAGTCCCCGATGTGGATTTAGAGCATTTTGGCGAAAAAGGTATGGCTGTCCGCAATATTATCGGAGCCACTACGCTGCCTGTAATGGTAGATGCAGACGACGGTTATGGGGATGTTAAAAATGTCACCAGAACCATTCAGGAATACATTAGAATGGGTATTTCCGGATTATTTATTGAAGACCAGAAAGTACCGATCAAATGCGGCCATATGGGTGATAAACACGTTGTTCCGGAAGAACAAATGGTGGACAAGATCCGTGCAGCAGTGAGTGCCCGCGGAAAAAATGAATTGTTTTTATTGGCCAGAACAGATGCAATTGAGCCGGAAAATTTACGACACGCCATTAAAAGAGCCGAAAAATACCTGAAGGCGGGGGCGGATGGTGTATATTTTGATGGTGTGGAAAATAAGAAGCAATTAAAAGAAATTGGCGCAGCATTTAAAGGCGTGCCATTAGCAACCAGTGTACTTGAAGATGGAGGCAAAACACCATGGCTCCCTCCGGAAGAATTTGGAAATTTGGGCTATTCAATGATCTTATACCCAACAACCCTCATTTTTCAAATTGCGTATACGATTAAAACTGCACTCGGCAATTTACGTGCAGGACTTGAGATGAACCACGAAAATGCAGTAGATATGGACCAATTCTTAAATATTGTAGATATGGATTACTGGAAACAGATTGAGGAAAAATTTGGCAAATCTTTCGAGTAAATAAAGAGTCGCCCTTTAAGTCGGCAACAGGGCGGAGTAATAGCTTTAAAACGTTGATTCATTATAGAAAGCTGGTTTAATAGATTAATATTGGCGAAACAAAAAAAATTACTCATTTTCTTCCATAATCTGCCGGAATCTGACCCCAGGCACCGGTATTCCATTTCAATATTTTGGTTGAATAAGTATTGTCCTCCAACCATTTTACTGCTCTTTCAATGTCCTCAAATAGGCGGCTATTGGCTGGAGTTTTTTGATATTTGGTCTTACACTTTTTCTGCTTAACCCAGGATATTGCATTTTGACTATCACTATAAATAATTTTAAGTGGCATATTCTTTTTCTTATATAAAGCCAGCGCATGCACGATGGCCAGAAATTCTCCTATATTATTGGTAGCTTCCGGGTATTTATGTTGAAAAATAATATGCCTGGTGCGGGTATCAACGCCCCGGTATTCAGTTATACCTGGGTTGCCTATAGTGGATGCATCTACGCATATACTGTCCTGATCAGGCATATCATCTTCGATCACCTTATTTTCAGTTTGCCCTGATTCATGCAAATCAAATAATCCTTTTCCCAGGGGCTGGATATCCAAAGGTAAATTTCTTTTGCCTGACATTGTTTTAGCAAGACTTTCGGCTTGTTGATAATCCCGGTTGTATTTAACATCTTTTGCAGACTCAAATCGGAGATGGAGGCCTTTAACTTTTAATAACTTCCTTAATTTTTCCCATAGATCCGCATGCTTTTTCTTTTTATACCCCTTTCTTTCCCAGGCGTCCAGCCAACCTTTATTTAAAGCGTCCACAATATAGCCATTAGCTAAGTATATAACGGCTTCACTTGAATTGTCAAGCCATTTGACTGTCTCCAAAATACCAGTGATATCCATCCGAGCATTTGTCGTAGCGGAAAACCCACCCGAAAGTTGCTCAACGGATTGCCCATTTACTGTAATCACCACGCCGTAACCGCCAATACCGACAGATTCATCATTGTGAAGCTGTTCAGTAAAATGGCAGGATCCGTAAACATAAATTTTGAACTTCTTTTTCATTTGCTTATAAACTGTTTGAACCCTTATAGAAATTGAGAAACCATTGCTAATCTTGAAGATCCATTAAATTTAAAAAAGCAGATAGCAACTATTTCAAAAATCAAAAAATCAGCACCAAAAATAAAAGTAAATTAGGTAAAGACAATAAGAATCATGATCTGTTTTGTCGCATCCATTAAGCATTCTACTGCCATAAGAAGCCTTCCTAAATTTTTTCAAACAGAAAAAAATGTAGGGCGCACAAAATCCGGTGTCATCGTGTACGGCTCTAAGTAAAACCAGTCACACTGGTTTATTTATTTTTTCTACAAACCTCTCACATAGTTAGTTTTTAAATATGTAATTCATTCTTTGTGCATTTTTTGCATGATCAAATTCGTTCCTGAGCCTTTGCCTCCACGCTAGAAATTTAGCATTTTGGACATCTCCATCCTAAAGACTTCCCGGGTAGGCCTATCAAAATTTCAATAGTCCGCTGCTGCATAAAACCATAGTTTCGCATTGAATGCAGCTCGAAGCCTCCTACATTCAACCCATTTTCCATAATTGCATTTACTTCCTCCAGGCTATCGACAGATATAGAAAAAAGAGCCGCCGCGCTCCTTTTAGTATCGACAATAGGCTTTGTAGAAGAACCCGAAAACTTTTCATGGGTCAAAAGCATAACATAAAAATTCTCCAAACAATATATTTACCATTATAATCAGAAAATAAAGCGGTCCTGAAAAAAATTACACACTCTCTTCGGTTCATTACAATGATCAACCTGTACCTTATCTGGTCAATTTTTATTCCTTTGCAAGAAAATATAAGATGGGCAGGCTTAATGACTAATTAATTTAAATATTCAATTATCGGATTAGGTAAATCTTTTGAGAATAAATATCTTAACTCAAGCATAAAATTGGACAATCTTTGAAATTTCAGTGTATGTTTTAAATAACCTACAACTTTTTATCGCCATTAATCGAAAAAATTACCTCCTCTTATTAAGTCTCCGTGAACACAGTTCATACTTATATTTTAGCCCTTTTCAATGCTTATTATTGCGGCTTTTTTTTCGCTTTTTGGGGATAGTATCACCCAAAATAACCATGGCGCCTGCTCTTCCTCATCTGTCTCTTGCTGCCTTTTTAGTAACTTCATTTCGCTTACCGCTTGACAACCGCTTGGTATGGTGAATTTTTTAATTTATTTCTAAAGCTCGAATGTCTGGTGTACACTTTTTGTTATAATAATAAGCGCGGTACACAAAAAAACATTTAATCAGGCTGGTACATATTAATATTTAAAGGATAGTCAGAAGAGAGAAAATAATGGTTATTTGAACCATTACATGTAGATGGTTTAAATAGCATTTCGCAATGCGCATGCTCCCTTTAAATGTTTTCTTGGCGTTGCTTTAGGTGTCCAACTAGTGGCCCTCCCATAACGCACAAAGGTATCTCTATGCTATCGATTAACGAAAAAATAATAATAAAATGTCAGAAGAAGCAAAGTGGAAAGAGTTGGCAAAACAAATAAGTGATTTGATCACAAATGAAAATAAAGAGAAAAAGGAAGATCAGACTAAAGAGGAAAGCATCTCAACTTTGAAAAACCTTTTACAAAGTGAAACCGCGGCAGATATTGCCCTTGCTTTGGAAGAGTTGGATCCCAAGGATTCGCCATTTGTATTTGAAGCACTTGACAGGTCTACGACAACTGAGGTTTTATCTAAACTTGAACCTGAAAGAACGAACAAAATTTTGGAGTTACACCCGGAAAAATTATTGGCGCTTATCAAATCTCTTCCGCCACGCGAGGCTGCGGCGTTGATGACCGATATTCCTTCTAAACTAAACAAGCACCTGAAGGAAATCATGACAGATTCAAAGACGGAAAAAGAGGCGGAAGAGCGGCTATGCTATCCTAAGGGTTCCATTGGCAGGTTAATGACCACGCAATTTGTACTTATGCATAAAGGTATTTCTGTCGAGGAGGGCATAAATAAGATCAAAAGCACGGATCCCGAAGTTGAAATTCCAGATGATATTTATATAGTTGAGAAAAAAACTGGCGCATCGGGTTATTTTCTATGCGGGGCGGTATCCATCAGGGTTTTGCTTATGAGTAACCCTGAAAATAAAATTGATACAGTAATGTCAACCGATGTAGTAACCGTCGATGCCGCAGTAAATGAAACAGACGCTGCGGCGCTTCTTTCAAAATATAAGTTTAAAAGCCTCCCAGTAATCAACAAGGAGGGCTATCTGGTAGGCGTGGTTCCAGCCGATGATTTATTTTCAGTCATTGTAAATCGGCTCCGAAAATTATATGTACGCGCTGTTGGTACGGATGCGGAGAAAATGGAAAAACTTAGCCCAATGCAGGCAGCAAAACTAAGAGTACCCTGGTTGCTTGGCACTATGCTGATAGAACTTGTTGCGGGAATGATTATTTCGCATTTTGATTCGATCTTACAAAAAATCATTCTGCTGACATCATTTATGCCGGTAATTTCGGCTATTTCTGGAAATGTCGGTTTGCAGGCAGCTGCTATTACGGTCAGAGCATTGGATGAAAAAACAACCAGTAAGAAAAATGTTTGGACATCCTTAAGAAAAGAAAGTGCCACAACGGTTATAATGGCGATTGTTTGTGGAGTTGTCCTCGGCGCAATTGGCGCTATATGGGCAAAGCATGTTCCTTTTGGCATTCTGATCGGCGTAGCATTGACCTGCTCCATGCTCACAGCCGCCATTATGGGCACTGTCATTCCTTCCGTCTCCAAAAAATTTGGATTTGACCCGGCTACAACAGCAGGACCATTTGAAACAGCCTTTCAAGACATCATTGGCTTCGCTGTATTTCTAGGTTTGGCAACCATGCTGCAGCATTGGATGATGTAGTGAATGCTGCAATAAATAAAAAACTATTTATTTAAATTATTATGTGCAAATACAGAAATGATATGTCGTACATTTAAAAGTCTGACAAAAAAGTCGGCATGGATTATCTTATATTTATATCATGGGATTTAATACTCAATTTTTAATTGGCAGCACCTTTTTTTAATACATTGACCAATTTAAATTTTAACCCATAAAAATATACAACCTGAAAAATCGGATCAAATTAGCAAACCCAAACACAATAATTAAAAAAAAATTAATTGAGATTAGATCAAAAGAAATAATTTGATGAATATAAAGGTTACTTATTATTAACTTTAACGCATACCCAAGAATTAAAGCCATTAAAGCAGAGGATGCCTTAACCTGAATAGATCTTTCATCCTCATGGCGTTCTTTAGAAATAAACAAAATAAAGAGTCCTACCAGTAAGGGAAGCTCGGCATCAACGGATTTATTAATCATAAGAACGACTCCACCCGTCAAGCATAAAAGCAAACCAATATATTTAGAATAATTTTTCATAAAAATAATTTGAATCCAAAATTAAGACAATTGACTGACACTTTGACAAGTTTGTTTGTCTTTTTGTCAAGAACCTAAATTTGAATTTTTACAAAATTGATTCTTAAAGTCCAGCATTAAACTTGATTTTTGCATTCTACCAAATTCGTAACCGGCTCAATTCTAGTTCATTACTCAAAAGTATTATTAGTTTTACATTTCGACCACTTACCCTTTATCAATATTCTAAACAACAAATTCGCATTTAAAATTTTTGCTTTGCCTTAATTGTAACTAAAGGATGCTAATTTCGACCAACTAACTTGATCAGTTATTATCATTAATTGAGCTATTGGTCGATCTAAGCAACCCATTGCTAATTGTAATTATTTCTTTCCTAGCAGATATTTGCTTACAATTAATGTCCTTTTTTCTAAAAATAGCTATATATAGCTATTTTAATACACAGAGTTTGCATTTAATTTTGCATTGTTAAGGATATGAGCTACGAATCCATTATATTTAAATTATTCGTGAAATTAAAAATCGCCAAAACCAGGCTCCATTTTCGTCCTTAAATGGCTTAAAAGGAAATTCCATTAGAGAAAGCTAAAAAGATGCCTCCAACAACCTTTAGATACAAATAGTTTACTTCCAAAATAATTCTGATCAATTAAAAATTATCCTAACAATTTAAATTGACTTTTATGAACAAGAACACATTCTTATTTAGCTTTTTGCTTTTATTTTGTATGTATTCGTTCAGTTGCAAAAAAGAAAATTCAAGGCCTGAAAAGCCTACTGCCCCAACTGCGGCCGCAGTTAAAACTGAGATCGTTTCTATTTTTAAAGGTATAGACAGTCTTTCAAATTTTGCTGCCAAATTTAATGAATTGCAACTCAGTGACGAGGAAGTCGCGGCAGGCTTAACTGTTTTTGCCATTTCAAATAAGTCTTTCACGGACAAAACAGCAACGATCCATAGCTCGAATCATAAAGTGCTGATGTACATTGGCGCAAAATCAGTAAATAGCCAGGCAAACCCAGACCCTTTTCCTGATGACTCGGACATTAAGGATTATATAATAAAAGGCAAAATCAATTTAAATGAGTTGAAAGACGGACAAATTCTGAATGCGTTAAGTGGCAAACAATTAACTGTCTCCATCGAAGAGGACATCCTTTATTTAAATGAGGTAAAGGTAAATAGTAAAGGTATTCACGGGACAAATGTTCGCCTTTTTACTATTGACGCTTCAATTAATTATAATAATTTGATGAAGATAACGGGCTTTTCGGAAACTGGAACATTCCCGGGGTGGTTACTGACAATATACGGCAGGAATTTTAGTGCTGTCGCATTTGAAAATACCGTTCAAATTGATGGCAAACCTGCACTGGTCCATATTGCATCTGAAGATAGTTTGGTCGTGACCGTTCCAGCCGATGTTACAGGTGGAAGCTCTGTAAATGTTTCTGTAACCAAAAACAATAAAAGCGCAACTAAAGACCAAGCACTTACGGTTATGCAAGCAAAAATCAGTACAATAGACCCAGTTTCATCCTTAAAATGCCGTAACATACAAGGAATTACGATTGATGCTGACGATAACATCTTTTTTACTGATCCGACTAATAATAGAGTAATTGGATTTAATCCTTATAAATCGGGTGGCTTAGATTTTCATTTCTATCGACCTTTGATTCAAACAAAAATTGATCTAAATGGCGACGGGAAAGTGGACAGCCAGGATAGGACTTATGCTTTCGTGAACAACTGGGCAATCACTTCCGATCCAACTGGTGATTTATACATTTCATCAATTTATGGAACAGAAGGTAAAAATGGAGGAGCAATTTATAAAATGACCTTAAATGAGTCACTAGAAATGACAAGTTTACAACTCTGGGCAGGTGGCAACCCCCAAGGAACAATTTTGGAGGGTCCCAAGGAAACGCTCACCTTTCTAAAGCCTACCATAATGATATTTGATTATGTTGGAACGCTTCTTTTTAATCAAAATGTCATGGGCACAGATTATGCACTTGAAAGAATCAGTGGCACAGGGTTGGTTACAAAGTACTTAGGCAATATCGATTTTAAGTCAGTCAATATGAATATAGACAAAGAAGTGGTCATAAATGGACTCGTTTCAGATAAATCCGGCCCGCTTTATATCAGTGATGTAGCCAATGCCAGAATATGGAAATATGCTTCATCCAAACTGCAGATTTTAGCTGGCAATGGAATCCCTTCTGCTTTGGATGGAGTCCGAGAAGAGGCTCAAGTGGGCAGCCCATTTGGAATGATTCTGGATGACAAAGGCAATCTTTATGTTTGTGATAATGATTATGCCCACGAATCTTTTCTTATCCGCGTAATTAACCCTTTTGGAGTGGTAACAACAATTGCAGGCGCTAAAAATTCAGGCGGCCCCAGTAAAGATGGCATTGGTTTGGATGCGAGGTTCTATGGTATCAATGCGATAGCCCGTGACAGTAAAGGGGTCATGTATATCGGAACTGATGAAGGCACTATACGTCAGTTAAAAATTGAGTAGGTTTAACAAACTATTTGATGAAGATTGAAGGAGCAGCCGATTTATGGCGGGCAGTTTCAACCAGTGGAAGAGATGGATTTAAATTTTGAGAGGGATATCCCATCCTATGAACCTTCAGGCAAGTAAACCCAAGATCTTAAACAAAATAAATTATCCATAAGATAAGGTTTGTTCAACCCCGATGACTTAAAGGTTGAACAAACCGCTCTTTTATGCTAACTACTACCTGATCTTTTGATTTTAAACTAAATGAGACTTGAAATTAAAGGATAACCTATTAAAAAAAACAGGCTTTATCAAATTAATAAAACCTGTCTTTTACCCTACCGCTTATATACATATCTATCAAATACGATTAATAAACATTATTGGAAATGATATTAAAAGAAGAATAGCATAAATGTTAGACATACGGAGTCTTTATCAATTTAATCTATCTTTTGATTCAAAAAACGTTTATACCTCCTCAGTGCTATTGCTGTCATAATCACTCCACACATTTCCTCCTTCCTTTATGGCGGTTTCAATTTCATTTTTCCTTTCCTTAGAGAGCTTCTTGCTTAACTGGTCGTTTTTCGGTTGTTTCTTTTCTGCTTTGGGGTCATCCATTTCTTTTAATCCTTTTGTTTCCATTATATAAGCCTCTGGATCTTCGATGATTTCCCATTGTTCGCCTAGCTTAGTACTTTTGCCGGCATTCCATGGGCCTTCAGCCTTTTCGCCCATAGATAAAGGGAAATATTTATTGCTGAACCGGGCATCTCCCTGCCGGACTCCTGTGGGAAAATTAGGTTGTATACTGTCTAAGGCTGCTTCAAACATTTGAAAGTGTGCAATTTCTCGGGTCATAAGAAAGGTTAGCGTTTCTTTTACAGAAGGATCGTCTGTAAACTTCATCAGATACTCATATACGATTTTGGCCCTTCCTTCAGCGGCCATATTTGAACGAAGGTCTACTGTCAAATCTCCATTGGCATTTACATAGGCACCGGTCCACGGATTTCCGTTGCTGTCAGTCACCGTTGGGCCACCTCCGGATTCATTACAAAATTGAGGATTAAACATGGCTTGGTGCATATAGTGCTCTTTTTTTTCCTGACCATCCATAAGTGTGGTGATATCCTCACTATCGGCAAGGTCCTTCAATTCTCCAGATGTATTGCCAAGTAACATCTGAATCGTCGCTCCCACAATTTCCAAATGGCTGAATTCCTCCGTTGCGATATCCATTAGCAGATCGTATTTGTCTGGATATGGTACCCTACAGGTAAAGGCCTGAGTAAAATACTGCATGGCAGCCTTAAGTTCTCCGTTCGGCCCGCCAAACTGCTCCAGAAGGATTCTGGCAAATCTTGGATCCGGCTTTGATATTCTTGCATCAAACTGCAAGGATTTTACGTGATAAAACATATTTTATATTTTTTTTGGTTAGCATTTACAGCATTAACAATCACAGACGTTATTTTGTTTGACTAATTTATTATAAATTCCAAAAAGTAAGATCGGAGCAACCCATTCTCCCATAAAAAAAGCAGTGTGTTTTTTATTCTTACACGCTATACACAGGGCACTACCCATAGCTATAACCGCTGCCAACAAAAATACACGGGATGGCATTTTCAAAGCCTTTTTTTCAATTTTCTTTGTTTTTTCATCTTCGTGGTAATCTGTATTCATGACTAGAATTTTAAAATGATTTCATTTTTTGTAGCCTTCTTACTCCATCTGTAAAAAAGATCGTTCCGTAAATACGAAATCATTTTTTTGGCAGGTCAACAAATCACTCATTTTTCCCCATTTCACTATAAACTTTTTGAAAATATGTTTAGCTGTAAATAAACAAATAATAAAAGCAAAATATTAAATTTCAATACCTTAATAGACACCTCTTTAAACAAATTCACTAACCGTTCAATTTATTTTTGCTAAAGAAAGGTGAATCGAGGACAAAAATTATAATATATATCCTAGCTCATATTTTTTATGCTCATCACGACACAGATCGACAGCACAAATAACCATCGCCACTTAATCGGGGAAATGAGGAAATAACTTGGGAATATAAAACCGCACTTCTACATTTGCGGTGCGTTAAAAATAGTATCCTGATATATAGATTATCACCGGTTCAATAGGGTGAGGAATTATTTCCCTTTGGACAAAATTTCAATAAATTAAAGTTTGTGGAAGGACGGCTAAAATCAAGGAACTCATAATAATACTTCATTATCAGGATCCGGTGCCCGCATGAAAAACAAAAATAGGCACCTTTTTCCACGATTTTTCAGCTAAGTTACACAAATATAATTATCACCTCAATAATGAATTCTTTTGGGCTAAATCTATTTTTGAGGTGCCAGGTGACTAGGAAAAATATCCTGCCAGCCTAAAAAAGAAAAAACTTCGGTCTCTAATTCCAAAATTGTTGGCC
>Ga0164242_10003309_pt1 | contig 18431 bp, 16 predicted proteins | sample OricomgcompostMG_FD_108783 | JGI IMG/M metagenome (GOLD analysis project Ga0164242, IMG submission 108783) | Miracle-Growth compost microbial communities from Emeryville, California, USA - Original compost - Miracle growth compost (MG) ... | reverse complement strand
CGCCCGAGAGCGAGACGAGCATGCACTATTTCTGGGGCATGGCGCGTAATTTCGCGCTTCGCGATCCCGGCTTCACCGTCCGCTTCAAACAACAGCAGGGCGGGGTCTTCGCCGAGGACGTCGAGGTCCTGGAGGCGCAGCAGCGCTCGATCACGGCGAACCCGGACCTGCGCCTGCGCGCATACAATATTGATACCGGCGGCGTCCGCGCACGGCGGATGATCGACAAGCGCATCACCGCCGAACGTGAAGCCGCCGCCGAGGAGGTGGCGATATGACCGAACCGCGCGACATTCACGCCTATCTCGCCGAGTTCGAGGATATTCCCGGCACGCGCGTCTTCACCGCGAAGCGCGCGCGGCAGGGCTATCACCTCAACCAGTTCGCGATGAGCCTGATGAAGCCGGAGAACCGCGCGCGCTTCAAGGCCGACGAAGCGGCGTATCTCGACGAATGGCCGCTCACCGGCGCGCAGAAAAAGGCCGTGCTCGCACGCGATTACAATGCGCTGCTCGACGAAGGCGGCAACATTTATTTCATGGCCAAGATCTTCTCGACCGACGGCAAGAGCTTCCTCCAGGCGGTCGGCACGATGACCGGCATGACGCCGGAAGACTATCAGGCGATGATGATCGCCGGCGGCCGCTCTCCGCAAGGGCAGCGTTCCAAGAAGGAGCAGCGCTGATGGCACGCCTCACCGCCGGCCTCACCACCAGCCACATCCCCGCGGTCGGCGCCGCGATGGACCTCGGCAAGACGGGTGAGGATTATTGGCAGCCCGTCTTCGCCGGCTACGACTGGACCCGGCAGTGGGAGACGGCGCAGAAGCCCGACGTGGTCGTCCTGGTTTATAACGACCACGCCTCGGCGTTCGACATGAAGGTGATCCCCACCTTCGCGATCGGCTGCGCGGACAGCTTCCCGATCGCAGACGAAGGCTGGGGGCCGCGCCCGGTGCCCGTCGTCGAGGGCCATGCCGATCTCGCCTGGCACATCGCACAGAGCTGCATCCTCGACGAGTTCGACATGACCATCATCAACGAGATGGCAGTCGATCACGGCCTCACCGTGCCGCTGTCGCTGATCTTCGGGCAAGTGGCGAAATGGCCGGTCAAGGTGATCCCGGTCGCGGTCAACGTCGTCACCTATCCGCCGCCGACCGGCAACCGCTGCTGGCTGCTCGGCGAGGCGATCGCACGCGCGGTGGCGAGCTACGAGGAAGACCTCAACGTGCAGATCTGGGGCACCGGCGGCATGAGCCACCAGCTCCAGGGGCCGCGCGCCGGCCTCATCAACCGCGAATGGGATACCGCCTTCCTCGACAGGCTAACCGCCGACCCCGAGGCGCTGCGCCGGATGCCGCATATCGAATACCTCCGCGAGGCGGGCTCGGAAGGGATCGAGCTGGTCATGTGGCTGATCATGCGCGGCGCGCTCGGGCCGAAAGTCCGCGAGCTGCACCGCCATTATCACGTCCCCGCCAGCAACACCGCGGTCGGGCATATCGTGCTCGAACCGGCACCTTGACCGTCCTGCCACCGAAGGCGGCATCTCGCGCAACTGAACGATCCCAGCTTTTGCTGGGACGACGAGAATGGAGCAAATCATGAAAATCGCGCTCGCCGGCGCCGGCGCCTTCGGTGAAAAGCACCTCGACGGTCTCAGGAAGATCGACGGTGTCGAGGTGACGAGCCTCGTCGGCCGCAACCTCGCACCGACGCAAGCGATCGCCGCGAAATACGGCATCGGCCACGCGACAACCGATCTCGCCGAAACTCTCGCGCGCGACGATGTCGATGCCGTCATCCTCTGCACGCCGACCCAGATGCACGCCGAACAGGCGATTCAGTGCATGGACGCAGGCAAGCACGTCGAGGTCGAAATCCCGCTGTGCGACAGTCTCGCCGACGGCGAGGCGGTGCTGAAGAAGCAGCAGGAGACCGGCCTCGTCTGCATGGTCGGCCACACGAGGCGCTTCAACCCGAGCCACCAATATCTGCACAGGAAGATCGCCGCGGGCGAGCTCGCCGTCCAGCAGATGGACGTGCAGACCTATTTTTTCCGCCGCACCAACATCAACGCCAAGGGCGAGCCCCGGAGCTGGACCGATCACCTCCTCTGGCACCATGCAGCCCATACGGTCGATCTGTTCGCTTATCAGGCTGGGCCGATCGTCGAAGCCCATGCCGTTCAGGGGCCGATCCATCCCGAGCTGGGCATCGCAATGGACATGTCGATCCAGCTCAAGGCCGAGAGCGGCGCGATCTGCACGCTGTCGCTGTCGTTCAACAATGACGGGCCGCTCGGCACCTTCTTCCGCTATATCTGCGACAACGGCACCTGGATCGCCCGCTACGACGATCTGGTGACCGGCCGTGAGGAGCCGGTCGATGTCTCGAAGGTCGATGTCTCGATGAACGGCATCGAATTGCAGGACCGCGAGTTCATCGCCGCGATCCGGCAGGGCCGCGAGCCCAATAGCTCGGTCGCGCAAGTGATGCCCTGCTATCGCGTGCTCGATCAGCTCGAACGGCAGCTCGCGCGATGAAAACGCAGGTCGCGATCATCGGCGCCGGCCCGTCGGGGCTGCTGCTCGGCCATTTGCTGCGGCAGGCCGGTGTCGATGCGGTGATCCTCGAACGGCGGTCGCAGGATTACGTGCTGTCGCGCATCCGCGCCGGGGTGCTCGAACGCACCACCACCGACCTGCTCGACCGGCTCGGCATCAACGCAGGGCTCAAACGCGACGGCCTGCCCGAGGACGGCTTCAACCTCGCCGACGGCGAGCGGCTGATCCGCATCGACATCGCCGAGCTGACCGGCAAGCAGGTTGTGGTCTATGGCCAGACCGAAGTGACCCGCGACCTGATGAACGCTGCGCCCGAGCGCGGGCTTGAAGTGATCTACGAGGCCGCCGACGTCGCGCTCCACGATGTCGAGAGCGCCGCGCCGTGGGTGAGCTACATCAAGGACGGCGAGCAACGCCGCCTCGACGCCCGCCTGATCGCCGGTTGCGATGGCTATCACGGTCCCTCGCGCCGCGCGATCCCCGCCGGCAAGGCGCGCGAGTTCGCGCGGCACTATCCGTTCGGCTGGCTCGGCATCCTCGCCGACGTGCCGCCGTGCCACCACGAGCTGATCTACGCCAATTCCGAACGCGGCTTCGCGCTCGCCAGCATGCGCTCGCCGACCCGCAGCCGCTATTATATCGACGTGCCGATGACCGAGAAGGTCGAGAACTGGCCGGACGACCGCCTGTGGGATGAGCTCGCCCGCCGCCTTGGCCCCGAAGCCGGCAGCCATATCACCCGCGGCCCGGCGCTCGAAAAGTCGATCGCGCCGCTACGCTCCTATGTGTTCGACACGATGCAGCACGGCAGCCTGTTCCTCGCCGGCGACGCCGCGCATATCGTGCCGCCGACCGGCGCCAAGGGCCTCAACCTCGCCGCGTCCGACGTCGCCTATCTGTCCGAGGCGATGATCGCCTTCTTCACCCGCGGCGACAGCGATGCGCTCGCGGGCTATCAAGGCAAGGCACTCGCGAGGGTCTGGAAATGCGAGCGGTTCAGCTGGTATCTGACCAAGCTGATGCACCGCTTCCCCGAAGATGGCCCCTTCGAGCGCGAGATGCAGATCGCCGAGCTCGATTATATCGCCAATTCGAACGCGATGCGGACCGCGATCGCCGAAAATTATGTAGGTCTGCCGCTCTGACATGACCCTGCCCACCCGCTCGATCGGCCCGTTCACCGTCTCCGCCGTCGGCCTCGGCTGCATGAACCTCAGTCACGCTTACGGCACGAAGCCCGCCGAGGCCGACGCCGCTCGCCTGCTCAACACTGCGCTCGACGCCGGCGTGACGATGCTCGACACCGCTGCGCTCTACGGCGGCGGCGCCAACGAACGGCTGCTCGGCAAAGCGGTGATGCACCGCCGGCGAGAGTTCACGCTGGCCAGCAAATGCGTGCTCGACATGGTCGATGGCAAGCGCATCCTCGACGGTTCTCCGGCCGCAATCACCCGCACGCTCGATGCGGCGCTGCAGCGGCTCGGCACCGATCATATCGATCTGTATTACCTTCATCGTCTCGACCCGAATGTCCCGATCGAAGATTCGGTCGGTGCGCTCGCCGACGCCAAGGAGGCGGGGAAGATCGATGCGATCGGCCTCAGCGAAATGTCCGCCGCCACGCTGCGCCGCGCCCACGCCGTCCACCCGATCGCGGCGATGCAGACCGAATATTCGCCCTGGGTGCGCAACGCCGAGATTGCCGTGCTCGACGCCTGCCGCGAGCTTGGCACCGGCTTCGTCGCCTTCTCGCCGCTGGCGCGTGGGCTTCTGGCGGGAGGCATCACTGACAATGATTTCGCCGCCGGCGACATCCGCACCAGCATGCCGCGCTTTCAGTCCCGCAATTTCGCCCACAATCTGACGCTTGCCGAGCGTTTCAATGCGATCGCCGCTGATGCCGGCTTCACGCCCGCGCAGCTCTCGCTCGGCTGGGTGTTGTCGCGCGCGCCTTGCGTTGTGCCAATTCCCGGCACGCGCAGCATCGGCCATCTCTTGGAAAATATCGCCGCTGCGAAGATCGCGGTCGCCGCTTCAACCGTCGCTCAGATCGACACATTATTTGCGATCGAGAACATTCGCGGCGCGCGCTATTCAGCCGCCGTCCAACAGCAGATCGACACCGAAATCTTCCCTGATGAGGAGCTCGCTTGATCGGACGCATGCAGCGACATTGCATGCGGAACGTCAACTTCAGTAGCGATTCAGCGGCTGCAGATGGGTCTCAGTCAGACGGCCGCTCCCTGACCAAAGATCAGAAGCTGCTCGTTCGCCGTTTCGACCAGCGGCAGTTCCTGAACAAACCGAACAACTGCTACCGGCAACAAACCCCGCATTCGACGATAGACGAAAAAGCGACGCGAGATCGTAAGCGGCGGCACGTCGAGGCGACGCACCAGACCAGCAGCTTCGTTATCTGCGAATAGTGGGCGCGGCAGCCACCCCAGAAGATTTGTTTGCGAAACGAATGCCAGCATTGCGCTCGGGGACCAGGTCTCCACCGCGACCTTGGGCGGTTGAGCGCCGGCGGCCTCGACCTGTTCCTCGAACAGTTCGCGCGGCGTCGCCCCGCGCATCGGCATAATCCAGGATTCGCGCATCACATCAGCGAGGCTGACCATCTCGCGTCGCGCCAGCGGGTGCGATGCGGCGCAGAACACTTCATAGCGGTCGTCGAAGCGGCACTCGGCGACCGCCATGACGTCCTCGGCCGGCGCAAGTTCGCCAGCGATCATGACGTCGACCTCGCGACGCGTCAGGGCAGTCACCAGGCGATCGTCTGCCGCTTCCAGCAATTCGACGTGAATCCCCGGCGCCGCCGCCAGTAACCGATCGACCGCGCCAGGGAGAATCGAGCGCGTAATCGTCGCGACGGCACCAATGCGGGCGGTTCCGCGGCGCAGCCCGCGCAGGGCGTCGATCGACTCGACCGCCTGATTCATCTCGAACAACAACAGCCGAGCGTGCGGAAGCAAAGCGTCGCCATAGGCTGTGAGTTGCATGCCGGCGGAATGGCGCTCGAACAATTTAGCACCGAGCCGGATCTCCATGCTCTGGATCATCCGACTCAGCGCTGGTTGGCTCAGCCCAACCGTTCCGGCAGCGCGGCCGAGACTGCCGCAATCCGCCACGGCAAGGAAGGCGCGGAGTTGTCGTTGATCGAGAGCCATGCGCCATGCGTATGCCTGATGCGCTAAATTGCAATAGTGCGAATGACCCTAAGACGTCTAGGAACTCCCAACGACTGGAAAATGCCAGCAGGGGATGAGGATGCACGGGCGGATCGCCACGACAACAGTTCGCGAAGTTTCGATGGCGTTGCTGCGGTCGTTCGGCATCACCACGATCTTCGGCAATCCCGGCTCGACCGAGCTTCCGATGTTCCGTGATTTTCCCGACGACTTCCGCTACGTGATGGGCCTTCAGGAATCGGTCGTGCTGGGCATGGCCGACGGCTTTGCCCAGGCGACGCGCAATGCCGCACTGGTGAATCTGCATTCCTCGGCTGGTCTTGGCCATGCGCTCGGCAATCTCTTCACCGCCTATCGCAACCAGACGCCGCTGATCGTCACGGCGGGGCAGCAGGCGCGGTCGATCCTTCCGTTCGAACCGTTCCTGTTTGCCGAGCGGGCAACCGAGTTTCCGAAGCCCTTCGTCAAATGGGCGATCGAGCCCGCGCGCGCGCAGGATGTCCCGGCAGCGATCGCCCGCGCTTATTACGTGGCGATGCAGCCGCCTTGCGGTCCTGTTTTCGTTTCGGTGCCGGTCGACGATTGGGACGCGCCCTGTGATCCGATCGAACCGCGAACCGTCAACCGGTCGGTGGCCGGCGATGCCGCGCTGCTCGCGTATGTGGCAGAGGCGCTCGCCTCTGCGGCGAGGCCGGTGATCGTGGCGGGCGCCGGCGTGGCGCGCGACGATGCCTGGGACGAACTGTTCGCGCTGGCGGAACGGCATCGCGCACCCGTCTGGGCGGCGCCCTTTTCAGCCCGCAACAGTTTTCCCGAAGACCATGCGCTGTTCGCCGGCTTTCTGTCCCCCTCGCGCGAGCGGATCGTCGCCGATCTGAACGGCCATGATCTCATCCTCGTGGTGGGAGGGCCGCTCTCGCTCTATCATACCGAAGGCTCAGGCCCGCACGCGCCGAGCGGCGCCGAGACCTTCATCCTCGTCGACAATCCTGCACAGGCAGCCTGCTCGCCGGTGGGAACCGCCATCGTGACGAGCGCCAGGCCGGGTCTCTCAGCCCTTCTGGCCGGGCCCGAGCCGCGAGAGCGCGCGATGCCGGCCAGCCGCGATCTCAAGCCGCGGCTGGCCGGTTCGGCGTTTTCCGATGCCTATTTGCTGCAGCAGATCGCCGCGACGCGTCCAGCCGGGTCGATCATCGTCGAGGAGGCACCGTCGAGCCGCAACGCGATGCACGACTATTTGCCGATCACGATGCGCGACGGCTTTTACACGTGCGCGAGCGGGGGGCTCGGTCACGGCCTGCCAGCGGCGATCGGCATCGCGCTCGGTCGTCCGGGCGAGAAGGTGATCGCGTTCCTCGGGGACGGCTCCAGCATGTACGCGATCCAGGGTCTCTGGACCGCCGCCCAGTTCAATCTGCCGATCAGTTTCGTGGTCGCGAATAATCGCCGTTACGAGGCGCTGATCCAGTTCGGCAGGCATTTCGAGCTCGATCATCTGGTCGGCACTCACCTGCCCGCGATCGACTTCTGCGCCCTGGCGCAGGGCCAGGGGATAAGCGCGCGCCGGGTGACGAGTCGTGCCGATCTCGATGATGCACTTCGGCAATCGTTCGACGCGACCGGTCCGACACTGGTCGAGGTCGTGGTCGAGTAAAGGGACAAAGAGAGACGATGGAAGCCTTATTGTTGATCGCCAACCGCGACGTCGCAGCCCGGGGCGGCACCTATGACCGGGTCGGTCCGGTGAGCGGTGAAGTCGTGACGAGGGCGGCGGCCGCAACGACCGCTGACGCGATCGCCGCTGTCGATGCGGCGGCGGAGGCGCTTTCGGCATGGGCAGGTTTAGGTCCCAATGCTCGCCGGACGATGCTGCTCAAGGCGGCCGACTGCCTGGAAGCGTTGGCCGGCGACATCACCGAGGCGATGACGGCCGAGACCGGCGCCACCGGGCCGTGGGCAGGGTTCAATGTCCATCTGGCGGGTTCGATCCTGCGCGAGGCCGCTTCGCTGACCACACAGATAACCGGTGAGGTGATCCCGTCGGACCGCCCCGGCTGCGTGGCGATGTCGGTACGTCAGCCGGCCGGCGTCGTGCTGGGGATCGCTCCCTGGAATGCCCCGGTGATCTTGGGTGTGCGCGCCATTGCCACGCCGCTCGCCTGCGGGAATACGGTGGTGCTCAAGGCATCGGAAATGTGCCCGCGAACGCATCGCCTGATCGGTGACGCGATGCGCAATGCCGGGCTCCCCGCAGGGGTCGTGAACGTGGTCACCAACGCGCCCGCCGACGCGGCCGCGGTCGTCGAGGCGCTGGTGCGGCACAAGGCGGTGCGCCGGGTCAATTTCACCGGCTCGACCAAGGTCGGCAGGATCATCGCGCGGCTGTGCGCCGAGGAACTCAAGCCGGTGTTGCTCGAACTCGGCGGCAAGGCGCCGCTGATCGTGCTCGACGATGCCGATCTTGACGAGGCCGTCGCCGCCGCAGCGTTCGGCGCCTATATGAACTCGGGCCAGATCTGCATGTCGACCGAGCGGATCATCGTGCTCGATGCCGTCGCCGACGCGTTCGTCGAGAAGTTCGCGGCCAAGGTGAAGACGCTCAGGGCCGCCGATCCGCGCGGCAATACAGCGCCGTTGGGGTCGGTGGTCGATCCCTCGGCGGTCGCTTGCATCGACCGGCTGATCGCCGATGCGCTCGACAAGGGAGCCGAGCTTCACCGCGCCGCCGACCCGCAAGGCACGCTGCTGTCCGCCGCCGTCGTCGACCGCGTAACGCCCGAAATGGCGATCTATGGTGATGAAAGCTTCGGCCCCGTCACCGGCATCATCCGCGTTGCCGACGAAGAAGAAGCGATCCGGGTTGCCAACGATACCGAATACGGCCTGACGTCGGCGGTGTTCACCCGCGATACCGCGCGCGGGCTTCGCGTCGCCGCGCGGATCGACGCGGGCATGTGTCACATCAACGGCCCCACCGTACATGACGAGGCGCAGATGCCTTTCGGCGGCGTCAAGGCGTCCGGCTACGGCCGCTTTGGCGGCAAGGCCGGCATCGCCGAGTTCACCGATCTGCGCTGGATCACCATCGATACCCAGCCCGGACACTATCCGATCTGATCCCGAATGCCCGAGGCACCCAGGAGACCATCATGGACGTAGTCGACGCCAACAAATTGCCCATTTATGACGACGATCACCCGACCAAGGCGCTGCGCCAGCGTTACCTCTTCGAGGGCACCGATAATACCCGCGAGAACTATATGTTCTCGATCGCGGAGACGATCGGGCACTTCACCATGCCGCGGCACCGCCACAATTTCGACCAGTTTCGCTTTTCGCTGTCCGGCGGGATGAGCATCGATCCTGATCGCCGCCTGAAGGAAGGCCAGCTCGCTTATTTCCCCGAAGGAAGCGCGTACGGCCCACAGGATGACCAGGCCGGACCCATAGCGCTCGTCCTGCAGTTCGGCGGCGCCAGCGGCTATGGCTATATGAGCATGGGTCAATATCGTGCCGGGCGCGAAAGCCTGCGGGGGAAGGGGCGCTTCGATGGCGCCGTGTTTATCCGCGACGAAGGCCAGCCCACGCAAAGGAAGAAATTCAGCATCAACGCGATCTGGGAAGAATCGCTCGGCGAGCCGATGCGCATCCCCACGTCGCGCTATGATCGGCCTTTCTTCATGAATCCAGCCGCCTACCGCTGGGTGCCGCAGAAGGCCAAGGGAACATACAGAAAGGCGCTCGGCACCTTCAGCGAGCGAGAGACCGTCGCTGAGATGTGGCGCATCGATGCCGGGGCGACCCTGTCGATCCCGGCCGAGGACTCCATCCGGCTGATGCTGGTGCTGGACGGCGAGGGCACCGCCGGCGGTGAGAAAATCGGCAAGGAGTTCGGCATCCGGCTCAATCCCGGCGAAAGCGGCGACATCAGTGCGGAACGCGAGCTAGCGATTCTCGGCTTTCGGCTGCCGACGCTGACCGAAGGCTGGAGCGAGCCGGAGGAACCAAGCTTCGAGCCCGTTCCCGACGAGTCGGTCGGTCGTGATCCGGTCGATCACTGATGCTGGACGCGAGCACGTCCGCCGTATCTCGACCGCCGGGACTGACGCTCCGGTCGGTGCTTGCGTGCAATCTGGGCGTCTGCCTGGAAGGCTTCGACTTCATCGCCTACAGCGCCTTCTCGGTCATCATCGCGAAGCTCTATTTCCCGACCGGCGACGCGTTCAGCAGCGCGCTCTTCGCCCTCGGTGCCCTGGGGATAGCCTATATCGTGCGGCCGTTCGGCGGCATTTTCTGGGGCATTTTCGCCGATCGCCGCGGGCGGCGTCCGGCGCTGTCTTCGATCTCGATCGTCATGGCAGTGGGTACAGCCCTGGTGGCGTTCGCGCCACCCTATCGGATGATCGGCATCGCTGCGCCGATCATCATGCTGATAGCCCGCGTCATCCAGGGCTTCGCTGCGAGCGGCGAGTTCGCGAGCGCCACCTCGATGCTCGTTGAGCTCGCGCCGCGGCGACGCCGTTCCTTCTTTGCGAGCACGCAGATGGCGTCACAGGTGGTCACCGTCGCGCTTGCATCTGCGGTCGTGCTCGCGCTGTCGGTGAGCCTGGACCAGACGGCGCTTGAAAGCTGGGGCTGGCGCTCGGTTTTCGTGGTGGGGACGCTGATCGGCCCGCTCGGCTTCTACATGCGTGCGCGGATGGCGGAGTCTCCTGAATTCGTCGAAATAGCGCACCGCCCTGTATCTGACGGTATGACGCTCGCCGAGGCGCTAGCGCGGTATCCCTCCGAGCTGCTCTGTTTGGCGGGTCTGGTCGTTATCGGCGCCGCCTCTTTCTATCTGATCCTGATTTTCATGCCGATCTATGCCGCGCGCGAACTCGGCATTTCCATAGCCCAGGCGCAAATTGCCACGATCGCCGCCGCGTTGGTGCAGGGGCCGGTGATTCTGTTGTCGGGCGCACTGGCAGATCGCTACGGGCAGGCGAAGATACTGCTGCCCGCGTCGCTTGCCTATGCGGTTCTCGCCTATCCGCTGTTCAGCTATCTGATAAGCGCGCCCTCTTTTTGGGCGCTGATGATCGTCCAACTGGTCTCGAGCGTGATCCTCGGCTTCCTGTCGGGGCCCCTGCCCGCCGCGATGTCCGAACTCCTGCCGGCCGAGGTGCGATCGAGCGGCATCGGCATCGTCTACAACATTGTCGGTGCCGTGTTCGGCGGGCTCGGGCCATTCCTCATCATGCTGATCGTTGGCATAACCGGCGACAAAGCGGGTCCGGCCTATTGGGCTGCATTCACTGGACTCATCGGCGTCCTGGCGGTGACCGCGCTGTGGCGTGGCGCCCCCGCGGTCGCAAGAGGCGCCGCATGACCGGGCGGCTCACCGACAAGACATGCATCGTAACCGGCGGCGCCGGTAGCATCGGGCTTGCCTCCGCTCGGCTGTTCGCGACCGAGGGCGGGCGTGTGATGTTGGTCGATATCGACGCAGACAAGTTGCGTGAAGTGGCAGCACAGGGCTTCGATCCTGAACGCGTTGCCTGGGCAACCGTCGACGTCGGCGACGCTGCGGCGGTAGCGGAACTGACGAAGACGACCGTCGAGCGCTTCGGTCCGATCGACGTGGTGTTCAGCAACGCGGGCAACGCAGGCGTGATTGCGCCATTGGCTGACTACCCCGAGGATGCGTTCGACGCCGTCTATCGCGTGCACGTCAAGGGCGCCTTCTTGATGTGCAAATACGCGCTGCCGCGGATGCGGGACGGCGGCAGCATCATCATCACATCGAGCGTTGCGGGGTTGCGCGGTGATGCCGGCGTCTACGCCTACATCACGGCCAAGCATGCCCAGATCGGTCTGATGCGTTCCGTCGCCAAGGAGGCCGCACAGCGCGGCATCCGGGTCAACACGATCCACCCCGGGCCGACCGACAACGGTTTCCAGGCTGGCATCGAGCGCGAACTGAGCGGCGTGATCGGTCGCGATGCAACGCAGTTCTTCGACGGGCTGATCCCCCTCGGGCGCCACGCGACGCCCGAGGAAATCGCTCAATCGGTTCTCTATCTCGCCTCCGATCAAAGCAGCTTCACGACGGGAAGCCTGCTCGTTGTCGATGGCGGGATGACCGCTTGAGCCCGGCGATGGCGGTTTACCAAAACGGGAGGAATGGCCGAATGTCGATCGATCGTCGCACCTTGATCCAGTCGAGCTCGTTGTTGGCCGCCGGTGCAGGCGCTGCGATGCTTGGCGATAGCGCAGAGGCTGCCCCGCGTTCCAAACAACCCATCGGCTATCCCCGAATTGCGACCGAGGAAGCGTTCATCACCCCCGAACTGCGCAAGATTTATGCGACATTGGGCGAGGCGACATGGGATATTGAGGATCCCGTCATCATGCCGCGCCAAACCGAATCAGGCGGCCAACTCGCCGAGGATCTGGTCGATTTCGATCATCAGCGGTTGCGGCAGATGGATGAAGCGGGTGTGTCGATGCACCTGCTTTCGCTGACCTGTCCCGGCGTCCAGATCCTGCGCCCCGATATCGCCGTGGCGATGGCGCGGCTGGCCAACGATCAGCTGGCGGCGGCGATCCAGCGTCATCCCACGCGCTATCGCGGGCTCGCGGCGCTCGCGCCGCAAGATCCGAAGGCCGCTGTCATCGAGATGGAACGGGCGATCAATACGCTCAAGCTCAACGGCTTCATCATCAACTCGCACACCAACAACGAATATCTGGACGACAAGAAGTATTGGCCGATCCTCGAAGCGGCCGAACATCTCGATCGGCCGATCTACATCCATCCCCGCACGCCGTCCGTCTGGTTGACGCAACCGTTCGATGTCGGGCCGATGGCCGGCCCATTCTGGGGCTATGGCACCGAGGTCAGCGTGCATGTCATGCGCATGTTCCTGGCGGGCGTGTTCGATCGTTTCCCAAAGCTGCGGATCGTGATCGGGCACCTGGGGGAAACGATACCCTATTATTTGTGGCGCTGTGACTGGGCGCTCAACCGGGGCGCGAAACCAGGCGGCTCGTTCAGCGAGGTTTTCCGCCGCAACGTTGCGATCACCACCAGCGGCGCGGGTCTCTACGATTCGGCCAATGCATCGGCTGTGCCCGCGCTGAAATGCGCGATCGAGGCGATTGGTGCAGACAACATCATGTGGGCAATCGACTACCCATATGTCGCGAAGATGAAACCTGCCGTCGACTTTCTGGATCAGGCCGACATCAGCGACCAGGATCGCGAGAAAATCTACCATCTTAATGCAAAGCGTATCTTCAAGATTACTTGAAGAAAGAAAACTCGTTACTCTGGGAGGGATTTATGAAGAACACTGTCGAGTTTCAAAAGAAGCTGTTATATCTCGGCGTTGCCGTGTCCGTAGTTGGTATTGGGATGCCCGCTGCAGCCGCCGCCCAGGATGCCGGCACGGGCGACGAGCAGCAGGTGAACGGCTCGACCGCCACCGCTGAATCGCCGTCGGTGCCGCAAGCCCAATCGGGCGCAGAGGGGGCCGGCCTCGCGGACATCATCGTTACGGCGCAAAAGCGCAGCCAAACGGCGCAAAGCGTTGCCGCAGCGGTCGTCGCCCTCGATGGCGACGACCTGCAGTCGCGGGGAATTAACGATCCGCGCCAGCTTTCCGAACTGGTGCCCTCCACCCGCTTCGAGGCGCTCCGCTCGCAGGTGCGCGTTACGGTTCGGGGCGTGGGCCAGGCCAATTCGGGGCCGAATGCCGATCCTGCCGTTTCGACCAACCTGAATGGCGTTTACCAGCTGAACGACATGACCGGGGCCGCCTTTTTCGACATCGATCGGGTCGAGGTTCTTCCGGGACCTCAGGGAACGCTCTACGGACGCAACGCCGCTGGCGGCACCGTCAATATTTACACACGTCGGCCCGGTTCAAACTTCGGCGCCAATGGCAGTGTCGAGGTCGGCAATTACGGAACCGTCAACGTCGATGGCGGCGTGGATCTGCCGGTCACAACGGGCTTCGCGTTGCGCGCAGCGGGAAGTTATCAGCGACATGACGGCTATTTGAGCAATGGCGCCGACGATCGCGATGTTGCCGCAGGCCGGCTGACGGCGGTTATCAAGCCGACCGATCGCCTCTCAGCCGTCATTATCGGCAGCTACACGCGTTTCGGCGGCGTCGGGGATCAATCGGTCAAGACCCCGGCGGTCCCAGACCCTGATCGGCCCTATTACTATCCTTATTCCAAAGATCGTCTGTTCAATCGGGACAACATATACACCGTCAGTGCCGAAGTTAATTACGAGCTTACGAACGACATCACGCTAACGTATGTCGGAGGCTACGATCACTTCAATCGGCACCAGTTCCTCAATCTGGACAATCCGCCGCCGCCGCTGCCCCCGCAGACGCAGGATATTCGACAATCGGGAACCTTCTGGTCGCACGAGGGAAGGATCGCCGGAAAAACTGGAAAGCTAAACTGGCTCGCTGGAATATATTATTATGACAGCGATCAGTTCTACGGCAACATCGTTGATATCCCGCTGGCAGGGATCACGGTTACGCAGACACCGATCTATGTCCATTCGAAGGGCATAGCCGGGTTTGGACAGGTAACCTATTCCCTCACCGACGCGCTACGTCTGACCGGCGGTCTTCGCTATTCGGATGACAAGAAAAGCGGCTCGGGCGATTATCAGCTCACGCGGGGCGGAACTACCACGGATGCTCCTTTCTCTGGATCCCTCCATGACGGTCGATTGGACTGGAAGGTGGGAGCGGAAGCCGATGTCGCGCCCAACTCGCTGGCCTATGCTTCGGTCCAGACCGGCTACAACCAGGGCGGTTTCAGCTTCGTTCCAAAAGATGTGGACGGCAATATCTTCAAGCCGGAGAAACTGACCGCCTACACCGTCGGCATCAAGAATCGCTTTGCCGACCGTCGGGTTCTACTAAACGTCGAAGCTTATTATTACGATTACAACAATTATCAGGTTAGTGCCAGAAACCTGGGCACTGGCGTCAACGTGATCTACAACGCGCAAAAAGCAACGATATACGGGCTACAGTTCGACACGGCATTTGAGATTTCCCATCAAGATCATCTTACCTTTAACGCCGGTTTATTACACGCTGAGGAAACTAAGCTTATCCTACCTGCTTCGGCGGGCGGAGCTGACTATAGTGGCAATGACCTTCCTGGTTCACCGGCGCTGACACTTTCGGCTTCCTACGCCCACGATTTCGAACTGGGCAACGGCGCGACACTTACGCCGAAAATCTCTTCCTATTATCAATCAAAAACATGGGCTTCCTATGATCACTTTGTTCCCGGCGGGATTGTTGACGAATATGACAAGACCGATGCGAGTCTCACCTTTGAACCCGCAAGCGGCCAGTGGTCGGTCGAAGGCTATGTCCGCAACATGTTCAATACGGTAAACTACGCTTCAGTAGTGGCAGCGAGTTTACCCGGCGGACCTGCGGTCGGCTTCATTGATCCTCCGCGTACCTATGGGATTCGAGTATCTGCACATTTCTGAGGGACTCGCGGCCCGGAAAAAATCCGGGCCGTAACTGTGGTATCTCCATGTGTTGCCTGTTTATATTGGCTTCTCCTCCTGGACACTGCACATGGCGTCGATCCAGCCGGTCAATCGGCATGAACGCACCAGCGGCAACGATGATCAACGCAACCATTCGAGTAGTATATATTCAACGAGATGACGCAGGCCGGCGGCCCGATTGTTCGGCTCGAGGCTGGCCTAATCCGGCCATCCCTCACGTTGCTGCGGACTTCCTCCAAGGATATAAAAGGGGATTCAGGCGACCGAGGCGCTGGCCGATCGCGAGGCGGCTTCACCACCAAGCTCCGCGCCTGCTGCGACGGGAAAGGCCGGCCGCTCGGCTTCGTCCCTGACGCCGGGTGAGGCGCATGAGGTGAAGGGCTTCGGCCCCCTGTTCGCATGATCGCGGACAAGGCCAAGGCGCTGCTCTGCGATCGTGGCTACGATGCCGACAAGATCCGCGCGGAGATCACCTTCCATGGCGTCCAGGCAGTGATCCCGGCCAAGCGCGGGCGCCGTAATCCTGCGCTCCACGACCGCAACAAATATCGCCAGCGCAGCCGTGTCGAGCAACTCTTCAACAAGCTCAAGAACTGGCGCCGCGTCGCACTCGCTACGACAAGACCAGAGAATCCTATCTCACCTTCGTCTGCCTCGCCTCAGCATTGCTGTGGTTGCCCTTTATCCACGAAACCTAACGGCTGATCCGTCCGAAGCACGCTCAGTGATTCAAACGTTGTTTGCACGGCTGATCGATGCGATCACGCATGAGCACAGCACCTCTTCGTTGTTTATTATGCGTGAGCAGATGTGTCCGACGTGCCGCGCGGGAGGGACGCTCTGACCTTGTCCAGCGCGGCGGCAAAGCCTCCTTTTTGAAGGCTTCGATCGCCTCTGGATCCTGGGCGTGGTGCTTGGGCCGAGTCGACAATTTGCGGTAGCCGAGCGCGCGCAACTCGCGGCTCAGCGTCGGCCGCGATACCGATAGCGAGAAGTCGTCCCACAGCATCTATGCCAGATCGATGATCCGCCAGCGAACTACTCCATGAGCGGCCGGTATCGGCCCCCGCTCGATCGCCTCGACCAGCGCGGCGCGGTGCGTCGCGTTCAGGAGCGGCGGCTTCCCCCGGCGCCTTCCGGTCGATCAATCCGTCAGGACCGGCCGCGTTGAATTTCACCACCCAGTCCCGGACGATCTGCAGCGTGACCCCGCCGAGCCGCGCCTCCTCTGTCCGGCTCGAGCCCTCATAGATCGCCCCCAACGCAAGAAGGCGCCGGGCCTGCGCGCCATCCTTTGATTTGCGGGCCGCCGCCCTCACCGCCAAGGCGTCGAAATCAGCGCGAAGCGAGATAGGCATGGCAAACTCCTGTCCGTTTGCCATGGTGAATCAAAGGCCGCCGCCCCTGACAACCCCTCCGAGTCAGGATCATCGAACTCTGGTATTAAGCCCCCGACACGGGGATTATCATTCCGCCGGCTTTCTATCGGAGGGATTGGCAACAGGCCGGTACGAGACAGTGGGGATTCCAAAGGCGAATAGTCGAGCTGAATTCTGCGGTAAGCGGAATGCGGTCGAATAGGCCTTAGCGCTACAACCGAGATTCTCACCCGGAACACCGAGTGCTTCAGCCACACCGGCACGTCGGGCGATGGTCGCAATCTCTTGTTCCCACTTCAGAAACCAGGCGGCCTTTTCCTCCTCGAGTTCATAGCCATCGTAAATTCGTTCCATTCCCGATCGCAGATGATTCATCATCGCTTCCGCGGTCTCGAAGTCGACCTTGAGGCGCTTCGTGTTGCTGCGCGCCGTTCTGCGAAAATCGTGCGGCGTGAAGCGTTCGACCGGTTGCCCCGCAATGAGGGCCATTCGCGCCAGCACCCGGTCGCGGGCCTTGTACCAGACGGAATTGTTGCGCGGCCCCTCAATCCTCGTAGCGGGAAAGACCCACTCGTGATTGCTGAGCATCAACGACCGCCCCCAGGGTCCGAGTGCGATACTGTGCGGACGCGCGTTCTTCACGCGTGGGGCGGGAATGATCCAAACGCCATCGACCATCTCGGCAGACTTCGCGCGAGCGACTTCCGAGATCCGCGCAGCCGTGAGTAGCCACAGAAGCATGCCGCGCTGAACCCAGCGCTTCTCATCGACTAACGCCTTCAGGAACCATTCCAGTTCGAGCAGGCTCAGCTTGCGCGAGCGTGGTGATTCCGGAAAGCGTAGGTCGCCGAGCCGGCGCGATGGATCGACCTCGAGCCCGATTTCCAGGCCGCGCAGCGATGCCGCCCAGCCGAAAAACACCTTGAGTTCGGCGGCGAGCCGGTTCGCCCGTACTTTCGCCACCTTTCCCTTGGCCTCGACGACTCTGATCAGATCGGCTTCGGTTACCTCGTAGATGCTGCGCTTGGCGAGCTTGGGCGCAATGTCTCGATTGTAGATGGCGAGCTTGTCCTTGATGGTGCGTGGACTGTTTGGGCGCTTGGCGCGCGATGCCCGGCCCTCCCTTACGGCAACCATGTATCGCTCATGCGCCCGCGCTACCGTCATAGACGCGCGTTCCTTCTCTTCGCGCAGCGCCTCGCGCGGGTCGATACCTGCTTCGACTTTCTCGTTCAGCCCGCGCGCCCATTCACGCGCGGCGGCGATGGTCTGTGCGGGAAAGAGCTGCCCATAGAGAGATGCTACGACGTCCTTGCCGGCAACCTGCCGACGATAGCGCCATCGTTTCTTGCCGCTGGTCAGCACCTCGATCCCGAGGCCGGGAGTCAATAGATCAGCGAGCAGTCCTTTCTGCAAAGCGTCGACCGACGCGGGCGTGAGGGCAATTTTCTTGGTCATAACCGACTCCGGTCGGCTCCCCGCGCAGATCAAAACACGTCAGAAATCCATGCAGAATAGCTGTCGAACTGGGTCTAGCTGAGGCTAGCCCGGTCGAACTGAACGAAGTGCTGAAATCTGGTGTAAGTCACTACGCGAGAACCGAATCATGAGGACTCGGTTGGCTGGGGCGGCAGGATTCGAACCTGCGAATGGCGGCACCAAAAGCCGCTGCCTTACCACTTGGCGACGCCCCAGCGGAGCGGGTGGCTCTAGGCGAGCCCGCCCGCCATGAAAAGACCCTT
>Ga0164242_10003308_pt1 | contig 18433 bp, 22 predicted proteins | sample OricomgcompostMG_FD_108783 | JGI IMG/M metagenome (GOLD analysis project Ga0164242, IMG submission 108783) | Miracle-Growth compost microbial communities from Emeryville, California, USA - Original compost - Miracle growth compost (MG) ... | reverse complement strand
GAAGACGTTGATCGGTCCAAAAATGCCGATACCCAAGATAGAAAAGCCCAGCAGACCGGCAAAGGTGTAATCGAACGACTTAAGATGCTTTTCATTAACGGCCGACCCTTTGACTACGTACGGCGGCGTGTAGCCGGTCAGTTTGCGGTTGATCTGCTCAATGAAGCCCGATAGCAGACTGGTCAGTGTTTCCCCCGTACCGGTGCTGCTCTGGGAATACAGTACCTGGATCTGGTTTACCGCTGAGGAATCGTCCATTGCCGTCATGCCGAACATCTTGGGAAAGACGATAATGCCGTCGATCTGACCTTTGGAGAGTTTGTCCTTAGCTAGGGCTACCGTGGTCAAGGATTTGTCGACATCGAGCGCTTTGGTCTTTGTCATTTCTTTTTTAAGCTGTTGCGCGGCGGAGCTTTGGGATTGGTCGATAACGGCCACTTTGAACTTAGGATCGCCGCCGCCATTGCTGATGGCGCCAAAGACGAACAGGAAGATAAGCGGGAATAAAATACCGAAAAACAGCGCTAAACGATCGCGGAAAAAGCGGCGGGTATTGAGTTTGGTAAAGATGGCGACAGTACGTAATTGTTGTTTCATGCTTAGTCCCTCAAGCCCTTTCCGGTCAGATCAATAAATACGTCGTCCAGGTTGGCCTGTTCTACGTGCTGTTCCTTCTTGAAACCGCGTTTCAGTAGGGCCTTAATCAGGTTTTTAGGCGTATCCAGAGCGATGATTTTGCCGGAATCCATGATAGCCACGCGGTCGCACAGCAGCTCGGCTTCATCCAGATAGTGCGTGGTCATAATCACGGTCACGCCGCGGTCGCGGACCATGCGGATCAAATCCCAGAGGTTGCGGCGGGCTTGCGGGTCCAGACCGGTAGTCGGTTCATCAAGGAAAAATACCTGGGGATTGTGTACCAGCGCAGCAGCGATACTGAGGCGCTGACGCTGGCCGCCGCTGAGCTGCTCGGCATATGAGCCGGACTTTTCGCCCAGCTGTACTTCGTCCAGGAGCACTTGCGGGTCGGTTTTTTCACCGTAGGCCGCGGCAAACATCTCAATGATTTCATATAATTTTTGCTTGTCCTGGAAAGCTGGCGACTGCGGCTGGACACCGATGATCGCCTTAACCTCATTGGGCTGGGTAGCTACATCCAAGCCGGCAATCATGATACTGCCGCCGTCAATCGGGCGCATGGTTTCAATCATTTCCAGGGTAGTGGTTTTACCCGCACCGTTGGGACCCAGAATACCGAAAATTTCGCCTTTTTTGACCTCAAACGAGATTTCGTCGACCACGGCGCGATCGTCGTACACCTTACGTAGCTTGGAAACTTTGAGAATCGTATTTGCCATTGCTCTCATAATAACAAAACGACTCCCCTATACAGGGAGTCGTTTTTACAACAATCGGCATCGATTATTTAGCCCTTGCGCTTGATGGTCAGGAAACCGTTGCGCGGGTTTTCGTTGACCTCGCGGTCGTCAGGCAGGTCAACGCCTTCCGGACGCTGGTCCTTGCTGAAGTAGTAGATCTTCTGTACTTTACCACCGCGGAGCGTAACGTCCTTAGCGTTCAAGTAGTAAGTGACACCCTTTGAGTTCGTGTGTTGGTAAGCCATTGTTTACCTTCCCTCTCTTAACTGTTAGTACCCCTAACATACCCCTATGGTACAACCGTTGTCAACACCCCAGGGCAAAAAATCTTGCAAATAGACCGCTACTTGTACTACACTGAGCTGGTAACATAAGCATTAAAGGTGGAGAGATAACACACATGGATTTTTCAGCACGTGGTCCTCAGCAGAACGGCGCAGCCGGTGCACCAGCTGCCGCTCAGGGTCCTGCCGCAGGCGCAAAAAAGCCGGCAAAAACTAAAGCTAATGCCCTTAAAGTATGGGGTACGAGCATTTTAGGTTTGTTGGTTCTGGTATTGGTCGTAGCTTTGATCGTCGTCATCGGTTTTGGCGGAGCTAAGCCGGAGTCGTCATATGTTAAGAACGACAAGTTGCAGGCCGTATTCCTGCAGACCGGTCAGGTTTACTTCGGTAACATCAGCAAACTGAACAATAACTACCTGGTTCTGAACGATATTTACTACTTGCAGACTTCCGGTTCTTCAAGTACCAGCAGCACCAGCTCTAACGCTAACGTATCGCTCGTCAAGCTAGGTTGTGAGTTGCACGAGCCATATGACCAAATGGTCATCAACCGCGATCAGGTTACCTTCTGGGAGAACCTGGAAGACGGCGGTCAGGTTGCCAAGGCAGTCGCCACCTTCCAAAAAGACAACCCGAACGGTCAGAAGTGTAGCGACCAGAGCGCCGCTCCTAACGGTAACGTTCAAGGTACTGACACCACCAACAACAGTACGGACACTACCAACCAGTAATTCCCTTAGTGATTACTGTACGAAATCCCCGGGGCGACCCGGGGATTTTACTTTAGGATTTTCTTTAGATGACGCTGCGCGAAGAAAACAATTGGTGTAACAATTAGTAACACAGCAGTGACAACCATCGTCCAACCGGCAGCATCGGGCGACCAGCGCGGTGAGATAAATGAAAACTGATACAAACTGGTTGGAATAGCGGGCGGCAATTTCGCGCCGTGAGCTTCTACGTATTGCTCAATGCAAGGTACGCGGTTTTTACCCGAAAAATCGGTATGGTTCAGCCCCTGACAATAGTTCTGAGCATCGGTATACAGATTAGCATTCACGTCAGCGACCTGCTGCAATTGAGCCTCCTGGAGACGCTGGTAAGTGTACTGAAGCTGGATGGGCGGGTAGACACCGGTATTGCCCGTCGTCAGATCAGTATTCATGTGGGCCGTGACGTAAGCCTGTAAGGTATTAAGGGCAGTCTGGACATCACCGTTGTTTTCATCGGCGACATACACCGCTTGCCGCAGTTCGACCATGTGTTGATTGTTATGGCGGAGCTCAAATATACAAACTACGGCGCAGACCAGCGCTGCTGCAAAAAAATACCGGGCTTTAATATGTCGCAGGAAGCGCCAATAATGGTGCATCTTGTGTTTGTTCATACCTCTTATTATATACTGGTAGCATGCATATCTATTTCTCCGGGATTGGTGGCACGGCGATCGGCCCGCTGGCGTTAATTGCCCGGCAGGCCGGTTACAGTGTTTCCGGGTCTGATAAGCAATCGTCGCAGTATATTGATTATCTGCGGGCGCATGGCGTCGCTGACATTACCATCGGCCAATCGTATGACGATATTGCGGCAGCTCATGAGCGCCAGCCGATCGACTGGTTCGTGTACACCGCTGCCCTACCGCTCGAGAATCCGCACGCGCCGGAGTTGGAATTCTGCAAAGAGCACGGCATTAAAACTTCCATGCGCGACGAGCTGCTCAATGAAATCCTGAAAGACACCAAACTCAAACTGATCGCCATCGCCGGCACCCACGGTAAAACCACTACCACCGCCATGGTCATCTGGCTGTTCAAGAAATTGGGGTTGCCGATCAGCTATTCAGTCGGCGCTAAGATCAGTTTTGGCGATATGGGTGAATATACGCCCGACTCCAAATATTTTGTCTACGAAGCCGACGAGTTTATGCGCAATTTTCTTAATTTTGAGCCGTTCATCAGTCTGATCAGCGGCGTCAGCTGGGATCATCATGAAATTTTTCCGACTCGCGAAGAGTACCAGCAGGCATTCCGCGATTTCATCAACCAAAGCCAGACCACGGTGCTGTGGCAGGATGATTATGACTACTTGGGTCTGGATGACGGGGTTACCAGCAAGCTTTTGGTACAGGATTCGGACAACCCGGGTGTTGCCGGCATTGACCTGAAGGGTCTATATAATCGACGCGACGCCTGGCTGGCAATTCAAGCTGTTCACATCCTGACTGAAAAACCCGTCGAGGATTTGACGGCGCTGATGGATGCCTTTCCGGGCAGTAATCGCCGTATGGAACGCATCGCGCCGAATCTATACAGTGATTACGCGCACACACCAGAAAAAATCCGTGGTGCCATGAGCGTAGCGCTGGAAATGGCGGCCGAGAACGGGCAAGATTTAGTGGTGGTCTATGAGCCGTTGACCAATCGCCGCCAGCATTACATGATGAACGATTACAAAGACTGCTTTGCTGGCGCCACTCAGGTGTATTGGGTGCCCAGCTACTTGGCCCGCGAAGATCCCGAGCAGCGCATTATTCCGCCCACCGAACTGATTTCCCATTTAAGCGACCCGTCGTTAGCCGCACCCGCATTCCTGGACGATGACTTGCAGCGCACCATTGCCGCCCATCTGCAAAAAGGTGATATGGTCGTGGGGATGACTGGCGGCGGTGGCGGTTCCTTGGATGAATGGCTGCGTGCCAACTTTGGAGAAAACGAGTGAAAAAAGTGTATTTTGCCTGCTCGATCCGCGGCGGTCGCGACGATGCCGAATGGTACGGCGAGCTGGTTGGTATCGCCAAAAAATACTCGGAAGTATTGACTGAAATTTTTGCCGACAAAAAACTGACCGCCGACGGCATGCAAAAACCGACCGGTGAAATCTGGAGCAATGACATCAAATGGATCGGTCAGGCCGACGCCATTATTGCCGAAGTGACCAATCCGTCACTGGGCGTCGGCTACGAAATTAATGCCGCTGAAAAAATGGGCAAGCCGGTATTGTGTCTGTTCCGTCCGGAAAACGGTCGCAAACTTTCCGCCATGATTTCCGGTAGTCCGGGCACCAGTGTTTTTGAGTATACCGATCTGGCAACTGCCGAGCACGCTATCGCTACCTTTATGAGCAACGTGCGCGTGCACCAACTGGCCTAGCGATTATCTCCGGAGCCTTTGGTGACTCCGCGCTCCTTGCGACTTAGGACTTTTTCTAAATTCTTGGTCGCTACTTCTTCAATATTGCTGTCCAGCAGGTGCGATACCGCATTCACGTACCACAAGATATCACCCAATTCCTTAATAATTTCGGCTTTGTCTTCGTGGCTCAGCTTCCCGCCTTTGTCGCGGATGATTTTCTTAAACTTTTCGGCGACTTCACCTGACTCCCCAACCAGTCCTAAGACCTGCGCCATAAGTTCAGCGGTCGTGTCGCCGTAGGCATGATCGCTGGTCAGCGTGCTGATAGCCTGTGTTTGATATTCACTAAATTGCATAGTTGTCTCCCTCTTGTTTAAGCATACCTTCTTTGACCAAATCTTGCAGCACTTCCGGTAACCGTTCGTCCGGAATGCGTTGGGCCAGTGCCGCCACACTCTGCGGACCCGCTGCCAGTTCGCGCAGTACCTGTCCGCGAACCTGGCGTTTGGAGCCCTCAAACTTTGACTGTTTGGCATAACCCTTTGCCTGGCGGCTGGCGTTGCCGACCGTTTGCTTAAGATATGTTCCGTAATCCATGAGCGCCCAGTAAAATTCCCGGGGATGTTGGCGGTCCAGTGTTGTATCTACCAGCTCTGCGATAGCGGCATCCGGCACATCGAACTCATCGTGAAAAAAGTGGTGGATATACACGGTACGGATGTTGGTCTCCAGAAAGACGACCGGCTCATCAAAGGCATAGGCCATGACGGCACCGGCGGTGTTTTTACCGACACCCGGCAGCAATACTAATTCTTCAAGTGTCTGCGGCAGTGCACCGCCAAAATCAGTATGAACTTTTTGGGCGGCCTGCCATAAAAACTTAGCACGGCGGTTGTAGCCGAGCCCGCTCCATACTTGCAAAACATCACCCAGCTCAGCAACAGCCAAACTTTGCACCGTTGGAAATCTTAATAAAAATTCATTAAATTTTATTAAAACGCGCGGCACCTGCGTTTGCTGCAACATAATTTCGCTGACCAAAATTTTATACGGATTAAACGCGCCGTCCGGCTCAGGCTGACGCCATGGTAAATCGTGCCGGCCAAAGTCGGCGTAATATTGTCGCAGCGTTTCCTCAAACTCCATACTCCGTATATTATATATGTAATGCTGAATCAGGTTATCCGCTTTGGTAAGCGTGCTGTCGTGCTCTTGCCGATAGTGATCGTTGGTTATTTATCCGTTTTTAAGATTTATCCGATCTTTGAAGATCATGTCCCGTGGGTCGTGGCGCTGGTCGTCACGTATGCAGTGGGAGCTTATCTTCTGGTACCGGGCATCATGCGTCTCGTACGCATCATTCGACCGCCTAAACATGTACCGCTGTATTGTATTACCGCCGATGGCTTTGCCAGCGATCCGCTCAATATCGGCCTTATCGGTACCCGCGAACAAGTAGTCCAAGCTATGAAAAAAGCCGGCTGGTTACCGGCCGACAAATTAACTATCCGAACCGGCGCCCGCACCCTGCTGAGTACGCTATATGGGTGGCGATATGACACGCCACCAATGAGCCTGCTCTTCCTATTTGGCCGTAGGCAGGATTTGGCCTTTCAACTACCTATTGAGGACGGACGGGCCGGTGCGCGCCATCACGTGCGCTTCTGGGCAGCGACGTACACAGAGAAAGATAAACTCAGCGCCCGCGCTATTCACTGGCACAATCGTCAGGCGCATGTGCGCGACGACAAACTATTGTGGCTCGGTGCAGCTTCACGTGATATTGGCGTAACCTTTATCCGCCACAGCGCGCAGCTGACACATTTAGTTGATCCAAATACTGACGCCGAGCGTGAACTCATCACCAAGCAGCTGCAGGCAGCCAAAGCCGCCAAACTTAAAGACCGCATTAAACTTGGTGAGCCGTATAAATTGGTTAATATCCACGCCCTGCGCGGCGACTTGCATACTGACGGGCGGATGGCCATACTGGAGATACATGAAGCTGGCAACACCCGAAAATCTGCAAAAAGCCGCTGAGCATCTGGCGCGTGACCCCGTGTTGGCGCCGGTTATTGCCCGCGCCGGCGTGGCCACGCTGAAGCCGCACACCAATTACTATGCCTCGCTGGTCAGTTCTATTTTGAGCCAGCAGCTGAGCGTCAAGGCAGCCGATGCTATTGAAAAGCGCTTCCTGGCACTCTTTGATGACCAGTTGCCAACGCCGGAACAAATTATCAACGTAGATATTGAAACGTTGCGCGGCCTGGGCATCAGTTATGCCAAGGGTAAATACATTCACGACTTGGCTCAGCATATTATCGATGGCAAAGTGACGTTTGATCACATTCCGGGACAATCAAATGAAGAGATTATTACCGAACTGACGGACGTCAAAGGTATCGGCGAATGGACCGTGCACATGTTTTTGATTTTCTGTGTCGGCCGATTGGATATTCTGCCCGTTGGCGACTTGGGTATCAAAAATGGTATCCGCGCGCTATACGGCCTGGACACCCAACCCACGCCGGAACAGATCCGTGAAATTGCCGTGAAACAAAACTGGCACCCGTATGAAAGCGTCGCCAGCTGGTATGTCTGGCACTCGTTGGACAACAAACCGGCTATTTAGGGACGGCCCGTACTATAATTCCGTGCGGTATACCCAGCTCGTGATAATAGCGCCGCATGGGTTCATCCGAAACAGGCAGTTCTTCGCGATCGCCCATGATAGCCAGAAGATCATACCTCATAGCAAGAGCGTCATTGGTTTTTGCTAGCCATGCGGTGCGCTCGTCAGGAGTTAAATCCCCAAAATCACTGGCACCAAACGTGGCACTTATATCATCCATGAGCGCCGGAAGCGGATCACTGGCGCGATCTATACGTAGCTGGCGAACGTGCCTTCGAAGATGTATATCAAACCAGTAATCAACTCCGTCATCGCCGGCGTCAGTCAAATCTCCGGTATATTTGTGATACGCATCATCTGATCCAATCTCAATAAAATGTATCTGGACGATAGTGCCATCTTTCCACTGGCGAGCTAGCAGTTCGCGGGCGTTAAAGTATAACTGCTGGTCAGGCGGCAACTTGGGCGAATTAGATGAAAACTCCGACATCTTTTTAGTATATAGCCTTAGTCAATATAGTCGAGCAGCACGCGTACCTTTAACGGCTGCTAGCGGAGCAGGGTTTGCGCCGGCATCGATGAGTTGTGAAAGCTTGGTGTCGCGCTCAACTTTCAGTTCATATTTCGGCTTAATATTTTGTAGTGGCTCAGTACCGGTCATTTTAATAAGACCCTGTGTTTTATTGCCGGACATTTCAGCCCATATCAAATAGTCAGCAATACTAGTAGAATCAGATTCGTTAAAACCACTGTCTAGTAATGTTTTTTGAATTTTACTGTGTAATTCGTTGATTGCTATTCTCATGATGCCAGCTTGTAATTCTGCATTAGCCGCTTACCAATTTTGAATCGAATTAGTACGTATAGCACGACACAGTCGAGCAAAATATAGAGCGGGAAGCCATAGTTAGCAAGTGTCCAGGTCTTAACCGTCAAAAGGGTGATGGCGGCGCTGATCGCACCATTACGAAAGACTGTGGGATGTTCAGTTTCCGGTTCGCGCCACGATTTAACAATCGTTGGTACACTCGCCAAAAGATCTGAAGCAATGCTAAGCCAGATAGCGATATCTCCAACTCGAGTTACAAGCCATAATACGAGCGCTAATGCCGACAAAGCACCGCAAACTATATCGAGTCTGGATATTTTCCAGTACGCTTTCTTGTTGACAAAAGAAGCAGTAAAGACAAGAGCCGGTCCAAAACCAACCATAAATGTCATGAGCGAACGCAGGCCTACCCCCTGATTTATTTCTACGGCAAATGCGATTAGTGGAGCTAGCGCCCATAGAAGCCACCCTACACGATTCGGCTTTGTCTTACCCTTCAGCGTGCTAAGCGCATACGTTGCACTGCCCCAGATGTTGAAAAGTGCACCGAGGAGGACAAAATTCTGGCTGATCATACTACTCTTCTTCTACGATTTTGAGATGCAGTTCACCAAGCTGCTCGGGCGTGACATGGCTCGGGCTTTGCATCATCAGGTCGACGCCGGAGCCGTTCTTGGGGAAGGCTACCACTTCGCGGACGTTTTCTTCGCCCAATAATTCCATCAGGATGCGGTCCACACCAAAAGCACAGCCGGCGTGCGGCGGCGCACCGTATTTGAAAGCGCCGATCATAGCGCCAAAGTGATCATCAACGTACTGGCGATCATAGCCCAGCACATCAAACACGGCGTACATGGTTTCTGGGTGGTGGTTGCGCACGCCGCCGGAGCAGATTTCATACCCGTTCATCACCATGTCGTACTGGTCGGCAACAATGCTGAGTTTGTCCTCCGCCTGCAGCGCATCGATGCCGCCCTTAGGCATGGAGAATGGGTTGTGGCCAAAGTCCAGCTTACCGGTCTTGTCGTCCTTTTCATAAAACGGAAAATCAATAATCCAGGCCAGCGCTACCACGTTAGGATCTTTCAGTTCAAAGTGGGTCGCTAATTCCGAACGCAGGCGGCCCAGGACTTTGTTAACTACCCGGCGTTCGTCAGCACCAAAGAACACGATATCGCCATCCTGTGCACCCAGTTTTTCGGTGATTGTCTGAAGTTCTTCCGGCTTCAAAAACTTGGCAATCGGCGACTGGATCTCACCGTCTTTGTAGGTTAGGTAAGCCAGTCCGCCGGCGCCTTCTGATTTGGCGATTTCCGTGAAGGCGTCAATTTGCGAACGACTTAATGAAGCGCCGTTCTTGACGCAAATAGCCTTCACGACCGGCGCGTTCTTGAAAACACCGAATTCAGTATCACGCAGTTCGTCGGTCAGTTCTACGAGCTCCATGCCAAACCGCAGGTCCGGCTTGTCGGAGCCGTAGCGCTCCATGGCCTCCGCGTACGGGATACGCGGCACATCTTCCGTCAGCAGTTTTTTGCCGGCAAAATCGGTCACCAGCTGCATGATCAGCGGCTCCATAGTAGCGCGGACTTCTTCGCCGTCCTGGACGAACGACATCTCAAGATCCAGCTGGTAAAACTCGCCGTATAAACGATCAGCGCGTGGGTCTTCATCACGGAAACAAGCGGCAATCTGGTAGTAACGCGGCACGCCGCCGACCATTAAGAGCTGTTTGAACTGCTGCGGTGCTTGCGGCAAGGCATAAAATTCACCCGGATGCAGGCGGGACGGAATCAAAAAGTCGCGGGCACCCTCAGGGCTGGAGTTGGCGATGATTGGCGTAGTCACTTCCACAAATTCCTGGGCATCCATGTAGGCACGGATGCGGCGGTACATGTCGGCGCGCTTAAGTAGCATGTTCTGCACTTTAGGACGGCGCATATCCAGGTACCGATACGTCAGGCGCAAATCTTCACCGGCCTGCTGTTCAGCAAACGGCTGGATAGGGAGTGTTTCTGAACGGTTGAGGATGATCAGCTCAGCCACGGCAATTTCAATGCCGCCAGTGGCAATGTTCGGGTTACATAGATGCTCTTCACGTTCACGGACCGTACCGCGAGCGCTCAATACAAACTCATCGCGCACCTGCTCAGCCAAGCCGAAAGCCTCGGCCGTTTCCGGGTTGATTACCAGCTGCACAATGCCGGTGTGGTCGCGCAGGTCAATAAAAATCAGACCGCCATGATCGCGGCGCGACTGCACCCAGCCCTGCACGGTAATTTCTTGCCCCACGGCTTGCGTGGTAGCGATAGCGAGTGTTCTCATTACCGACTATTCTACCACTGTTTCATCAGATTCGGTAGCTCAAAAAGTCCAAGAATAAAACAACCCTCTATGCAGCGGAATCCAAACGGACTCGACGGTGTATAGAGGGTCCCGAAGCGGGAGGCTGGCTAGCGTCGTCTTCCGCAGGCACTCGCCAGTTGACTCCACACAAGGTTCTGAACGAACTCGAGGCGCAGTTTCCTCAGCTCGCCATCCAGCTTCCTGATCTCGGCGATCAGTTCCTCTGGACAAGGATCGAAGAACAGCTTAAGCCACTCGGCGTCGCCCCTTCTGTAGTTGTAGCGGATGTACTGCTTGAGCTCCTCATCACTGAGGGACGCCACCTTGGAAGCGATGGCCCGCTCCACCACGAGACTCCACTCGTCCATGGCCGCGTCGTCGCCATTGTCAGCAGCCTCGTAGAACCGCTTCATCGGTCGTCGCAACCGCCGCCGAAAATCTCTCATACCACTCATTGCCAGTCCAATCTTGTAGAACTTCAGGTGCTTTCAAAATTCGGTAGGTAAATTAAATCAAGTTTTAACATGAACTGCAAGCGTAAGCAAGAACGATTATTCTTGAGGGTTGTCCGCGTCAACTTCGCCAGCAGCATCGACGGCCGGCTTGGGCGGCTCCGGCAACAGCACGGCCATGATGTCGGCCAGCGTCAGCGTGCCGACAAATTCGTCGGCCGCATCAACCACCACGGCCAGCTGCTTTTTGGTTTTCAAAAATTCCTGCAGCGCATCGGTCAATTTCAGATTTTCACGCAGGCTGAGCGTACCCATACTGGTGTAATCGGCTACCGTGCCTTCGCTTTTGATCGACAGATCTTCCACAAAAACGCAGCCGACAATCTCACGTGCCCGCGGGGTACGCGTCACCGGGAATACCACCTGGCCGGCGGCGTGCAATTCGTCCAATAATATAGGCCCAATAGCGTCAGTCAGGGCAACAGTTTTAGCATTTAAGCGAACTACGTCGCGCACCTTCCGATCACCGAATTCCAGCGCCGCGCGCACTTGTAGCAATTGTTCGGTAGCAATCCGGTTATCTGACTGCGCCGCCTGCAGATCCAGTAAGTCCAATAAATCACGCAGCTCGTACAACCCGCTGTGGTGCGGCTTGTAGTGCTTGAGTATCGGCTTTTCAACACGATGCAACAGCGGTTCAATGTGCTGCAATACCCAGACCACTGACGGATTGACAGTGTGGGCAAAGCGGATCGCCGTAGCCGACACGCGGGTGCCCGGCAGCCACGAAAAGAGCAGCCACAACGCTAGCATACCCACGATGACCGCCACCAGCCCGTTGGTGACGCTGCCCAACAACACCAGTCCCCAGGCACCGAACAGCGTCAACACGATCCACAACAGGACGCGCAAGCTGCGGCCGTAGGCGACCGCTTGCCAAAGCTCCCGCGCCGCTTGATTGCCCTCGGCAGCCTGTCGTTTCAGCTCTCTCTTAGGAACCGCGAAGTATACTTTACGCAAAGTCGCCGTCAGGAAGGCGACTGCTAAAAATACCAGGGCGAGCAAAAAGCTTATCATTACGCTCAATAATACAACATTTAGCGGTCTACGGGGAGTGCTATACTAAAAGAGATTTAGGAGGGACACATGTCTAAGACATTTTGGGCGATCATTGCGGCGCTGATCATCATTTTTGGCGGTATCGCTGTTATTAACAGTAATAAGAACCAGGATAACACCAGTAGTTCGTCATCGGCGACTACCCATCACGTGCAGGGCGACGCTTCATCCGGCGTCACACTGGTTGAATACGGTGATTACCAATGTCCTTACTGCGAAGAATACTACCAGACCGTTAAGGGCGTGGTTGCCCAGTATCAGGATAAGATCCAGTTCCAATTTGTGAACTTCCCGTTGACCAGCATCCATCAGAACGCTTTTGCGGCCGCTCGCGCTGCTGAAGCCGCCGGCAAACAGGGCAAATACTGGGAGATGCACGACACCCTGTACGAAAACAACGATGCTACCGGTGGTAGCGGTTGGATTTCCAGCACCAGTCCGACGACGTACTTCAATAAATTCGCTCAGGATATCGGCCTCAACGTGGACAAATTCAAGAAAGACTATGCCTCCAGTGCCGTTAATGCCGCTATCACCGCCGACATGAACAAGGGCAACAAGCTGGGTATCACCGGCACCCCTACTTTCTATGTCAACGGCAAGCAGACTACGATCGCCAACGACGCGGCCGCCTTCCAAAAAGTACTTGATGCAGCCATCAAGGCCAAATCGTCAAAGAGTTAATGTAGATAAAACGTAAAACGCCGAGCTGATTTGGCTCGGCGTTTTTGGTGAGGCTTCCGTGTTTCGTATCGTCTCTAATACGAAATAAACTGCTGCCACGCAGGGCGGCGCACTTTAACCACGACAGTCTCTGGCGCACCAGAATACGCTTTTACAGGAATAGGCACTGTCTTGCCCTGTCACCTTTCTACTAACAGCTACTCACCAATTGCACACACGGTGGCGAGCCTACGCTAGTTTATCTAATAATTTTTGAATGTTTTTGTCTCACACGACCCGTGGTTTTGGGTCTATTGAGTACCTTGATTGTATCTCCCTTACGCTTATCTGTCTAGAAGTATTTTTTACAACATTTAGGCGGCGGCTTGTTGGGATGCACGACTAACCATGCCGACCGATTTCTTAGAGGCATGGCATCCTTGGCAAACGGTGTTAACCTTCGCATTGCTATAGGCATAATAGAGTTCTTTTTTGCCGCAGTTGGTGCAAGCTCTCACTGTGTCTTTGGCGAGCTTATCACCCGAACGAAACCCAAGCTCTTTCTTGAGCGCGTCGGCTTCAGCTCCTCGCAGGTCAAACTCGGCGATACCGCAGCTGCCCGCACCGCAAAAGCCGCCGCCCGGCGCCTCGGCCGCCACCAAGTCCATAAGCAGGCGCGCTTCTTCGTCGCGGCCGGCCTGTTCCAGTTGATATACCGCTTCCAGCCCGTGAGCCGTTTTTTCATCGAACATCTGCTCGGCTACACTCAGATCTTGCTTGGCCAAATCCAGGAGTTCATGCTTCACGAAGGCTTCGACCAGCTGCAGTGCTTCTGCGCGATCGGCATTATCTTCGGCCAAATGCAGGACGAATTGGGCGACGGTTTCGGCAATGTCAACAAGCTTAGCCTGGCGAGTAAGTGCTTCTTCCCTGAAGCCAGCGTAGTCTTTCACCGTTCCCGGTGCGACTTCTTCGCCCATAAATATGGTGGTGCACCACTGTTCGCTGGCCACTTCATCCAGGATACGAGCAAAATCCATCAGATCATCAGCTACCAGCAGCTGCGAACCATGCAGTTCGGTTTTGTCCAAGTGGTCCGCTTGCACCCCGGTGCGCTCCAAAGCCATTTGGACGATCTCATGCGTGATGTAGATGCCTGGCAAGCCGAGTTGTTCTTCAAATCTATCCTCAGTCTCATCGCTCAAGCGGATATCGCGAATCATGAGTTTTTTAATTTCCGGCACGTAGCCGCTGTAGCCTTGGTGCGGCCGGCCGTATTTTTGGTCGATTTCATAAGCTGCGATGGCGGTGTCGCTACACTCTGAAATAGTTCGGATCGCTTCGCTGCCGATGGCGATCGTTCCCAGACTGCGCAATAGCTGCGGCGTGGCATCTTCTACGTATTCGTTGACACGACGGCCCTCTTCTTCCTGGTCTCCCTGGATCGGGATCAGAGCGTTTTCAGTCATCTGGCGGACAGAAAGACCATGCGAGAAGAATTCCTCCGTAGTCTCATCAAAGATATGGCGGGCAACGGGGAAATATTCCGGCTTTTTCTTGCGATACCATTCGGCGACCAGGCGTTGGCAGTCCAGGACAAGTCCTTGATAGAGTGTCTCGCGCTCAGCCGGGCGTTCTTCAGCCAGCACTTTATGCGCCGTGGAAAGTGGGTCGACAGGAGCTTGGCGCTCTCCGGTCTCGGTATAGTGTTCGCGTCTATCGGCTAAAATGGTGGCTGCTTCTTCGCGTAACACCTGCCGGGCGGCGTAGACTTCGGGGATTTCATCAACAAATTGGTACCCGGCTTCAAGCGGCGGAACTAGCTGCAGCTCCTCCGTGTACGGTTCCAATTGTTCGACGGCTTGCGCGGCCATAAAAAATACCCCCATCTCCGGAGAGCTGGGGGCACTTAATTTGGCGCAACTCCTGCTCGGGAGATTTTTCACGCTGTATCGGACTTGCATCGTCGGGCGATGCTTACCGTTGCGGCACAGTGCAGGAGTTTCACCTGCTTCCAGCTATTAAACTTGTTAATACCCTCAGTGTAGCACCGGCGGACCACACTAGATATGGTATTTTTTAAAACAGTTATACACTATTTGGGCAGCCGCTCGCGCAACTCATGCAGCCGCGGCAGGAAGCTTTGCGCAGCTCCAGTGAGCTCCAGCACATTCAGCGCACCAACTAGAATTTGTAGTTTCTCAACGTACGCCGGCAATTCGGCTTCCGTACTAAGTTCCGCTTCGGCAAACAATCGTTCGACCTTTTCTACCAGCCACTTTTCTTCGGCCGGAGTTACTTGGTTGCTGGTAATTTTGAGCTGTTCCGCCTCGCCTGACGGCGTCAGGACTTCCAACGATCGAGCTGAGTTATCTCGTTTGATTAAATGGCCGCGCTTAATGAGATTGTTGATGTGCGCCGCGACCGTCGCCACTGAGCCGTACTGCAGTCCGTTCATGATTTCACGATAGCTGGGGCTATAGCCATGTTCGGCAATAAACTGTTCGATAAAACCCAGGAGTTCGCGTTGCTTTTTGGTCGGTCGAACGTTGTTTGAAGTTGATTCGTTCACGGCTTCATGATCCTTTCAGCGGTACTAAGCATAAAGCTGAAGTCGCGGGCTTCTGCTTGCTGGCTGGCAGCCGTCGGATTAAACTCTGCGCCGCCCATTTCCATTAACCTGAACTGATAACCTGGAATTTGCGTGAAAGTGGGGCTGTCGAAAGTCTCTGTGCTAGCTTCGTATACTTTATTACCGTTGCTATCCGGTGCACCTATAGAAAAGGTATGAACCGCTGAAACACCGTTCGGCATGGCCCGTGACACAATGAGGTCAACCGATTCTGGATGCGTCAAGTCCGGTTGACCGTCCGGCGTAACGCTAAAAGTAGCGATAGTCCGCCGAAAATCCTCTGTATGTTCGGGCACGGTAGCGGCTTTTTGTTTGGAAGTATCGTTAATGTCAACATACAGACTAACCTGGGTATTGGAAGTTTCCGGCTGCCTGCTGACCGTGACGCGCGGGCCAGGCGAGTTTTGGTAGTGTTCATAGAGACGCACTACGCGGCCGGCGAACTCGTATAAAGTAGTGCAAATGGTCAGCTGGTTGGCACGATATTGCGGTGAAGCTTCTTTGATCTGCGTATCCGGTATGGTTGTTGCGCCATTCGGCATCGTAACAACAGCCAGATGTTTTTTGAGGGCCGGCAGCTTGGCGCAGGCGTCTTTTGGCCTTACGACCTTGCCGGTGAGATGGACCGGTTCATCCGCCTGTTCACCGCAGCCAGTCAGTACCACAGTGCTTATTGACAGCACAGCCGCCCTTATGGCCAACTGTTGTCTCTGGCGAACCTGTGGCTGCTTTTCGTTCATACTTTCAGCATAACCCGCCTACCAGGAAAATCAAACCGACTGTGACTTTTATGTAAATTTTATGGAAAAACAACACAAAAGTCACACTACGATTTGCGATTAGTAGAAAAGTTACGATGGGTCGGTCGGTTTTTTGAAAACGAAATACTTGTACCAAAACCATTTCCAAATATTAAAGAATTGCGAAGCTACGATCAGACCGATAAACGGTGATACGCCGATCCATTTCAAAACGCCCACGATCACATAATCGATCACCAGATTTATAAGGCTGATGGCAGTAAATTTGCCGGCCACCACGCGCGGTCGGGCGCTTTTGGTTTCTTCCCGAAAGGCTACGAAGTACTGAATGGCGAAATTACAACTCCAACCGAGCGTATCGCCGATGATTTTGGCCGGTAACCACGGCCAGTGCAGCGCTCCATATAACAGGGCGAACACCGCGTAGCCCACCACGAAAAATGCTACGCCGCCGGCGTTATAAAGAACAAACTGTATGACGCCTTTTCGGCTTAATTTGTGCGACTGGCCGGAGAACCATTCCAGGAAGGCAAATGATTTCATGCCACTTTCCTTGGCTTAGCCAACGCGATGCCGGCCAGACCCCACCATATAAAGGCCAGGGTGTCGTCAGTCCAGGCGTGACTCAATAGGCCCACGAATAACAATCCTACCAGGCTTGCAAAGAGCACGAGCGCTAATCGGGAATTGGTAATACGCGTGTAAAGTTCAATTCCCACCAAGATCACAATACTCATGAACAAGACCAATCCCAACCAACCGGTTTCCTGGGCAATCTGGATATAGTAATTATCATTGATGCGGCTATTGTGGCCGGCATTATAAACACTGGCTGGCCCGGAAGTGCCCGGGCCGTCGCCCAGCGGCTGTCGCACCACATCTTTGAGCCCGGAAGTAATGCCTTGCAAATGCGCATCGTTAGAGCTCTGGCTGGCAGCATTGTCCTGCGTGTGGAATAGCTCATTTTGCAATCGGGTATTGGTATGCAGCGTCACGAACGCACTCGCTCCAACTAGCGCAACCAGCAGGCAAACGCCGGCGAATATAAGATGGCCGCGACGGGTTTTAAGACTCAATAGTACTACGGTTGCTAGACTGAGGACCGCTCCAATCCACGCGCTGCGCGATCCGCTGGCATAGAGCGCGCAGAGCGCCAGCACACCGGAAACTGCGATGATAATGCGCTTATTACCGCGCAAAAAGAGCGTGCCGAGTGCCGCCAGCACCAGGACCAGGTACGCCCCCAGCGGATTTGCACCGCGCAGGAATGATTGGACGCGGATATAGTGCGCGTTATGGTTAATGGTTTCGATGGGCGCAATGGTAGTCTGCGCGTCGTAACCAAAATGACTTAGAAAATCGTGTGGCAGTACGGTGTATTGTAATGTTGCAAAAACAACAACAATCAGAGCAGGGATGAGCAGCAGCCGCGGCCATGCACGGCGCAGGAATGACGAACACTGAGCAGCTAGGAATACTATCAGGAACCATGCCAGAAAACGCAGGTTGACCAGCACTCCATAACCCGCTGCTTTCAGCGTCACTTCGTCGCGCACCAGTGCTACCACGCCTAATACAAGTGTCAGGACGCTATATATAAGAATTAATCGCACCAGTAGACTACCAAAGAACCACTCGCGTAAGTCCCGGTCACGCACCAGCCACCAACAAGCTACACCGAACAGCACCGCCAGTAGCACATCATCCCAGAGGCGCAGCAGCGTATAGTGGCCGACAATTGACGATCCGAACACAGTCAAAAAAGCATGGAACGGTACCAAGACCAATATCGCTACCGTGAGCCAAACGGCCAATTTGCGCGTCATACCTTAAGTATACCGGAGATGGAGTATACTGGTAGTAAGACGCTATGAAAAATAACGCCTCACTCGTCTACAATTTTTTCCTCGTGGTTGGTGACTTTTTGGCCGCGCTGGTAGCTTTTATAGTGGCCTACGTTTTACGCGTATCGCTCAGCCATCGCGCCCTGAGTCAACAGATCACGTTCTTGAACTATGTCGAAACGTTATTACTTATTGTTCCCTTCTTCATCTTAATTTTTGCTCTTTTGGGGCTGTATACCAATCGATTTTTTGAAAAGCGTTTTAATGAAATCGGCCGCCTGCTGATCGGTACGCTGACCGGCGTCATGTTTGCTATCAGCTATGGTTACCTGGCAAACGTCGCCATCTTTCCGGCCCGATT
>Ga0164242_10003307_pt1 | contig 18434 bp, 19 predicted proteins | sample OricomgcompostMG_FD_108783 | JGI IMG/M metagenome (GOLD analysis project Ga0164242, IMG submission 108783) | Miracle-Growth compost microbial communities from Emeryville, California, USA - Original compost - Miracle growth compost (MG) ... | reverse complement strand
TGCCTGTGCCGCAGCGGAATAGAAGGAGTTGGCCCAGCCGCTCGCAGTGAGGTTGTAGAAGTAGAGGATGGCGGTCGCCAGCAGCAACCCGAGCGCGGACGGCCGCGCCCAGGCCGGGTCGTCCGGGTGTCCCTTCCAGTGCTGGGCCATGCGTGCACCGCGGGTCGCGACCGCACGTGCGGGCGGCGCGGAACCCCGCGGTTCCCGCGGGATCGCCTGATCTGGGTTCCGCAGGTGCGCGGTCGCTGAATCCATGCCGATGAGATTGTCGGTGGTCCTTGTGGTGATGCTGTGGCAGGCAACGGGACTGACCGTGAGCGACCAGTGGCCGCGCCAGGTTGCCAGGGTGGTCAGCGAATGCCCAAAGGCGGGTCACAGGACCTGCGGCGAGGTTCGTGGCTGACATCGAATCTCCCTGGCGAAGGACCATCGTTCATGACGCAGCAACCACCGCAGCAACCGGAGCAGGACGGCCCCGCGCCTCAGGTGTGGCCGGGCGCCGCGCCGGACAGGTCGGCGAAGGACCGCCCGATGGGTCAGCCTCCCGTCGCGCCCCCGAGTTATGGGTATGGCGCGCCGCCGAATTACGGGTATGGCGCGCCGGCCGCGCCCCCGCCGGCCGCGCCCCCGGCCGCGCCGCCGCCCGCGACCTCGCCGGCGCTGCGACAGCCGCGATGGTCCGGCAAGAAGACGGCGGTCGTCGCAGCTCTGGCGATCGGGCTGTCGTCGGCGGGTGCGATCACTGCGTCCGCAGCAGTGCCGAGCGGCTCCACCGGCGGCGATGGATTCGGCGGCCGGGGCGGCTTCGGCAACTTCCGCCAGTTCGGCAACGGGGGATTCGGCAACTCACAACAGCAACAGGGCACCAACGGCCAGAGCGGCTCGAGCAGCGACGGGCAGCGCAATGGCAGCTCGAACGGCAACGCGCCCGGTGGCGTTCCCGGCGGCACCCTGCCTTCCGGGCTGCCCGGTGCCGGCCAGGGCGGCTCGGGCGACAACACCTGAGGCTGCTCCCAGGTAACGTTCCCTGCAGGAGCAACGACAGGAGAAGGCCATGCAGCAGGTGAAAGCCGTTGTCGCCAAAGCCAAGGGCGAGCCGGTCAGCATCGAGACGATCACCGTCCCGGACCCGGGACCGGGTGAGGCACTGGTCAAGGTGCTCGCGTGCGGGGTGTGCCACACGGACATGCACTACCGAGAGGGCGGCATCAGCGACGACTTCCCGTTCCTGCTCGGCCACGAGGCGTCCGGGATCGTGGAAGCCGTGGGCGACGGCGTCACCGACGTGGCCCCCGGTGACTTCGTCATCCTCAACTGGCGCGCGGTCTGTGGTGAGTGCCGGGCATGCAAGCGCGGCGAGCCGCAATACTGCTTCGCGACCCACAACGCCACCCAGAAGATGACCTTGTCGGACGGCACGGAGCTGAGCCCGGCGCTCGGCATCGGGGCGTTCGCGCAGAAGACCCTGGTCGCGGCCGGCCAGTGCACCAAGGTCGATCCGTCGGCACGTCCGGCGGCGGCGGGCCTGCTCGGCTGCGGCGTGATGGCTGGTCTCGGCGCGGCGATCAACACCGGTGGGGCGACGCGTGGCCGGTCGGCCGCAGTCATCGGTTGTGGTGGAGTGGGTGTCGCGGCGGTCGCGGGTGCGGTGCTCGCGGGTGCTTCACCGGTCATCGCGGTGGACATCGACCCGCGCAAACTGGAGGCAGCCAGGGCCGCCGGCGCCACGCACACCGTCGACTCCTCCCAGGCCGACCCGGTCGAGGAGATCAAGGCCATCTGCGCACAGAGCTACCCGGGCGCGGAAGGCGCCGACGTGGTCGTGGACGCCGTCGGTCGCCCGGAGACGTGGAAGCAGGGCTTCTACGCCCGCGATCTGGCCGGCACGCTGGTGCTCGTCGGTGTCCCGACCCCCGACCTGAAAGTGCCGGACCTGCCGCTGATCGACGTCTTCGGCCGGGGTGGCGCGCTCAAATCCAGTTGGTATGGCGACTGTTTGCCCAGTCGCGACTTCCCGATGCTGATCGACCTCTACCAGCGGGGTCGGCTCGACCTGGACGCGTTCGTGAGCGAAGAGATCACCCTCGACCAGGTGGAGCAGGCGTTCGACCGGATGCACGACGGCTCCGTGCTGCGATCGGTCGTCATTCTCTGACGAGGTCCGACACGTCACCCGGCTGGCGACCGGTCGGTCACCACCGCAGCACGATCGCCAGCCCGGTGAGGCACATCACCAGCACCGCGAGCACCAGTGCCAGGCCGGCCAACCCGTCGCCGGCGAGGATGCGCACGCCCGACCCGCCGCGATGGCGATACCGCTTGCTGCTCTGCAGGAGGACGGCGGCGGTGAGCGGCACCGCCAGCAGGCAGATCAGCCCGGGAGCGCCGATGTGCGGGTAGGCGAAGCGGGTCAACGCCATCGCACCGACACCGAGCGACAACGCGGTGCGCTGCCAGGCCAGTGCGGTTCGCTCGTTCTGCAGACCAGGGGGCTGCGGGCGGGTCGTCATACGACGACCAGGACGAGCACCAGCACGACCAGCGCACAGGCGATCAGCACACCCGCCAACAGGGCCGAGAGTCGCGATGACGGCAGCGAGGACGCGTGCCGCATGGCCCGCTCCGCCGCCGCCCAACGCGCCCAGGACGCGGCCGCGCACACGATGCCCAGCACGATGAGCACGCACGAGAGCACTCGTTTTGCTCCGTCGGGGATCGACAGGGTGATCGCGTCGAGCCCGACCCCACCGGCCAACAGGGCCAGTGAGGTGCGGATCCATGCCAGGAAGGTGCGCTCATTGGCGAGGCTGAACCGGTAGTCCGGATCCTCGCCGCCGTCGAAGACCCAGCCTGGCCAGCGCTTCGATGTCGACATGCCCCCCATCCTGCTCACTCGGGCGCTGCCGCCGCGACAAGGGTCCGGATTGTGGCGCGCGGCAGACCCGCTCAGCTCGGCAGCGACGGCTGAGGCGCACGCAGGCGCACCGCGACGGGCACGGCTGCGACGCCGATCAGGCCGCACAGGATGGTGAGCGTCGGATAGTTGAAGACCGCCGTCACCAGCCCGGAGGCCGCCCCGGCACCGGCACCGGAGAGTGCCACCAGCACATCGATGCTGCCCTGGACCTGCGGACGCTGCGCCGGCGCGGTCCCGTCGACGACCAGCGCAGTGCCGGCGAGAAGCCCGAGGTTCCAGCCGAAACCGAGCAGCACCAGGGCGATGGTGATCAGGGCCATCGAGCCCCCGGACGACAGGGCGGCGCAGCAGCCGGCCAGCAACAGCACCGTCACCGACGTCATCGCGGTCGGCAGGCGGCCCCACCGGTCGACGAGCACACCGCTGATCGGCGAGGGCAGGTACATCGCGGCGATGTGCGCCGCGATGACCGCGCCGGCCGCCCCGAGTCCGTGTCCGTGCGACTGCATCGCCACCGGAGTCATCGTCATGACGGCGACCATCGCGACCTGGGTGGCGATCATCGTGGTCGCACCCAGCACGACCTGGTGCCGGCCGGCCGCGTGGACCGACGGCCCCTTCGCGGTGGGCGGCGGTGCCTCGTCGGGCACCTGCCGGGAAAGGAGCAGCGGGTCGGGTCGCAGCAGGAGCAGGAAGATCACGCCCGCGAGCGTGTATGCCGCAGCCGCGAGCGCGAACATGCCCGAAAGCCGTGGCAGACCGAGTAATTCGGCCACCGCTCCGAGCGGATCGACAAGACTGGGTCCGGCAACGGCGCCCACCGTCGTGGCGACGAGCGCGATGCTCGCGGCGTGCCCGCGCTGGTGCGGCCGGGCGAGATCCGTGCCGGCATACCGGGACTGCAGGTTGGTCGCGGACCCGGCGCCGTAGACGAACAACGCGAGGAAGAACAACGGCACGTCGCGAGTCGCCGTCGCGATGACGACGCCCGCAGCACCGAGCCCACCGAGCAGGAAGCCGCCTGCGAGCGCCGGGCGCCGGCCCAGCCGGCGTGACGCCCGCCCCACGAGGTAGGCCGCGAACGCCGACCCGAGGGTGGCGAGCGCTGTCGGCAGCCCGGCCAGCCCTTCACTGCCGAGCAGGTCCTTGGCGATGAGTGCGCCGACCGTGGCGCCGGCGGCGAGCCCCGCACCCCCGAAGACCTGCCCGGTCATGACGATCCGCAACGTGCGCCGCTGCACCAGGGCGATCGCGTCGGCTGTCGGGCGTGCTGCCTGGACGGTGTCCACCATGTGTTGCCTCCTTCGACCACTAGGATACAAGTTGTGTGCTAGTGGTGGCGACCGCTCATGAGACAGTGCTGGAGAACGATCCGATCCAGGTAGGAGTGCGATGGCCACGGCACGACGCGGAGACGCGAGCCGGCGCGCGTACGACCGCATCCGGCACGACATCGTCGCGGGCACCCTGGCCCCGGGATCCATGTTGAGCGAGAACACGCTCGCCCGGGAGCTGGGTGTCAGCCGCACGCCGGTGCGCGCCGCCCTCAGCCGCTTGCAGACCGAGGGCTGGGTGTCGATCTATCCGCAGCGTGGCGCCCTGGTGCGTGAGCTCACCTATGACGAGATCCGTGACGCGGCCGAGGTGCGCCATGCGCTGGAGACAGCGGGCGTCCTGCGTGCTGACCCGGAGCGCATGGACGCGCTGCTCACCGCGCTCGACGACTCCATCGAGCAGCAGCGACGCGACCTGGCCACCGGAGACTTCGCCGCCTTCAACGAGCGCTCGCTGATCTTCCACCGGACCTTCGTGGAGTTGTCCGCGAATGCCACGATGCTCACGCTCTACGACCGGGTGCAGGACCGCCAACTGCAGTCGACCGCGCGAAGCGCGCCGGCCATCATCGAGGACCCGGAGGGCGTGCTGGAGGAGCATCGTGCACTGGTCCGGCATGCGCGAGACCGCGACTGGGTGGGTTTCGCGCAACTGCTGGACACCCACCAGACCTCACGCCACGGCACGGTCAGCCGGATGCGCGCCCAGCACTGATCGCATCGAGGTCACGCACGGCGTAGCGATAGTGCTCCCAGTGCTCGTCGAGGATCGTGTGCAGGCAGTGCAGCACCGTCTCGGTGCGGCGCGGATCGTGGGGGTTGGGCCGCTGCTCGGCGAGGACCTCGGGGGTGACGGCGGCGAGGTAGTCGCCGACCATCGCCGCCCGACCCGAGCGCGCGTCGAGCACCTCCTCGTAGGACGGCGCGGCCGCCGAGAACACCGAGGGGTCGTCGTAGGCCGCGGTCTCGCCGCCGTCGTCGTTGGGCTGACCGGCGGGGTGATAGGGGTTGTCCTTGCGCAGGATCGCCCGGCCCAGCCACACATCGGTCGCCATCACCAGGTGCCGCAGCGTCTGCGTGAACGACCACTCACCGGCGACCGAGGCGTCGACGGTGCCGGCCGGCATCGTCGCGGCCCGCTCGATCACTGCGGCCCATGCCCGTTGCACCGCCTCCCACGCCGCCTGCAACCCCTCGGGGGTGTCCGCCGCACGCAACTCGCGTCCGGGGAAGCGCTTGTTGAGCTCGGCGTCGACGAAGGCGCGCACGTCGACACCGTTGACCCGCAGACAGTGGTCGCCGTCGAAGAGCCAGGGACTGTCGATCTCGACGTCCGGCACGTCGACCCCGCGCAGCACCGCCCCCGACAGGTCGGCGCCGGCGACGCGGGCGCCGCGGAAGGAGACCTCGCGAAAGGTCGCGTCCTGCAGGCTCACGTCGGCGAATTGCGCCCCGTGCAGGTCGACCTCGTGGAAGGTCGCGCCGCGCAGGTCGTCCGAGCTGGTGAAACCGGCCATGGTCCGACCCTACCCGGCAGCGACGACTTCTCGGCGACTCAACCGCGCGGGGCGACGCCGCGGCTTGCTGTGCACAAGAGAACCCCACCAATCAGCAGCAGGCCGAGGATGCCGGCGACCGGAAGGTCCCCGAGGCCAAGCCCGTGTCCGAACGACGGCGGCTTGGCGAAACCGTCCGCGATGGACGCTCCGAGCGGTCGGGTCAGGACGTATGCGCACCAGAACCACAGGACTTCGTGCCGGCGCGTGCACCCCCAGGCGATCGCCGGCATCGCGATGAGCACGGTGAAAAGCGCCGCCGACGGCCAGAACCCCAGGCCGAGGGTGGCCGCGGTCAAGTCTCCGACTGCCGTGCCGAGCGCGAAGGTACCCATGACGGCGGCCCAGTAGAACCGCTCACGTGGCACGGTGAAGATGTCGTGGATGGAGATCGTGCCCTCCATACGTCTCCACACGATGAACACACCGGCTGTCGCGACGGCATACAGGACACTGGTGACCGGATAAGGCAGTCCGAGCGCGACGTGCAGGCCGTCGGCGAGCATCGTCCCGAAGACCGCCACCGCCGCAACCGACGACCAGTAGCGCCCCGGCAGATAGCGGTGCGCATGGGTCTGCCCGGCGAAGGTCACGATGATGCCGGCGACACCGACCAGTGCAGCCAGAGCAGGGCTGATCCGCGCCAAGCCGTCGGAGGCGGCTTCCCCGAAAGCCGTCGTGATCAGTTTGAGGATCCAGAACATCACACCGACAGGAGCGACCCACGAGATGATGGACGCATGGTTGGCGCGGGTGGAGACATCGGTCACGACCGCATGATGCGTTGCTGCTCTTGAGAAATGGCTGAGATGTTCCAGGCGCAGGCGGTTTGCCGGCGCAGGATGATGGGGTGACCTCGCTGACCTCGCCCCGCGCACGTGAGCTGAGACCGTGGCTGGCCGCCGTCACGGCGCTGGCCGTGATCGTCCCGCTGATCGTGGGTGTCTTCGTGCTCGCGACCCTCCTGCAGCGTTCGCTCACGAACAGCCTCACCTCGCGCGTCACCCAGCAGGCCGACACGGTGGCAACGGCGATGCAGCAGGAAGGCATTCGACGCTCGGTGCTCACCGGCACCGATTCGGCGATGCGGACCGTGGTGCTGGACCACGCCGGTCGGCTGCTGCTCTCCTCGCCGGACGATGTCATGGCACCGCTGAGCGCCGATCGGCCGGCGAGTAGGGCGCGCGTCGTGCGCGGAGCACGCCACTGGTGGTGGCCGGGCGATGTCGACAACCCGATGGTCGTCTCGCAAGGCGTGCGCGCCCGCGGCGCCCACTATGTCGTGCAGGTGTCGGCGTCCCAGCAGCCGCAGCACGAGGCGATCAGCACCGACGCAAAGATCCTGCTGCTCGGCACGCCCGTGCTGACCGGACTTGCGGCGGCCCTCGCCTGGTGGGTCGCGGGACGGGCGCTCGCACCGGTCGAACGAATGCGCTCGGAGGTCGACGCCATTGAGGCCGGTCACCTCGATGCCAGGGTCGAAGTGCCGCCGCAGAAGGATGAGATTGCTGCACTGGCGGTGACCCTCAACCGGATGTTGGACCGATTGGAGTCGTCGCAGCGCCGTCAGCAACGCTTCGTCGCCGATGCCAGCCACGAGCTGCGTTCACCGCTCGCGACCCTGCAGGCTGCGGCCGATCTCGCGACGGCGGACCCAGCCGTCGAGTGGCCGGCGGTGGAGCCCGCCGTGCGAGCCGAACTGCGTCGGATGAACGCACTCATCGGTGATCTGCTGCTGCTGGCACGGATCGAGGAACGTCGATCACCGAACCCCGTGGACGACGTCGACCTCGACGATCTCGCGCAGGCGGAGGTCGGCAGATGGCGCGGAGCCGATCACATCGAGGTGCGATATGCCGGCAGCCCGAGCCGGGCTCGCGCTCCGCACGCGGTCGTCGAACGCGCCCTGCGCAACCTGGTCGACAACGGCATCCGTCACGCACGCCGACAGGTCGTCGTGACCACCACGACCGCAGCCGACGGCGCCGCCGTACTGAGCGTCGAGGACGACGGAGTCGGTATCGCGGCCGCGGACCGGGCACGAGTCTTCGACCGTTTCGTCCGTCTCGACGAGGGGCGCAGCCGAGATGAGGGTGGTTTCGGGCTCGGCCTGGCGATCGTGCGTGAACTCTTGCACAGCACCGGTGGTGAGGTGCACGTCGACGCCTCTGCCTTGGGCGGCGCTCGGTTCACCGTACGGCTGCCCTCGTCTCAGGATGTCTCGAGCCGGTAGCCGACCCCCCGGACCGTGGTGATGGTGTCGGTGCCGAACGGCTTGTCGATCTTGCGTCGCAGGTAGCCGACATACACCTCGACGACGTTGTCGTCGCCCTCGAATGCCGGATCCCAGACGTTCTGCAGGATCTCGGACTTGCTGACCGTCACTCCTGGCCTGCGCATGAGAAACTGCAACAGGCTGAATTCCCTTGGGGTCAGCGATATCTCGACACCGTCACGAAAGACCCTCGTCGCGGCGGGATCCAGTTGAAGACCACCGGCCGTGACGGTCACCGGTCGCTGCACCGGTGTGCGACGGGTGAGGGCCCGCAGGCGCGCCTCGAGCACCGGGAAGCTGAACGGCTTGGTCAGGTAGTCATCGGCACCCATGTCGAGCGCGTCCACCTGGTCGAACTCGCCGTCCTTGGCGGTGAGCATGAGCACCGGGGTCCACACGCCACGCTCGCGCAGTAGACGCAGGACGTCATACCCGTGCCGGCCGGGGAGCATGATGTCGAGCACGATCGCGTCGAAGCCATCATCCTCGGTCGCGAGCCACAGGCCGTCGACTCCGTTGTGCACCACTTCCACGACCATGCCGGCCTTGCTCAACCCCCGCTTGACCAGTTGCGCGAGCGGTATTTCGTCCTCGACGACCAAAACCCTCATGGGTGAGGAGCATTGTCCCGGTGCTGGTGTATGACGAGCACACGCAACCACGAGGGAAGGAGTGTCGGTCCGGTGCCGGCAAACCCGAGCGCGACCGCTACAGCGATCGAACCCCACGCGAGGAATGGCGCCGCCGTGACATCGGCCAGGTAGTGCGCGCCGATGACGAGTCGGCTGGCAGCAACCACCAGGATCAGCGGCAATCCGAGCAGGAGTACGACCCGGCGCACTCCGCGATGGCCCGCCAGCGCGAGGAACACTCCCGCGACCAAGGATGCGGTGAAGGCGGTGTGGCCGCTGGGGAAGCTGTCCGCGCCATGTTCGACAACGAGTGCGTGGACCAGCGCGGTCGGCGGACGGTGGCGATGGAAAATCCACTTGAAGACCTCGATCGAGAACCAACCGACGAGGGTCAGCAGCGCCGCCCGCAGCGCAACGACACGTCCGAGAGTGCGCCAGAGCCAGATGCAGATCAACAGCAACCAGACCGGACCGACGACCGGACCGAGGACGATGTTGATCACCTTGCTCACATCCGCCAACACCGCTCCACGATCGGCGGCAAGGGACCGATCAATGTGCAGTTCGCCCGTATGACGAGCCCCCGTCGATACCGCCCACACGCCGACCGCAAGGCCGACGGCATAGAGCATGGCGGCGACAGCCAGCGCCCCGGGACGTGGAAGGACGGGGGCCGGGGAGAACCGGGCCGGAGCCCGTGGATCGCGTCGCAACATCATCAGCATTTTCGCAGAGCGGTGCTGAGAGAAGGCTGAGCGCTTCATGGGCGTCAGCAAACTCGGGTGGCGCACTCCCCAGCGCCGGCGCTCACCGCCTGTCGCCGGATCCGCTCAGCACTCCGCGGCGCTGCCGATCGGCGAGCTTGGCCACATTGCGCCGGGCGACCTCGTCGAAGGAGAGGTCCAGGAAGTTGGCGAGCACCGCGGCATACCAGAGCACGTCGCCGAGCTCGGCGGCCATGTCGTCACGGTCCAGTTGCGCCAGGTCGCTGCCCTTGTCGCGGACCAGTTTCTTGACCTTCTCGGCGATCTCGCCGGCCTCGCCGACCAGGCCGAGGACCAGGTGCATGAACTCGTCCGGTGCGTCCTTGTCACGGGCGGTGCGCAACGCCGCCTGCTGGTAGTCGTCCATCTCCATCGCGCCACCGTAACGGCAGTCGAAGCGGGTCGGCATACCCGCCGCGACGGCCGCAGGCCCATCGACCAGCCGGGGAGACGAGGCGGCCAATAATGCTGGACAGGTGGTTGGCACTGCGCCCGTTACGGCATAGTGAGAGTGCGCCGGGCAGCGCAGGCCAGGTCACGCGTAGAGATAGGTGGTGTCATGCGGCGATCAGGGGTCGCGCTTCTCCTGCTGGCGCTCTTGATCGTGGCGGACATCGTCCTGGTGACGGGGGCGTTGCGTTCCACCCACGTGGACACCTCGAAATACGCCCAGGCCGCGCCGGCCCCCTCCGGCGACGTCACCGACACCCCGGCGCCGGCCACTGCCACCGCGACTGCGGCGTCGGCCGGCACCCGGCCGCGCGCGAGCCGAGTCGTCGTCGCCGGGCTGACCAGCACGCGGGCGTGGCGGGCGATCACCCATGTGTCGGCGTGCTCCGACGGGGCACGGCACGCCACGATCGGCCACACCGAGGATGCCGGGAAGCGCTGGACGACGGTGAAGGTGCCGCTGGTGACCGTCTCGGGGTTGTCGTACGCCAACGGGGCCGTCGTCGCGACCGGTCTGGACACCTCGTGCGAGCCGACGACCTACGCCCTCACCGCGAACTCCGCACCGGGCAAGACCTCCTCGAGCGCCGGCTGGGTGATCGACCCCTCGGATCCGACCGAGCTCGAGACCTCCGGACAGCCGGTCGCCGAGCAGCCGTGCGCCGACGGACTGCGCGATGTCGCCACCAACTCCGGGTCCGACGTGGTCGCGCTGTGCGCGAACGGCGCCGTGGAGCACACGACCGACACCGGCGCGACGTGGAACGAGCTGAGCAAGTCCGACGGGGTGAGCGCGATCGCCACCGGCACCGACTCGGTGTATGTCGCCGGCTCGTCGGCCTGCGGCATCTCGGTGCGTTCGGTCGACGCGAACACCACGGGGTGCGTTGACGGCACCGCGAAGTGGAGCGGACCGATCGACATCACGGTCGTGGGCGGCACGTTGTGGCTCGTCTCGGACACCGCGGCGATCACCGTCCCCGTCTCGAGCCTGGACAGCTGACGGCCGGGCCCGCGCCGATCCGCCAGTGACGGGGGCGTCCGGGCGGGCTCAATCGATCATCCGGGCCGGCCTTCCGGCCGGTTGATCGACGACACCAGCGCGTCGATCAGCAGGGCCCGTTCGTCATCGCTCTCCGGTCGACCGGGGACCCCGGGCCGGCGTTGCCACGGGTGCGGTCCGGCGCGGTGCCGGTAGTCGACGCCGAACTCGTCCAGCCGGCGCACGTGCGACTGCAGGCGGCGATCGAAATCGTCGAAGTCGCCGCCCGGGCCACTCCACAGCACCTCGGCGAGCGCGGCCACCCGGGGGAAGGCGAAGTAGTCGACGGCGCGTGCGGAGTCGATGTGCTCGGTCCAGATGTTGCCCTGGCCGCCGCGAACGCGCTCGGCCTGCTCCGGGGTCGCCTCGTCGGGAATCGGACGGAAGCCGTAGACGCGGCGCAGGTCGTTGATGACACCGACCGGGATCGGTTCCTCCGGATCCGCGGACTGGCGGTAGTCCAGGTAGACGGGGCTGTCCGGGCACGCGACGACGTCCAGTCCTCGTCGGACCGCAGCGAGGGCACCGGTCATACCGCGCCACGAGGCGATCAGCGTGCCGTCCGGGACCGTGCCTTCGAGCAACTCGTCCCAGCCGAACGCCTTGCGGCCACGAGCCGCCAGGTGATCGGACAGGCGACTCATGAACCAGGACTGCGCCTGCTGCTCGTCGGCCAGGCCGCGCTGGCGCAGGAGTTCCTGCGTCCGCGCGTCACAGCGCCACGGTCCTTTCGGGCACTCGTCGCCCCCGATGCCGATGTATTCACCGGGGAACAGCTCGAGCAGCTCGTCGAGCACGGCACAGAAGAACGTCACGGTGTCCTCCTCGAGATTGAGGACGTCGTCGCTCACTCCCCAGCCCGTGCGGACCTGGACACGTCGGTCCGGGTGGAGCCCGAGGTGGGGGTATGCCGCGATCGCGGCCTGGCTGTGTCCTGGCAGATCGATCTCCGGCACGATCGTGACGCCCCGCTCCTCCGCATAGGCGACCACCTCCCGGATGTCGTCCTGGGTGTAGAAGCCACCGTGCGGGCGCCCGTCAGGAACACCGCGCGGCCCGGCACCGACGACGGTTTCGCTGCGCCACGAGGCGATCTGCGTCAATCGCGGAAACCGCCGCACCTGCACCCGCCACCCCTGGTCGTCGGTCAGGTGCCAGTGGAAGGTGTTGAGGCGGTGCATCGCGAGCAGGTCGATGAAGCGCAGCACGTCGTGCTTGGGCAGGAAGTGTCGCGCGACGTCGAGCATGACGCCTCGCCATACGAACGCAGGCTCGTCCTCGATGACGAGCTGGGGGATCAGCCACTCGACGCGGCGCACGGTGGCGCGCCGGTAGACCTGGGGCGGCAGCAGTTGCAGCAGGGTCTGCACGGCGTGCAACGCGCCTCGCGGATCTGCCGCCTCCACCCGCACCTGGGTGTGGTCGATGATGAGCCGATAGCCCTCTGCGGGAAGCGCTTCCACCTCTCGCAGGTGGATCGTCGCAGCGACCGGATCGTCGACGGCCGGCAGCTCGAACCCGGTGCAGTCCTGCAGTTGGCGGCGCAACCGGCGCAGCGCGGGTCGCAGCAGGTCGTCGGCGGCGACGGTCGCCTCCGCGGTGAGGGCCAGTGTGCCGTTCCCCTCCCGGAGCAGGCGCGGACGTGGGATGACATCGGGCAAATCGGTCAGCCTTTCACGGCTCCGGCGGACATTCCCGAGACGAGGCGCCGCTGGAGGAAGAGGAAGAAGATGACGACCGGCAAGGAGAACAGCACCGACGCGGCCATCTGGCTCGCGAAGTCGGTGCCCTTGTCGGGAGTGGTGAACGATGCGAGCCACACCGGGAGGGTGTAGCGGTTCTGGTCCTGCATGAAGGTGTATGCGATCAGATAGTCGTTCCACGCCGTGATGAACGTGAAGATGCTCGTGGCGACCGCACCCGGCACGACCAGGGGGAAGAGGATCTTGGTCAGGATCTGCCACTGGGACGCACCGTCGAGCCGCCCGGCTTCCTCGACCTCGACCGGGACGGCGAGGAAGAACCCGCGCATCACCCAGATGGAGAACGGCAGCACCAGGGCGAGGTAGGCGAGCACCAGGCCGAGGTAGGTGCCGAGCAGCCCGATCTTGTTGAACACCAGGAACGTCGGGATCAGCAGTGCGGACGGCGGCACCATCTGGACCACCAGGATCGAGATCATGATCGTCCGCCGGCCGCGGAAGGTGAAGCGGGTCAGCGCGGCGGCCGCGAAGAGCCCGAGGCCCAGCGAGACCAGCACCGTGGCGCCGACCACGATCACGCTGTTGCGCAGGTCTCCGGCGAAGTTGGTTTGCGTCAACGCGGTCCGGAAGTTGTCCAGCGACGGGGGCCCGGGGAAGAACTTCGGCGTCGCGGACATCACGTCCTTGCGCGGTTTCAACGCCGTGTTGAGCATCCAGTAGACCGGGAAGACCCAGAAGAGAGCAAGGAGCAGCGCGACCGCGCTGACCCACGGTCCACCGGTGCGGCTGATGGTGCCTCTGCGGCTCACAGCGACTCCCCCGACCGCACCAGCTGCTTGACGTACATCCAGCTCACTGCAGCGAGCAGCACCGTGGTGACCAGGGCGATGGCGGCACCCTGCCCGACGTGGAAGCCCACGAACGCCGTCTTGTAGGCGTAGACGCCCAGGGTGCTGGTGCTGTCACCGGGCCCGCCTCCGGAAACCAGCCAGATCTGGTTGAAAACATTGAAGTCCCAGATCACCGACAGGATCGTGACCAGCAGGAACGTCGGCTTGAGGATCGGCATCGTGATGGACCACCAGGTGCGCCATTCGCCGGCGCCGTCGATGCGTGCCGCCTCGGTCATCTCCGCCGGGATCTGGGTGAGAGCGGCATACAAGGTCAGCGCGATGAACGGCACCGCCTGCCAGACGATGAGCAACCAGATGACCACGAAGGCGAGCCATTTGTCGTTTGACCAGTTGGTGTCGGTCAGGTCACCGAAGATCATCAGTTTGGTGAGGAGCCAGTTGGCGACGCCGTAACCGGGCTGGAAGAGCCAGTTCCACACGACCGACGAGGCGACCGTCGGCATCGCCCAGGCGAGCACGAGAGACACGGTCAAGATCGTGCGCACCACGGTGCCCAGCCGGGTGAGCAGGTAGGCGAAGAACGCACCGATCACCACGCTGCCGGCCACCAGCGCCGCGGTGAAGAGGAACGTGCGGACCGTCGCGGCCCAGAACGCGCTGTCCTGCAGCAACTGGGTGTACTGGTCGATCCCGGCCCAGTCGTAAATCCCGGTGAACAAAGACCGTTGGTCGTAGGTCGTGAACGACACGAACGCCAGCAGCACGATCGGCGCCAGGGTCACCACGGCGATCACCGTCAGTGACGGCGCCACCATCAGCCACGGCGCGCGGGGCGCGCGCCGTGGCCGGTGAGCCGTCCCGGGCGCGGCGAGCCCGGGACGGCGGTCTTCGGTCAGCAAGCTCATGAGGGATCAGCCGGCGTTGAGCGTCTTGTTCAGCTTGCCGTCGAAGGACTTCGCCGCATCCGCGACGGACTGCTTGCCCGACGCGATCGAGGAGAAGAAGTTGTTGACGTCCTTGGTGCCTTCGATGGTCGCCCACTGCGGGCTGGCGGGCGTGGCCTTGGAGCGCAGTGCCGCGTCGAAGAAGCCCTTGGTGAGCGCCGGGACGTTCGCGCCGGCCGCCTTGGTCGCCTGCGTGGAATTCGGGATCCAGCCGTCGTTGCCGAAGACCCACTTGTTCTGGATCTGCGGGCTTGCCGCGATCTTCGCCCACTGCAGGGCCAACTGCTGGTTCTGGCTCTTGGCCGCGATGCCCCAGTCGGAGCCGCCCAGCATCACCGGCTGGGTGCCACCTTCGGCCGCGGGCAACGCGAACGTGCCCAGGTCGGAGTTCTTCAGCGACGGGTTCGCCTTCTGAATGTTGGCAATCGCGCCGTTGGTGGACACGATCGCACTCGTCTTGCCGTCGGCGAAGACCTGGTTCTGATCCGGGGTGTCGGTGAAGAGCGTCTGGGATGCCTTGGAAGAGTATGCGTTCTGGAATTTCTTGAATGCTTGCAGACCCTTCTGCGCCTGCGGGGTGCTCATCCCGCCGGTCCACTTGCCGCCGGACGTGGTGGCCAGGTCGCCGCCGGCCGCCCAGACGAACTGCATGGCGACATACCAGTCCTGGCCCGGCAGGTAGAAGGGTGAGAAGTCGCCACCGGTGTGTGCCGACCTCACCTTCGCCAGGTCGCTCTCCAACTCACTCATGGTGGTGGGTGCGGACGTGACGCCGGCCTTCTGCCACATCGTCTTGTTGTAGATGACAGCGCGCGCGCCCGCGAATCCGGGCACGGCGTAGAGCTTTCCGTCGACCGTCGCAGGCTCGACCAGTCCGCCGAGCCAGGTCTGACCCTGCTGGAGGTCCTTCTTGTACGACGTGAGGTCGGCGAGGCCACCGGTGGCCGCGAAGCTCGCGACCTGGGTGTTGCCGAGGTCGAGCACGTCCGGCGGGGTCGAGGTGCTCAGCGCCGTCGTGATCTTGGTGGTGATGCCGTCCCACTGCTGGGTCTGGACGTCGACCGTGGCGCCGGTCTCCTTGGTGAACTGCGCATTGATCGCGTTGAGGGTTTTGTCGGTGTAGTCGTCCTGCATCACCCAGACGGTGATCTTCTTGCCGGCCGCTTTGGAGCCGGTGGGCACGGCCTGCGGGGAGTCGGGGCCCTGGCTGCTGCCGCTGGAGCACGCAGTCAGGCCGATAGTGGCGACGAGCCCGGCACTGAGGGCATAGAGGTATCTACGTTTCGGCATGGCGATCTCCTCGGGGAGTTTGGTGGATCGTGTGAAAAGGGTTGTTGTTTCAGCGAATTCCGAGATCAGCGAGCACGAGGCACAGTGCTCCCTGCAGGATGAGCTCGTCGGTGTCGGTGAGCGCGGAAATCTGTGGCTCCGCGTTGATCCCGGCGAGCGTGCGGTCGAGAACGGTGGCGGTCGCGGCTTCCAGGAAGACCGCGGAGCCGACCAGGTCGACCGGACCGGCCACCACGACCCGCGTGAGGTTCAACGCACTGATCACGCCGGACAACGCGAGCCCGAGCGCGGTGCCGGCCTCGGTGAGCGCCGAATCACCTTGTCGTTCCACGCGAGGGCGGAGGTCTTGTGGGTTGAGGAAGGCCTGCAGACAACCACGTCTGCCGCAGGTGCACTCGGGGCCGTCGGGGTCGACCGACAGGTGCCCGATCTCCCCTGCCGCGAAGGTCTCCCCTTCGAGCAGTTGGTCGCCGATGACCAGGCCGGCGCCGACACCGTGCTCGACATACACCAGCATCAGATTGTGCGCCTCGACACCGTGCAGTTGCCGGGCCGCCATCGTAGCGGCGTTGACGTCGTTGCCGACGTGCACGGGCCGCTCGAGGCGCTCGGCCAGCATTGCCGACAGCGGCACGTCGACCCACCCCAGGTGCGAGGCGCGCACCACGGTGCCCCGGCCGTCGATGACACCCGGGACCGCCAAGGACACCCCGACGACGTGGTAGGTCCGCGCCGCCTCGTGCACGATCTGCTCGACGAAGCCGATCACGTCTTCCAGAGGGGCGTTGCCCCGGCCGGGCACCAGCGGCAGGCTTGTGGCGGACAGCAGCTTTCCGGCGAGGGTGGTCACACCCACCACCACGCCGGAGATGTCGGACAGATCACCGGCGACGACCACGGCGTCCTCGTCGTTCACCTTCAGCAGACTGCCGGGCTTGCCACGGCGGGTCGGCACGGCGTCGCCGACATCGAGCACGAGGTGGTCGTGGAGCAGATCGGCGATCGCGGCGGACACCGTCGGCGCGGTCAGCGCGGTCGTGCGCGCCAGTTGCGCCCGACTCATCGGCCCGCCGTGGAAGAGGGTGTCCAGCAGCAACGCCCGGTTGTGCCGTCGCGTGTCGCCGATCTCGGCCTTCGCCCACGACCGGCGCGTACGCGCACCCGCGTCGGAGCCACCTGTGTTGCTTGCCATCATCACCTCTAAAGCTTCTTTAGTAAAAGAACTAAAGACCGATGTCGACGTCCTCGTCAACGGTTTCCCCGAACCTCTCACATAGTGAGACGCGAGAAATTTTTTCCTCGCTCGGATCCGTGAAAGGGTTTGAAACCGATCAGGGGTCAGCGTGACCTGACACGAGGAGGAGCACACGATGAGCACACCCAGACTGTCCGCACGACTCGGCGCGGAGGCGATGGGAACCTTCTGGCTGGTGTTCGGTGGTTGCGGGAGCGCCATCTTCGCCGCCAAGGCCGTCTCGGACGACAAGTTCCCGGTCGGCATCGGCTACCTGGGCGTTGCACTCGCCTTCGGCCTCACCGTGATGACGATGATCTACGCGGTCGGGCACATCTCGGGCGGCCACTTCAATCCGGCGGTGACCATCGGCTGTGCCGTGGCCAGACGATTCGAGTGGAAGGACGTCCTTCCGTATGTCGTGACCCAGGTGGTCGCGGGCCTGCTCGCCGGCACCGCGCTGTTCGCAATCGCCAAGGGACGCAGTGGTTTCGACGCCACGGGCAACATGGCGGCCAACGGATTCGGCGACCACTCCCCTGGCGGGTACTCGCTCGCGGCATGCCTCCTTGCGGAGATCATCCTGACCGCGTTCTTCCTCTACATCATCCTGGGATCGACCGACGGACGTGCGCCGGTCGGTTTCGCGGGACTGGCGATCGGCCTGGGCCTCACCCTCATCCACCTGGTCGGCATCCCGATCACGAACACCTCGGTGAACCCAGCACGTTCGACTGCGGTGGCCTTCTTCAACGGCAACGGTGCACCGGCCCAGCTGTGGCTCTTCTGGGTCGCACCGATCGTCGGCGCCGCCATCGCCGGCGCCACCTACGCGTTGATCACCCACGAGAACCGCGCCGGGATCGACATCGAGGGCGAAGTCACGGCCTGACGCGGGCCACCTGCTCATCGGCCGCCCGGTCGCTCGTCGGCACCCGGTCGTTGCTGGGGCGCGCCAGGCGGTCCAGCAGAGGCGGGACGCACGGACCGATCTCACGCGCCAGGAAGCCGAGGGTGCCGATCCGGCCGGCCAGGTCGTCTCCTGCGGCCCCGTGCAGGAAGCCACCCCACACCGCGGCCTGGTCAGCAGGGGCGCCCCGGCTGAGCAGGCCGACCACCAGACCGGCCTGCACATCACCCGAGCCGGAGACCCCGAGGCCACGACCACCGCGCGCGATCAACCACGCCGCGCGCGACGGGGCGGCGACCAGCTTGTCCTGGCCGCCGATGAGCAGGACCGCGCGGGTCTGCTCCGAGAGCCGGCGCGTCGCCTCGAGCGTTTCGTGACCGGTGCGCTCGGTGTCCGATCGCAGCACCCGTGTCAGCTCGGTCGGGTTCATCGTCACCACCGCGCGTCCGGCCAGGTGTGCCACGCCGTCCCGGTGACGCGTCAGGTATGCCGTGGCGACGGCGTCGAGCACGACCGGGCACTGCAGGTC
>Ga0164242_10003306_pt1 | contig 18435 bp, 11 predicted proteins | sample OricomgcompostMG_FD_108783 | JGI IMG/M metagenome (GOLD analysis project Ga0164242, IMG submission 108783) | Miracle-Growth compost microbial communities from Emeryville, California, USA - Original compost - Miracle growth compost (MG) ... | reverse complement strand
GGCCGCGTGACGATCGACGAGACGGAGAAGACCCGCAAGGTCATCCTGACCCCCGACAACGGCGACGAGCCGCACGTGTACCCGGTCCTCAAGCGCGCCACGCTGCTCGTGGAGGACGGCCAGCGCGTCTCGGTCGGCCAGCCGCTGCAGGTGGGCACGCTCGACCCCAAGGAGATCATGCGCGTCCAGGGCGCCCGCGAGGTGCAGAAGTACCTCGTCAACGGCGTGCAGGGCGTGTACCGCTCGCAGGGTGTGCCGATCCACGACAAGCACATCGAGGTCATCGTCCGCCAGATGCTGCGCAAGGTCACCGTCGTCGACCACGGTGAGACCACGCTGCTGCCCGGTGAGATGGTCGACTCGCGTCGCTTCATCGACATCAACCGCGCGTCGGTCGGCGAGGGCAAGCGCCCGGCGTCGGGCCGCCCCGAGCTGATGGGGATCACGAAGGCGTCGCTCGCCACCGAGTCGTGGCTGTCGGCCGCGTCGTTCCAGGAGACGACGCGCGTCCTGACGCAGGCCGCGATGGAGGGCAAGAGCGACCCGCTCGTGGGCCTGAAGGAGAACGTGATCATCGGAAAGCTGATCCCCGCCGGCACCGGACTGACGAAGTACCGGAACGTCGTCGTGGAGGCCACCGAAGAGGCCAAGAGCGAGCGGTACCCCAACCGCATCTTCGCCTCGGACGGTGCGTACAGCGACGCCGACCTGAGCTACGTCGACTTCGACAGCTTCTCGACGGACGACTACACCCCGGGTTCGTACAACTGACGAACCGGTCGTTGAGCGAGGCGCCGTAGGCGCCGAGTCGAAACGCACAGGAAGGCCCCCGGTAAGCGCCGGGGGCCTTCCTCGTTTTCACCGCGCCGCCGCGTAGCGTGGACGGTGGGGGAGGGAACGATGATCGGGGGACGCAACGGCTGGATCGCCTGGCCCGTCGGCGTCGTGTGCGTCGGCGTGATCGGCGCGCTCGTGTGGCTGGCGGCGCCCGGTGTGCCTGCGGCCGTGCAGTTCGCGGGCGATGTGCTGCGCTCGGGCACGCGGCAGCTCGAGGCGTCGTCGACCTCACCCGAGCCGGTCGTGACGATCGCCGCGGGCGACGACTGCCGCGAGCTGTACCCCGACGACCTCTGGATGGAGCTGACCTGGAGCTCCGACCACGTCCTCAGTCAGTCGCAGGACGCGCCGGCGACCTCGGCCGCCGCGGTGCGCGACGCGCTGTCGCCCGAGGTCCTGATGACCTGTGCGTGGCGCGCGGATGACGGTCAGACCGTCACGACGACCCTGTCACGGGTGGATGCCGCGGCCGCCGCGATCGCTCGCGACGCTTTCACGGGCGCGGGGTTCGCCTGCGCCTCGCTGGGTGCGGGCGTGCGCTGCACGCGATCTGTGGACGGGGTCGACGAGGACGACATCGTCTCCGGCGATCTCTGGCTCGTCACCGCCGAGCACGGCTGGCACCCGGAGGGCTACACCGACCGCCTCGCGCAGCGCCTCTGGCCGCAATAGCCCGAGCCCGACACCTCGTGTTCGGCAGACGGTTTCTGCGGGCCCGACCGGGCCGCGCTTGCCGTTTGTGACTGCTGAACATGGGGTGGTGCCCACCCGAGTGCGCACCGTTTGCGACCTCACCGCTTCGGGCCCGGCACCTCCCAGGTGTGCACCGGGGCGTTGGCGTTCATGCCCTCCATGTAGAGCTTCAGCATCTCGGCGAGCGCCTCGTCGCGGTCCAGCCCGCGGTCCTCGAACGCCCGCACCGCGGCCACCTGCCACGAGGATCCGTTGACGCGATCTCGGCAGCGCCCCTCGATGATCGACAGGTACCTGTCGCGGACGGCGGCCGAGACATCCCACCGTTCCAGCCCCTCGTGCGCCAGCGGCAGCAACCGCCGCAGCACGAGCTCGTCCCACGGCACCGCGCCGATGCCGGGCCAGTAGAACGTCGCATCCACCCCGCGTCGCGCGCCCTCGGTGAAGTTCGCGCGGGCCGCGTCGAAGCTCATCTTCGTCCACATCGGTCGCTCCTGCTCGGCGAGCATGCGCACGACGCCGTAGTAGAACGCCGCATTGGCCATGATGTCGGCGACGGTCGGCCCCGCCGGCAGCACGCGGTTCTCCACCCGCAGATGCGGCGTGCCGTCGACGACGTCGTACACCGGGCGGTTCCAGCGGTAGACCGTGCCGTTGTGCAGCCGCAGCTCCTGCAGCAGGGGTGCGCGCCCGGCACGCAGCTCGGCCTTCGGATCTTCATCGGTCGTCTCGGGCAGCAGCGCGGGAAAGTACCGCACGTTCTCTTCGAACAGGTCGAAGATGCTCGTGACCCAGCGTTCGCCGAAGAACACCGGCGGGCGCACGCCCTGGTTGCGCAGCTCGGGGGAGCGCGTGTCGGTGGCCTGCAGAAACAGCTCGGTGCGGGTCTCGGCCCAGAGGTGCTTGCCGAACAGGTAGGGCGAGTTCGCTCCGAGCGCGAGCTGCGGGCCCGCGAGGATCTGCGCGGCGTTCCAGTGCGCGGCGAACGACGCGGGCGCCACCTGCAGGTGCAGCTGCACCGACGTGCACGCCGACTCGGGGGCGATGGTCGGCGAGTACATCCGCAGCGATTCGGTGCCGACGATGTTCAGCTCGAGGTCTTCGCGCCGCGCGGCGAACACCGCCTCATCGAGGGCGGCGTAGCGCGGGTTGGCGCTCATCCACTCGCCCTCGAGCTGCTCGGCCTTCAGCGTCGGCAGAATGCCGATCATGACGATGCGCGCGCCCGCCTCGCGCGCCCGTTCGTCGGCGTGGTTCATCGACCAGCGCAACAGCTCTTCGAGGTCGATCGCCGAGTCACCCGGCAGCGGCCGCGGCGGCACGTTCAACTCGATGTTGTACCGGCCCAGCTCGGTCTGGAATGCGGGATCGGCGATGGCCCCGAGCACCTCGGCGTTGGCCATCTTCGGTCGGCCGGCGTCGTCGACGAGGTTGAGCTCGATCTCCAACCCGGTGAGGGGCCGCTCGAGCTCGAACACCTGATCATGCAGCATCTGCTCGAACACGTCGAGGCACCGCTGCACCTTGGCGCGGTACGCGGTGCGCTGCTCTCGCGTGAACTCGAGCGAGGAGATGTCGTCTCCCATGGCGAAGAGCATGACACATCCCGGCCGGTCTGTCGCGTCTACGCTGGGACGGCAGAGGGGGAGACGACAGTGGATGACGCAGCCGACGAGAGCGCACCGGCCCCGGCCGGCGCGGCCGACCCGGGCGCCGGGCGCGGCCCCGCCTGGCTCGACGCGGCGCTGAGCGCCGAGCTGCCGCGGCTCGTGCGCCTGCGGCGTCACCTGCACGCGCATCCCGAGCTCTCCTGGCACGAGAACGCCACCACCCAGCTTCTGCACGACGTGCTGGCGGCCGCGGGCATTCCCGCCCAGGTGCTGCCCGGCGGTACCGGACTGGTCGCCGAGATCGGCGGCACGGCCGAAGGGCCGGTGATCGGCCTGCGTGCCGACATCGACGCGCTGCCGGTCGCCGAGGGCAGCGGACTTCCGTTCGCCTCGACGGTGCCCTGCGTCGCGCACGCGTGCGGACACGACGTGCACACGACCGTGCTGGTCGGGGTGGCGCTCGCCCTGCATGCGGCGCCGGCGCTCGCCGGCCGGGTGCGGCTGCTGTTCCAGCCCGCCGAGGAACGCATGCCGGGCGGGTCGCACCAGCTCGTGTCGTCCGGCGCGCTCGAGGGGGTGGACCGGCTGTTCGCGTTGCACTGCGATCCGCGCGTGCCGGTCGGGCAGGTGGGGCTGCGCGTCGGCCCGATCACCTCGGCGTGCGACATGGTCGAGCTCGAGGTCTCGGGGCCCGGCGGGCACACGTCGCGCCCGCACCTGACGGTCGACGTGGTGGGCGCTCTGGCCACGGTCGCGACGAGGCTGCCGCCCCTCGTGAATCGCCGGCTCGACCCTCGTTCGGGCGCGCTGCTGGTGTGGGGCGCGGTCGCGGCGGGCGAGGCATCCAATGTCATTCCGCGCCAGGGCACGCTCGGCGGCACGCTGCGCGTCATGGATCGTGCCGCGTGGGAGCTCGCCGAGCCCGTCGTCACCGAGCTCGTCGGCCAGCTGCTCGCGCCCAGCGGCGCCGAGCACCGCCTCACCTACATCCGCGGGGTGCCGCCGGTGGTCAACGACGCCGCCTCGGTCGCCCTGCTGCAACGTGCGATCACCGCCGGCATCGGTGCCGATGCGGTGGTCGAGGCCGAGCAGTCGGCGGGCGCCGAAGACTTCGCCGTGCTGCTCGACCACGCGCCCGGGGCGCTCGCGCGCCTGGGCGTCTGGGACGGACTCGAGCCGCAGGTCGACCTGCACTCTTCGGCGTTCCGTGCCGACGAGCGGGCGATCCCGGTGGGGGTGCGCACGCTCGTGCACACCGTGCTGGCCGCGGAGGGATGAGCCGCAGCCCGCCGAGCAGACCTCACCCGAAGATGTGCGTCACGAGGCTCGCGGTGTACCCCTCGGGGGCCAGGTTCGAGTACTGCGTGTCGATCATCACGCCGTCGCGCCAGAACATCGTGCGTCCGTCGGTGACCGGGTACTGCTTGTTCTGCCAGGTGCGTTCGCAGCGGGTGCCGTTGTCGGGCGTATAGCAGGTGGCACCCTCGTCGCGGAAGGCGTTCATCGCGTCGAGCGCGGGCCCGCGGTGCATGTACGAGATCTTCGTGGTGAGGTTGGTGGTGTCGGCGCTGGGCGAGCCCCAGACGCAGACGAGCGAGCCGTCGGGCTGCACGCCGGTTGCGCCGAAAGCCTTGTCGTTGAGCGGCTGGTCCTGCAGCTGGGCGAGCACCGCGGCCGAGACGATCGCGCGGCAGTCGGTGGGCAGCGCCACCGCGGGTGCGACCGTGGCGGTGGCCGTCGGCGTGGGCGTGCCGGTCTGCTCTGCGGCGGCCGGCGGTGTCGAGGCGGGAGTGGTCGGCGCCGGGTCGGGGGTGCATGCGGCGAGCACCGTGAGCAGGAGGAGGGATGCCGCGGCCGCGGCCGCAGTCGTGATCCGGCGCATCCCCTCACTGTAGAAGGAGCGTGGTGCGCCCCTCGTCCGACACGCGTCGGCATGCCTCCCCGACCCGTGTGGAGCCCGGCGGTACCCTCGCAGGGAAGGGGACCGTCCCCGTGTGAGGAGTCCTGCTGATGAGTGACCCCCAGGAGCCCGTCGGCGAGCCGGTCGAGGAGTCGACGTCGGTCGACGACGTGGTGGGCCGGGCGCATGAGGGCCTTGCCGAAGCCGAGGCCGCCGGACGCGATGCGACCGATGAGGCCGCGGCCGCGGCATCCACTCCGCCCGCCGACGAACCGGCCGCTGCGGCGTCCGTCGAGGCCGACGCGCCGGCCGCGCCCGCAGAAGCCGCGGTGCCTGCCGTTCCCGAAGAAGCGCCCCGAGAAGTGCCTGACGAACCGGTGTTCTCCACGCCCGCGCTCAACGACATGCACGGCACGTACGGCGAGAACGTCGACACCGCTGCCACCGAGGCCTACGCGGCATCGCGGGAGTCCGCCGCCGATGAGGCGACCGTCGCCGGCGCCGCAGCGGGAGCGGCGGCCGCCGCATCCATCGCCGAGCCCGCCGCTCCGCAGCCGATCTTCGTGCAGGCGCCCGAAGAGCCGCGTCCGCGCGGCAACCGTGCAGCCGCCGGCGGCATCGGTCTGGTCGCGGCCGTCTGCTTCGCCGTGCTGTACCTCGGCTCGGGGCTGGTCATCGGCCTCGTGAACGGTGACATCACAACCGGTGGACTCACCGACTGGCTCGTCGACGCGCTGTCGTCGTGGGGCCTGTGGGTGCCCACCGTCGTGTTCTTCGTCGCCTTCTGGCTGCTGGGTGCGATCGTCAACCGCGGCCGCTGGGGCGCGTGGGTGATCATCGGCCTGCTCGTGGGCGTCGCCGCCTGGGGCGGTCATCTGCTCGGGCAGCTGTTCGAGGCCCCGTTCTGGAACATCACCGCGTCGCAGGGCGCCGACATCGTCGACCAGCAACTGTTCGCGCCGCTCGCGATCGCCGCGTTCATCATCGGCCGCGAGCTGACGATCTGGTTCGGCGCCTGGGCCGCCGCGCGGGGCAAGCGCATGACCGCGCTGAACGTCGAGGCGCGACGCGAGTACGAGCGCACGCTCGAGGCGGGTCCGCAGCTGGCACGCTGATCCCATGACGAATGCACCGGGCGGACCGGGTCCTGTCGAAGGCGGACCGGTCCGCCCGGTCGTCGCCTGGGCGTTCGCGACGGTGCTGTTCGTGGCGCTCATGGTCGCGGGCCTCGGCATGGTGAGCCTGATCACCGGGCGCGACGTCATCGCGGTTCCCGACTTCGGCGAGCTGGTGGGCACCGTCGCCGCGATCCTCGCGGCGGTCGCATTCACCGTGGTGCTGTGGATGCTGCTGCGCCGGCCCCGCCCGTCGCTGTGGGGTGCCGTCGGCACGGGGCTGGCAGCCTTCCTCGTGTACCTCGCGACCGTGTGGCTGGGCGGAGCCGTGCACACCAGCGACATCGTGCTCGCGGCATCCGTCGCCGGAGGGCTGGTCACCGGCGGTTTCGCCCTCGTGGTCGCCGGTGCCGGTCTGGTCGCCGGCTGGGGCGGGATCCTGCTCGTGCGCGCCCGCGGCGGGCGCCCGCGCTGGCCGTGGGAGGGTCACGACGAGCCGTGAGCGTCCTCGCGCGTTACGGTGGAGGCGTGGAGCGCTCCCTGGAAACCCAGGTCAGCCAGGCAGTCGACGCCTGGTTGCGGTGGCTGCCGCGCTGGGAGCCGGCCACCCACCGCGGGCGAGTCGCCGTGTGCCGCCGCTGCCTCGGGTCGCCGGTGCTGTCGGCGGCGGGCCTCGGGGCCGACGTGCCGCACGGGGTGCAGCACGGGCTGTCGACCCGCATCAAGACGATCGTGGACCACGCGGTGGCCGACTACACCTCGCGCAATCTGCCGATGCTGCAGGCCGAGCTCGACCAGCAGGCCGAGCGCAACCGGGCGCGCAGCTACCGGCCCGGTGAGGGGCTCGACCCCGAGTTCGAGGGGATGCCGCTCGATCCTGACCCGCAGCCGGGAGCCCCGTTCCTCTTCACGCTCGCGGGCATGGCCGACGAGGCCGACGCCGAGGTGCCGGCGCTGCCGCCGCTGAGCGACGAGGCCAAGGCCGCGCTGCGTCAGGAGGTGGGCCTGGCCGACGAATACGCGAACATGGTGGGGCGGGAGGTCTGCTCGATCCTGCTGGGGCAGCGGCTGCGCATCCAGACGGCGATCGCCGAGTTCGTGGAGCCCCAGGTCGCCGCCCTCCTCGAGGAGCTCACCCGGTCCCTGGACGCACCCTTCGATCCGACCGACTGATCGCCCTGCGCGGCGCTGTGTGACAGTGCTCGGCGCGCGGGTCCAGCGCCGTTTGCTACGATGACCGGGCCCGACCGCTGTCTGCGCGCAGTGCGGACGGCGCATCGTCCTGCGCGCACACCCGGCTATGAGGAGGGACCGCTATGCCCAAGCGCCTGCCCTCCGAACCCCCGGTGCTGCCCGGCCTCACCTATGTGCGGCCGCTCGGCTCGGGTGGGTTCGCCGACGTCTTCCTCTACGCGCAGGACATGCCGCGCCGCCAGGTCGCGGTCAAGGTGCTGCCGACGGGCATCCACGACGCCGAGCTGCTGCGCATGTTCAACGCCGAGGCCGACATCCTCGCGCATCTGTCGGCGCACCCCTCGATCGTCACGGTCTACCAGGCCGGCATCTCGGCCGACGGCCGCCCCTACATCGTCATGGAGTTCTGCCCGGGCTCGCTCGCGCAGCGCTACCGGCTCGAACGACTGCCGCTCGATGAGGTCCTCACGATCGGCGTCAAGATGGCCAGTGCCGTCGAGACCGCCCACCGTGCGGGTCTCGTGCACCGCGACATCAAACCCAGCAACATCCTGATCACGACCTTCGGCTCGCCGGTGCTCGCCGACTTCGGCATCTCGTCGTCGCTCGCGCCGACCGGCGGCGGCGAGGTGCTCGCGATGAGCGTGCCGTGGAGCGCCCCCGAGGTCATCGCCGAGCAGACGGCCGGCACCGTCGCCAGCGAGGTGTGGGGTCTGGGTGCGACCGTGTACTCACTGCTGGCCGGACACAGCCCGTTCGAACGGCCCGAGGCGGGGCAGAACTCGCGCGACCAGCTGCGCCGCCGCATCCAGCGCGCGTCGTTCCCGACGATGCGCCGGCCCGACGTGCCCGCGCAGGTGCTCGAGGTGCTGCAGGTCGCGATGGCGCGCGACCCGCAGGACCGCTATCCGTCGGCGCTCGCGTTCGCGCAGGCACTGCGCGATGTGCAGCATGCCCTGGGCTTTCCGCCCTCGCCGCTCGAGGTCGCCGTGGACGAGTGGGTTCCCGGTGACTCGACCGTGGATGTGCGGGATGCCGCGGCCCGCGGCCCCCTCATCTCGTCGGTGCCGCACGCCTCGCGCCGTCGGGCGCCCACCGCGGCTCCCCTGACCGCACGCGACGAGGACACCGACATCTCGGCGCCCGTCGTGCACCCCTCCCGGCGCGCATGGCCGTGGATCGTGACCGGTGCGGTCGTCGTGGTCGCCGTGGCGCTCGTCGTCTGGGCCGTCGCTTCCGGGGGAGTGGCCTGAGATGAAACGCGGGTCGCTGATCGCCACGGTCGTCGCAGTCGCGGCGGCCGCGGCATCCGTCATCGCCGTCAGCGTCGTGTGGCCCGGTCTCGACTCGCGCTCCACACCGCCCGAGCAGACCTCGGTGTGGGCCCTGCAGACCGGTGAGGGCCGTCGGTACGCGCGCGTGAACACCGCGATCGGCGAGCTCGACACGGTGCGCAGCGTCGCCAACCCGTCGGCGGTCGCGCAGACGGGCGACGGGGCGTATCTGTTCTCGGAAAGCTACGGCAAGGTCACCCGCATTGACGAGGCGCTGCCCGACGACCTCGACGACGAGGCGCTGCGCGAGTCGCCGTCGACTCCGGTCGGCACCGTGCAGGCCGCCGTCACCGGTGACTATGTGGCCTACCGCACCGACTCGGGCGCCGTGTACGCGGGGCGCATGGGCGATGCGTCGCCCGGTCAGCTCAACCCCGACGGCGCCGACCCCGATGCGCCGCAGTTCACCGCACAGGCCATCGCGGTCGACGATGCCGGCGTCGTGTACGCCTACTCGCAGAAGGACGCGGTGGTCGTCCGCTACCGCATCTCGGACGGGGAGGTGCTCGGCCGCGACGCGGTGCCGCAGGCCCCCACCGGTTCGGCGCTCGGGTTGACCGCTGCCGATGGCACCTGGGTGCTCGTCGACGAGGACGCGAACAAGCTCTGGCGGCGCGGCGCCGATGCGCCCGTCGCCCTCGCCCTCGTCGGCGACATCGCCTACAGCCGTGCGCAGTCGTCGGGCGACGCGGCGTGGATCGCCGACGACACGGGCCTCGTCAAGGTGCCGGTCGACGGCTCCGACCCCGAGCGGGTCGTCGGCGGCTCCGGATCGACCCGCGACCTCGGCACGCCGGCGCGCCCGGTCGTCGACGGCGGCGTCGTCTTCGCGGCGTGGGTGGGCACCGACTCCGGAACGCTCTGGCGCAGCGACGACGGCGAGCACGCCCTCGACTTCGGCGACAAAACGCTCGGTGATGACCGGCGACCCGTGTTCACCGGCACGGGCAGCGCGCTCATCCTCAACGAGACGCGCAGCGGATGGGTGTGGAACGCGCACACGTCGGTGCTGCTGCCCTCCAGCCAGGACTGGTCGCTCGACGACACGTCGGCACCCGAGACCGCGCCCAGCGACGAGGAGGCGCAGGTCGTCATCGACCCGAAGCCGCCGGTGGCCGAGCCCGACGCCTTCGGCGTGCGCGCCGGCAGCCTCGTCACCCTGCCGGTCATGCTCAACGACCACGACCCGAACGAGGACGTGCTGACGATCGACGCCGGCAGTGTCACCGGGCTCGACGAGGGTCTCGGCACCGTCTCGGTCACCGACAACGGACAGCGACTCGCCGTGCAGGTGGCACCCGACGCGCACGGGACGGCGACCTTCCGCTATCGCGTGACGGACGGCACCGCGAAGGACGGCCTGTATTCCGAGCCGGCGACCGTGACACTGACCGTCAAGGGCAGCGGCGACAACTCCGCGCCCAAGTGGTGCGGCACGGCCGACTGCCTCGCGACGTGGCCCTCGCCGCAGGTCGCCCCCGGCGGGACTGTCACGGTGCCGGTGCTCGACGGATGGGTCGACCCCGACGGCGACCCGCTCATGCTGCTGGGCGTCACCGATCCGACCGGGGCCGGGGCCGCGGCATCCACTCCCGACGGCGACGTCGTGTACCAGCACTCCGATCCCTCGGTGACCGAGGCGCAGATCGTCCAGCTCAAGGTGACGGTCGGCGACACCCGCGGTGCCACGACCACCCGCGACCTCACGGTGCGGATCACGCCCAAGCCGAAGCTCGAGGCCGAGTCGTTCGCCGTCACCGAGACGCAGGGCGGCGGCATCACCGTCGACGTCGGTCCGCACGTGCAGGGCACCCAGGGCCGCTTGTCACTGTCGAGCGTGCGCGTGCTCGACGACGCGTCGGCAGACGCCGTGGCGACCGCGGGCGGCACGAGCTTCGACATGAGCACGAAGGGCCCGGGGATCTACCGGGTCTCGTACACGGTCACCGACGGTGAGAGCGAGGCGTCGGCGACGGCGCGCGTCACCGTGCTGGCCGACGACGCGCCCGCGCAGCTGGCCACCTCTCCGGTGGTGGCGTTCGTGCGTCCGCAGCAGGATGTCACGCTCGACGTCTTCAGCGCCGTCAGCAACCCGACCGGGCGCGTGCTGCTGCTCAGCGACATCGAACCGCACACGGTCGACGGGGCGACGATGTCGGTGGATGCCGTCGGCCAGAACTACCTGCGCATCTCGGGGTCGACCTCCGACGGCTCGCCGGGCCAGCTCGGCACGATCACGTACACCGTCTCCGACGGCACGAACGACGCCGGCGCCCGCATCACCGGTCAGGCGACGGTGTATCTGCTGCCGGCCTCGACCGACCTCGCGCCGATCGCCGTCGACGACACGGTCGTGGCGCGTGCCGGAGCGCAGGTCGACATCCCGGTGCTCGACAACGACGTGTCGGCCTCGGGCGGGGCGATGACGCTGAACCCGGCATCCATCCGCTCGTCCACCAAGAGCGCGCTGGCCTTCGCATCGGGTCGCATGCTGCGCTACCTGGCACCGAGCACCCCCGGTGACTACCGGGTCGAGTACTCCGTGTTCGCGTCGGGCTCGCCGACGCTGGCCGACACCGCCGTCGTGCGGGTGAAGGTGATCTCCGACGAGGCGAACCGTGCGCCGCGGCCGCGCACGCTCAGCGGCCGCGTCCTCACCGGACAGACGACGACGATCCCGTTCCGGTCGTACGGCGTCGACCCCGACGGCGACGACGTGAGCCTCGACCGCATCCTGACCCAGCCGGCGAGCGGATCGGCCACGATCTCGGCCGACGGCGAGTCGATCGAGTACGCGAGCGTGCCCGGCTTCCACGGGCAGGTCTCGTTCTCGTACCGGGTGGTGGATGCCGCGGGTGCGACGGGCACCGCGACGGTGCGCGTCGGCGTGCTCGACGAGCAGGCGAACCCCAGCCCGGTCACCTTCACCGACTATGTGCAGCTGCAGGTCGGCGAGAGCAATACCGTGCGCGTGGATCCGCTCGCCAACGACGTCGATCCCACCGGCGGCACCCTCGCTCTCAGCGATGTGCGCCCCGACGCGGTCGAGAAGCTCGCCGACGGCAGCGACAACCCCGAGTACGCCCGGCTGAAGGGCCTCATCGGCAAGACGACCGACGATCAGGTGGTCATCGGCGCCGGGGCGTCGCCGGGCACGATGTCGTTCTTGTACGACGTGACCAGCAGCACCGGCAACACCGCGCGCGGGCTCATCGTGGTCAAGGTCGTGCGCGCCGCGGTGCCCGATTACCCGGTCATCTCCGACACGGTGCTGACGGCCGTGACCCGCGAGCAGTTCACCTCGGGTGTCGACGTCGTCACGGGCAAGGTCAGCTGGACCGGCGGCGAGGTCGGCGATCTCACGCTGAGCCTGTGGGGCCAGCCCGACGGTGTCTCGGTGTCGGGCGCGAAGCTGTCGGGTGCGTTGCCCGAACACACCCGCATCATCCCCTTCGCGCTGTCGGGCACCTCGACGGCCGGTCAGAAGGTGACCTCGTACGGGTTCCTACGCATTCCCGGTGCCGACGACCTGACGCTCGCGCTGAAGCCCGATCAAGCCGCACAGGAGGTCACCGAGGGCGACTCGGTCACCTTCGACATGGCGAAGCTCGTCAGCCTGCCCCGCGGCGCGGTGCTCGAGGTCGGCGACAAGATCGCGGCGACCAAGGCGCGCGAGAAGGCCGTCTGCGCATCGGCCGGCGGCACGAAGGTGCGGTACGACGCGGGGCTCGGCGCCCCGTGGACCGACGCCTGCGTCGTGCCCGTGCGGATGAGCGGGCAGAAGGAGTGGACGTACCTGTCGGTGCCGATCGCGGTGACCGCGCTCGATCCGGTGCCGGTGCTCGAGTCGGCGTCGCTCACGGTCAGCCCGGGTGCGACCGTCACCTACGACCTGAAGAAGCTCACCACCTGGCAGGGGCGCGAGGACTGGGACAACATCGTCTACACGCTCGACTACAAGGGGCGCGACTTCACCGTCACGCATGAGGGCACGACTGTGACAGTCGTCGGTGCGGATGCCGCAGCCCCGGGCGATGAGGAGGTCGCGGTCGTCGCGGTCTCCAGCCACCCCGGTGTCGCGCCGGCACGACTCATCCTGCGCGTGGGCGCCGTGCCCAGCACGCTGCCCAAGGCCGGGACGGTCGCGCAGAAGTGCTCGCAGGCCGACGGCTCGAGCTGCACCATCGAGGTGATCGGCGCCGCCGGCGAGGTCAACCCGCTGCCCGGCACGCCCCTCCAGCTCGTCGACGTGCGCAGCGGCGGCACCTGCAGCGGTGTGACGTTCGCGGTGGCGGATGCTTCGCACGTGCGGGCCTCGTGGTCAGACGACACCGCGGGCCAGACCTGCACCGCGGTCTTCTCGGTGCGCGATGCGCAGGGGCGCGCCACCGCCGGCGACCGTGACGGGCAGGTGCTGCTCGACCTGCACGGCTACCCGAAGGCACCGGCCGCGGTCGTGCAGTCGGCCTACGGCGACGGCACCGTGACGTTGCGCGTGGACGCGGGGGCCGCCAGCCAGGCCTATCCCGAACTCACCGGCTTCGTCATCCGCTACAAGGGCGATGTGGTCGCCCGGTGCTCGGCCGATGGTGTCTGCCCGACGTTCGAGGCTCCCAACGGCGAAGCACGCACGTACGAGGCGAAGGCGGTCAACTCCGTGGGCGAGTCGGCCGGCTCGGTCAGCACGACCGCCTGGGCCTACGACGCGCCGCCCACGCCGAAGTCGGTGACGGCGACGCCGGTCGTCACCAGCGGCGACGGCGGGGTGGTCAAGGTCACCGTCGACGGCATCGACGCGAGCAAGACAGCCAAGCTGCGCATCACGAGCGAAGGCGGAGAGTCTGTCGATGTCGACGTGCCGCGCCGCGGCACCTCGGTGACGGTGCCGCAGTACCGGATCGGGAGCAACGACTCCACCCCGCTCACGGTCACACCGATGTCGCGGTTCACACTGCCGCCGGGCTTCGACGGCTCGACGACAGGCCAGGCGCGCACGATCCTGGCCAACGGTGTGGGTGCGCCGAAGGACCCGAACCTCTCGGTCTCGTCCAAGGCGAAGGACGAGAGCACCGCCACGATCACCGCGAGCGGCTCGGCCAGCCCCAACGGCACCGGTTCCACGGTCTTCTACGGCATCGTCCTGGACGGCCAGACCTGCCAGGCGACGAGCACCGACGCCTCGGCGACGTTCGACGTGAACATCGGCCAGACCTATACCTATCGTCTGTGTGCGGAGTCACGAGTCGGCGACCAGTCGTTCGGTCGGGCCGAGACCACGGCCCAGGTCGTGGCGCGGCCCAACGATCGAGGCCCGCAGGGCTACACGTTCGCCATCGCCAGCAGTCCTGTCACGAACAACGGACGGGCGGAGTGGAAGATCGACGGCCAGCCGACGACCGACGGCGACGCCCCGCCGCGATGGGCGACGCTGCGCTTCAGCAACTACCCGACCGATGTGTTCGACCGAGACCCCGGTATCGAGGTCTGGTACGACTACGGTCTGATCGACGGCGCACACAGCGCGGTCACACCCCGCAGCGGCAGCGCGCCATATCAGGTCTGGGCAGATGTCAACGAGAACGCCTACGTGTGCACCGGGGGTTCCGCACTGAGCCTTCAGGCCACGTCGTCCGACGGCTCGGCGACCCTCACGGCGGCGAGCATCAAGTACCAGCTGACGACCGGCGGTTCGACGACGCTGTCACTCACAGACAAGGTGCCGGTGGGGGCGAAGTCCGCAACGGGAACGGCCACGCTGCATTGGAACAAGTGGGGCCTGAACGATGCGACGGTGTCGTTCACCCTCGGCAGCTGTGATCCCAACCTTCCGCAGCTCGACACCCCGACGGATGTCGCTGTGGCGCAGTCGGGAGACAACGTCAAGATCACCTGGAGCGCTGTTTCGGACGCGACCGGCTACGACGTGCAGCGTGCGATGGGTGACGGCGGTTTCAGCAGTATCGGCCAGCCGAGTGGAACGTCCCTCGTGGACAAGAACGTCGCGGCCGACACGTCATACCGGTACCGCGTGGTCGCCCTCAACGACAACGGCAAGGCGGTCTCGTCGAACCCGTCGGCGTCGGTGACCTACACGCCCCCGGACCCCGACCCCGAACCGACCGACCCCGGCGACGGCACCGGCGGCTGACCGCCCGGCCCGCAGCATCCATCCCTCCCACCTCCCGACAGGAAGACACGCATGACGATCCCCCAGGAACAGGCCACGTGGTTCGCCGACACGTTCCGGCAGCTCGCCGAGAACGTCGAGCACGCCGTGCTGGGCAAGCGTCACGTCATCGAACTGGTCCTGGTCGCGATGCTGAGCGACGGGCACGTGCTGCTCGAAGACGTGCCCGGCACCGGCAAGACCTCTCTGGCCCGCGCCCTGGGGCAGTCGGTGCAGGGGACGAACACCCGCATCCAGTTCACTCCCGACCTTCTGCCTGGCGACATCACCGGCATCACGGTGTACGACCAGAAGACGGGCGTGTTCGAGTTCCATGCCGGTCCGGTGTTCGCGAACATCGTGCTCGCCGACGAGATCAACCGTGCGAGCCCGAAGACGCAGGCGGCCCTGCTCGAGGTCATGGAAGAGGGCAAGGTCACCATCGACGGCGTCACACGCCCGGTCGGCGTGCCGTTCCTCGTGCTGGCGACGCAGAACCCGGTCGAGCAGGCCGGCACCTACCGGCTGCCCGAAGCGCAGCTCGACCGCTTCATGATGAAGACGTCGCTCGGCTACCCCGACCACGCGGCGACCGTGCGCATCCTCGACGGCGCCGCGGTGCCGACCTCGAAGCTCGACCCGGTCATCACCCCGCAGGCTCTCGTCGGCATGGCCGACCTGGCGCGCGAGGTGTACGCGAACGCGCTCGTGCTCGACTACATCGCCCGCATCGTCGATGCGACCCGCTCGGCCGAGCAGGTGCGCCTGGGCGTCAGCATCCGCGGCGCTCTGGCACTGACGCGCGCTACGCGCACCCGCGCCATCTCGCAGGGCCGCACCTACGCGACGCCCGACGACGTGAAGGCGCTCGCCGGCCCGGTGCTCTCGCACCGCCTCATCGTGCACCCCGAGGCCGAGTTCGACGGGGTCACCGCCGAGGCGGTCATCGGGCAGATCCTCCTGGATGTTCCGCCGCCCACCCAGCGCGAGGGCGCATGAGTCCTCGCCAGACCACCCGTGCCGCGTACACGGCCTTCCCCGAAGGAACCACGACCACCTTCGGTGGGATGACCGCGGCCGAGGGCACGACGACGCGACGCACGCAGGTCACCGACCGGCGGCGCAGCGGTCTCGTGCGCGCCATCGTCGCGACCCTGACGGCGGCGCGCGCGGCGCAGACCGGCACGGCGACGGCCGCGAGCTGGCTCGCGCGCACCGTCACGCCGGCCGGCTGGCTCGTGGTGGTTCTGGCGACCGTGGGGCTCACCCTCGGGTGGGTGTTCGGATGGGTCGAGGCACTGGTGGCGGGATTCGCCTCGCTCGCGCTGCTGGTGATGAGCGTGCCGTTCCTCTTCGGCGCGCGCGGCTACGACGTGGCGGTGCACCTGCCGCACGAGCGGGTGGTGGCCGGCGACCCGCTCGACGGGCAGATCGCGATCCGCAACGTCGGTGCGCGAACGACTCTTCCCGGCCGCGTCGACCTGCCCGTGGGGCAGGGGCTCGTCGAGCTCGGCGTTCCTCTCCTGCGCCCCGGCCATGAGACCGAGCAGCCCGTCTCGATCCCCGCGATGCGTCGCGGCGTGATCACCGTGGGGCCGCCCACCGCCGTGCGCACCGACCCGGTCGGACTACTGCGACACGAGCATGAGTGGGACGAGCGACACGAGATCTACGTGCACCCGCGCACGGCCGTAGTTCCGGGCACGAGTGCGGGCATGATCCGCGACCTCGAGGGCAACCCCTCCCGGCGCATCGTCGACTCGGACATGTCGTTCCACGCGATCCGCGAGTACGTGCCCGGTGACGCACGCCGTCAGATCCATTGGAAGTCGACCGCGAAGACCGGACGGCTCATGGTCCGCCAGTTCGAAGAGACCCGACGGTCCCGGCTGGCCGTGATCCTCAGCCTCGCCGAGTCGGAGTACGCCACCGACGACGAGTTCGAGCTCGCCGTGAGCGCCGCGGCCTCGCTCGCCGTGCAGGCCGTGCGCGACGGCCGCGACATCGACGTGGTCACCGGGTCGGCGATCCCCAAGATGGTGCGCGGGCGCATGCGGTCGATCGAGATGCTGCAGGCGGGTACGCCGCGCGGGCTGCTCGACGGCTTCTCGCGGCTGAACGCCCTGGAGAGCACGATGCCGCTGCCCGAGGTGTGCCGCCTGGCGGTCGAGGCGTCCGACACGCTCTCCCTCGCGTTCGTCATCTGCGGTTCGCAGACCACGCCCCGCCAGCTGCGCCAGGCGGCCCTCGCGTTCTCGTCGGCGACCGCCGTCGTCGGCGTCGTGTGCGACGAGAAGGCGCACCCGCGCACGCAGCCGCTGGGCGGTCTCACCGTGATGACGGTGGGGCTGCTCGACGATCTGCCCGGACTCATGCTCCGCGGAACGCAGACATCGCTCATGACCGGAGCGGGGGCGACCGGATGATCCGTCGCGCCGATGCCCAGGCCCGCGGAATCGCCGCCCTGCGCACACCTCACATCGCCACCGGGACCGTCTACGCCGTCGCGATGGCCGCCGTCGCGGCCCTGGCGGCCTGGCCCGTCTACGGCGACGCCCGGTTCCTGCTCGTGGCCGGTGCCGGTGTGGTGGTCGCGCTGCTGATCTCGGCCGCGGCGACCATGTGGCGCTGGGCGGGTTGGCTGACGGCTGTCGTCGCCGTCGCGGCGATCGCCGTCGTGAGCCTCGTTCTCGCGGTGCCGCCGGCGACGCCCGCCGCGCTGCCGGACGCCCTGCGCGAACTGCTCACCGGCGCGGTCACCGGCTGGAAGGACCTCATCACGGTCGACCTGCCGGTGGGCACCTACCGCAACCTGCTCGTGCCGGCGGTCATCGTCTTCCTCGCCGGCACCCTCGGCACCCTCCGCCTCGCGTGGCGGCCGCGGCCGCACGGGGCGGTCGCCGCCGTCGTCGCGCTGGCCATGTCGGCGTTCGGACTGCTGTTCGGCCGCACCGTCACCAGCGACCCGATCACGCTGGGCCCGCTCACCATCGGCGCGCCGCGCGAGCTCGGCTGCGGCATCCTGGCCCTCGTCATCTCGCTGGTCTGGCTGGCCTGGCGGGCCGCCGCCGCGCGTCAGGCCGCGCTGCTGCGCGCGGCCGAGAGCAGCGGCGTGCGCCTGTCTCGGCGCCGTCGCGCCGCCGATGTGCGTCGCACGGTGCTGGCCGCGGCCATGGTGGCGGTCGCGGTCGCGGCCGGCGCCGTGGTGACTCCGGCGATCGCCGACGTGCGCTCGCGCGACGTGCTGCGCAGCGGCATCGGCCCGAGCCAGGCCATCAGCGACGCGATCAGTCCGCTCACCGACTACCGCAAGAACTTCACCGACGCCGCCGTGGACGCCCCGCTGTTCACGGTCAGCTCGGTCGACGGGCCGCTGCCCGACCGCATCCGGCTCGCGACCCTCACCTCGTACGACGGCGCCGAGTACCGGGTGTCGGCCTCGGGGGCCGACGCGAGCTTCGTGCGGGTTCCGTCGCGACGCAGCGCGCCGGCGGGAACCGAGTCGACCGTCCGGGTGACGGTGGAGGGCCTGCGGGGCATCTGGCTGCCGACGTTCGGCGCCCTCGAGCAGGTGCGTTTCACGGGG
>Ga0164242_10003305_pt1 | contig 18440 bp, 16 predicted proteins | sample OricomgcompostMG_FD_108783 | JGI IMG/M metagenome (GOLD analysis project Ga0164242, IMG submission 108783) | Miracle-Growth compost microbial communities from Emeryville, California, USA - Original compost - Miracle growth compost (MG) ... | reverse complement strand
TTGAAAAGCACCGGGACCAGCGTGAACGACAAGATGAGGCTCGCGAAAAGCGAGAGGATCACCGAGAGGGACAGCGGCGAAAACAAATATTTTGCCGTTCCCGTTAGAAGAAAAACCGGCACGAAAACGACGCTTATGGAGAGCGTAGAGAGCAGCGTCGGAATACCGACTTCCGCGGCGCCGTCGAGAATCGCCTGCTCAAGCGGCTCGCCCAGCCCGATGTGGCGCTCTATGTTCTCGATCACGACCGTCGAGTTGTCGACGAGAATGCCGACCGCGAGGGCGAAGCCGCCTAGCGTCATCGTATTCAGCGTTTGGTTGCCGACATAGAGCAACAACAATGCGGTTATGATCGAGAGAGGTATCGAGGCCAGGATGATCAACGTCAGCCGCCAATTGCCAAGAAACAGAAGGATCATGAGCGCGGTCAGCCCGGCCGCCATCAATCCGCCCATGATGACGCTTTTCAACGCGGCCTTGACGAAGATCGACTGATCGAAAATCGGCTTTATCGTAACGCCTTTCGGCATCAACTTGCGGAGATCCGGGAGCGCGGCCTTCACGCCGTTTATAACGTCCAGCGTCGAAGCGCCGCCGGTCTTGCGGACCAGCATGAGCGCGCCCGGCAAGCCATTCTGGCTAACTGAATTGGTTTGAATCGCGCTTCCGTCGTGGACGTGTGCAACGTCGCGGAGGAAAACCGTTTGGCCATTGACCTGCTTGATCGGGAAATCGGCGATAGAGGCGATGACGTCCGGGTTGTTGTTTATCGCGATCGGATAGTCTTTGTCGCCCGCCTTCACGTCGCCCGAGGGAACGATGATGTTCTGAAGTTGAACGGCATCTGCGACGTCCGTCGGTGTAAGCCCGCGCGCATGGAGGGCTTGCGGATCGAGATCCACCATAATCAAACGGACTTTGCCGCCGTAGGGATAGGGAACCTGTGCTCCGTGGACGACCGCCAGGTTTGGCCTCAGGACCTGCTGGCCGAGATCGGTCAGGCGGCGATCCGGGAGAAATTGGCTCGCTAGGCTGAGCTGTATGACCGAGGCATCGGTAGCGCTATAGCGGACGATCAATGGCGGTGTGATGTTGCGCGGCATGCTTTTCAGCACGGTCTGAGCGCAACTCGCCAACTGGGTTATTGCGCGGCTGACATCGGCGCCTTCATGCAAATAGACCTTGATGACTCCGACGCCGGTATAACTATTCGCCTCGATGCGGGCGATGTCGTCGACAAGCGAGGCCATCTGCCGTTCATGCTTGGCCAGGATGAGGTCCTGCATCTCCTGAGCGGTCATGCCATTGTACGTCCAGACGACGCTGACGACGGGGATGTCGATGGAGGGGAAAATATCGACAGGCATGCGCAAGACCGCGCCAACGCCGAGCAGGCACACAAGAAGAATGACTGCTGCGATCGAATAGGGATAGTTCAGGGCAAATCGCGGCAAAGACATCTTTTCGATTTCCCCGGCCCTATTTCAAGTATAGCTCGATTGGATGGCCGCTTTTCGCGATCAAGCGTCAAACTCGCCCGGCCAACGGGCTAACACGCAACATTGCGGTCGAGCGTCATGAAGCTTTCGGGCCGAACAAGAACGACGGCCGACGTCCCGATCGCCGACCGGTCGGCTGACATCACGCGAGACTGAAAGCCGTGCGGGTTTGCGACAGCATGACAAGCACAACGCCGAGTTGCGTCGTCTTTGTTTCCGCGCGGCTAGGCCATGCCTTTAGCAGCTCCGAACCGCGCAAAGATATTCCGGCCGAGCGCTTGCGGGGCCGGCGCTCGGTGAGTAACCCTCCGGATATATACGGAGTGGAAGGCCGCCGATGGACATAGGACAAGTCGATGGCACAGGTGATGATCACTGAAAGAGCGCATGCCGATCGCATGTCCCGCATCCAATCGCTTCCAACATGGTTGGCAGGACTTGGCTACATACTCTCTTATGTGGCTCTCGCATGGCTGAGCATCGCAACGTCTTCTGCACCGTTCGGAATTGTCGCGTGGAGTCCGGAGACGGGACTGAGCTTCGCGGCCTTCCTCATTTTCGGCAATTCATTCTGGCCGTACCTCATAGCCTCAGCCGCGGTTGCGAATCTCATCCTGCATGGCAGCGCGTTTCCTCTCCTTTATCACATACTCAACCCGGTGATCGTCGGGGGCGGCTACGCATTGGTGTTGAGCTGGGTTCAATCCTCGCGGTGGCAGTTCGACGTAAGTCTCAAGACATTGCGCGATGTGCTTGTGCTGGAAACGACGGCGATCCTCAGCGCCACCGCCGTCGCATGTGCTTGCGTTCTCCTATTGGTCGAATGCCGCCTGCTTTCCACGAGCGATATGGGCTTCGATATGTTTCGCTCCGCGGTCGGGGATTTGATCGGAATTTCGATCGTCGCGCCGTTTCTGCTGATGCTTGCGAGCACCGGGCGTATTCGCAAGCCGACGCGGGAAGCCATTCTTCAGGGTTTGTCGATTGTCGCCGCGCTCGTTTTTGCCTTCAGCTTTACCAATCTGCCTCACTTTCGTTTGTTCAACGTGATGTTCTTTCCGATCATTTGGATCGCGCTTCGAAGTGGTTTGGAAGGCGCGACATACGGCCTTGTCGTGACGCAGATCGGCTTGATCTTGGCTCTTCAACTTTCCGGTCCTCAATCCGCCGGCGTCACGACGTATCAAGCGCTGATGCTGGTGTTGGCGTTCACGGGGCTGGCCATCGGCGGTTTGGTAACCGAGCGTCGCCGCTTTGACCAAGATCTGCGCTTGAACCAAGAATCGGTCGCGCACATCTTCCGTCTCGGAAGCGCCGGAGAGTTGACGACGGCCATTGCGCACGAAATCAACCAGCCGCTGACTGCCATCTCTAACTATGCGCGTTTTATCCAGCGGTATCTCGAACGCGAGGACGGCGACAAACGCTCGGCTCTCGAGGCCGCGGCCAAGATGACAGAGCAGGTCGATCGAACGGCCGCCGTCATCAAGAATTTGCGCGATCTGATCCGTCTCGGACGCAGACAGATCGGACAACAGAATGTGCACGTTCTCATACGGGAAGCGTTGGATCTTCTCGAACCGAACCTTCTCCGGACGAGCATCTCGGTCAAAGTCTCAATTGCTCGTGATATCTGGGAGGTGATGGTTGATCGTCTCCAGATCGAGCAGGTTTTCATGAACATCATTTCGAACGCGATAGACGCGATCAACGATGCCGGATCCTACGAAAGGCTGATAATCGTCGAAGGGATTAATCTCCCGGACGGCAGGGTCGAAATTGTCATTCGTGACAGCGGACCTGGTTTTCCCGAGGACTTTAATTTCCGGCAATCCGGAATTCGATCGTCGAGCAAGAGGGAGGGCTTGGGCGTCGGTCTTTCACTTAGTCGCACGATCGTTGAAGGACACGGAGGAGAACTCTTGCTAGGTGGAGACAAGCGCGGAGCAGTCGTTCAGATCCGATTGAAGGCATTCGCACCGGAGATGCACAAATGATCATGCAAGCGGCGGTGGCGGTCGTTGATGACGACGAAGCGGTGAGAGATTCGCTGTCGATGATGCTTAGCAATCACGGATTTGGCGTCTGCTCTTTTCCATCGGCCGACGCATTCATGGCGGTGATCGGTGCCGACAATCTGCCGTCCTGTGTCGTTTGCGACATTCGGATGCCGGGAATGTCGGGGCTGGAGCTGCAGCACGACCTCAAGAAAAAATGGCCAATGGTGCCGCTTGTTCTGATTACGGGACACGGCGACGTAAGCATGGCGGTCAATGCGCTCAAGGCGGGCGCTCACGATTTCGTCGAGAAACCGTTTTCACCTGACCGGCTCATCGACAGCATCAAGTCGGCAATCGATCAGACAGAGCACAAAAGGAACCAGGATCAGGAAATTGTTCGTTTGTCGGCTCGTATAAATGAGCTATCCGACCGCCAGAGGCAGGTGATGGACCTTGCGGTCAAGGGGCTTTCGAACAAGGAAATTGCTCTAAGTCTGAAGATCAGTCCGCGCACGGTGGAAACTTACCGAGCGTGGGTGATGGAAAAGACGGGCGCGCGCAACATCGCTGATCTCGTCAGAATTGCGATACGCCTCGAAGAGAGCGATTTCTCAACTCGGCCCAGATTGCGATCAGCCGGTACCGTCGAAGACGATCAATCCTTGTAGGGCGCGCAGAACGTTGCGACCCGAATATCGGGATTGCCTCGGCAAAATTCCGCGGCGGACCATTCGTTGGCGCTCGACGGATGTGCCGAGATGTGCATGTGCATTTCCTCGGAGACGTGCTCAGCTTCGTGTCTCCGGCATGCACGCGTAGGGATCCAGCTACCTTCAATCATTTCGAAATCGCCATCGCACCTCGAATGGGCGCTGGCGGCGCCGGCAGTCATCCAGGATGCAAGCAGCGCGGCTGAAATAGCAACAACAAGGTTCCGCATGTTCACTCCCATTGTTGGTGTGGTTCTGCAGCGAACGCTCGCGGAGAAAGCGGAGGTCAGGTGCATCGGCGCAGTCGACCTCGCGACGCGTTCCCGGCCGACATTCTTTTCACAGGCTAGCGGGATTCTCGGCGTGCGTTATCCCGCTCGATACCGTCGGCCGACTGCCGTCGGGGCAGACACATCCGTAGAGACACGGAGGAAGAATGGCTGGTGCGAGGCCGCGAAAAGCCTCAGCAAGGCTGGCGGAGATGAGAAGTTATTCGGGATGGCCGGAAGAGCAGCGAGAGGCGTAAGCGAAATCAAACTCTCGCCGACGGGTAATTTACTTGAAGGGGTAGTATCGGGCGGATGTCATGACGATCGCTCCATCGGCCGATGACGCGCGCCAATTCCTATGGGACTTCTTTCTCTCAAAGCTTGCGCTTTGTCAGAAATTCCATGCGCGTGGAAACGGCTAACGTCGTGGAAGACCAACAGGCCAGTTTTTTGTCGGGCACCGCGCATATCGCTCGGTTGGTGCGAGGATCACCAACGTAGGTTTGAAACGTTCGACATCGGCAAAGTCGAATTTGCATTCCAAATGATGCATCCATCCAATCATTGCCGCATCTGTTCGCTGCAGCAATGGAAGCCAGAAGTGTTGAGTAAACGAATCGCCGATTACAAGGATGCGATCCGTCGTTTCCGCACCCTTTCGTTCGAAGCTATAGCTGTCGAAAACAGGCTGAGGGTTCGAGGAATGTAGAATTTGGCTTGGCTGCCAATCTTTGGCATTTCTGGCTGGCAAGATATCGGCATTCTCATCGGTCAGAAAGTTTTGCAATCCCAACATCCGAGCGAGATCGCCAGCCTGCACCGTTTTGACGGGTCCCAAAACCTCGTTCACATCGACCTTCCATTCTGGGTGCTTTGCGCTCGACATTACTTGGTTGAACGCGATGACGGCTCCCCGGCTTGTCCAATGGGTGTCGGTCTTTCGATACACACTGTTTCCATCGCCGATCGCCAGGAAGTGGGATTTGAGATCCACAGCTGCCAACCCGCGCTTTTTCAGCTCCTTGAACAGGAGATCGTATTCAAGCCGTGGACGAGCCTTTGGCGATCTCGGCAGATCTTCGATCGCAATCGATTGCGCATTGGGCGGGACCGTGATGACCAGAGGCGCACCTCGCTTCTGCAATTCGCGTGAAAGCACGGAAGACAGCTCAGCGAACCGGATCACTTCGGAAGCGCGATAAATAAGTCCGGCCGATTGTTCCGCGGCACGTTCGGCGCCGTAGTACAGATGGCCATTCCGCCCCAGATAAACCTTGCGACTGCTGGACGTTCCGAGTTCGTATTCGATGAGACTGCGAAGAGATGGTGCGAGTTCGGCGTAGCCCATCGCCGTGTCCACATAGCTGATGGCCGAGCTGATGATATTGCTTGAAGCCCAGGCGGCATGCTTCGCCGAGCGAGTCGATGAAAACGGGTTCGGTGCCAGCGATCCCAACATGAGAAGAACAAGAACCACGGATGCGATAATGCCGGAGTGACGCCGTTCGGGACGGAGCATAGCCATTGTCAAAACCGATCATAAAGGAACGGACTAAAATTGGCGGAGGCCGCGGCGATGGCAGATAACACGAGCAGGATGGCGACGAAGGTCATATCCATCAGTGCGGCGCTGCGGGACATCACCTGAAGCGATTTTGGCCGGCGGAATCGCGGCCACTTCCAGAATGCGAGCAAGCCGGCGACGATCAGAACTGCGATCGTGACGGGTGAAAGCAAGAAGGTCAGAGACTGCAGATTGCCGAAACCATTCAATCCGAACAGACCGCTGAAAACACGGCCTGCGGCATGGACATCCGCGGCTCTGAACCAAACCCATCCGAAGAAGACAACAAGGACGGTATAAATATGCGCGAGTTCGCGCGGTAACCGTGAAAGGAGCCTGCCCAGACCCGCACGTTCGATCACCAGAAATAGACCATGATATGCGCCCCAGATGACGAAGGTCCATCCTGCTCCATGCCAAAGGCCGCATAGCAGAAACACGATCCAAAGATTTCCATAGGTTCGTAGGCGTGTCCCACGGTTTCCACCGAGCGGAATGTAGACGTAATCCCGCAGCCACGTAGAAAGGCTCATGTGCCAGCGGCGCCAGAAAGTCGTTATGCTCAGCGCCGCGTAGGGAATTCGGAAATTGCGAGGCAAGACAAAGCCGGTCATTACCCCAAGTCCAACCGCCATTGCAGAATAGCCGCCGAAATCGAAGTAGATCTGCATGGAGTATGCGTAGAGGCCGAGCCACGCTTGGCTGAACGACAGATGATGAGGGCTGTCAAAGACTGCGTCTGCGAGCGGTGCGAGCTGATCCGCAATCAGGAGCTTCCACGAGAGGCCAATCACGAAGATCCGCATTCCAGCGGAAAACCGGCCGAGCGTGACACGGCGATCATGTAATTGTTTGGCTACCGTCGAATAGCGGACGATGGGTCCCGCTACCAGCTGCGGAAACATCGACATATAGAGCATGAACTCGTCAAATCGCCGGTTTGCGCTGACCTTGCGTTTGGCGACGTCCGCGAGATACGAGATGGCGTGAAAAGTGTAAAAGGAGATTCCGAGCGGCAGGGTCAATTGCGGAACCGGAATGTGTAAGTGCGTCGGCGACAAAAGCGTATTGATGTTTTCGGCGAAGAATCCTGTGTACTTGAATATAACGAGAAGCAGGATATTCGCGGCCACACCGCAAGCAAGGAGAACGGAACGCCGTCCATTGTCTGCCACATCGATGGCACGCGCCAAGAAGAAGTTCGCCGTGATCGAAGCGAGTAACAGAACTAAAAAGACCGGCTCCGACGAGCTATAGAACAGCAGCGAAAAGGCGAGAAAGATGAGATTTTTCGCGCGCACTCCGCGGAAGGAAAAATAAGTGATCAGAAAGATCGGAAAAAAATAGAAAAGGAAGGCCTTCGACGCGAAAGTCATGGCTTGACCGCCCCCACGCGGCTGAACAGTGGCGAGTAGCTTTGTAGGAGCGATGAAAATCCAGCGGCTTTCTGGCGTGCCGTCTCCCGGGCGGCGAATTTATTCACAAGCCGGTCAGAAGCAACGCAGAATTTCTGATGTCAGGCCGCAAAGAGGCCATATCCACCGATATGCTCAAAGTGGTCTCGGCGCCAAAGTGTGGATCTGGCACGATGCTTGTCTGGGGCGGACGCTTTGACGTAACGGAGCTTGTCGAAGCGCAGCGGAGAAGCACCCATGATTCCGACGCCAATTATCGGGCGAGGGTCAGCATTCCAACGGTGTATCTCAGAGGCAGCTGACGGGCGAACGGGCCGCGGGCTCGGCTTCGGGGATAAGGAACCGTTCGGGGCCGTGTTTGGCACTGAGGCGCGTACCGAACTTGAACACGTCGATGTAGCAGGAATCGATGCAAGCGCCGCAATTCGTGCAATCGCCAGAGAGGATCAGCCGCGTTCCGGTGCCCTTAAGCGCGGGCGTGATGATGTGCGGCTCCGGGCAGGCTCTGAAACATGCACCGCAATCGGTACAGGCCTCACGGTCGATGGCGCTTATGCGAGTCAAGCTCTTGGATCCGACGATGCCGTAGAACGCGCCGACGGGGCAAAGATGGCTGCACCAACCTCGCTTGGTGACAAAGAGATCCAGCAGGAAAACGGCGGCGACGATGCCCCAACTGGCGCCCATGCCGAAGATGATGCCGCGTTGAAGAATGCTGACGGGATTTAAGAACTCCCACGCAATCGTTCCTGTTACCGCGGAGGCGCCGATGGCAGCGATCATGATCCAGATGCGCGTGCGCCGGTCTATCTTTCGGTCCCGCGTCAAGCCGAGCTTTTCTCGCAGCCAGAAAGCGGTATCGGTGACGACGTTCACCGGGCACACCCAGCTGCAATATGCACGGCCACCAATGAACCAGTAGAACGCAAGAATGATCGCAGTTCCGACCGCTGCGGTGAAAATGGGCATGTGCCAGGCAGCGAGTGATTGGATGAAGATGAAGGGATCTGCGAGAGGCAGGACTCCCAGGATATTGCTGGACGCGAAATTGCCCCGCGCGATCCAGAGACCGAACCACGGTCCGGTCAAAAAAATCATGATGACCAATATCTGCGAGGTGCGCCTCAGCAACCAGTAACGATGCGCATGCAGCCAGCCGCGGCGCGTTGCGGCGTAGACCCTTGAATCGGAAATGAGCCACTTCCGGGCCGAGGCAATGTCCATTCAGGTACCCCGCTTCAGCGTGCCGTGGCCTGTTATCGGACGTCCCGCAGCGTTGCGCCCGGCTTTGCCGAGCCCCAGCGATCGCGGCAGAACGCGGATCGCAGCTTCTTCGAGGACGCATTGCTTCTCGCACGTTCCGCAGCCGGTGCATTGCGCGGAATGCACGGTCGGAATCAACATCTGCCGGCCCTTGATCGTTTGCTTTTCGAGCGTGATCGCTTCGTCGCGAATGGGGCAGACGCGGTAGCAGATGCTGCAATGCATGCCCTTGTAGTTCAGGCAAGTTTCGTGATCGACCAGGACGGCCACGCCCATGTCGGCATCGCGGATGCTGGGAATCTCCCTATTGAGCGCGCCCGTTGGGCAGGCTTTCGCGCACGGAACGTCATCGCACATGAAACAAGGGACATCGCGCGCGATAAAGAATGGCGTTCCAAGCGCGGTCTCCTCACCCATTGTTGCGAGGCGCAACGTATCGTAGGGGCAGGCGCGTACGCACAGACCGCACCTTACGCACGCGGCGAGAAAGTCCTCTTCCTTGAGAGCGCCGGGAGGGCGCAACGCCTTTGCGTCGGTTGCGCGAGCCGTGTGGATGAATTGGTCGAGCGCTGCGACCGCGACGCAAGCTACGCCGGCTGTTTTCGCGATGTTGTTCAAGAAATCGCGACGGTTGAAACTTGATAGCGGATTTCCTTTATCCGGCTTCTTAGCTTGCGCGGTGCCGTCCTTTTCGCCTGCCGTCTTCGAGGAATGTGGGACAGGCCCGTCGCCTATGAACCTATTCTTCATGGATCCCTCTTTGCTGGTTGTGACGTTACACAAACGCTGCAAAGTTTCGGGCGGACCGTCGCTGCCGGTCGTCGCTCATCTTTTCGTTACGATCATTTGTCGGCGCGGCGACTGACCGCAACAGAAAGGCGTTAGCTTACAGGATTTGTAAGGAAGGCGCCGTTTAGCGAAGGTGTTTGTGGCCTCGGGTGTGTACTGACCAATGTTTTTGTGAGCGCCCTCCGACGATCGCAGGGTTAGGCATCGAATGATGTGCGGGATAATAAAAGCTGCGGCCTTCTTCGATGTGAGCCGAACTTGCGACACAAACATGTTTCGTATTGAGAAAAATTCAAAATCGTGAGTAAAGTTGGCGGCCACGGGCAAAAAGGAGCTTGGTCGTGCGCATACTGATGATTGAAGATGATTGTGAGACCGCGGCGTTTGTGAGCAATGGGCTCCGTCAAGCGGGCCATGCTGTCGATGTCGTGTCCGATGGAAAAGACGGGGTGCTGCTGGGAATCCAGGAGGACTATGACCTCGTCATTCTGGATCGAATGATCCCCGGCTTGGACGGGCTGTCGGTCGCGCGTACGCTTCGAAGCAGCGGGCGAAATGTTACTATTCTCTTTTTGACCGCGCTCGGTGGCATCAACGACCGTGTCCAAGGGCTCGACGTCGGAGGCGATGACTACGTCGTCAAGCCTTTTGCATTTTCCGAATTGCTTGCGCGCGTCAACGCGCTGGGACGGCGCGCGCCTTTCAAGTGCGAACGCGAGAAACTTACGGCAGGCGATCTCGAGATGGACATTGCCAATCGCGTCGTGACGCGTGGCAACCAGCCGATCAATCTCCTGCCTCGTGAAAGCATGTTGTTGGAAGTTTTACTGCGCAACAAGGGTAGGGTGGTGTTGCGCACCATGATTTTGGAGCGGGTATGGGGCTTCCGTTTCGAGCCCAAGACCAGTGTCGTTGAAACGCATATTTCGCGTCTTCGGGCGAAGGTCGATAAACCTTTCAAGGCGCCCTTGATTCACACCGTTCGAGGAAGCGGCTACTCAATTTATGACAGCTAACGACTGCACGAGAGGCCCCCAGTTCAAATATAGTGCTGGACTTGCGTTGCTCGTGGTCGCCGCTTCCAGCCTCGTATTTTACTGCACGGCGCTCGATTCACAGGCCAGCATCGAGCATCAGATTTTGACGCGGATCAACCAGCTCCGCGATTCACTCGTCGCTTACGATACGCGCTTGGGAATTCGTCCGCTTGTCGAACTCGTGCAGGGTGGCGCGATTTTGCAGGCCCGCGACGATGTCTTCATCTCGATTGCCGATGCACGCGGACAGCCCCTTCTTCATACGTCAAATGACATTCCGAAGTCGGAGGCATGGGAGGCTCTCAAAGCTCCGAAAGGGACGGTGAGCCGCGGGTCCGGTCTTGAAGCGCATCGTGTATTTGTAACGTCCGCTCCGCTGTCTGAAGGCAAGCTGCTGGTCGGCCAATCGGATCGGCAACTGCTAGAGGCTCGCCAATCGCTCTTCATCCGCTTTGCTTTGCTGAATGGCGCGGCGGTAGCGACGCTTTCCCTCTTGGATCTGTTCTTCCGACGGCGCGCCCACGCGAGGCTGGTCGCTATGAAAGCGACGCTTGCTGCGTTCAACGCAGGCGCCACAGATCGCCGTGTCAGCTTCTCAGAGCCGATCGATTGCTATTACGAACTTGCATACGCGATCAACGAGACGCTGGATCGGACGCAAGTATTGATTCAAAATCTGAACTACACGTCGTCGGATGTCGCTCATAATCTCAAAAAGCCGCTGACACGGCTGCGTCAGCGGCTTGAAGTTATGTACGATGGCGATCTGCCAGATGCGGATTTCAAGTGCAAGATTGGAGAAGCGATAGAAGAGATCGACTCTCTGGCGACAAAGTTCGAAGCGCTTTTGAACATCGGTCAGTTGCAATCAGGCGATCACCGTTCTCGTTTTGTGGATGTCGATCTCAAGAGTCTCGTGACGCAGGTCATCGAGCTCTATGAACCCATGATCATCGACAGCTGGCAGAAGCTTGAGGTCTCAATTCCAACTGAACCGGTGAGGACCGTTCGGGGAGATCGGGAGCTTCTGATGGAAATGCTCGTCAATTTCATCGAGAACGCCATACTGCACTGCCCGCCTGGCACAAAAATTCGTATTGCTCTCGCGCAGTCGACGGCAGGCATCACAATTACGATTGCCGACGATGGGCCGGGTATTCCGCCGTCGGAAATTGAGAACGTGTTTCGCCGTTTTTATCGCTTGGACGCTTCGCGCACGAAGCCCGGGCACGGGCTCGGCGTTCCTTGCTCGGTTGCGATTGCAGAGCTGCACCGCGCACGCATCGAACTCTCCGACAACAAACCAGGCCTGAAGGTCGAGATTTACTTTCCGGCGAACTCCCGAAAAAAGCTTCCTAAGCTCGGGCTGAGGCCACGATCGGGTTTGCGCGTTTAATCTCTTTCTCCCCGGCTCCCCTCCGATTCATTGGTTTCGTCGATCATTCGATCGAATCTGTCAGCGATGTAAGGAAGGTGCGAGGAGCCTGCAAGGATTACCCCTCAACCTCTCTCCCGGACGACGACGGCAGTGTCCTCTGCTGTATTCGATCGCGTGACGAGGCCCGTCGGAGTGTGTTGACACTTTTCAGCATGGCGGACGGCGAGGCCTCGATCACGGTGCGACAGAAAATTAGAAACGCACAACGGAGGTTGGGCATGGCGCAAACCTATCAAAATCCACCATCCGATCTTCTAATTGACTTGGAGGAGATCGAACGTGTTCCGGACGCCCACTACTTTGCGACGCCTCGCTCGAAATTAGAGAGAGTAGCTTTGATGGCTACGAGCGCTGCCGCCGGCGTTCTCGCAGTCTATTTCTTCGCCGCTAACGCGGCTCTTCACATGTCACTGACGTGGCTGTTGGTTGCTTTGGCGTTCGCCGGCGGTCTTTTGTCGACCTGGTCTCCATGCGGTTACTCAAGCATTTGCCTGTTGCGGCCGAACGGACGTTATTCGTCGCGTGCGGTCGCCGAGTGGATGCCAACATTAGCGGCTCACGCGGTTGGATACATCGCGGGTGCTCTCGTTCTCGGCGGCGCTCTCGGCTTTATTGGTTATAGCCTCGGGCTCGGCGCATATCTTTCCTATACGCTGCCGATCCTCGCGGCGCTCCTGGTCCTTTATGGGGCGCATCAATTTGGTTTCCTGCGGGTGCCATATCCGCAGCGGCGCTGTCAGGTTCCGCATGACGCACGGCAGCGTTTTCCGAAGTGGGTCATCGGACTGATCTATGGGTTCTCTCTCGGTCTCAATTATCTGACCTACGTCCAGACTCCATTGCTCTATGCCGTGACGGGTGCAGCATTGTTCTCCGGCTCGGTCGCATTCGGCATCGGTATATTCCTGATCTTCAATCTCGGTCGCTTCCTTCCGGTCATGCTCAACGCTCTGCCATTGACTGACATTTCCATTACGCAATGGCTGTCGCGCCATCAGGAAAATGCCGCTGTTGCCGATGGCATGCTCCTTGTTGGTTCCGGAATGGCGTGCCTGACGCTGATGTTGTTGGCATGAACTAGGAGCCAGCTTCGCCTTCACACCTTCATTCGATTTGACGCAGGAGTTCGCCTGACAGGCGCTCAAGCGGGCGGCCTTCTGCGTCCCACGGCCCCAAAAATAGGAGAAAAATGAAATGAAATTTCCAGCACTCACGTTCAGAATAGGTTGCTCGGCGCTCGCAATTGCAGCTTCAACGTCATACGTCTTGGCTCAAGGCGCTCAGGTCCCCAGCCACGTTCAGAAGGAAGTCACCTCGACGCTCGAGGATACGCCAAAGATCCTGTCGGCTCCGCCGTCAGATGCTCGCCGCGTGTATGTGACGGATCCCGCGGACTTCGGCGCAACGACACGCATCGTCACGATCGACGGCAATAACGCGAAGCTTCTTGCGCAGACCGATACCGGTCTCGTTCCCAACCCGATCGTTTCATCGGACGGCAAGTTCTTTGGGCATGCGAGCACGGTGTTCTCGCGCGTGTCCAAGGGTAAGCGCGACGACTACGTCGAAATCTACGACGCGCAAAGCCACAACGTCCTCGCCGATATCGATATTCCCGAAATCCGGTTCCTCGTGAATACGTACCAGTGGATGGCGGCGGTGACGCCGGACGACAAATCGCTGTTGCTCTATCAATTCTCACCAAGTCCTGGTGTCGGGCTCGTCGATCTCGAATCGAAGAAGTTCGTGAAGATGATGAACGTTCCTGATTGCTATCACATCTTCCCGACGGGCAATGATTCCTTCTTCATGCACTGCCGAGAAGGGGATCTGCTGAAGGCGACTTTCACTAAGGACGGAACGATCAAGCACGAAAAGACGAAGATCTTCCATCCCGAGAACAAGCATCTCGTCAACACGCCGGCTTATTCACCCAAGGCGAAGCGCCTCGTATGGCCGAGCTACGACGGCACGATCTATCAGGTCGATTTCTCGTCGGGCGAAGCAAAGTTCCTCGACACCTTCGAAGCATTCACGCCTGAAGAAAAGGCCGACAAGTGGGCGCCCGGCGGATGGGGCCTCGTTGCCTATCATCGCGAAAGCAACCGCATCTTCCTGCTCGCCGACCAGCGTGCGCCGTGGACGCACAAGTACGCCAGCCGCTTCGTCTTCGTCTATGACGCCGCGACGGGTAAGCGCTTGTCCAAGATCGAGCTCGGTCACGACGTAAACTCGATCGGCGTCAGCGCGGATAAGGAACCGCAACTCTATGGGCTCTCTTCCGTCGATCGCACTCTCTACATTTATGATGCTGCCACCGGCAAAGAGACTTCGAAGGTCGATCAGATCGGCACAGTGCCGCTCGTCGTGACGACCGTGGATCAGTGAGGCTGGGTTATGCTGGTATCGTCGTTCCCCATGATAGACCTGTTCGTGCAGTTTCTGCTCGCGCTCGTCTTCGCTGGAGCGGCGGTTTCCAAGCTCCAGAATGCAGACGAATTCCACGGTGTTGTCCGGAATTTTCGTCTTCTACCCCAGGCGGTGGACGGGGCATTCGCTGCCGCACTGCCTTGGGTGGAGCTTGGCATCGCCGCATCTCTCATACTCGGCGTTGGGATTCCCGCGTCGGGTGCCCTGGCGGGATTGCTGCTCTTCGTTTTCGCCGTTGCAATCGCGATCAATATCTTTCGCGGGCGCACTGAAATCGATTGCGGCTGTTTCCGGCAGGGTATGCGCCAGCCCCTCAGTTGGACGCTGGTGCTCAGAAACACCGTGCTTGGTGCCGGCGCGTTCTGGCTGGCGGCAGGCCCTCAATGGCCGCAGGGAGCCAGGCTGCAGGACTTCATTATTGCAGCACTGGCAGCAGCGGTCGTGGCCCTGATTTATCTCTGTGCCAACCAACTTGCGGCTCTGCGACAATTGCCGCTCGGAAAACGTAAAATTGCCAGCGAAGGATCTCTGAGATGACAAATGAACTGCTAGTTGCGTCGAGCATCCTTCAATGGATCGCGCTGTGCGCAGGAGGCGTGGTGCTCCTTGGAATAGCTCGTCAGGTCGGGCTCTTGCATGAACGCTCCGCTCCACTCGGTGCAATGATCACCGATCACGGCCCCGGTATCGGCGATAAGGCACCGACGTTCAGCCTTATCGACGTCAAGGGTCAGAAGCGACAGATCGGCGGCGAGAACGCTGCCGGCAACGAAACGATGCTGCTCTTCACCTCTCCGACGTGCCCGGTTTGCGAGAAGCTTCTGCCGATCGTCAAATCTGTGGCTCGCGCTGAAGGCATCAGCGTCATGCTGATCAGCGACGGAGCTGAGGAAGAACACAAGGCATTCCTGGCGAAACATCCGCTTGACGGTTTGCCTTATGTGATTTCCGCGGAAATCGGCATGCGTTTCCAGGTCGGCAAAGTGCCATACGGCGTGCTGATCGACAGCGCGGGAGTGATCAAAGCGAAGGGTCTTTGCAACACGCGGGAACACATCGAGAGCCTGCTTGAAGCAAGCCGCATCGGTCACGCCTCGCTGCAGGAGTACCTCGCAAAGACGAAGGGCTCAGCACAGCCTACGGGGCACAGTACTCCGCCGCTCGCGATGTAAGCCAAGCACCGTTCGCACCTGAAAAAATGATCAACCAATCAAGCAGATGGAACAAAGAAAATGACGAACAGAAGCAAATTCGATGACATTGTCGAGAGCCTGTCGCGGCGTATTGCTGGACACACGAGCCGCCGCAGCTTCATTGGCCGTATCGGTACTGCGGTCGCCGGTGCCGCGCTGGTTCCTCTTTTGCCGGTCGACCGCAGCGGTCGCGTGAGCCGGGCCCAGGCCGGCGCCGGAACGCGAGAGGGATGGAACCCGCAGGACAAGGACATCCATCAGTGCGATTATTGGCGCCACTGCTCGCTTGACGGTTACATCTGCGGTTGCGCCGGCGGCACGCTGACGGACTGTCCGCCAGGCACGAAGCTTTCGCCGAGCTCCTGGGTCGCAAGCTGCTACAATCCCGGTGACAAAAAGAGCTATCTCATCGCCTATCGCGACTGCTGCGGAAAGAACGTGGCACTGACCTGTCCGTGCCTCAACACGGAAGGCGAATTGCCGATCTATCGTCCGGAGTTCGGCAACGACATCATCTGGTGCTTCGGCTCAGAGGATGAAGCAATGACGTATCACTGCACGATCTCTCCGATCGTGGGTAAATCCGGCTAATCCACGCTCTTAACTCGGGCGGCGATGACTCATCATCGCTGCCCATTTTCCATAGGATATCCCGGATGAAGTTGAGAATACTGTCCGTCTTACTCGTTACCCTTGCGACGTTCTCCAGCGCGGCGGCCAACGCCGACCCTGTGGACGTCGTTTCGCCTTCAGAGGCTCCGGCAGACGCTGTAAAAGTCGATATCTCAAAAATGAAATTTTCGCCCAGCACGCTCGATATCGCTGCGGGCACCGTTGTCGTCTGGACCAATCACGACGCCGTGCCGCACAACGTCTATCTGCCCGCACCCATTCAAGTGGTCGGCCAGATGCTTCGTGCCGGACAATCCCTGGCTCTCAAATTCAACGAGCCAGGAGACTACAGCTACATCTGTTCGCCGCACCCCTACATGAAGGGCAAGGTGACCGTGAAGGCGAAATAATCGTCTCCATTTTGCGTCAGAGAACGAGACATGTGGGTACCCTACAATCTTCTGTCGCCGTTGAAGGCAGACGCAACGCGCCCGGCCATCCTGGCGTCTGAGGCCGCAAAGAACGAACGCGATTTCGTCGTCGGCTTCATCCTGCGCAATCCTGTTTCACGGAGCTGGGAGTCCGACGTCTTGGTCGCTGAAACGGACCGGGAAACGCCTGTCATCCTGGATGGCCGTCATGGAACGGTGCATGCGTCGGTCAACAGTGCGGGAAAACTCGAAGAGCTTATCTATAATGTGCGTTCTTCCGCGGCGGTCCCGGCGCTTGCCGATTGTTATCAAGACGTCGTCAAGCGGCTCGAAGTCCTGATCCTCAAAGCGGGACGCGGCATCGAGATCGTCGGCTGGCGGGTCGTTGATGTCGAGCATGGCGCGCGTTGGAAGTGCCTTCCTTCACGACCGAGTGCCGTTGCGCATTCGGTGGAGCTGCAGGATGTCCCGCCGCAATATCGCGAGATGATGCGTCTTTATCGGGAGTCCCGCTGCGCAACGAGTGCGCGCTGGAGACTGATTTGCGCGGGTGCAATTCTCGATGCCGCCGTCATGGGCCGCGATCCGTTCCGGCCGAATGAAGCCACCGAGGAAGCAAGTGCGGCCGACGGCATTCGCATTACCAATGACATGCTCATCCGCAGCAATGCGATCATCATGCATCCAGATCTCAAGGGTGCCACGATTGCAGATGTTCACGCGCTGCTTGAGCCTAAGCGGCAAGCGTTGTTGAAAGAACTTCTCCCATCGGGACGAGCCGAGTTCGGCGCCGATCCGAGCTATCATGACGATCTCGCGGACGCTGCCGTCGCCAATCTTGCAGACTTGCTGGCGCGAGAACTCCTGGTGTTTCGATTAGGCCTCAACGCGCCCCCACGCCAAACATGGGACGCCGTCGATTTCGAGTCGCTCGAGCTCTCTGGATTGAGTTGAGGAGAGATGACTTTTCGGCGGGCTTTGTTGTGTTCGATCGTCGTCAGCTCCGTAGCTGTGTTTCTGACGGCCATCGCTCGTGGCAACGGGCCGACGCCGAGTGTCGAGAATTCGACGGGTCCAGCTCAAGTGAGCGCGGCCGCTATCGACGAACTGAAGGCGAAATTTCAGCGTCCGGCAGCCATTCCGTTTCCGAAATCGAATCCATTCGACGAAAAGAAGAAGGATCTCGGACGAACGTTATTCTTCGATCCAAGGCTTTCGGCCAGCGGCACCGTGTCGTGTGCTTCTTGTCACAATCCGAACCTCGCCTGGAGCGATGGCCTAGAACGCGGCGTTGGCGTCACAGGAATTCCTCTGCCTCGGCGCACGCCTGGGATCGTCGATGCAGCTTGGCTCACCGCGCTGATGTGGGACGGTCGCGCCGATACACTTGAACAACAAGCCGCGTTGCCGATTACGGCCGAGCACGAGATGGGCATGCCGCTCGATGTCCTTACGAAACGCCTCAATGAAATCGACGGCTACAAAAGCCTTTTCGAAGCGGTATTTCCGGGCAAGGAAATCAACGCCAAGACCGCCATCGCGGCGCTCGCGACCTATGAACGCTCGCTCGTATCCAATAAGTCGTCGTTCGATCGATGGATAGAAGGGGACGAACTCGCTATTTCGCCGGCGGCGCGCCGCGGCTTTGTCGTCTTTAATACAAACGCCCGGTGCAACAAGTGTCACTCAGGCTGGCGTTTTACGGACGACAGCTTCCACGACATCGGGCTTCGTTCCGAGGATATTGGACGTGGCAAGTTCGCGCCGCCCAGCGTTACAATCATGAAGCA
>Ga0164242_10003304_pt1 | contig 18441 bp, 9 predicted proteins | sample OricomgcompostMG_FD_108783 | JGI IMG/M metagenome (GOLD analysis project Ga0164242, IMG submission 108783) | Miracle-Growth compost microbial communities from Emeryville, California, USA - Original compost - Miracle growth compost (MG) ... | reverse complement strand
GACGGTCGGGGCCTACCTCATGCCGGCGCTGCTCGCCGGCTTCGTGAAGCGGTTCCCGCGCGTCCGGGTGCGGCTGGCGGAGGCGCTCGCGCCGGAATTGGAGCAGCGCGTGGCCGAGGGCGACCTCGACCTGGCGATCGTGAACCTGCCCATCAAGCGCTCGGACCTGGTCGCCCAGAAGCTCTGGGAGGAGAGCTTCGCGCTGGTGGCGCCGCGCGGACACCGGCTCGCCCAGACGCGCCGGCTCACGCTCGCGGCGGTAGCCAAGGAGCCGCTGGTGGTCATCCCCGGCACCGCGGCGACGCTCGCGCTCTACGCCGCGGCGGAGGCGCAGGGAAACCCGCCGCACGTGGCGCTCGAGGTCGACCACCCGGAGAGCCTGCGGCGCATGGTCGAGCGCGGGTTGGGCGTGGCGCTGCTGCCCGAGCTGATGGCGCGGGCGCGGCGCGGCGGGAACATCGAAGTCGTCGAGGTGCGCGATGCGCCGCGGCGGACGGTGGCGGTGGTGCACCGCGGCGAGCGCACCCTGACCGCGGGCGCGCGGGCTTTGAAGCGGCAAGTGGTGGAGAAGCTCCAGCGCACCGGCGCGCGCCCTACCTGAAGACGACCGCGCAGTGCCCATTGATGCAGGAGAGCCCGGTGGTCGCGTTGCAGCAGTCGGCGTCGGTGGTGCACTTCTCGAACTCCTGGGCGCAGCCTGTGCCGCTGGAGCCGCAGACCGCGCCGAGCTCGGAGACGGTCCGACAAAATCCGCCGCAGCACTCGTCGCCGCTCTCGCAGGTCTGCCCGTCGTCCTTGCAGGGCGAGAGCGCCCAGTAGCCGCGCGAGTTGCCGGCGAGGAGCTCCTGCGCCGGCAGGTAGAACGCGGGGTGGCTCGGGTCGGTGCCCGCCGGCGCGTTCAGGTCGACCGCGGCCACCCAGAGCTTCTTGGTGGTCGGCGACTGGGAGATGTCGTGGAAGCGCGGATCGCTCCAGAAGGGATTGAGCGTGGCCACGTTCCCGTAGAGCCTCCGGCTGGTGAAGATGACCCAGGCGTAGCCGCCCGAGGCGATGGGGCTCACCGTCGGCTCGTAGTTCAGCGTGGAGTCGTCGTCGTGCCCGTTGTCGCCGGAGGGCGCGAGGCCCAGGCCATCGAGCGCGTCGAGGCGGTGGGCCTGGCCGGAGGCGAGGTCCGCCCACCAGATCTCCCCGCGCGCGCCCACGTCGGAGCAGGAGGTGGAGTCGTCGCAACTGGAGCGGGTCTCGGCGAAGCCGCGCCCGTTGGACTGCACCTGGTTCTCGAAGATCACGCCGGTGCCGGACGGAAGGAAGCTCGGGTAGACCGCCACCTGCGAGCCAGCCGGGGTGAACAGCGACGTGAACTCGCTGAAGGTGCCCGGCGGGGTGAAGCGCATCGTCGCCAGGGTGCGCGCATCGCCGGCGCCGCCGTCGACCGTGCCGCCGTACCAGTTGAACGCCAGGCGCGTGCCGTCCGGCGAGAACACCGGCGTGCCGGCCTGCAGGCCCGCGGGCAGGCCGGTGGTGGCGACCGGGGTGCCGGCGGGGAGCGCGTAGAGCGCGCTGGGCTGGGTGGTCGCGCCGTAGAGCGGGGCCGCGTTGGAGAAGAGCAGCGAGCCGTTGGGCGAGAGCGCGCCCCAGGCGTACCGGCCGTCGGCGGGGCTGAGCGGAGTCTCGGCGTTGCTGGCGGTGAGCGCGTAGGTGCTGCTCGCGGAGTAGTCGTCGCCGTGCTGGCTGAGCAGCGTCGAGCCGTCGGCGGAGACCACGTGGCAGACCCGGCAGTCCGAGACGCCGCCCGACTTTCCCGCCACCAGCACCGGGTCGGTCGAGCCGCCGTGCACCGCCAGCGTGGCGCCGCCGAACGCGCCGCCGTTGGGTAGCGCGCCGCTGAAGTTCGACGCCAGCTTGGTGCCGTACGAGTTGTAATAGACCACGCCCTTGAGCGAGCCCGCCGACATGGTCCAGGTCTGGGTGAGCGGCCCGTAGGCCACCCCGCCCGCGGCGAAGACCAGCCGCAGGGTCACGTGCTGGTTGGCGCAGGCGCTGCCCATCGCCCGCCAAACCGAAAGCGGGATGGGGTGGTGGAGGAACGGCGTCGCCGTCTGGGCGAAGCTCCCGTCCCAGGTGAAGGCCGGGCACTCGAGGTGAATGGCCACCGCCTGGGGCGGGTTGGCGCCGTTTTGCCACTGGAGCAGCGGCGCGAGGATGTCCTGCGGCCAGACCGTGCCCTCGTACGGATAGAGCATGCCCATGCCGCCGTCGGTGGGCGTGGACTGGAGCACCGCGAGCGTGGCCGCATCCACCGGGCCGCCCTCGCCCTCCCCGCCCACGCCGCCGACTCCGCCCACCCCGCTCTCGGGACCGGCGTCGACGTAGCCCGCATCCACCGAGCCGTTCTGTGAGAGGTGCAGCCGGATGGAGACGGTGACCGAATCGGTGGCGGCGCCATAGCCCGCGGTGATCGTGGCCTCGCCGGGGACGGTGCCCGAGGCGGTGAAGCGGCCGGCGGTATCGATTGAGCCCAGCGCGCTCGGCGCCGCGCTCCACCGCGGCGTGACCGGAAGCCCGTCGGCGGTGGCGGTGAACGGGACCGGCGCGGCCGCCAAGCCGGGCCCGACCTCGACCGAGGCGCTCCGCGGGCTGATGCGCAGGGTGCCGGTGAAGAGCGAGCCCGCATCGCCTGGACCGCCGGCATCTCGATGGCCGCCGTCGCCGCCGCCAGACGAGCCGCCGCCGTGCACCGCGGTGCCCTTCGCCGAGCAGCCGGCACAAAGCAGCAGGCATGCGATCAGTGCTCGTGGCCGCGTAGTCATCGAGGAACGATACCGCAGTCGTCGGGCCGGAAGCCGGCCGTCCGTCTGCCCGACCGGCGTCTTGTGGCAGCGCGGCCGTTGGACCCAAGATGCGCCGGTGAGCGTCGCGCCCGAGCACGCAGCCTTCGATTCGATCCCTGCGCCCGTGACCGTGGTGCACGGCGACGAGATCGTCTACGCCAACCGCGCCGCCGTCGAGCTCACCGGCATCCAGAATCTGGTGGGCACCTCGGTGCGCGCCCACATCCAGCGCTCACTCTCGCCCGACGAGAGCACCTGGGCCGAGCAACTCCACGCCGCCCGGCTCGATGGCCGCGATCCCACCGACCGCTACTGGCTGCGCTTCTCACGGGTCGACGGCACCGAGGTCACGGTGCACGTCCAGAGCGCGCCCGGGCCGCGCGCGGGTGAGCACACCCACCTCTATCTGGCGGGACCGCCCGAGCAGGTCGCGGTGCGCGCGCTCACCGATGCGCTTCTGGCCGCGAGCTGGAACCTGGTGCACCTGCGCGAGGAGGGGGCGGTGCTCGCCGCCGCCGCGGATGCGCTCTCCCGCCTGGGTTTCCGCGTGGTCATCCTCCGCTTCGAGAACGACCGCTTCTTCCACGCCATGCTCCGCCACGACGCCGCGGCCCTCGAAGAGATCGGCCGGCTCACCGGCGCGCCAATGTCGAACCTGCCGCTCCCGCGCGAGCAGGCCACCGAGTTCGCCCAGTCGCTCGAGGAGCGCCGGGCGATCTTCATCCAGGACACCCACCTGCTCGTCGATCGCTTCCGCTCGCCGGAGGTCGCCAAGGCGATCAAGGCCACGATGCCGCGGCGCTCGGCGGTCGCGCCGATCTTCAGCGAGGGCCAGGGCTGGGGCGTGCTCACCGCGCAGAAGGATGACCTCACGCCCGGCGAGGTCGGGGCGCTGGCCCTCTTCGCCCACCGAATCGGGGGCGCGCTGGAGAACGTCGCCCACCACCGCCGGGCGCTGCGGCGGCTCGACGAGCTCAACGCGCTCCAGAACAAGCTGGTGCTCCAGGAGCGGTTGGCCGCGCTCGGCGAGGCCGCGGCGGTGCTCGCCCACGAAGTCCGAAACCCGGTGGGGGCAATCCTCAACGCGGTGGCGCTGCTCAACCGCCGTGCGGGCGCCGAGCAACCGGAGGTGCTGCACATCATTGAAGAGGAGTCGCTGCGGCTCGACCGGCTGGTCCGCGACCTTCTGCACCTGGCGCGGCCGCTCCAGCCCAAGCGGGTGGAGCTCGATCTCCGCACCGTGGCCGAGCGGGCCATCGCCACGGTGCAGGGCCGGCATCAGGGTGCGGTGCCGCAGGAGTTGGTGGCCGCCGGGCCGGTGCGCGTCCTCGGTGACGGGTTCCTGCTCGAGCTCGCCATCGAGAATTTGCTGATGAACGCGCTCCGCGCGAGCCCCTCGCGCGGCAAGGTGCAGGTCACGCTCTTCGAGGAGCCGGGCAGGGCCTGCATCGCCGTCGACGACATGGGCCCGGGCATCTCCCCGGAGATAGCCCCGCGGCTCTTCCAGCCGTTCTTCACCACCCACGCCACCGGCACCGGCCTGGGGCTGGCGGTGGTGCGGAAGGTCGTCGAGGCCCACGGGGGCGAGGTGCGGGTGGCGGCGAGCGCGCTCGGTGGCGCCCGCTTCGAGATCGAGCTGCGCGGCCCGTGAGCTACGGCGCCAGCGCCGCGGCAACGGCCTGCCCCAGGACGCGCTGACCGGCGCGCGAAGGATGGATGCCGTCCTCGCCGAGCCCGGGCGCGTACGCATCCGGGTTGGCCCCGTCGCGCAGCGCCGCCTCGGCGTCGATGAGCCCCGGGCCGTTCGCGCGGATCCACGCGTTGACAGCCTTGCGGTCGGCCTGCACCTGCGCAAGCTCCCCGCAGTCGTCGCACCGCTCCTTCGGCGGCAGCGTGAGCGCGTGCACCGCGCAGAACGGCGCGAGCGTGGCCCAGAGCTTTCCCAGGCGCCGCTCGATCTCGGGGGCGTCGAGCTGGCCCAGGTCGTTGGTGCCCAGCATCACCAGGCAGTCGGTGATTCCGGCGGCGCGCAGCACCTCGTCGGCGAGCGCCTGCTGCTCCTCCCAGATGCCCTCGCCCGAGACCCCGGCGTTGACCACCGGCCAGCCCAGTGCGCGCTGGGCCACGGTGCTCCAGGCGTCGCGGGCGTCGTCGTCGCCGCTCACGTAGCCCTCGGTGATGGAGTCGCCCAGCGCGATGGCCGCGCGTGCGGGCGGACCGCGCACATCGACCTCGGTGAGCGCGAGCAAGACCGGATGGTCTCCGCCACCGTCGAGCGCCGCGGGCTGGTCGGCGAGCTCGCCCCAGACCACCTTGCTGCCCGGGTACTCGACGATGGCGCTGGCGGCGAGCGCGCCGCGCGCCTCGAAAGTGACCAGCACCTCCTCGCCGGGCTGCGCCGCGAAGGTGGCCTCGCCGGTAGACAGGTACCCGTGGGCGGGGATCGTGCTCTGCGCCGAGGTGGGGAGCTGCACCATCGGCCCGGCCACCGCGCCGCGCGCATCCACGTGGCCAATGAAGACCCGCTTCAACTGCATCGGCTCGTCGCCGGCGCGCAGGGTCACCCGCACCCGGTCGCCGCCCCGGCCGAGGAAGATCCGCATGCCAAACGTGTCGAGCTCGCTGACCTCTTCGCTCCAGCGGAGCGCGCTGTGGAAGGCGGCCTGGAATTCCGGTGGCCCGGCGTCGACCGCGCCGGCATCGAGGCGACCGGCGTCCACTGGGCCCGCGTCCGCCAGGCCGGCGTCGAGATGCTCGGCGCGCGAAACACCGGCATCGCTCGAGTCCGCGGCGGCCGAGGGACCCGCGGCGCCGTCGGCGAACGGGGCGCCACACGCGACCAGCCCCAGAAACGAGAACCCCGCCACCCAGACCCGCATCGCCACCCCACCTCGGTCGGGACCAACTCTGTGCATCGGTACACGCCGGCGGAACCCCGAACGGGTGCGGTCGCGCCGGCGAAGCCCAGGGGAGAGTCGGAGGCGAGCCCGGCGTGTCCTTCTATGCGGGAGCCACGAGCGCGCGGTCGCAGCCGCTGCGTGCTAGAAGGTGCGGCACCTGGGGCGCTGCGCAACGCGAGCATGACCGACACCGAGAGCCCTGGCGTACTCCCCACCTTCACCGAAGAGCTGCGCCAGGCCCAGCGCCGGATGCTGCGGATCGGCGCGAACCTCGGCGCGGTGCTGCTCGTGGCCTTCTCGGCCACCGACGCGCTGGTGGCGCCGGAGGCTTGGGGGCGGCTGCTCGCGGTGCGCGCGGCGGCAGCGGTGGCGCTGCTCGGGCTCGGCGTCGCGGTCGCGCGGAGTTGGATTCCGGAGCTTCTCGCCGGGGTGCTCATCCTCGCGGCGGTGTGCGCGCCGGTGGAGGTCGCGGTCTTCGCCACGGGCGGACTCTCCAGCCCCTACCTGCTGGCGATGCTCATCCCGCTCGGCGCCGTGTCGATCCTGGTGCCGCTGCAGCTCGGTGAGGCGGCGGTGCTCCACGGCACGGTGGTGGGCATCGCGCTTCTGCCGCTGGCAAACCGCGCCAGCGCCGAGCCCCGCGCGTTCATCCTCGCGGTCGCCTACTTCGCCACCCTCTCGCTGATAGGGCTGGTGGGCGCGGGCCTGCAAGAGGCGCTGCGCCAACGCGAGCACCGCGCGCGTGGCGAGGCCGCGCGTCAGGTCGGGCTGGCCAACCTCGGCATGCTCGCCGGCGGCCTGGCGCACGAGCTCTCCAACCCGCTCGCGGCGGTGAGCCTGGAGCTCGAGCTGCTCGAGCGCGAGCTGGGCCGGCCGGCGCGCCTGGAGAACGTGCACCTCGGGGTGGCGCGGATGCGCGACATCTTGAACGCCATGCGCCAGGGCGCGCGCGTCGCCGATGGCAAGCTCTCCCAGACCGATCTTTCGCACCAGGTGGAGCTCGCGTTGGCGCTGCTGGCGCCCAAGCTCCGGCAGGTGCGAATCGAGCGCGAGCTGGCCGCGCTTCCCCCGGTGCTGGCCCAGCCGACGCTGGTGGGCCAGGTGCTCTCCAACCTGCTCATCAATGCCGGCGATGCGCTGCACCAGCAGGCCAACCCGCGCATCTGGGTGCGGCTGCGGCAGGAGGGCGAGCTCGCGGTGGTGGAGGTGGAGGACAACGGCCCCGGCGTGCCCGAGCCGCTGCGCGCGCGGATCTTCGAGCCGTTCATCTCCACCAAAGGCGAGGACGGCAACGGGCTCGGCCTCTGGATCTGCAGCGAGATCGCCCGGTTTCACGGCGGCGCGCTCTCGGTGGACGCGGGTGCCTCCGGCGGGGCGCGGTTCCGGTTCAGCTTGCCGGTGGCGGGAAGGACCCAAGCCGGGCCGACCGCGCGCCCGCGTGGCTAGCGCGTCCGGTTCGCCTCGCTCGCCCGCGATGGCGCCAGCGAGATGACCACCGATTTGCTGGCCGGGGTGTTGCTCTTCTGCGCGGTGTGCTCGAGCGGCACCAGCACGTTGGCTTCGGGGAAGTAGGTGGCCGCGCAGCGCCGCGGGATGTCGTAGGGCACGGCCAGGAACCGCCGCGCCACGCGCGTCTGTCCGCGGAAGTGGCTGGTGAGGTCGAGCTCCGCGCCTGGCCTTATGCCCTGCTCTTCCATGTCGGCCGCGTTCAACAGCACCACCCTTCGCGCGCCGCGGATGCCGCGATAGCGGTCGTCGAGGCCGTAGAGGGTGGTGTTGTACTGGTCGTGGCTGCGCACGGTCATCATCAGCAACTGGCCGGGCAACAGCGAAAGCCGCGGCACCGCATGCACGGTGAACTGGGCCTTCCCGCTCGGCGTCTTGAACGCGCCGTCGCGCGCCGCGTTGGGCAGATAGAAGCCGCCCGGCTCTCGCACCCGCGCGTTGAAGTCCTCGAACCCCGGCACCACCTGGGCGATGAGCTCACGGATGCGGTCGTAGTCGCGGGCCAGCGCCGCCCAGTCCACGTTGGAGCGGCCGCGCAGGCTCGCTGCCGCCAGCCCGCAGACGATCTGCACCTCGCTGCGCAGCTCGGCCGAGGCCGGCGGCACCGCGCCCCGGCTGGCGTGGACGATGCCCATGGAGTTCTCCACGGTCACGAACTGTGGCGCGCCGCCTTGCAGGTCGACCTCGGTGCGGCCGCGGCAGGGCAGGATGAGCGCGGTCCGGCCGTGCACCAGGTGCCCGCGGTTGAGCTTGGTGGAGACGTGCGCGGTGAGCCGGCACCGGCGCAGGCCGGCCGCGGTGACCTCGGTGTCGGGCGTGGCCGAGAGGAAGTTCCCGCCCAGGCCGAAGAAGACCTTCACCTGGCCATCGCGCATGCCGCGGATCGTGCCCACGACGTCGAGCCCGTGGCGCCGCGGCGGCTCGAACGCAAAGACGCGGGCGAGCGCGTCGAGAAACTCCGGTCGAGGCCGCTCCCAGATCCCCATGGTGCGGTCGCCCTGCACGTTCGAGTGCCCGCGCACCGGGCAAGCTCCGGCGCCCGGCTTGCCGAACGCACCGCGCAGCAGGAGCAGGTTCACGATCTCCTGGATGTTGGCCACGCCGTTCGCGTGCTGGGTGAGCCCCATGGCCCAGCAGAAGATGATGCGCTCGGCCCGGAGCAGCTCGGCCACCTCGCGGATCTGGGCGCGCGCGACGCCGGACTCCGCCTCGAGCACCGCCCAATCCTGCGCGAGGATCCCCTCGCGATAGGCGGAGAAGCCCTCGGTGCGCGAGGCGATGAAGTCGCGGTCGATGACGCCCCCGCTCGCCTCTTCCTGCTCGAGCAGCTCCTTGGCCAGCGCCTGGAGCAGCGCCACGTCGCCGTTGATGCGCACGCGCAGCCAGTGGTGGGTGAGCGCGGTGCCCGGCCCGAGCAGCCGGATGATCTCCTGCGGGTGCTTGAACCGGTTCAGCCCCGCCTCCGGGAGCGGGTTGATGGTGACGATCTTCGCGCCGGCGCGCACCGCCGCCTGAAGGCTGGTCAGCATGCGCGGGTGGTTGGTGCCCGGGTTCTGGCCGATGACCACGATCACCTGTGCCTTGGTGAAGTCGTCGAGGGTGACCGTGCCCTTGCCGATGCCGATGGTCTCAAAGAGCGCGGTGCCGCTCGACTCGTGGCACATGTTCGAGCAGTCCGGCAGGTTGTTGGTGCCGAGCTGCCGCGCGAAGAGCTGGTAGAGGAACGCGGCCTCATTGCTGGTTCGACCCGAGGTGTAGAACGCGGCCTCATCCGGCGAATCGAGCGCTGCCAGCTCGCCGGCTATCAGCGCGAACGCCTCGTCCCAACCGATGGGTCGGTAGTGCGCGGCGCCAGGCCGGAGCACCAGCGGCTCGGTGAGCCGGCCCTGCTGGCTGAGCCAGTAATCGCTCTGCTCGGCGAGGTCGGCGACGGTGTGGGCTGCGAAGAACGAAGCGCCGATGCGCTTGTCGGTGGCCTCCTCGGCGATGGCCTTGGCGCCGTTCTCGCAGAACTCGGCCAGAGAGCGCGGGCCGTCGGGGTCGGGCCAGGCGCAGCCCGGACAATCGAAGCCATCCTTCTGGTTGAGCTTGGCGAGCAGCCGCGCGCCGCGGACCACGCCCGCCTCGCCGAGCGCGAACCGCACCGTGTTCGCTATCGCCGGCAGCCCGCCGGCGGTGGTTCCGGCGATCCCGTCCTGCGGTGGCTCGCGCGTTTCAGGCGGCTGCGCGCCAAGGGTGTTCTCGGGCTCGGACATGGCGGGCATTCTCGCGCACCGACGCCCACGCGGCGAACCTGCACGGCCCGCCTTCGCTCAACGTCCGCGCTTCGGCGGGTGCGGCGCACGGAGCGTTCGCGGCTGCGGCACCTGCGGGTTGGGCACCCTGAGCTCGCGCGGAAGCGGCACCACCGGCGGGGTGGAGGGAATCACCATCGTGCGCGGTGCGGAAGGCACGGTCTTGAAGCGCCGCGGCGAAGGCAACGGCGGGAAGAGCGTGAACAGGTCGTTTCTGCCTGTGTACTGGCGGCCGCGGGGCATCGTCCCGAACTAAACAGCACCTGCCCAACCGAAATCCAGCCTCGCCTTCAGACCTGGGCGGGCGCCGAAGGCGGCTCCGCCCGCGGCAGGGCCAGAGTGACGGTGGTTCCCTCCCCGACCGTGCTCTCGGCCCAGACCCTTCCGCCGTGGGCCTCCACCAGCGCCCGCACGATCGCCAGGCCGAGCCCGGTCCCGCCTTTCGAGCCGGTGGTGCCGCGCCGGAACCGCTCGAAGACATGCGGCAGCTCCTCGGGCGCGATGCCCTTGCCGGTGTCGCGCACCGCGAGGTGGACCGAGCCGGCGACGGCACGAGCTGAGAGCCAGATGGTTCCGTGAGGCGGCGTCGCCTGCAGCGCGTTTCCGAGAAGATTCGAGAGGACCTGGACGATCCGGTCGCGATCCGCGCGCAGGTACAGCGTCTCGGCGGAGGGAACCAGCTCCAGATTCACCATGCGCTCGTGTGCCGGCGCGGCGAAGGTGTCGAGCGTGTCGCGAAGCAAGCTCCCCGCATTGAAGATGCGCCAGTCGAAGGTGAGTTTGCCGGCGTCGAGCGCGGAGAAGTCGAGCAGGTCGTGGATGAGCCGGCTCATGCGCTCGGCCGCCCGACGGATGGTCTGGGCATTGACCTCGATGCGCCGCAGCGGCTCCTGACCGCGCGCGCTGCGCTCGATGAGGCCGGCGGCGAGCATGATCGCGCCGAGCGGGTTCTTGAGGTCGTGCGAGACGATGGCCAGCACGTCGTCGCGCTGGCGCACCGCGCGCTGGGCCCGGGCGAGGAGCTCGGCGTTCTCCAGCGCCATCGCGCAGCGACTCGCCAGGCGGTCGGCGACGCCGCGGTCGAAGGCGTCGAAGGATCGCGGGCCGAGCAGGCCGAAGGTCATGGTGCCGACCGGCCCGCGGCGCGAGGTGAGCGGCAGCATGAGCACCGAGCCGAGGCCGAGCGCGCGCGCCGCTTCATCGAGCTCGCGCGGCAGCTGTCCGGTGTGACGAAGCCCCGCCTGGTTGGCGGTGCGGAGGGCGAACTGCTCCACCTGCTCGCGCTCGGCCCGGCACCCGCCGCTCTGGACGGCGGCCTCCACAATGTAGCCCGGCGCCTCGTAGCCCTGACCTTCGGTGGCCTTCACGAGCGTGCACACGTCGCAGTAGCCGGCGCGGGCGGCCAGGCGGGCCACATTTCCCACCGTGACCCGCGCGTCGAGCGACTCCGCCAGCAACTGGCTGGCCTCGAGCAGCAGCGCCTCCGCCTGCTCGGCGCGCTTCTGGCTGGTGACATCGCGCGCGATCCCCTGCACCGCCACGATCTCTCCGCGCTCGTTGCGCAGCGCCGAGGCGCGGTGCTCCAGCCAGACCACGCCCCCGCCCTTGCGGAGCATGCGCATCACCACCGGCTGGCCTTTGGTCAGCGCCTCCACGTCGAGCACGCGCCGCTGGTCTTCGGGCTCGATGTACTTGGTCCAGAGCTCCGGGTCGGCGTAGTGCTCTTCCGGCGTGAAGCCGAGCAGGCGGGTGGTGGCGCTGGAGACGTACTCGAACATCGGCGTCGGGACGCGCCGGAAGCGGTAGACGATGTCCTGGGCGTCCTCGGCGAGGAGGCGGAACCGCTGCTCGCCGGCGTGGGCCTGGGCGCGTTCGGCGTCGAGGAGCATCAGCGCCTGGCGCAGCGCCGCCCCGCCATACATCGCGAGGAGCTCCACCGCGGTGAACACCGCCAGCCGGCCTAACTCCACCGGCCGCGTGAACGCGACCGGGTGCGAGGAGCTGGCCTCGTAGAACAGCAGGTCCAGGCCAAGCACACTCACCGCCACGGTGAGCGCGCCCGGCCCGCGGCCGCCGACGAACGCGGCGATGCCCGTGGCACCGACGAGGATGCTCAGCCGCACCCCGGAGAGCGTTCCGTTGAGCAACCGCACCAGCGCCAGCACGCCGAACCCGAGCAGGAGCGCCACGCCGTAGCGCACCAACGCCGAACGCCGGTGCACGCGAAGGAGCTGCGGAAGCGCCCTCACGCCGCCCTGCGATGGCTGCACGTCGGCGGTCACACTTCAGGAACAAGCTGCGCAGCCCGAAGCTGCGCGCTGTGCCCGTCTCTTTTGGGGCTTGACCGGCCGCGCCCCCGAAAGCCCGCACGCTCATCGGCCGCGCCGCTTTTGGTGGCCCGCCGCCAGGGGTTGGGAGATGTTGGAGAGGGGGATGACCGGATTCAATCGTGACCCCGCTTCGCGCGCTCTTCATCGACGATTGCATCGAGGACGCCGAGCTCGAGGCCCACGAGCTGCAGCGCGGCGGGTTCGAGGTCGCCGCACACGTGGTGCAGACCCGCGAGGCGCTGGCGCTGGCGCTGCGCCAGAGCTGGGACGTGGTGCTCTGCGACTGGAACATGCCCGGGCTCGACGCGCCGTCGGCGCTGAAGCTGGTGCAGGCCACCGGCGCCGACGTGCCGTTCCTCATCGTCTCCGGTTCGGTGGGCGAGGAGATCGCCGCGGGCGCGATGCGCGCCGGGGCCCACGACTACATCCTCAAGCAGAACCTGGCGCGGCTGGGCGCGGCGGTCGACCGCGAGCTGCGCGAGGCGCGCATCCGGCGCGAGCGGCGCGAGGCGGTGGCGGCGCTGGAGCAAAGCTTCCAGGCGAAGACCGAGCTGGTCCAGGAGCTGGAGGCGGCGCTGCGGGCCCGCGACGAGTTCCTCACCGTGGCCTCGCACGAGCTCAAGACCCCCATCACCGCGCTGGTCTTGCAGGTGGAGCGGCTGCGCAGGCTGGCCGGCGTCCAACCCGGGACCTCGAGCGAGCTCGTCGAGCTGCTGCCGGCGATCGACCGGCAGGCCAAGCGGCTGACCGAGCTCATCCACAGCGTCCTCGACGTGGCCCAGCTCCAATCCGGGCACCTGGCGCTCAGCGACTCCGAGGTCGACCTCGTCGAGGTGGTGCGCGAGGCGGCCGGCCCGTTCGCCGAGCTGCAGAAGAGCCTCGGCGGCAGCTTCGAGCTCGACCTCCCGGCTGCGCTTCAGGTGCACACCGACCGCGCGCGCGTGGGCCAACTGGTGAGCCACCTCTGCTCCAACGCGGTCAAGTACGGCGAGAGCAAGCCGGTGCGGGTGGAGCTCGCGCGCGAGGAGCGGCGGGCGATGCTGCGGGTCGTCGACCACGGGCTGGGCATCGCCCCCGAGGATCTCGAGCGCATCTTCGCGCGGTTCGAGCGCGCCGTCCCAGATCGGGCGTTCTGGGGCATCGGCCTCGGCCTGTGGATCGCACGGCAGATCGCCGAAGCCCTGGGCGGCGCCATCCGCGTCGAGAGCGAGCCAGCGCGTGGCTCCACCTTCACCGTCGAGCTGCCGCTGCGGCGCGACACTTGAGCGCACCCATGCCCGAGCTGCACCCGTTGCTGGTCCGTGCACTGCACGCACGCGCCGAGCTCCGCGACCCGCGGGGCGAATCCGCGTACCGGCTGTTCAACGGCCACCTCGAGGGGTTCCCCGCGCTCGCCCTCGATCTCTACGGCCGCACCGCACTCGCGCAGGTCCAGGGCGAAGCGGGGGGCCTCGAGCCCATCCTCGAGGCCGCGGAGGCCGTGCTTCGCGCCGAGCTGTCCGAGGTGCATTCACTGCTGGTGAAGTACCGCGGCGCGACGGATGAGTCGCTCAGGCGCGGCGTGCTCCGCTTCGGCCAGAAGATCGACCGGAAGGTCGTCGAGAACGGCGTGGCCTACGCGCTCGACCTGAAGCTCAACCAGGACGCGAGCCTCTACCTCGACACCCGCAACCTGCGGAGCTGGGCGCGCACCCACCTCGCGGATGCGCAGGTGCTCAACACCTTCGCGTACACCGGGAGTTTGGGCGTGGCGGCCCGCGCGGCGCCGGCGAGGCGGGTGGTGCAGACCGATGCGAGCCGCGCCTTCCTCAATGTGGGCAAGGTCTCCTTCGGCCTGAACAACTGGCCGGTCGCGCGCGGCGACTTCCGCACCGGCGATTTCTTCGAGGTGGTGGGCGGGTTGAAGCGGGAGGGCGCGCTCTTCGACTGCGTCCTGGTGGATCCGCCCTTCTTCGCCGCGGGCGAGCGCGGCACCGTCGACTTGCAGGCCGACATCGGCCGGCTGCTGAACAAGGTCCGCCCGCTGGTGGGCGACGGCGGCCGGCTCGTGGCGGTGAACAACGCGCTCTTCGTCTCGGGCGCCGACTACCTCGCGCAGCTCGAGACGCTCTGTGCGCAGGGATACATGGAGCTCGAGACGCTGGTTCCCGTCGGCGCCGACTTCACCGGCACGCCCGAGACCCGCATCGGCGAACCGCCGGTCGATCCCGCGCCGTTCAATCACTCGACCAAGATCGCCGTGCTCCGCGTCGCCCGGAAAGATGGCCGCAAGGCCAGCTGAGCGCGCCACGGGGCAGGTGCCGCGTCGACCACCTGGAAAATTGCAGGAATGCCAGAAGGCCCGGGCATCCAGCACAATCGTCAGTCGTTGTCACGGCTTGCGCGGCCCAATTGCTGGCTGGGGAACAAAGTTGTTGACGAACATTTTTCGGGTGGACTACCGTTTGCGTGCGTCACGAAAAAGGCAATCGTCCGCGAAATGGTCGCGGGCGAGCGCAAAGCCGCAGAGTTGGGAATTCCCGACTGGCTGTGGTTGCCGAAGACGGGGCACGCGCGGGGCGCGCCTCCATCCGGTTGCCGCATTCGTGGCGGATTGGAGGTTGAGTCGAAGTGGAAGTCAGCAGTCCCCAGTTCTTCGCGCAAGGGAGGAGCCCCGTGATGTCACGCAGCCAGCTAGGCAGATCCTGTTTCTTGGCCGTCTGTTCTTGTTTCCTCGCCGCCCCCAGCTTCGCCGATACGCCCCTGAACCCGCTCGATCCACTGAGTGCCGCGGAGATCACCGCGGCAGTCGAGGCTGCCCACGCCAAGGGCTACGTGGGTGACAACACCTACTTCCCGGTGGTCCGGCTCGATGAACCGAAAAAGCACCAGGTGATGAACTGGCAGCCCGGTGAAACGCTGCCCCGCCGCGCTTTCGTCCAGGTGTTCCAGGACGTGCCGCCGAACGGCGCAACCCATGAGCTCATCGTCAAGCTCGACGGCCAGCCCAAGGTGATCTCGGACCAGCTGATTCCCGACGCGCAGCCGCCGGTGCTCAACACCGAGATCTTCCTCGCCTCGCAGATCCCGCTGCAGGATCCCGCGTTCCAGCAGGCGCTCATCTCGCGCGGCTACGGCCCCGAGACCTGGCCGGGCCTGTTCTGCCTGCCGCTCTCCGCGGGCAACTACCACGTGCCCATCGAAGAGGGCCGCCGCCTGATGCGCGTGACCTGCCTCGATGTCGCCTCGGTGCCCAACCCGTGGTCGCGGCCCATCGAGAACCTGACCGCGGTGGTGGACCTCATCAGCAAGAGCGTCATCGAGATGTACGACTTCGGCGGGACGCCGCTCTCCTCCGACAACGGCGATTACCTGGGCATCCCCCAGGCGCCGGCGGCCCACGCCATCCAGGTGCAGAGCAGCGGCAACGACTACACCGTCACCGGCAACAACCTGGTCTCGCCGCGCTGGCAGTTCCACTTCAAGGTCGAGCCCCGCGATGGCCTGATGCTCTCGCAGGTCAAGTACAACGACCACGGCAACCTGCGCTCGGTGATGTACCGCGCCAACCTCTCCGAGACCTTCGTTCCCTACTCGGACCCGACCTCGAACTTCTACTACCGCACCTACATGGACGAGGGTGAGTACGGGTTCGGCAAGGATTCCGAGTCGCTCATCCCCGGCAAGGACTGCCCGGAGAACGCGACCTTCTACCCGGCCACGATCACCGACGACTACGGCAGCCCGATAGAGATCCCCAATGCGGTCTGCATCTTCGAGGAGAAGACGTACCTCGAGTACCACCACTCCGACATCTTCCTGAACTACCAGGAGATGGCGCGCACCGGTCGGAACATCGTGGTGCGCTACGCCACCATCGTCGGCAACTACGACTACTTCTTCGACTGGAGCTTCCACGACGACGGCACCATCGCCTTCCGCGTGGGCGCCGGCGGCACGGTGGAGACCAAGGGCCAGCCGGAGGCCAAGGTGCAGCAGGACATCAGCGGCGAGGATCTGCGCTGGGGCTCGCTGGTCGCCGACCACATCGGTGCCCCGAACCACCAGCACATCTTCAACGTGCGTCTCGACGTCGACGTGGACGGCACCAAGAACACCCTCGCCCAGCTCACCCCGACCGTGGTCCCGGCGAACTACCCCGGTAGCCACCGCACCAGCGGCTGGACGGTGGTGCCCACCGTGGCCCAGCGCGAGGGCCCGATCGATCCGTTGGAGCACACCCAGATCACCGTCTTCAACGCGCAGAAGCACAACAAGGTGGGCAACACGGTGGGCTACGTGCTCGAGTCGGAGAACGACACCACCATCCTCATGTCGCCGGATGATCCGCCGGTGGCCCGCGCCGCCTTCGGCACCCACGAGCTCTGGGTGACCCCGTACGACCCGACCGAGGTGTACGCCGCCGGCGTCTACCCGTACATGGCCGATGGCACCACCGACGGCATCCAGGTCTGGACCCAGCAGCACCGCAACGTCCAGAACACCGACCTGGTGCTCTGGGCCAACGTGGGCTTCAGCCACATCACCCACTCCGAGAACTGGCCGCAGATGACCACCGAGTGGTTCGGGCAGTTCCAGCTCACGCCGTTCAACTTCTTCGACAGCAACCCGGAGGCCGATCTGAACGACGCTCAGTAGCAGGACCATCCGGGAGTGACAGGGCCGCCTCGTGCGGCCCTGTCTCCGGGATGCGCGCCGAACCTTCGGCGCTCATCCCGGGGGGAGCACACGGATGCGTGGACTGAAGTAGGCCGGGGGCGGTCTGCGCAGAGGAGGGTACGTTGAACCGCACCTGGCAGGGGAAGGCTTTTCATCTCGCAGTGGTGATCTCGAGTATCGGGCTGGGCGCCACCGCCTATGCCCAGGCAGCCGCGCCTGCCGCGGACGAAGACGCCGATGCCGCCGGTGAGGGCGGCGCCTACTTCTACGATCTCGACCAGGCGCTGCTGCAGACCTCGGTCGCGTCGAAGACCATCGAGTCGCTCGAGGACGCGCCGTCTTCGGTCACGGTGTTCACCCGCGACGACATCGTGAACATGGGCATCACCTCGCTCGAGGAGTTGCTCAACTTCGCGCCGGGCTTTCAGGTCACCCGCGACGTGGAGCAGGGCATCGACTGGCGGTTCGCCGCTCGTGGTCGCGGGAGCGCGGTATCGGAGTCGGTGCTGGTGCTGGTCGATGGCCAGCGGCTCAACGACCTGTACACCGGCGGCGTGGGAATCCTCAATCACCGCATCAACGTGGGCAACATCAAGAAGGTCTCGATCATCCGCGGCCCCGGCTCGGCGCTCTACGGCTCCAACGCCTTCCTCGGGGTGGTCTCGATCGAGACGGTGGAGGGGCTGACCGACCTGTTCGTGCAGGGCGGCTCGTTCTACTCGCGGACCGGCCAGGCCAACGTCTCCACCCAGGCCGGGCCGGTGAGCATCTCGGCGTTCGTGGGCGCGTTCGGCGACGACGGCCAGCACTACGACAACGCGACCAGCGAGTTCGGCAAGAGCGGCCCCACCACCGATCCGCAGAGCGGCTTCGACATCTACTCCACCTTGCGCTGGAAGGGCTTCACCCTTCGGCTGCGTCACATGGACCGGCAGGACAACGACTTCCTCATCTTCTCCTCGCTGGCCAACGACACCCAGTACCTCACCACCCGGCAGAGCTCGGCGCTGCTGGAGTACGAGGCCGACCTGGGCAGCTCGTTCCACCTCGACGTGGGCACGGGGATCTCCATCGATAATTGGAAGTCGCTCATCGAGGTCATCCCGCCGAACTTCGAGCTCTTCCCCGGCTTCACCACCCAGCAGCCGTACTACGGCGGCCCGGTGCTGCAGACCTACTACTCGAGCTCGCACCTCGATGGCCGCTGGACCATCGCCAAGTGGTTCACCCTCTCGGGCGGCGTGCAGTACGACAACGCCAACTACACGCACATCGGCAACCTGGGGAACTTCGACGAGCTCACCCTCGAGCCCCAACCCGAGGTCACCGAGCTCAACGACGAGACCCGCACCTTCCAGCACAAGCAGGTGCGGCAGATCTTCGGCGCCTACCTGCAGGGCCAGAACACGGTGGCCGGGCTGCACTTCACCTACGGCCTGCGGTTCGATCACTACAACGACTTCGGCAGCGCGCTGAACCCGCGCGTGGCCATCGTCTACGACACGCCCATCAAGTCCTGGGTGAAGGTGATGTACGGCCAGGCGTTCCGCGCGCCGAACTACCTGGAGCTCTACGACGCCTTCAACCCGGTCGACTTCGGCAACCCGAACCTGAAGGCCGAGACGGTGCGCACCTTCGAGGCCGCCTACATCCAGAAGGTCGCCTTCCTGGAAGCGAGCGTGACCTTCTTCCACAACACGCTCTCCAACCTCATCGACTACGGCGCGCCCGGCGATCCCGCGCTCGATCCCACCGGGGCGCCGCAGTTCGTGAACACCCCCGGTGACCAGCTCACCCGCGGCTTCGAGTTCGAGCTGCGCACCCGGCCCATCCATGGCTTCAGCGCGTACGGCAACTACACCCACTTCATCGACCACGGCCTGCAGGTCTCGCGCGACGCCGCGGCGCTGGCGCTGAACTT
>Ga0164242_10003303_pt1 | contig 18443 bp, 12 predicted proteins | sample OricomgcompostMG_FD_108783 | JGI IMG/M metagenome (GOLD analysis project Ga0164242, IMG submission 108783) | Miracle-Growth compost microbial communities from Emeryville, California, USA - Original compost - Miracle growth compost (MG) ... | reverse complement strand
TAATAATAATATAATAATAATATAATAATAATATAATAATAATATAATAATAATATAATAATAATATAATAATAATATAATAATAATATAATAATAATATAATAATAATATAATAATAATATAAATAAATAATTATAAGTTAACACGTTATTTAATAACGTGTTAACTTATAATTATTTATTTAAATAAGTATATTTTATATAATTAGATGATTTTAATCATCTAATTATATAAAATATACTTATAATATAATAAATACTTATATATTTCATTAAAACCTCAAATAATTGATTACTAATTATATTATATATTAAATAAAGATTATTATTTTTAATAATCAAATTGCTATTATTGATATCAATAAAATAAATTGAATAAAAATTAAAATCATTATAATAATTATAATTATTAAGAAAAAAACTAGATCCATTTAACAATACAACATTATTATTTAATAATTTAATATTATTAATAAATTTAATTAAATCATAATATACTGTATTTACATGTATAAATAATATAGAGTTAAATATATAATATATTATAAAATAATGAAAAAAAATTTTTATATTATATTTTTTATAAAAATACAATATAATATTAATTAAATTAAATATAATTAAAAAGTATATTTTATAAACTAAAAATAATAAATTTATTATTAAATATATTTTATTAAATTTAATTATATATAAAATTATAAAATTTATAAATAACAATAATATATATTTTATATATTTAGTTATTTCTATAAATTGAGTATTAAGTATATAAGTGGTTATTAAATTATAATTAATATAATATATAAAAATATTAATAAAAATTAATAAGTAAAATTGTTTTATCTTTAAAAATATATTTTTAAAAAATTTATTAATAAAAGTAAAACACAATTTAATGTATATATAGTTATAATACATTAAACTAAAAAAAAAAATATAAAAATAATTTTTTGATAACTTAATAGAATTAAAAGAGTGAATAGAATTAAGAATGTCAACTCTAACTAAAAAAAAAAATATAAAAAAAAAATAAACTATATTAAAAGTTTTTTTTTTTAAAAAATTATAATTTAGATTATATTTAATATGGTACAGAATTGCTGCATATATGAAAAAAATAAACGCTATTATTTCTACAAAATCTCAATTTCATCAACCACCTCAATTTAATTCTTGTTGAGCCCAATAAGATCCTAATACTAATGATATAAAACTAGTTTTTAATAATATATTAATATTTTTTTAATATATATTATATTACAATTTTTAATTTTAAAATTAAAAATTGTAAAATAAGTGATTATTAAAAACAGCACATAACAATAATACATTATGAAAGGGTGTATTAACAAAATACCGTTAATTAGATTAATATTAATTAATTTAGTAGATAAATAGATTGTATTTATAGAATTTAATTCTGTATTTATATTTTTTAAGATAAATAATAACGTTAATATCAATAATATAATATTTTTTTTAAAATTAATTTTTTTAAATATTAATATAAAGAAACAAATTAATAATATAAATAATATACTATTATTATTATTATTTAATATATATATATATTTCCATAATTTTATGTTTATTATATTATTACTTAATAATAATGTATATTTTACATTGTAAAAAATAATGTATATAAAAAATATAAATTTATATAAAAAAATTATTTTATTTTTTTTAAAAAAATACAAATTATAAAAATTTTGTATTATTATAATAAATAGGATAGTATAAAATAAATAAATTTTAATTAATTTTTAATATTTTTCTTTATAAATTTTTTTTTAATAGATTTTTTTTTTTTATATTTTTTTAAATTTATATTTTCATTAGTATTTATTAAATAAAGATTATTTTTTGTTAAAGAATTTTTTTTAAAAAATTTTAATATTCTAAAATAATTTTTATTTAATCCAATTAAATTTATTAAAAAATTATTGTTTTTATAAAAAATATCTAAATTATAAAATGTTAATTTTATCATATAATTTATGATTTTTAAATCTTTTTTTAAATTCTTCTCTTTTAGATTTATTTTTTTTAAAATTATACCAGGCGTTAAATTTAATTTGCATTTATTTTTATCAATAAAAATTAAATTAGGTTTTAATTTAAATATATTAAATATAATAATGTTAGTTTTTTTCTTTTTTTTAAATTGTTTAAATATATCGAAGTATAAATATTTTAATTGAAATGTTTCTTTTATTTTTAAGAATTCAAAATACTTAAGTATAATTATATTTATATTTTGGTATTTATAAATATTTAATATTTTTTTATCATTTATAAAATTTGTTTTTTTTATAATTAAATTTCAAAATATTTAGGTAAATAACAGGAATCGAACCTGTAACTTTTAGAGCCACAATCTAACACTCTACCAATTGAGTTATATTTACCAGTATTAAAATTGTCAATTTAATGCATTCATCTGTCAATCATATATTAAAGATAATATAATTAATACAATGAATGAGATTAATAACATATAGTTAAATAAAAATAAAAAAGAAAAATTAAAAAACATTGGTATTAATAAAGTAAATTCAATATCATATAAAATTAAAAATATACATATCATTGAAAAATTAAAATTTATTTGTAAATTTATATCAGATGTAGATTTGAAACCACATTCATAAAAATTTCTTTTAGTTGCGTGATTTTTTTTTTTAAAAAAATATTCTGCTGCTCAAGTTAAAAACCAAAAAATTAAACAAAATAAAAAAATATTTTGTATTAAGAATAAAATAACTATATCACCCAAACTTTATAATTTTATTAAATTTAATTTTTTTTTAAAATAAATTATTTATTCCAAATATATCTGTTTATATAAAAATTGTTAACATTGAAAATGTTATTTTTATCGTGTTTTTTATTTAAATTACTTAATTCTAATGTATTGTTTAGGTTTTTAAACAATATTAATAATAATATACCAATTGAATATTCTAAACCAGCTAAGCCTAGTATAAATATACTTGTAGATAATAAATTTAAATCATCATTTAATGAACCTTCTAATAATACATAACAGTACAATACAACTCATATTAATTCAGAATAAAAAATTAATTTAATTAAATTATTTAAATTACTTGAAAATAATATAAGACCCAATCAAAACGTTAGAGATCAAAAATTTATTCAATTTTGCAAAGATATTATTATTTTAATTTTTTATAAAATATTAAAAGTAATTAATAATTTAAAAGTAATTAATAATTAAAGTTCTATAAATTCATTTTTTATATAAGTCAATTTGTTTTCAAAGAAATCATAATAAATTTCATAAAAACCTTCTACTGGAAAATCTTTTAACATAGGGAATTCATTTCTAGAATAATCTAATAATAAAGATCTATTATCATTTTTATTTATATAACTAATACCATACATCTCACTAACTTCTCTTTCTAATCAACTAGCATTTGGATAAATTGAGTCGATTGAATTTATATTTAAGTTTGTTAATTGAATTAAAGATAATCTTATTTTTAAAAAATACATATAATATATATTATAGATTATAAATCTATTATTTTTATTAAAAAATTTTTTTTCAGGTAAAATATTATTATATTTTAGTGTATCAATACATGATATTTCAGTTAAATAAGAATAATTTAAAAATAATTCATTTTTTAAAAATATATTTATTGGATAAAATCAATTTTTGTTTATAAAGCAAACATAATGATTTGGTGTCAATAATTGCGATGTATATATCATTACATTTAATTTTTCAAAAACTACAAATAAATTAATAGGGAATTGATATTTTTTTAAAATCATTAACGACATTGTTTTTTTTAAAGTTTTTATAATATGGCAGTACCAAAAAGGAAAAAATCACTTTTTTGAAAACATTTTAATTTAAATATAAACAAAAAATCTATAAAATTTAATTTATTTTCTAAAAAAATTAAATTTTTTTATAATAAATACTATTATTTTTTATTTTTTAAAAATTAATTTGGCTTGGTATCAACGTACTTATTTTAATTTAAATATTGGTAATTTAATTAAATATTTTTCTATTTTAACTGTAGCTTTTCATGATATACATTCATTGTTTGGTTTTTGTATATTATTAGTTGTTTTTTCTCAATTGATCAGTGGTACAATGTTATCCTTTAGTTTAGTACCTGAAGCTATGATGGTCCCAATTGTTAGAGATGAAGAAGATTTAGAAGATTTATATACAGATGATTTTTTTTGAATCCATGAAAGAGGTGTAGATTTACTTTTTATTTTTTCTTGATTACATTTATGTAGAAAATTATATATTAATGCATTTGAGTATGAACATGAAATAGCTTGAAAAAGTGGTGTATTTACTTTTATGATTTTACAAGTTGTAACTTTTTTCGGTTTAGTATTATGTTGTACTCATTTAAGTGAAATTACATTAACAATTGCAGCTAATGTTGTTCACACTGTATTTTTATTTCACGGTAAATTTTATTGATGAATATTTACTGATAAAAATTTAAATACTGATACTTTAATAAGATTAGCATACGCACATTATTTATCTGCTTTTTATATGGCTTATTTAGGTTTATTACATGGTATTGATATGCATTATGATTGAAAAAATGAATCGTCTTACGATGGTTTAGATGTAGAGATGTCATGATGAGATGAAGCATTATCTAATGAGTTAGGATCATTTATTGAATTAATTTTTATTTTAAATGTAATATGTTGATGATTGTATCCAGAACCAGAAGCATTATCTTACGAAATTTTTATGTGAGGTGATATTGGTTTAATTTCTGATGTACGTTTTTATGGTGTAGCACCTCATTGATATTTTAGACCATATATGGCTTGATTAATCGTTTGTCCTCATCATAAAACTGGTATTTTTGGTTTATTATATTTATTTTTAGTTTTATTTCATCAACCAACTTTACATGGTATAAATGAACACAATTTATATTATAAAAGAAGACTACTATTTAGTGCTAATAAAATTAAACAAAAAGTTTTTTATAAACAATCTTATTTAAATGTTGAATTAAATTTATTTTTCCAAATAACTTATACTTTTTTTGTAATGTGTGGTTTATATACATTTACTTTTTTACCATATGGTAGATTTTATAATAGACTAGGTGGTAATGTAGGTATGTTATTTGCTTATATGTATGTATTTTTTTATTTAGGTGTAACTTCATTAAGAAGACCTTATTGATTGGAATTATATTTTTATTTTATTTATAATAAATCTAATTTTTTTAAAAATATTAAATTTATTAATTAATAGATGATAGATATATTTTTAATTTTTGATGAAATGTATGTATATATAATATTTATAGGTAAAAATAATTTATATTTAGATTTATTAAATAATTTTAATTCTTTTTTTCATTTTTTTTAGTTTAAAATTAAGTATAGTTTATGTTTAAATGGCTCTCATCGTTATTTAAATTAGATTTTTTTAATTTAAAGAATCAATATATTTATATTATTTTTTTGTTTACAGTGTTTAGTTATAGTGTTTTTTTTTATTCTATTGAAGTAACTCCATGAAATAAAATTTATGATTTAGATTTTTTTTACTCAAATTTTTTAAAATTAAATTTTTTATATTTATTAAATTTTTATATTAGTAATTTTAATATATTTATTGATTTATTATATAATACTTTCTATTTATTATTTAACAATAATATTAATTTAAATTTTGATTTTGATAGAATTTTATATTTATTAAATTATAATGAATATAATAATTACATTGAAGGTTTATATTTAAATAGTAATATATACTCTGTATATTTAATTAGTAAATTAACTCATAATTTTTATTATTTTTTGTTTTCATTCGATGAATATTTATACCATATAATTATATATAGTTTTAACTTGCCAATTTTTTTTTATTTCGGTATTTTATTTATATTTACGACTATATTTAGTTTAATATTATTATCTTATTTAGGTTTGTATGGTTCTTTTTTATTAAATATGATTACTTTGTTTTTATTTTGATTATCTACTTTATTATATATTAATGTTTTTTTTATAGATAATATTTTTATAAAAATAAATTTAGGAAAATGATTTATCATAAATACTAACTATCCTATTTTTTTTGAATTATTTATCGATTCGATTTCTTATAGTTTTATGTTTTTAACATTAACAATTGCAACATTTGTATATATGTATGCATTTTCATATTTCAGATATGAGCCAAATGTTGAAAGATTAATTTTATTAATTAATTGTTTTGTAATTAGTATGGTATGTTTAGTAACGAGCGGTAATTTTTTTGTTTTATTTTTAGGTTGAGAATTAATTGGTTTAACATCATTTTTTTTAATTAATTTTTGGTCAACACGTATGTCTACATTAAAATCTGCATTTAAAGCTTTTACATTTAATAAATTTAGTGATGTTAATTTATTAATAAGTATATTATTAATATATTATATATCAGGTGATATAAGTATAGTTAATTTTAATTATCAAATATCAAATTATAACAATTTTTATATTAATATAATGAATTATGAAATACCATTTATTGAAATTATAACTTTTTTTTTAATAGGTTGTGCATTTGTAAAATCAGCACAATTTGGTTTTCATATTTGATTACCTGATTCTATGGAAGCCCCAGTTCCAGCATCTGCATTAATTCATTCAGCTACTTTAGTTTCTGCAGGTGTATTTATTTTATTAAGAGTTTCTTCTTTATTTGAATACTCATTGTATGCATTCTATATCATACCATTAGTGGGTGCATTTACAGCATTTTTTGGAGGTTTATGTTCTGTTTATCAGTCTGATATTAAAAAAATTTTAGCTTATTCTACTATTAGTCATTGTGGTTTTTTGATGGTTTGTTATAGTACATATATAACAGAGTATACAATATTATATTTGTATATTCATGGTTTTTTTAAAGCATCAGTTTTTTTATGTGTTGGTAATATAATTAGATTCAGTAGAAATTATCAAGACTTTAGAAGAATGGGTAATTTTTGAAAATATTTACCATTTGAATGTTTTATGACATTTATTTGTTTAATTAATTTATGTGGTTTACCATTTTCAATAGGTTTTTATATAAAACATTTATTATTACTAGGTTATAATATAAATACTTATATTTCATATTTTATTTATATAAATGTTTTATTTGGTGCTGTATCTGGTTTATTTTATTCTTATAGATTATTCTATAATGTTTTTTTTGATTTTAAAAAATCAAAAAAAATCTTATATAATCAAGCTAATAGATCTGTACTAAATTCATTTTATTACTCTAACACATCCTTAGCTTCTAATATAGCTATATTATCATTAATTTTTTTATCATATCTTATTTCTTTATATTTATTTAATATTTTTTTAAATTCTTCTTCATTAGGTGAGGGTTTAAATATATATTCTATAAATTCTGCACAATTTGAAGAATTTAATAACCCATTGTTATCTACTATAAATAATATAGGTTATTTTAATTGATTGTTGTTATTGATAATGTTACTAATAACATTATTTTCATGAAGATCTGTATGCAATTTTTATAATGTTTATAATAATTTTTGTTTATTATTATTATTTATAATATTTTTTTATTTTTTTTATAATATTATTTAATTAAATAATATTATAAATATACTTTTTAATTAAATAATTTTTATTTAACTTATAATTTAACGTATATAGCATTAAAAATTATATTTTTATTATATTTATTAATATATTATATGTGAGGGAATATCGTCACTGAAGTAGCATTACAATCTAATTTTGGTATTGGGTTTAATAATATGAAGTCTGATGTATTGATTCATTTAACTCAATGACAATATTGATGATGATTTTGATTTTCTTTTTTATGAGCTTTTTATTATTTAGTTATTTTAAGAGTTATAAGATTCAGAACATTAAAGTTCAGACCTAGATTAGCAACCACTTATAGACCACATGGTAAATGAGGTGATTTATTAATTTGTTTAATACCCATTTCATGATGTTCTAATATTATTACAAATTCTAATTTAATTATGAGAATGATTGAATGGCAAGCAGAAACAGGTTTATTGACTGTTAGAATTAGAGGTAAACAATGATACTGAATATATAAATTTGAATTAAAAACCTTTACTGATATTTTAACTATACCTAAAAATATAGGTAATAATAAATGACAAATTTCAACACCCGGTGATTTACAAACTGCTGATGATTATTTACATATTTTACAATTAAGATCACAAAATAAATGAGTAAAAAAATATTGAAATGATTTAAATCAAAAATTTGGTAAACAAAAAAACTTCCACATTATTTCTTTTCAAGAACAATTAAATTATAATTTTTATGAAAATTTTAATAATTTTGCAAAAATTAGCAATTTAAATAATAATAATATTTTCCTAAAAAAAAGTTTGAATAATGATTTCTTAAATTTAAATAATTTTGTTGTTTTAAATAAAAATTCATGAACAAACTTAATTATTAGAAGTAATAATAAAAAAAATTTATGAAATGATTATGCAGATAATTATAATTTAAATAATTTAAATGTATATAATAATGATATATTAAAATCTTTCTTTTTTTTAGATAGAAAAAGCCAAATTGAATTAAAAAATTCATATAATATATTTAACTTTAAAAAAAATTTTTTTAAATATAATTATAATGATTTTTTAGAAGTTAATCGTTGATTTAAAAAAAGTCAAGGTATGAATGCGCCATTAAGATTAATAAAATATCCAATCTCAAATAAATTTGGTAATTTTAATATCGATGAAATTGATTTATTTAAATTTAGATTTAGTAATAATGAATCTAATATTAAACATAAACCAGCACCACACTCTACCTTTTTAACAATGAAACAAAAAAGATATAAAAGAAGAAAACTAATTCCAGCAAGAGTGAAATTTGAAAAAGATGCAAATGGTAATAATACTAAAAAAATAAGATGAAGCTCAAACCCTTATTTATTCAATAATGAAGCTATTATTAATAATTTTGGTAATCCATCTAAACAATATAATTTTTTTAAAAAAAATAAAATTAGATATGAAAATACTTCAGTAGTTTTATCTAAAAGAATGTTAAGAACTAGAAGAACATTAGTGTTACCAGCACATGTTAATATAACTGCTATAACCAATAGTTATGATGTTGTACATTCTTGATTTATTCCAGGATTGGGTTTAAAAATGGATTGTATACCAGGTAGATCTACACATCATAATTTTTATATAGATAATGTTGGTTTTTATTATGGTCAATGTGCTGAAATTTGCGGACGTTATCATCATCATATGCCAATAAGAATTTGTGCTTTACCTTTTGAACATTTTTTATTGTGATGACATACTTTTGGATTACCAAAATTATTATTTACTAACTCTAAAAAAAGATTTAGTTTTCACTATGGTACTAAAAAATTTCGTTGGTAATTAATATTTTTATTAATTTTTTTTTAAATTATAACATTATTTGGATGAGTACTTTTAATTTTTATTTGGGTGTGATCCTAGCTCTGGATTAACGCTAATCAAATGCATAACACATGCAAGTTGAATGTTAATTTTTTTTAAAATTTTCATAGCGAAAAGGTGAGTAATAAATATATATTTGCCAGTAAATTTTTTCAAAAAAAATATAAATTTAATTTTTTTTAATTTTTTTTTATAATCTTAATTTAATTTTTTTTTTTAAAAGTTTAAAATTAAACTATTAGTTGTTTACTGATAATTATATTGAGAATTAGGTATTTTTATAAATATTAGCCTATAATTTTTAGTTAATTTGAAAGAAGTATTAACCACAAAAGATATGAGAACAATCTTTCGATTAACGCAGCAGTGAGGAATATTGGACAATATGCGAAAGCATGATCCAGCAAATTGATGATAATGAAGAAGATTTTTATAGTTGTAAAGTTTTTACGCAAAATAAAATTATGTTAAAAAATTTGAAGAGAAGTCATGGCTAATACATGTGCCAGCAGCCGCGGTAATACATGAGTGACGAGCGTTATCCGTATTTATTTGGCGTAAAGAATGTGTAGATTATAAAAAAAGTTTTTTATTATTATAATGGATAACCAGGATTATAAAAAATACTTTTTTATTAGATTTTTTATTAAGTAAAAAATATTTATAAACAAGTGATAAAATACAATGAGTTTATAATTATAATCAAATATGAAAATATTTTACTAATAAAAAATGACATTGATACATTAAAGTATAAGTATCGAATAGGATTAGACACCCTATTAGTTTATACTATAAAATATGAGTATTAAATTTAATTTAAGCTAACGCGTAAAATACTCCGCCTGGGCAGTACAGTCGCAAGGTTGAAACTTAACAGAATTGGCGGGAATTTGTTCAAACGGTGGAACATGTGGTTTAATGCGATAATCCGCGCAAAATCTTACCAAAATTTTATATGTATTTATATAAATATTAATTTATTTTTTATTTTACTTATATTCGGTATTGCATGGCTGTCGTCAGTTCGTGTTTTGAAATGTAAAATTTAGTTTTATAACGAACGAAACTCTTATTTTTAGTTTTAAAATTTTTTTTTAAATTGTTAAATTATTTATTTTTAAAAAAAATTTTTTCTAAAAAATGATTTTTTTATTATTTTTATAATAATAAAAAGGAAGAAGAGACTGAAGTCAAGTCATTATGATCCATATATTTTGGGCTACACACGTGTTACAAAGATAAAAACAAAAAGTTGTTATAAAGTAATTTTAAACAAATCTTAAAAAATTATCTTAGTTCGGATTGTTTTCTGAAATTCGAAAACATGAAGTTGAAATCGTTAGTAATCGTAAATTAGTACGTTACGGTGAATGTCAAACCAAATTTTGCACACACCGCCCATCACGCTCTAAGAGTTATTTTATTTTGAAGGATTATATTTATTTAAATTTTTAAATTAAGTATATTTATTTATAATAATTATATAATTATTTAATTTTTTTATTAAATTTTTTTAAAAATTAGATCAAGATAGTAAAATAGTTATTTGAGTGAAGTTGACACAAGGTACTGGTAGGGGAACCTGCTGGTGGAATATTAATTTTTAACAATTTATATTTTAATTTAATTTTATATGGATATTTTAGGATTAATCAATACTATTAATAATTATTTTAATTTTTACTTTTTGTTTTCTGAAGAAATAATCATAGTTTTTTTATTTTATAATTTTATTAAATTATTAATTTTTTCTTCTGTTTTTGAATTAATTTGACCAACACATTTTTTTAATAGAAGAAACAATTTTAATTCTATTTTAAAATTTAGAGGATTTACAGAAACTCTATTGAAATTAAGGTCTAATTTTTTAATTAAAAGATCATTTAATAAAATTTTTTTTAATTATTTTTTTAAAAATTAGTATATTATTAAAAATAGATAAAATTATTTTTATTATTTTAAATTAATTATATTAATAATGTTCTTATTATATTATATAGTAAATTTGATTAATTTTATTTTTTATTTAAACTTAAATTATTTAAATAAATTTTATTTGAATTTTAATAAGTTTAATTTAATTTTTAAAAAACCGTTTAGTAGAATTACTTTTTTTGAAAAATTTATTTTAGTTTTATTTTATAAAAATAATTGGTTTTTTAAATCAATTTCTAATTTCTCACAATATAATAATAATATTAATGATTTAAAGAAAAAAAGTTACCCCTTATTAAATTTTTTTTCACATTATGATAATATTTTTGAAAAAAAATTTATAAATATATTTTTTTTAAAAAAAATATATATTTTTTTTAAAAAAAACAATTTTTTATTAAATTTTAATTTTTTTGAATTTATTATTTTACAAAATTTTTTTTTAAAAAAATATTTTAATTTTTTAAATAAATATTTTTTTAAAAATTATGATATTTTCAATCTAATAAAATTAAATTATTTATTTTTTTATTTTAATAAAAATAATCTAATTATAAAAAATTATAAATATAATTTAAATTATTATAATGATTGATACTTATTTTTATTTAATAATTTTAATAAATATGAAAAAATTAATTTTGATAACACTGATATAATTACGTTAAAAAATAAAAAAACAACTTATATTAGCAATACTATAAAATTATATGCTAATGCTTATCAATTCAATAAATTAAAATTTTTTAAAAAAAATAATTTTTATGGTAATTTATTTAATTATATTAATTACAATTTTGTTGATTTAAATTTATCATTTTTTAAAAAAATTAATTTTAATAATAATTTTTTTAAAAATATTTATAATAATTTACCAATTAGATTTTCTAATTCATCTATAAATAAATATATAAATTTTTATAATTTACCTAATTATAATTTTTTTTATTTAAGAAAAAATAAAATTTTTAATAAAGGTAGATATTCTAGAAATAGACAATTATACAGAACCGGAGTTTATTGATGTTTATGGTTAAATATTATGATAGTATACGGGCTTTATTTTTTTTTTTATAGATTTACATTTAATTTTGGTTATTTATGATTTGGTTTAGCTTTATTAATATTTTCTACTATATTTAGTAAAGTGTTAAAATATAAATTTTATAATTTATTTATTTTAATTAATGAATTTTTGACATTATTAAATTGATTTAATTTTATTTTTAAAAATTTATTAATTAATTTTAAAAATTTTTTAAATACGTTAAAATTTAAAAATAATTTAAACTTAATTGTTTTTAATAATTTAAATTATATTTTTTATATTTTTTATAAATTTTTAAATAAAATTATTATTGATTTAAATAAGAAGAAAGATTATGGTTATGTTTTTATATGAAGAAATTACACTTCTGATGATAAATCTTTTTTAAAATATAAATCTATTTTAAATTGATTTGTTCAATTTTATAAAGTATTGATTTATTAATTTTTTTTTAATTTTATTTAGGGGAATAGTTTAATGGTAAAACTACAGTCTTCAAAATTGTCATTGTGGGTTCGATTCCTGCTTCCCTTGTATATTTAAAATGACTGTTTTTTTTAATAAATTATTATTGGATTTTAAACATTTAAAAAATTTTTATTTTTTAATTATTAACTTTTTTTTTAATATTTTATCAGATATTTTTTTAAAAAACAATAATAAAAATTATGATTTTTTTTTAGATAACTTTAATAAATATAAGTTTAGTACAGATTTATACAATTCTATCTTTAACAAAAATGTTATTGTTGATTTTATTTGATTAATTTTATTTTCTTTAAACTATAAAAATAAGTATTCTTTGAATAAATTATTTAGATCTAATTTTAGAATTTTGAATACAAAAAATAATTTTTATTTTAATTTAAAAAATTTAAACAATAATAAAAATTATTTAAATTTTTTAAAAAATTTTAATTTAATTGGTTACGTATATATTTGAAATGCAGTTAGAATTTGGGTTGTCCCTTTTTTATTATTAATTTCAATAATTTATATGTTTCTAGTATTAAAAGCTTTACCTTTTAATAAAATCTTATTTGCTTGAATTTGTGTTATAATGTTTTCTTATTGATTATTATCAGGTTTTGTTTTTTTTTTTAAAAAATATCAATTTAGTAGATATACATCAGTTATACAAAGGTTTTGAAGAAGAACTTATATTTTATTCTGAATAATTGAAGGTGGTACTTTTATGATTTTTTTATTTTTTACCATTAATGCTTCACAAGAATCGTTTTATATGTTTGATCAAATATCTTATTTTAAATCTCATTTATATTCTTGAAAATTATTTTTTACTAAAATATTTCCAATTGTATTGTTAATAATTTTTTCTTATTTATTAATGTTATCATTAAAATGAAATATTTTTTCAAAACATTCAATATGGCTTTTATTAATAACATTTTTTTTAACATATGTTGTATGGCTTGAATTTTATCAATTTTTTCATGTTTTAAATTTTTACGCTAACTTAAACTGAATATATGATTTAGATGATCATTCCTGATCTTTAGAATTAGAAACAAGAAAAACTAGAATGGTTAATCATTATGTTATGTTATTATTTGTATTAAAATTTTGACATATTATTTTTATTTATGGTTTTTGATTATTTTTTGTTTTACGTTCATTAGAAACTAAACGAATTAGATATCCGTTGTTAGCTGCAAATTTTCAAAATTTTATAATTTTATATATCTTTGCTTGAGTTTTTATGTATCCATGATTTAAATTCTTTTTTAGAAGATTTTTAGATTCACCTTATTATTGATTTTATATAAACAATAGAAGATTATTATTCCGTGTTTTTTTTTATGATTTTAAATTAATATATTATGGTATTATATCTTATAAAGATAATTTAAATTTAAATATGTTTTACAATTATAATTTTTATTACTTTAAATTATCTGATTCTACTAATAATTATGAATTTTTTAGAAAAAGTTATATTAAAAATAATATTATAACATCATTAAATAAAATTTAATTTTGGTTTTTTTATTAATTTTAATTTTTTTATTTTTATTTTATTATAATTATGAATTTATAATTTTTTATCACATATATTTATTTTATTTATTTATAATATTTTGTTTTTTAAAAATTAATAAAATAAATGCTTTATTTTTAAAAAATAATTTTTTTTTAAAATGAGTTTTTATTTTTATTAGTGTATTTATATATTTTTTTTGATCGTTTTATTTTAATTTTTTTAATTTTAATGCTTTTCATTTATATAATTTTTTTATAATTTATTTTTAAAAAAAAAATAAAATTAATTTCTTCGTGCAGGCAATTTTTAAATTTTTTATTATTGATATTCGTAATTCAATGTTAGATTTTCAATTTTTATTTTCAGGTTTACAAAAAGATTTTTCAGGATTTTTATTTTTTAATAGATTTAGGGTTTATTTAAATAGATTTAATGATTTAAGAAAATATTTTTTAAAAAAATATGTATATACAATTAATCATAAAAGAATAGCATTAAATTATTTTTATTTTAGTATGTGCACAGGTATTTCTGGAGCAGCTTTAGCTACTATGATAAGATTAGAGTTAGCTTACCCAGGTAGTACTTTTTTTAAAGGTGATTCATTAAGATATTTACAAGTTATTACAGCCCATGGTTTAATTATGGTTTTTTTTGTTGCAGTTCCTATTTTTTTCGGTGGTTATGCTAATTTTTTTATACCATATCATGTAGGTTCTAAAGATGTTGCCTTTCCTAGATTAAATAGTATAGGTTTTTGAATTCAACCATGTGGTTGATTATTACTCGCAAAAACTGCATTTTTAAGGCCTCAATTTTGAAGATATTATGATAAACCTTCTTTTTATTTACCTTTATTAGATAAATCAAAATATAGAAAATTTTTTGATTTCAAAGAAAAAAATTATTTTTTCTCTAGTAATTTAAAACAATATGATTTAGATACTTATTTCACATTTTGAAAACCAAGAAAACAAATTAATTATAAAAATTATGATATTTATTCTTTTATCCCAAATAAATTATTAATGTGGAATTCTATAATTGAATATCCTGAGTCCTTTTGGTATGTCGCAAATAAAGCTGTGAAAGCAAGAAGAAAAAAAGTTTATTTTACTAAATGTTCGAATAGAACTTTAACAATGTCTGGTTGAGCTTTCATAACACCATTTTCTAGTAATACTAAATTTACTGGTATAGGTAGTCAAGATATCGCTGTAGTTTCAGTAATTTTCGCAGGTGTTAGTACTACTATTTCTTTTACTAACTTATTAATTACAAGAAGAACATTGGCTATGCCCGGTTTGAGAAATAGAAGAGTTTTAATGCCATTTATAACCATTTCATTATTTTTAACTATGAGAATGCTAGCATTAATTACACCAGTTTTAGGTGCTGCTATGATAATGTTATTATTGGATAGACATTGACAAACAACTTTTTTTGAATTTGTATATGGTGGTGATACTGTCTTATTTCAACATTTGTTTTGGTTTTTTGGTCATCCTGAAGTTTATGTTGTTATTATACCAGTTTTTGGTATCGTTAATATGATTATACCATATTCTAATACTAGAAGAATTGCTTCAAAACATCATTTAATTTGAGCTATTTATATGATGGCTTATATGGGTTTTGTTGTTTGAGGACATCATATGTATTTAGTAGGTTTAGATCATAGAAGTAGAGCTTTATATAGTACTATTACTGTTATGATATCTTTACCAGCTACTATTAAAATAGTTAACTGAACTATGACTTTATTAAATGGTGCTATGAAATGAGATTTAGCTTTATTATTTGCTTTTGCTTTTTGTTTATTTTTTTTATCTGGTGGTTTAACTGGTATGTGATTATCACATGTTAGTCTTAATGTTAGTATGCATGATACATTTTATGTTATTGCACATTTTCATTTAATGTTCTCAGCAGGTGTTTTAACTGGTGCTTTCGCTGGTGTTTATTATTATTTTCCAGCTTTATTCGGTATAAAGTATTCTAGAATGTTTGGATATTTACATTTAGTTTATTTTTTTGGTGGTCAATGAATGACATTTGTACCTATGTTTTGAATAGGATACTCTGGTATGCCAAGAAGAATTCATGATTATCCTGCATTTATGATGGGTTGACATGGTATGGCATCTGTAGGTCATTTAACTACTTTGATAGGTGCTTTATTTTTTTTCTTAATGTTATTAGATTCTCATATTGAAAGGAGAATTGCTGTTCATAGCACTTTAGGTATTCCAAGGTGACACAAAAGAATTTTATATTATATTTACAAGATACGTTATTTACAGTATGTTAATAAAAAATTAAATAGATTACCTAACTCTAAAGTTAGAATACTTTTATCAAATAGTTATTTTAACGAATATGAGAAGTATGTTAAATAATTTATCATAAATTTTTTAAATTTTAATTTTTTTAAATTTTAAGATTTGAGTATTTCAGGATTATTAATTACTTTTATCATTAATATAATATTAATGTTAATTTTAACAATTATAATTGCTAGTTTAACTTTAATTGAAAGAAAATTTTTAGCTTTAGTTCAAAGACGTGTAGGTCCAAATTTTGTAGGTTATAAAGGTAGGTTACAATATATAGCTGACGCTTTAAAATTGTTTGTAAAAGGTTTAGTAATACCGGATGAATCAAATAAGTTTTTATTTGTAACTATTCCTAGTATTGCGTTAGCAATTTGTTATGCTTTTTGAATGAATGGTGTGTGAGGTCCTAGTTTATCTCTATTTGATATAGAATATAATTTAATATTTACTTCACTGTTTTCAGTTTTATTTGCTGTATGTGTTATGTTAACAGGTTATTTTAGTAAAAATAAATATGCTATATTAGCATCAGTAAGAACTAGTATAGGTTCACTAAATTTAGAATTATTTATGGGTTTAATGATTCTAAATATTATTTTAGTAAATGAATCTTTTTCTTTTTTAAATGTAGTTATATTACAAGAAAACTATTGATTTTGTATTTTATTTTTTGGGTTATGTGGATTAATTATAATAACTTTTTTATTAGAGACTGGTAGAGCACCATTTGATTTACCTGAAGCTGAATCAGAATTAGTAACTGGTTATACTACTGAATTTGGTGGTTTTTTTTTCGGTCTATATTATTTAGGTGAATATTTACATTTATTTTTTTTTTCATTAGTTATAAGCACACTTTTTTTTGGTGGTTGAGAATTACCAAATTTTGTTTTAAATATATTTTTATATAAATATAATATATAAAACAATTGCTTAAATTATTTAGTTAATGGATTGATTATACAACATAAATTATATTTTTTTAAATTGGTTACCTTGATTAAATTTTTTTAACGATATTTTTTTATTACAATTTTTAATGTTATATACAATGTATTTAATATATTTTACAAATAATTTATATTTTATATTATTTTATTTATTTTTAGAATTTATTTACTTTGGTCTTTTCTTAAGTATGTATAATTTAGAATTATTTACTGCCTTTTTATGATTAACTGAGTGTGTTATTATATTTGTAAGTATAATATTTTTATTTTATTTTAATATTTATGCTAATCACAACATATTAAATATATATATATATTCTTTTAAGTATTTTGGTTTTTTTGTTGGTTTATTATTATTGTCAATATTTTATATATTTCCAGGTGAACTTGAATTTTTTTTACCTATTGAATTAAACTTTTTTTTTTTATGAGATGATTATTATGAAGCATTAAATAATAATAAATTTAATGATTTATATGGTTTATTCTTAAGTTACTATTATATAAATTCATTAGAATTTATTATAATTGGTTTATTATTATTATTTGCTAGTATGATTTGTGTTAATTTAAATAAATTTACTAAAAATATTAGATTTAATAATTATTACGATTTTTTAGTATTATTTGATTTTTTTAATGATTTTGTAAATTATACATT
>Ga0164242_10003302_pt1 | contig 18447 bp, 12 predicted proteins | sample OricomgcompostMG_FD_108783 | JGI IMG/M metagenome (GOLD analysis project Ga0164242, IMG submission 108783) | Miracle-Growth compost microbial communities from Emeryville, California, USA - Original compost - Miracle growth compost (MG) ... | reverse complement strand
GCGTTGGCGACCGCTGCGGCCATTTCGGCCAGGCCGACCCACTGCATGCCGCCCTGCACGATGGGGTACCGGGTGCCCAGCAGTTCGGTGACGCGGGTCTTCATGGTCAGCGGTGTTGTCATAAATCTGCCCTCTCTATTGGGTCAAAAAAAGTTCCGACTGGTGGTGCGGAAGGCACATACCGAACCGCAACTGCTCACTTGGAGGGATGATAATCATTATAATGATATATTGGAATAGGGGTAGCCTGACGTCTTTCGATGATGCAGAACATCGCTGTCCCAGATGCTTCGCACCCGGGACGGGGGCCGTAAAACGTGCCCCTGTCTGCCGGGGCAGCAATGGGGTGCGCGCTCGTTTCGCACGGCTCACGGCGCCCGCCGCAGCAGCACAAACAACGTCCGCACCAGCGTACGACGACTCCTGGAGACACAGCCGGATGGCCGACACTACTCACTTGACGAGCTTCGAGTTCGAACCTTCACGCTTGCGCCAATGGTTGCAGGCCCAACTGCCCGATATCCGGGGCGAAATGCGCTTGACGCGCATCGGCGGCGGCCAGTCGAACCCGACCTTTTTTGTCGACTTCGACGAGCAGTCGCTGGTTTTGCGCAAGCAGCCGCCGGGGCCGCTCCTGCCTTCTGCGCACGCCGTCGATCGCGAGTTCCGCATCCAGCGCGCGCTCGCCGGCACGGCCGTGCCTGTGCCCGAAATGCTGGTGTTCTGCGACGATCGCGAGGTGGTCGGCACACCTTTCTATGTGATGCGCCGCTTGCATGGTCGGGTGTTCCCGCATTACGCACTGCCTGAAGTGCCGTCAACCGAACGGCGTGCCTGTTACGAAGCCATGGCGGACACGCTGGCTGCTCTGCACGCGGTGGACTGGCAAGCGGTCGGCCTCGAAGACTACGGCAAACCAGGTAACTTCTTTGAACGGCAGGTGGCGCGCTGGACGCGTCAGTGGCACGCGTCGAAGACGGGCGAAAGCGCGGATATCGACCGCCTGATAGAGTGGCTGCCGCGGCACGTTCCGCCGGATCAGACGACCAGCATCGTTCATGGAGACTTCCGCTTCGGCAATCTGATGTTTCACCCGACCGAGCCGAGAGTGATTGCGGTGCTGGATTGGGAACTGTCGACGCTAGGTCACCCCCTTGCGGATGTTGGCTATTGCAGCATGGCGTGGTCTATGCGTCCGCATGAATTCGACGGCTTGCGCGAACTGGATCTGCCGGCACTAGGTCTGCCTGCGCGGGACGAATTTGTTGCGCGCTATATGAGCCGCAGCGGGCGAGCGCAGGAACTCCAGGCATTCCATGTGGCTTTCTCGATGTTCCGCTTCGCGGTCATTCTGGAGGGAGTGGCCGCACGTGCGAGAGCGGGCAATGCCGCGTCCGCAGATGCGGCCGAGGTGGGGGCGCAGGCCGTGGCGTTTGCACGCGAAGCGGCAGCGTTGACGCGTATCTAAAGCGATATTCCGGCTCGCTCACGCGGCACGCTATCCGCGCGAGCGAGCCGGGTTAGCCGGCCGATGACGCTTTCTCACAGGGAACTGGTCAGGTGCCCGCCATCGACCGGCAATGCTGCGCCAGTGATGTGGCGGCCGGCATCCGAGCACAGCAGCAGGAGTGGCCCGTCGAGATCGCGCGCCGTGCCGAAGCGGCGCGTGGGTACGCGCTGTCGCAGTCGTTCGCCCGCTTCGCTGCCGAGGAATTCGCGGTTCAAGTCGGTTGCGATATAGCCTGGCAACAGCGCATTGCAACGGATGTCGTAGCGTGCCCACTCCAGCGCCATCGTGCGGGTGAGTTGGATCAGCCCCGCCTTGGACGCGCTGTACGGACCCACGCCGGCGGCCACCCGTTCACCGAGGATCGAGGCGACATTGACGATGGCACCGCCGCGTTTCGCCGCGACCATCGCGCGAGCGGCAGCGGTCGCGACGAGCCAGCCGCCGCGCAGGTTGGTATCCATGATGCGATCCCATTCGTCGGGCTGCTGGTCGAGCAGGGGCCGCGTATTGGTCACGCCCGCGTTATTCACGACGATGTCGAGCGGGGCGCCGATCCGCGCGTGCAGCGCCTGCAATGCGTGTTCGACTTGTGTGGCATCCTGCACGTCGAGGGCCAGCGAATCGGCCTGATGGCCGGCGTCGCGCAGTGCCTGTACCTCCGCGGCCAGCTTGTCGGTGTTGCGAGCGGCGAGATGCACCGTGGCGCCCGCGCGCGCCAGCGCGCCCGCCATATGCAGACCGAGGCCGCCGGACGCACCGGTCACGAGGGCGTGAAGGCCCGTCAGGCCGAAGTCGGGGGCGTTACGTGAACCGTTCGGCATGCGAAAAGTCTCCGTTAGTTTTTCCGTCGGCCTTGCGTCGCCGATCTTTCCAGTTACCAGCCTGCCAGAGCGGCGGCGCGCGCCCGATGGTACACGGGCGATCCCATCCACGCGTGATCGAACATCGCGCGCCGCAGAAAAATGTGGACATCCAGCTCCCACGTGTAGCCCATGCCGCCATGAATCTCGACGCAGCGACGTGCAGTGCTCACATACAGGTCCGAGAGATGCGCCTTGGCCAGCGCGGCCATGTGGGCGGCTTCATCGCGCTCCCTATGGTCGAACGCGTGCGCGGCGTACCAGTGCAGGCCGCGCGCCGGTTCGACTGCAACGACCATGTCGGCCAGTTGGTGCTTGACCGCCTGGAACTTGCCGATGGGCTGCCCGAACTGCTCACGTTCCTTGGCATACGCCACTGCCATTTCGTGACAGCGCGTCGCGCCACCGAAAGCATCGGCCGCCAGCAGGATCAGCGCGGCATCGCGCAGACGATCGGCGTGTGCGGCAGCGCCCGGCAGGGGTTCGAGTGGGGCCTTGTCCAGCGTGACGATACCAAGTCGCCGCGTGCGGTCCGTCGACGCCCGCGAAGCCACGCTGACGCCGTGTGCGTCGCGCTCGACCAAGGCCACTTCGCCGCCCTGCAGGCCGAGCACGAATAGTTGCGCGTGCGGCGCGCCCGGCACGGTCCATGACATCGCGTTCTGGCCGCCCTCGTTGGCGGTGAAGCCGGCCGCGGCAATCACGCTGCCGTCGAGCAGAGCGGGTAGCCAACGCGTACGTTGCGCGTCGCTGCCAGCCCATGCGATGGCGAGCGTCGCCAGTACGTGGCCGATGAAAGGCACGGGCGCGGCGCGGCTGCCGAGCGTCTCGGCGATTAACGCCAGATCGATCATTTCCAGACCGAGGCCGCCATGTTCTTCAGGCAGATTGATGCCGAATACACCTAGTTCGGCGAGGCCGGACCATAGCTTGGCGTCGTGACCGAAGTGCTCGCTTTCGTCGTCGAAGAGCTTGTGCAAAGCGACGGTGTCGAGACTCTCGTCGAGATAGCGCTCGACCGCGCGCTGCATCTCGTGCTGTTCGGAACTGAGCAGGAAATTCATTCGTTGGCTCCGGCATTGTCGCGCGGCAGACCTAGGCCCCGCTCGGCGATCAGGTTGCGCTGGATATTCGAGGTGCCACCGGCGATCGCCATGCCGAGGGAGCCGAAGAATTGCCCGGTCCATCTTTCGCTGCCGACCGGTCCACTTGCTGGATCGGGCGCGAGCAGCAGAGCGTCGCCCATCAGATCGCGTGCGATCGCGGCAATTTCGGCCGCGATGTTGGAGGCCGTGATCTTGTTGAGCATGGGCGCTATGCCTGGGTTTTCGCCGTGAGACATCATCGAGAGCTGACGGTAGCCCGAGTAGCGCGCCGCCAGCACCGTGCCTTGCAGGATGGCAAGCCGCTCACGAATAAGCGGATGCTGGAGCGCCGGCTGCCCGAGGTAAGTGCTTCGGCGCGCCAGATCGACGAGCTTGTCGAACAGCGACACCGATGCTTCGGCGTTGCCCATGAAGCCCGCACGCTCGTGGCCGAGCGTGGTCTTCGACACTGCCCAGCCGTCGCCGCGCGCGCCGACGATCCAGTTCGCCGGCGTGCGTGCGTTGTCGAAGAAGACTTCGCAGAACTCGCTTTCGCCGGTGATCTGCTTCATCGGACGCACGGTGACGCCCGGCTGCTTGACGTCGATGAGCAGATAGGAGATGCCTTTGTGCTTCGGCGCGTCCGGTTCGGTACGGCACAGCACGAACATGTATCGTGCCTTGTGCGCGAGCGAACTCCATGTCTTCTGTCCGTTGATGATCCACTCGCCGTCGACCAGTTCGGCGCGTGTGCGCAGGCTGGCGAGGTCGCTGCCCGCACCAGGTTCGCTATAGCCTTGAGCCCAAATGACTTCGCCGGACATCGTGGGCGGAATGAAGCGCGCTTTCTGTTCCGGCGTGCCGCGTTCCAGCAAGGTCGGCACGACCATCGAGATACCCACGCCGCTCAGCTCGCCGGGCGCTTTTGCGCGCGCAAATGCCTCGCGCACGATTTGCCCTTTGAGGACGTCGGGTGCTTGCTCCGAGCCGCCGTATTCGCGCGGAATGCCGCGATACAGATAACCGGCTTCGATTGCCTTGCGGCGGAACGCAGTGATTTCGTCCGGGGTGGGCTTCGTCGAGCCGGGCGTCCAGTTCGCCTTCAGAAAGGCCTGTACCTCGGCGCGAAAGCGCTGGTGTTCTTCGCTATAGCTCAGATCCATGGTGCTGTTTCCCTTCAGCCGCGCCGCTTCTGCGCGAGCAGTTCCCAATGGCGCGCCATCATCTTTGCCGCGCGGCGTTTCAGATCATCGCTAGGCTCGGGCAGGAGCAGGACGCCGTCGTGATCCGGCAGGGCCACTGTGGCTTCGCAGCGCACGGTTTCCTCGCCGCGCTGGTTGGTCATCGTGACCTTCAGGTCGACGAGCTTCCGGCCGTTTTCTTCGCGCTTGCCGGCGACTTCACCGGAGATGAACTGGGTGTCGCCCATGTAGTTGAATTTACGGATTTCGTCGTACTGGCGCACGACCCAGCCGTCGTCGCCGGCCCAGTCGGTCAGATAGCGGAACAGGTAGTTTTCTCGCATGACGCCGTAGTCGTAGGCCATCGGGTTGCCGATGGCCTGGGCCCACGCGCTGTCCCAGTGCAGGCGCTGTGCAACGTCGGGGATGCCGTTGGCGTCCTTCACGTAGAACGGTGCGATGCGGTTGCGGTTCTGGTGCCAGAGGCGGCCGCTGCGCAGACCATAGGGTACCCAGCCGTAGCCTGCGCCGTGGAAGTTGACTACGTCGGTCACCGTGAGCGGACCGGACGCACCTGGCGTCATCGCTTCGCCAACCTGAACATCGGACCAGTAACGCTTCTGCGCGCCGCGGGTATGTTCCTGTGCGTAGACGGCGTCGATCTTCGCGATGTCTTCATCGGTGTATTTCGCCGGTTCGATGGCCGCGTACTTGCCTTTCTCGCGTGCCGTCTTGCGCTCGGTGAGAATCGACCGGTAGCGGTAGGTCGACACCACTTCGCCGCGCTGATTCACCTTGACATCGGTGTGAAAGCGCGTGACCTTGCGGCCGGCGAATTCGCTTGGCGTGACCTCGATGCCGTCCTCGCCGCCAAAGCTGTAGAGCGTGTCGCCCGGAAAAATGGGCCGGTAGAAGGTCCACTCGCCGCCCGAGATGAATACGTGGATGCCCCGGAAGAGGCTCTTGGTGTTTGCCTTGTACTCGGCCGTCGGCGGATCACCAAGCAGTGGACGATTGATGATGCCGGCCATCATCGACGGCGCGATCACCGAGCCCCAGCGGGTTCCAGCTGCGTAGTCGGGGTCGCAGAAGAGCGGGCTGTCGCTGCCGCACGCGTACGCGAAAGACCTGATGTTGTCGATGTTCGCGGTGCCGATCTGTTCCTGGTCACGCGCGGCAAGGTCGACATTGAGGATCTTCTTGGCGCGATCGATGTCGTGGTCGGTCAGCTCGTAGTTGGTGGCCTTCTTGAACTCTTCGCTAATGCCATCGGCAGGCTTTTTCTCGACGTTTGTAGTGGACATCCGTGTCTCCGGTACGGGTAAGAAGATCGGCCCCGGCTCAGGCCGATTGGGCGGACAGCAATTGACGGACTTCGTGTTGACTGATTTTCAGGGACGGCGTGCGGGGCAAAGCAGGCACGATGCGCAAGCAGGTAGGCACCTGATAAGCCACTACCTTGTCGCGCAGGAACTGCGTTAGCTCCGCTTCGGTGACAGCGCCGGCGCCTTCGCGCAGCTCGACCGCGGCAGCCGGCACGGCGCCGAGACGCTTATCCGGCAGTCCAACGACACAGGCTTCCTGAACGGACGGGTGCTCGCGCAGGAGCGCTTCGATATCGCGCGGCAGCACCTTGAATCCGCCGCGGATAATGGCGTCGTCGACGCGGCCTCTAATGTAAAGAAAGCCGTCGCTGTCGATCTCTGCCAGATCGGTCGTGCGCACCCACCCTTTCGTTTCGCTTTGTAGCGACCGGATCTCCAGGACGCCTTTCGTGCCCACCGGCTGAGGTTCACCGGTTTCGCCGTCAACGACGCGCAACTCGATCCCGGGCTGCGCACGACCGACCGAACCGACCTTGAGCTTGTCGAACTGGCGATAGTCCTCGAGTGACCAACCCGCGATGGCCCCGGCGAATTCGGTCGCGCCATATACGTCGAGCACCGGGACCTTGTAGGTCGACTCGAACTGGCTCTTGAGCTCCGGCAGCAGCGGCGCGCTGCCGGCACGCACCGCGATCACGCTGGAGAAGAGTTCAGGGTCTACCGCGGCGTCCAGCAACATCCGTATTGCCGATGGCGGCAGCGAAATTGCCTTCGGCCTATGCGCCTTCAGCACGCGGCAATATTCAGCGACGCTGAACTTCTCCAGCAGCGCGATCGGGCGCCCCGCTAGAACCGCATCGAGGGAGAAATAAAGGCCGCCAATATGAACGAGCGGCGTGGCCAGAATCGCAGGGGTTCGAGCCGCGCGAGTACCAGAGCTAGGGCGGTTCGATTCGTAGGCCGCCGCCCGCGCGAACGACTGCTCAAGTTGCTTGTAGGGCAGTTTGATGCGCTTTGCCGGACCGGTGGTACCGCTACTGAGCATCAGTACGGCGGTTCCATTCAGCGGCTCGTGGAAAGGGCCTGTGCCCGGTTTTTCCACACCGTTGAGCGCGCTGACCTGGGGCTCGGGCTTAAGGCTGACCTGCACTGCCATTGCGCCGGTCTCGCGAGCAACTTCGCGCAGCGGCGCGAGCGCCCAGTCCTGCTCGACCGCTACGATTGCGGCACAGCGCAACTGGCGTAAATCGGCGGCGATCTTCTCCGCGCCCTGAAACGGGTTGACCGTGACGACACACCGATCGGTTTTAAGCACTTGCAGGGCGGCCGCGACCATGGCCGGCGCGTTACGCATCAGCATGGCAACGGGCGTCGCGTTGCCGAGGTTCGCGCCGGCAAGCAATGCTTCCAGCCCACTCATCACCTTGGCGAGTTGACCCCACGTGAACCACTCGCCATCGAATTCAATGGCCAGGGCTTCGGGCGCGGACGTCGCGGCTTGCTCTATACCTTGGGCCAGCGTTTGACTCATTGCGTCTCCTTGAGGCTGCCGCACCACGCATTGGGTGCAATTAGACAATAATGATGCTAATCATATCAATTGTATATATGATTGGTCAATGGTCGGAGATGACATGATGACGGTCGGCTGTGGCTCATGCGGCGGGGCACCCCCAGATCGGGCATTGCAGGTTCGGTATCTTCGATGCACTCACACGGCGAGCATGGCTGCCTGCAAATGTTCGCGACGTGCCGGCGTCAGCCCGCAGACTTGCTGCAGCCAGGTATCCGTGCCACCGTGTTGGAGCGCCATTGCGTCGAACGCCGTGCAAAGGTACTCGGGCTCGACCGTCAGGATGGGTAACGCAGCCTGGACTGGCAATCGCAATCCGGTGCTGCTCTCGAAAAGCGTCTGTATACCGGGAATCCTCGGGTCAGCCCTGCCTAGGGGAGAACGAGATAGTAGGTAGTCCTCCATGATGTCGTCCATCGATACCCCCAGTGCATGCAACACGATTGCCACCGCAAAACCCGTCCGGTCCTTGCCCGCGGTGCAATGCAGCAGCATGGGTGCGCCTCTGTCCAGCGCGGCGTCGAACAGCCAGCGGAGTCGGGGCGCGAACGCAGTGGGAAAGCGCCGATAGATCTCCAGCATCATGCGGTGTGCGCTTGCCGCGTCGGGGTTGGCGGCCAGGATGCTCGTCAGTGCCGGATCGCTGCGGATATCGTTGCGAATGTCGAAAGCGAGCATTCGCACCTGCTGGCCCGGCGGCGGCGTCGTGGGTAAATGCAAGAACTCCTGCTGACCGCGCAGGTCGCAGATCGTCCGCAAGCCATGGTTGGCTAGCGCGGTCCACCCAGCAGGACCGAGCCTGTGCAGTCCCGCACTACGGTAGAGCACGTTCGCCGCGACGCGACCGCTGCCCGCGCCATGCATGCCGGCGAGGTTACGGAAATTATGGACGCCGGCCAGCGACGCAAGCGGGGATGGCACCGAAAGTTGCTCATACATGATGCGTTCAAGAATTCATGCGGTTGAAGCAAGGGAGGGCTCGGTCCGGAGCAATTCACACGCCCGCAGACGAGATTTCCGGCTGCAGGTATGGTTGTTCGATGGCCCGCTTGGGACGAAGCTACGCACGGTCCTTTAGCGTGATAAGCAGGTCCTTCGCCGCGACACGGTCACCGGTATGCACATGGATTTCGGCGATCTCGCAGTCGTGCTCCGCGGCGAGGTGCATCTCCATTTTCATGGCTTCCAATGCGATCAGGGTGCTGCCTGCCGTAACGCGCTGTCCGACCTGGACCGACACCGTGACCACCGAGCCCGGCATGGGGGCAGCCACGTGCAGCGGGTTCGACTGTTCGGCCACAGGTCGGCTGCGGCGCATGGGCCCGGTTTGTGCCGCGCTGCGCTGCTCGATCGATGTGGTGCGCGATTGCCCATTCAACTCGAACTGCACTTTCACCATGCCTTCTGCGATGTCCGCGTGATGGCCCTGCAAGCTGACAAGCAGGGTTTTGCCTGCCGCGATATCGATTGCCACTTCTTCCTGGGGCTGCAGGCCGTAGAGGAAGGCCGGCGTCGGCAGGACGGACGTATCGCTATAAGCGCGCAGGTGCTGGAAATAGTCAGCGGTCTGCTTCGGATACATGAGGTAGGATGCAAGCTGCCGATCGTCGAGTCCATGCTCGCATGCTGCCTCGCCGGCGACGCGCGCCGATTCGAGATCGACTGCGGCGATCCGGTCGCCAGGCCGGTAGGGCGCTGGCGGCTCGTCACGAAGCACCTTGCGCGAAAGTTCGGCAGGGAACCCGTCAGGCGGAAAACCCAGTTCGCCCTTGAACAGCGAGACGACCGATTCGGGGAACGCGACTTCTTTGGCCGGGTTGCTCAAGTCGGCAGCGCTCAGGTCGTTGGCCACCATCATCAGCGCCATGTCGCCGACGACCTTGGAAGTCGGTGTGACCTTGACAATGTCGCCGAATATCCGGTTGACCTCGGCATAAGCGCGCGAGACTTCGGTCCAGCGATGCTCGATGCCGAGCGAGCGCGCCTGCTCGCGCAAATTGGTGTACTGACCGCCGGGCATCTCGTGACGATAAACATCGGCGGTGCCGGCACGAATCTCCGATTCGAACGGCGCGTAGTAGCGACGCACGCCTTCCCAGTACATCGACGCTTCGTGCAGGTGCTCCAGATCGAGTCCTGGATCGCGCTCGCTACCCGCCAGCGCGGCGGCGATACTCGACAGGTTGGGTTGAGACGTCAGGCCGCTCATCGCGTCGAGCGCGCCGTCCACCGCATCGCAACCTGCGCCGATCGCGGCCAGTGCGGACGCGGCCGAGATGCCGCTGGTATCGTGGGTATGAAAGTGCACGGGCAGCCCGGTCTCTTCCTTGAGCGCCTTGACAAGCGCAGCGGCGGCCTGCGGACGGCAGATACCTGCCATGTCCTTGATACCCAGCACGTGCACGCCGGCGCGCTGCAGTTCGCGCGCGATGCCGACGTAATACTTGAGATCGTATTTGGCGCGCGAGCCGTCGAACAGGTCGCCCGTATAGCAGATCGCGCCTTCGCAAAGCGAACCGCTTTCGTGAACCGCGTCGATCGCCACGCGCATATTGCTCACCCAGTTGAGGGAGTCGAACACACGGAACAGGTCGACTCCCGCGCCGGCTGCCTGCTGCACGAAAAAGCGCACGACGTTGTCGGCGTAGTTGGTGTAGCCGACCGCATTCGAGCCGCGCAACAGCATTTGAAACAGGATGTTGGGCACGCGCTCGCGCAACTGCGTCAGCCGTTGCCAGGGGTCTTCTTTAAGGAAGCGCAGCGCTACGTCGAAGGTGGCGCCACCCCAGCATTCGAGCGAGAACAGTTGAGACAGATGGCGCGCGTAAAACGGCGCGATGGGCAACATGTCGGCGGTGCGCATGCGCGTGGCGAACAGTGACTGATGCGCGTCGCGCATCGTCGTGTCGGTTAGCAGGACCTGCTTCTGTTCCAGCATCCAGCTGGCGAATTTCTCCGGGCCCAGCTCGCGCAGGCGATCGCGCGTGCCGGACGGCACTGGGGCGCCATCGAGTGGCGGAAGCAGTGGTTTGGGCAGCGGCAATTGCGGCAGCGCTCGACCGCTCAATTCCGCATGCCCGTTGACGCTCACCTCGCCCAGATAGCTCAGCAGTTTGGTGGCGCGGTCGCGCCGCTTCGCAAAAGCGAGCAGTTCGGGGGTGAGATCGATGAAGCGGGTGGTGAGATCGCCGCTGGCAAAGGCCGGATGATTGATGACGTTTTCGAGGAACTGCAGATTCGACGCCACGCCGCGGATGCGAAACTCGCGTAGCGCGCGGTCCATGCGCCGGATCGACTCGGCGGCCGTCGGCGCCCAGGTGGTGACCTTGACGAGCAGCGAATCGTAATAGGGGGTGATCACCGCGCCGCCATAGGCCGTCCCGGCATCGAGACGCACGCCGAAGCCGGCCGCGCTGCGGTATGCGGTGAGCCGTCCATAGTCGGGCAGGAAGCCGTTTTCCGGGTCTTCGGTGGTGATCCGGCATTGCAGCGCATGACCGTTGAGCGGGATGTCGGTCTGTGCCGGCACCCCTGTCGCACGTGTGACGACACCACCGTGCTCGTCGACCGCGTCTTCGATCACCCCGATCCTGCCGCCTTCCGTAATGCGGATCTGCGCCTTGACAATGTCGACGCCGGTGATCATTTCAGTGACCGTGTGCTCCACCTGAATGCGGGGGTTCACCTCGATGAAATAGAACAGACCCGTGTCGGCATCCATCAGGAATTCCACGGTGCCGGCGTGGCTGTAGCCGACCGCGCGCATCAGGCGAAGTGCGGCTTCGCATAGGGTCTCGCGTGCGGCGGAGTCCAGATAAGGGGCGGGCGCTCGCTCGATCACTTTCTGGTTGCGCCGTTGCACCGTGCAGTCGCGTTCGTACAGGTGCACCAGCGTGCCATGCGTATCGCCCAGCACCTGGACCTCGACGTGGCGTGCATTGCGCACCAGCTTCTCGACATACACTTCGTCATTGCCGAACGCTGCGAGCGCTTCCCGGCGCGCCGCGCCAAGCGCGCCCTCGAGGTCCTGTTCGCTTTCGAGGACTCGCATGCCGCGGCCGCCACCGCCCCAGCTCGCCTTGAGCATCAGCGGATAACCGACACCGGCTGCGAGCCGCCGGCACGCCTCAAGATCTTCAGGCAGCGGCGCAGTGGCGGGCATCACGGGTACGCCCGCGGCAATCGCTGCATTGCGGGCCGCAACCTTGTTGCCCAAGGTGCGCATGACCTCAGGGGAGGGCCCGATCCAGCGGATGCCGGCGTCGATGACGGCCTGCGCGAAATCCGGATTTTCGGACAGAAAGCCATACCCGGGATGAATCGCATCGACATTGGCCTGCCGGGCAATGCGCAGGATATCGTCGATGTCGAGGTACGCCGCGAGGGGTTTCTTGCCATCGCCGACCAGATAGCTTTCGTCAGCCTTGAAACGATGCAGGGCGAGACGGTCTTCCTTCGAATAGATCGCCACGGTACGGATGTTCATCTCGGCAGCGGCGCGCATCACCCGGATGGCGATCTCCGAGCGGTTAGCAATCAGCAGCGATTCGATGGGAGTATGCGTCATGAGGTGCAAGGCTCGGCTAAGGGAAACGAGAGCGGCCATGCGCCGGGAGGCGAGCATGGCCGGCAGGTTTGGTGGCGCTTACGGCGGCGGGCGCAATTCAATGCGCGAGGCGCGACCGACCCGCGACATCCGCGGTGCGCGGTTCAGCGGCCGCTAAACCGCGGCGCGCGCTTTTCAATGAAGGCCCGAACCGCCTCCTTGTGATCCTCTGTCTGCGAGGTTCGCACCATTGCGGCCGCTTCGAGGTCGAGCAACTCCGCCACGGACGCGCCATCGGCGGCTGCATTGAGTGCGCGCTTCATGTGGCGCAGGGCAATGCTCGGACCCGCCGCCAGTTCGCGGGCCAGCGCGAGCACGTGGGCGTCGAGCGCGTCGTCATCGACGAGCTCGTTGATCAGGCCGAGCCGCAGCGCCTCGTCGCCGTCAATGCGCCGCGAGCGCATCATCAGATCGCGTGCGGCCGAGGGCCCGGCGAGTTGCGTCAGAAAGTAAGCGCCACCGAAATCGCCGGAAAAGCCGAGCGAGGCAAATGCCGTCTCCAGCTTGAGCGTGCGAGAGGCGATGCGTAGATCTGCCGACAGACCGAGGCCGACGCCCGCGCCCATCATCGCGCCGCGCAGCGCGCTGATAGTGGGCTTGGACATGGTGTGAAGCAGGGCCGCGCTGTCCATTTGACGGCGCAGCCGCGCAATGCGGTCCTCCGTCGTCAGTTGCGCAGCCTCTTCTTTCGAGATGCCGCCGGCCTTGATGTCGCCGCCGGCGCAGAAAGCGCGGCCGGCACCGCGCAGCAGCACCGCGCGGACCTTCGGATCATCGGCCAGGGTCTGCAGTGTGCTGTGCAGCGCGTCCATCACCGGGCCGGACAAGGCGTTGAGCCGGTCCGGGCGGTTGAGCGTGACAATCGCAAGCCCGTCCTCGCGTTCGCACAGGACCGGTGCTTCCGCGTTCGATGTGGAAAGAGTGGGTTCCATCAGCGTCCCGTGGGAATCTGGTTGAAGGGCAAGTCCTTGTCGACGCGCAGATCGGCAGGCAAGCCGAGCACGCGTTCCGCGAGCTGGTTGCGTAGCACTTCGTCCGCGCCGCCCGCGATGCGCAGCGCCGCGCCCCAGCAGTAGCCGTGCAGCAGCTTGTGCGCTTCGCGCCGTAGTTGGTCGTCCGGACAGAGTGCAGCGATGCCGTGCAACTCCAGCGCCATGGCCGACAGTTCCTGCAGCATCTTGCCGAGCACCAGCTTGCCCATGGCCGCATCGGCGCCGAGCTGCTTGCCGCGCGAGAGCAGGGTCAGTTGGCGGAAGCGGTAGTTGCGCAATGCCAGTTCCTGCGATACGAGGCGTGCCATCGGAACGGTCAACGCCGCCGCGTCGGGGTGAGCGCGAGCGGCGGCGAGCAGGCTGCGTGTATCGGGGAGCAGGTGCGATTCGCCCGAGGTCGAGGCACGCTCGTTCATCAGCGTGGTCATCGCGACCTTCCATCCGGCGCCGACGGTATCTACGCGATGACTGTCTGGGATGCGCACGTCGTTGAGGAAGACTTCGCAGAACTCGCTCTCGCCGGAGATCTGACGAATCGGCCGCACCTCGACGCCAGGGCTCTTCATGTCGATCACGAAATACGTGATGCCCTTGTGCTTGGCCACCGACGAATCGGTTCGCGCAATCAGCACGCCCCAATCCGCTGTATGCGCCCACGAATTCCACACTTTCTGGCCTGAGATTACCCATTCGTCGCCATCGCGCACGGCGCGCGTGCGGATGCCGGCGAGATCGGAACCGGCTGCCGGCTCGGAGAACAGTTGACACCATTGCAGCGACCCGTCGATGGTCAGACGCACGAAGCGCTCGATCTGTTCGAGAGTGCCGTGCTTCAGCAGCGTGGGCAGCACCAGATTCGTGCCGATGCTGGTAAAGACCCCGATCGGCAGCTCGTATCGTCCTTCTTCTTCGGCAAAAATGACTTCCTGCATCGGCGTGGCGTCGCGTCCGCCTACGGCCCGCGGCAGGCACAAGGCGCCATAGCCCGCAGAAGCCTTGTGTTTCTGCCAGCCGCGTCCGCGCTGGGCAAGTTCGGCAAGCGACAGTGCCTGACTATCGATGCAATATGGGCTGGCGTTCGCAGCCAGCCAGCCGTGAACTTCCGTGCGGAATGCGGCTTCGTCGGGGGTATCGTTGAAATCCATGGTATTCGCTTCGACAGGTCAGGACGGATCAGGCCGCAAGGGTGGGTTCGACGCTCGCATCGAGCAGCCGCTGGCTCCAAGCCGCGGCGCTTCCGAGCTGTACAGCCAGCAGACGAGCGCGGCGCAGAAACAGATGGCAGTCGGCTTCCCACGTGTAGCCGATCCCACCGTGCAGATGCAACGACTCCTCGGCGGCGAAATTGAGTGCCTCGGTAGCGGAGAGCCGTGCCGCCGCAGCCGCGCGCGGCAGTTCTTCGCTGTCGACGTGCGCGGCCCATGCGCCGAAGTACGCATTCGAGCGCGCCAGCTCGTTCTTGACCAGCATGTCGGCCAACCGGTGCTTGACCGCCTGATTGCCGGCAAGCGGACGGCCGAAAGCGTAGCGTTGCAGCGTATAGTCACGTGCCAGGGTGAGCGCGCTCTCCGCGGTGCCCAGTTGCTCGAACGCGGCCATGACGGCGGCGCGGTCGCACAGTGTGCGCAGCAACGTGGCCAGCTCCGGACCCGCTACCAGTATTTCGGCCGGCGCATCCCGCAATTGCAGCCGTCCATGTGCACGCAGGAGGTCGAAACTTTCTAGCGCGTCGCGCTGCACGCCAGCGGCCGTCGCATCGATCCAGATGAGGGCGGGCTGATTGTCGGGATCCAGAACGGTCACGAGCAGATCGGTCGCGCGCAGCAGGTCGGGCACCACGGCCTTTTCGCCACTCACCTTGCCGGCTTGCAGGCGCGTTTTGGGCAGACTCCGCTCGAACGTGCCCGGCCAGGATTCTCCCGCCTCGGCGCCCGCCAGCGTCACCACGGCGTCGCCGACGGCGATACGCTGCAGCAACTCGTCGCGCCGCGCACCGGCAGGGCAGCGGCCCAGCAGTTCGGCGGCCACGCAGACTGTGCTGAAAAATGGCACCGGCGTCAGCGCGCGACCCAGCTCCTCGGCAAGGACGCACAGTTCGAGCGTGCCAAGGCCGAGCCCGCCATGGGCCTCGTCAATGGCCGCGCCGAGCCAGCCCATTTCGGCAAGCTGGGGCCAGAGTTCCGCGGTAGCGTCGCCATCTGCGTTCATCCATTGACGTACCCTTTCGCGACTACTCGCGTCGGCCAGAAAGCGCCGCGCCTGATCGCGCAACATGGCTTGTTCGTCGGAGAAATCGAAGTTCACGGAGTGCTTCCTTGTCGTTTGCCGGCCCGCGTTGCAAGCCTGAGGCCATGGTCGAAAATTTTACAAAGGGGGATCGCGATGCCATATTGGCGTATCCCGGGGAGGCCGCAGATCATCGCCGTTCCAGCTCGCGGGGCGCCTCGCGTGCGGCGGTGCTGGCTGGCTTCATTCGAGCCACCCCTTGCGTCGTGCCAGAGCGACGGCCTGAGTCCGGCTCTGTGCACCGAGCTTGGCGCTGATATTGCGCAGATGCGTGCGCACCGTGCTCGGCGAGACCCCGAACTGTCCGGCCATCGCATCGTTGGAGAGGCCTTCGGCGACGCCTTGCAGCACGCGCAATTCCTGAGGCGTCAGATTCCCGGCCTGCGCCTGCTCGGCCACGGCCGGTAGCGGTCCGAATGCCCGTAGCAGGCGGCGGGCGTGATCGACGACGAGCGGGTCACGCCGGCGCGCGTCGCTTTCCTGCGCGATAAAACGCTGCACCAGTTCGCCAGCGAGCGGGCCTTCGTCAACCACGAGGCTCACGAAGCCCTCGCGCGTGCACGTTTTCAACACGAGGTTGAAGCGGGACAGGGCAGTCGTGAGTTCGCCCTGACGCAGCAGCGCCATCGCTTCGAGCAGGCGCAGCAACAGCACACGGCGGTAACTGGAAGTGGCGGTCGCCACGGCAATCTGGTGCTCGATCCGCGGCACGGTGTCGGCGCCACCCGCTAACACGCCGCGTCGCAGCCGTGACAGCGCCAGCGTTTCCAGATCGTTCGCGAGGTTGCACTCACGTGCGACGCGCTCCCACAGGGTTGCGTCGTCGGCGCGGGCCAGCTCGGTGTCGAATGCGATGAGATCGCCTTGCAGCAGCGACATGCGGGCACGCTCCAGGCGCGCGCCGGCTACGACACGGGCGAGGCCGCGGCGGTGTCCGAGCGCTTCCAGTTCGGCCAGCGTCTGGAGTGCGTGACCGGGATCGCGGCGACTGGTAGCGATGCGGGCCAGCATCACGTGTCCGAGAATCATATGATCGGCGAGGCCCGCATTGCAGACCAGCGGCAGATAGACGTGGAGCAGCTGCGCGGCATGGTCGAACTCGCCGGATTCGTACACCGTCGCGGCGTACAGCAGCCCGGCCCAGGCATTGCCGCCTGCGTATGAGAGCGCTGGCGCGGCGCCGCTCGCCGGGCTGATCGCGAGTCGGAAGCGCGCGGTTGCCTGGCGCAGCCGTCCTTCGAGCAGATCGATGATGCCATCGACGGACTCCGCGTACATCAGGCTGAACGTGCTGGGCTCGCCACCCTGGGCTCGACGCCCCGCGTCGAGCAGACGGCGTGCTTCCTGATGGCGGCCGAGCACTGTCGCCGCATTGGCGACCACGTTGACGAGCACCGAGCCGGCGAACGACGCGCCGCCGGACAATCCCGCCAGCAACGGGCAGCCGCATGCGTACGCTTCCTCCTGGCGGTCCTGCATGGACAGCAGCGTCGGCGGCAAAGCATCGACGAGTGCGCGCACCACCGGGTCGCTGCAGTTGCCCAGATCGCTGGACTCCAGCCGCTGCATGGTCTCGACCGGCCCGGCGGTGAGACACAGTGCCCACAGGCCGATCGCGTGCAGGCGTCGATGGTCCTGTAATGCGGCATTCGTCAGTTCGCCGAACCAGCGTGCCAGCAGGCGCAATCGCCCTTCCATCAGCAAAGGCATGGCGTGCTCGTCCAGCAGGCGCAGGGCGCGCTCGAGATCACCGCCTTCGAGAGCGTGGTCGATAGCCGGCACCGGGCGCTGCTGGGCTTCATACCAGCCAGCGGCGGCGCGATGAAGCACGTGCACCGACTGAGGCTGGTCGCGCGCCAACTGGTCTCTCAGGAAGTTCGCAAACAGCGCGTGATAGCGATAGCTGCCGGGCTCGCCCGCAATCGGCGTGACAAACAGGTTGGCCGCCGCGAGGCGTTCGAGCATGGCCGCGGCGTCGTCGTGCGGCAACAATGCGTGGCAGATTTGCGGATTGAGATGCTTTAGCACACTGGTGCAAAGCAGGAACCGGTGCAGGTCGTCGTCCAGTCCGGCCAGCACATCTTCGGCGAGGTAATCGGCAAGCGCGAGATTGGTCCCGGCGAAGCGCTCGATCAACGCAGCACCGACATGCGGCCGGTCCAGTGCAAGCGATGCCAGCCACAGCGCGGCGATCCATCCCTCGCTCTTGTCGTGCAGACCGCGCAACAATTCAACCGATTGTGCGATCGGGCTATCGGAAAAGAACCGCTGGGTCTCCAGGATCGAGAAGCGCAGGTGTTCGGCATCGATTTCGACGAGTTGTCCTCGCATGCGCAGACGTGCCAGCGGCAGGGAGGGGCGCACACGCGAGCCCAGAACGAGTTGCCCGTGGCGTGGCAGATGGTCGATCAGTTCGTTCAGCAGGCCCAGCACGCCGGGGTCCTGCACGGTTTCGAGGTCATCGATGAAGAGCGCGAAAGCTGCGGGCAGCGACGCGTATCGCCCGATCAGTTCCAAAGCCCACTCCCCGATCGATGCAGGTCCGGCACTCCATAAAGGAGGCTGAGGCAGCGTCGACTCATGCGCGCATAGCTGTTCGAGCGTGGCTTGTAATCCGGCGAGGAATCGTGATGGATCGTTATCCTGCACATCGAGCGTCAACCATGCCGTGGCCAGCCCCTGTTCAGTCAGACGCTCACGGTATTGTCCCATCGCCGTACTCTTGCCGAAACCGGCGGGCGCGCAAACGAGCACGAGCCGCGCCCCACCGGAGCATTGGATCTTGTCCAGCAGCGCTTCGCGCGTCACCTGCTGGCTTTGATACGCCGGTGGGTAGAGCTTGGGCGCAAGGGCCGAAGCAGGCAAGCGGGCGAGACGCTGGGCGATGGCCATGAGTGTCGGGGCGTTGATCTGCTCAGTTGAAATAGCTGCTGGCGACACCGAGGCGCTGGTGGCACTCGGCGACCATGCGCTCGAGCAGTTCGGCGCAGGTGGGGATGTCGTCGATCAGGCCCACGACCATGCCTGCG